>Ga0207773_100381_pt1 | contig 19599 bp, 23 predicted proteins | sample TtaePargueraPR_2_FD_187281 | JGI IMG/M metagenome (GOLD analysis project Ga0207773, IMG submission 187281) | Aerobic enrichment media microbial communities from Bioluminiscent Bay, La Parguera, Puerto Rico - Tt and M1 (3) (SPAdes) | ecosystem: Environmental > Aquatic > Marine > Unclassified ...
GCACCGGGTGGAATTTGTCGAGACGGGCGGTCTGTCCGATGGTGTTCCTGTAGACCTCGGTGGTCGGCTGAAACTGGAAACGGTCATCGATCTCGACCCACAGATCCTTCATCTCCTCGTCGCCGAGGAATTTTGACTGACCCGAGGGATCGATCAGGATCACCCGACCGGCGAAGGAATCGAAGCGCAGGCCGTAACCGAGTTTCTCGATGGCATTGCGGACGTTTTGGGCGCTGCTCAGGATTCGCCCCCTAGTGCCTCGCACAAAGCCATCCTCGCCCGGTTCAGGGGCAACGATACTCTTTTGGCTCTCCTGCTTTCGCATCTCTCGTGCTCGGTCATCGACCGCTTTGAGCAAGCGCTCCATGCCTCTGGGGCTATTGAATTTGAGCGACTTGAAGTGGCCCATAAGGGTTTCGAACTGTGCAGGGTCGATTGTCCGCAGGTCGCACATGGCGGTGGTGGCGCGGTGCTCGAAAGCACCGGCCGTGTCCGAGATCTCGAACAACCATTGAAATGGGTCTGTGACTGGCTTCTTGTCGGTCATCGCGATGACCTCCGTTTTCCCTTGCGGGGTTGCGGATCGGCGTCGACCGGCGACAGCTCAGTGTCTGCGGGCGAGGTCAGGTGATTTCCGTCAGGTCCAGGGCGACATACCACCCACTCGGGCATGCCTTCTGGCCTCTCTTCTTGGTATAGACCAGCAAACAGCGGTTCATCACCCCAGTCTTGGACCGTGCCTTGCTTTAGCTCCCGCAACACTTGTTTAGCGGCGGCGGCTGAGGCTTCTGGATTTTTGCGGACCGTTGGCGGCATTACGACGCCGTTGAGTTCGAAACGCCATGGACAAATCAAGCGGAGTTCTGGGTCGGGTCGGAAGACTAGCCAGTCGAAGTCTCCGGGGGTGATGCATACATATCTCTCCTCTTCTGGATACTGAGGAATATATGCGACGCTGTGCAGCACCATGTAGGTCCCAGTATCAATCCAGCCGGCAACCGGTATCACGGCATCTGGCGGAGAACTCGCCACGAGATGATTGACGTTGTCGTGGCAATGAGCCGGTACAGAAAACGGCAGAGGGTACCTCTCAACGACGATGGGCGGCAGTGTGAGCAATCGTTCATACAGTCGGTGTTCTCCTTTTCGAGGAGGCATCGCAAACTGCTCAAGCTGGTCTATGCTTGCCTGCGGCAAGTCAACCGCACTGAAACCTGTCGGCAGTTTCGGCAGCTCGTGTTCTTGATCGGTGGTCATGGTGTTCTTTCCTGCTAGTCCGGAATTGGACAGGACGGAACAAAACAGCACGACTCTCTGAACTCAATTTTCGGGGGTGCGAAAAGTGCGGGATTTAATTGTGGCCGGCTGCCCGAACCTTCTGGGGGCCAATGGGTCCAAGCCGGAGCGCTCCGGCGAGCGCCTGCAGTTGCTTGCACTCAAGCCTGCGATCCGCGCGATTCATTCCCGAAATGCACTTGAACACCACCAAGCGTTCATCACTGGTGAGTTTACCAGAGGCGACGGCCCATTCAGCGGCACGATCATCAACCACGCCATCCAGGGCGGCCAAACCCGACTGCAGATTCTCCATATGCGCGGCCAGCGAACATTTCCCGCGCAAGAGCTGAAGCCAGGACTCCTTGGCCATTTTCCTTCGAGACTTGTAGCCGGGCAGCGAGCGCCAGCTCTCGATCTTGCGTGGAGAAACTCGCACCGATCTTTCGGCCGCTGACGAGTTCATAGCTCTAGTCAACAGCCCAGACGTAATGGCCACCGACCTCTGCCCCTTCTTCAATTCCTTCGCAAGGAAGCGCGGCAAGGCGCGGATGGACAGCTTTCTTTTGCTGAAACGGTAGGACATTTGACCAGCAGTCGGTTTTCTGCGCAGCAACCCCAACGACTGTTTCAGGCCCAATTCAGCCATGGCGTCCGCTCGTCCGTCGTATTGGGCAGCTAGACCAGCACGAGACTTGTTCTCAATCCTATCGTAAACGTCCAGAGCCTTTGCCAAGGCCATTGACACCGCGGGCGGCCAGATATGCTTGTTCCGAACGAACCAATGGATGGCGCTAAACAGCAGAAGATTGAGAGTCTTGGACGGCTTCCAGCGGCGCTGCCGCTCATAGTGCTCTGCTACGCGCTCGACAATGCTAAGCGCTTGCGCCTTACTCGCGATCTCAGTCAGGGGCTTCGGCAAAGCTGGAAGTGGAATCTCCCTGGGCTCTACCGTCGGCAATTCAAATGGGTCCACCACAGCCATGTGCTTTGACCGCCCAGTAAATGGATCTCTCATCAACAATAAAAGCAGCAGGTAAAAATGGGCTTAGGGAGATCAATTGATTCGGTCTGGCGCCAGAAACAAGTGTGAAACTACACGTGCCTACCGTGAACGCCCCGATTCGCTGTCGAACGTCCAGCGATCAGCCACATACCAGTCGCGCCAGCGATATTCGCAACATCGCGGCCTGGCGCCGAATGGCCTCGTCCGCGATCACGTCATCATCCAGCAAGCCGACGGCGAGCGCCTCAAAATGGATCGCCACGCCTTGCAGCGTGGTGGGATGCACTCGCGCGATCTGCTCACACAGCGCGGCAAGCGCTGAACAGGCATCAGACCATGCCCGCCACGCCCGGTCTGTCCCATGCTGCTGCAGGTGGCCGTGCAGCCTTCGGACATCGCGCTTGCGCTCTTCAAGCTGAACTCCAAGGCTGATCAGCTCACCGTCTTCGCCATGCTCGACCACATGGGAGGGCGTGAACCCGGCAGATGACAGCGCCAGCATTGCGCTTCTCACAACTACCTGTCGTCGTGTCGTTCCAGCCATGTCGGTCCCTCGCCTGTTGCGAGAATGGACCAAGCGGCGATTTGCCGGACAAGTCTACGCCCAACATTAAACCAGTCCCCATGGGGCAGTGACGGCGTTTGGATCGGCACACAGGCTCACACAGCCGCATATCGCACCCGGCTCGGACCTGCGGCGGGCCAAAGGTCATAATCCTGCCGTGCGGCCCGCTTGCCGATCGCGGCGAGAACCATTGGACATCGCACCAACTTCAAGCATCAATGACCGCGCGCCCGACCAGTTCGGGCTTGCTCCAGTAACGCCCTGGCATATCGCCGAGGACAAACTGGAGACAAGCACTATGGACAAAACTCCCCGCGCCGGCTCGAAGCTGGCCATCCTTCTCGAGCTACTTACCCGTCCCGAAGGCGCCACGATCGCCGGGATGGCAACGGCTACAGGCTGGCAGCCGCATTCCATCCGCGGTGCGCTGAGCGGCATCTTGGCGAAGCGATATGGGGTGCAGGTGGTCTCGGAGGTCGTCGAGGGTCGGGGGCGGGTTTATCGAAGGGGTTGACTCTAACTGAAGGCGTTAGCTGGCTGTCGTCAGAGGTACTTGCGGGTCCGATGGTCAAACGAAGCCACTTGGCCGTACGCATTGAAGACTCGCTGAGCGGCGCTAATCACTACTTCCTGGGATAAGTTCGGTCTCTCGCCTTCACATGTGTTGCGGCTAAGATGCGAGCAGATCGGAGATACGAATGTCGTGGGGATTTGAGATTGACCGTGTATACAACCGGCGCAACGACATTCATGCGCGGTTCGGAGGTCAGCAACGGGGCGGGATAATTACGCCGGCTAATCACGCTTTAGTCGTCATCGTTACAGGTGAACAAGGGCTCGAGCATGGCTATGCCGATCGACATCGCGCTGACGGCGTCTTCGAGTATTTCGGTGAGGGTCAAGTCGGGAACATGCTGTGGGTGCGCGGCAACAGAGCTATCCGTGACCATTCTGCCGACGGACGCAGCTTACTTCTCTTTCGTGCGGAGCTGTCCGGACTGCGTTTTCACGGTGAGCTTGTCTATGCCGACCACCACTTGGAGCGCGCTCCTGATCGCGAAGGCAATATGCGCGACGCGATCGTGTTCGAGCTTAGGTACTTGGCGGCAGTCGAAGAAGCCGCTGCAAGCATGAAGATCGACGAAATTAGCGAGGGGCTACCCGGGCTCCGGCGAAGAGCATATGCCGCCATCGCAATTCCGGCAGAGGGGGCGAAAACCACCAGTCGGTCGGTCTATGCGCGTAGTCACGATGTGAAAACATACGTTGTCGCCAGAGCGGCAGGAAGGTGCGAGGGCTGTAATCAAGTAGCGCCATTCGAGCGACCTGATGGCAGCCCGTACTTGGAGCCACACCATATTCGTCGCGTCAGCGACGGGGGACCTGACCATCCTGCCTTCGTAATTGCGCTATGCCCAAACTGCCATCGACGTGTGCACGCCGGGGCAGACGGTTCGGCCTACAACCAGCAGCTGCTCGAGCTGATGCCGACGATTGAGTCAGGAGTCTGAGTGGAGAGGCGACAGATGACCGATTACTCGGCGAAAGGTTATATTGAGTTCCCGAAGGGTGCTGGCCCACGCTACGCATTCATGCCTGTGGGTGAATTAATTAGACCTTGAGGTCGTGACGACAATTCGTCGGTTTCGTTTTGCAGGGTCTTACATCTTGTTCGCTACCCCTTTGCATCATGAAGGGGAATTCGAATGAAGTTACTAGTTGCGCTGATGCTGACCGCAATTACGATGGCGCCTGCGGTAGCCCAAACGGTCAAGCACGATCAGCACACCGGAAATACGTTAATTACCTCGCAGCGCGTTTCGGTGAATAACGGCCTATTCAACAACCTGAACGCTTACGGCATTTACTCAACCAAGGCCGGGTTTGGCGTAGGTGTGGAATACATGGGGACCGGCGGCAACTGGATGTTCTTCCAGGAGGCTTGGTCGTTCGGTCAAAGACTTAAGTTCACTGCCGCCTCAGGCAGTGTCATGGGCTGCGGCGCAGGATGCACGCTTCTCGAAGGAGGCTTCATCCATTTAACCGAAACCGCCTTCCGCAAGGCGGCAAATGAAGGGTTTGGCTTCAAGCTACTAGGCCCTGGCGGTAGCGTTGAAGGTTCCGTCCCCGCGTCAACGTTTGCCTCAGTTCTGGCAAAGCTTTGACGGCTAGTAGATGCCAGAGACCGAATTCTAGTTGATCCGTACAGAAATAGTCATCGCGGCGTTAAACGCAGTCTCACCTGGCTAGTGGCGCCGGCGGACTTGAGTAGAGCGATTACAGAGGTCGGTCGATTGCTTGCGGATCGCGCTGCTTGACGGCAACAATGAATCGGAATCTGCGGGCGTACGCCGAACTAGATCGCCCTGTTCCATAAACTAAAGGCGGCATGAACGGGCGGCTACGCCGTTCACCGCGTGTTTGCTCTCGGGTACTTGGGCTTGGTCGTTGACTACAAGACTATGGCTGCTGGCCGGCCTGGGAATTGTCGGCAAGATCTTCCTGCCCCCGATAGGCCAGAAATTATGGGTTCCCATCTATCTAGGCTTGGCGTGGATCGGGGCCAACGCGGCAATTCCCGTTGCCAACACGACATCTGGGTTGGTGCTGTGGCTTCTCGCCCTGGCCGGTCTGTCGTATTCGGCTGGTGTTTTCTTCTACGCCAACAAACGACTGCAGTTCGCCAAAGCCATCTGGCACGGACACCTGGTTGCTGCGGCTGTAACACGCTGGGTCGCTGTACTGGCCGGACTGTTTGTCGTCCGCACCTGACCGTCGCGTACACCGATCGGCAGTTATTCCCCGGGTCGGACCAGTGCGTAGCCGGCCTTGGATATGGCAGATTCAATCTGCGCTGCGGGCGCTCCGAGATGCTTGTCGTCGGCAGCAGTGATGGCCAGGTGGCGCCAAGGCATGCCCTGTGTAGTGTAAACGCGATCTGCAGCGGATTTGGCGGGACCGGGGCCCCGCCAAAGACAGTTACTTCAAATGCGAGCCACGAACGCTTGGAATCGTGCGCGGAAGCTGAGTCACAAACTCCTCGAGAAGGTCAAACGGGTCGAAAGGATCGCGATAGCGCTCATATTCGTCGATGTAGCAATTTGGGCCGAGCCCATACTTACACCAATCGACGACATCGACCCCCACCTTCACCTGGACAATCTTGGCGCGTCCATTCTCCGAGACACACGTCCAACCAATGGGCGGATCAACCGCCCCACAGGCATCAAGCCATTCGATCGTCCCATCGCTGAGAACCGGGGGAGCCCAAGTTGCATTTGCGCTGGTGGTCATCATGAGAGCCGCGAGTGCTGTAGTAGCGAGTGCAAACATCTGCATCTCCTTTTGCTTGTATTTGCATGGACAAGACAACGCTTTTTCTGCTCTGCAATCAGTAGGTTTTGCTGTCTGCAGATTGGGTGCAAAATGGGTGAGGATGAGAGGACCATCGAAGGATACGACGCGCACAGAATTGCTCGCCGCCGAAAAGAACTGGGTTTATCTCAACGCGCGCTTGCAAAGGAGATCGGTGTGGCCGAGGGCACAGTTCAAAATATCGAAAGCGGTCGACCGATCTTCGCCAAAACTCTGCGAAGTTGTTGTGCAGCACTGGGCATCGAGCCGGTCTCTATCCAGAACAATCCAGTGAAGTTTGTGACACCCATGCGGGTCGAAGTGACCCGTGGTGTGCAGTTCAGACCGGCTACACCTGCGGTTCAAAATTCTGAGGCATGGAAAGAATCGCCAGCGGTCATTGTGGTAAGCGCGGTCCGCATTCAAGTAGACCCTGAAGAACCTAGAGGTTTTGCAGAAGTGAGGAGCTTGTCGCTAGATAGCAAAGACTTTGGCGTCCTCTTTCCAGAACCAATGCAGGCAACCCATTGGGTGCGAACTGCTGGCAAGGGCGAGTCTCCACAGCCAGCCGGCTGGGACACGACCATAGGTGCATTCCGCATCGATGCAGGTGATGTCTTGGAGCAGGAGGTGCTATTTCAGGCTAAACGTCTTTCACAGACACATCGCGCGTTCATGGAAGAGCTACATCGAGCGTCGCCAGACGGGCGCGAGGTGACGTTGAAACTGACAGTCCAATACACAGCCTCTCGGGGCCTTTCTACAGCTCACCATATGTTCAGATTACGTTCATCTGAAATCAGGAGTCTAGTTGACCGCAGTTGGGGGCGAGATGGGTTCGGCATACCCCAGTACATCCAAATTTGGAGATCTGACCGATGAGAACGATGCTACTGGTCATCTTGATACTTGGCGGAGGCAATGCCTTGGCGCAGGAGTGGACGTCTGATTTCGACACAATGCGACGTTGGGAAACCGTAATTGGGAATGGCCCCGTGCTGCCACTACCGTGCCCGGACGATCCAGAAATTCTTTGGTGCATTGGACCATCTGCCGATCCATCCGAACTGTACATCAAGGACTTCGATCCCGATCTTCAACATGAGGGCGTTGCAACACTAGAAGCCGAACGTCAAAACGATAGACATTTCTTGCCATCGCTTGGGACACCTCCTAACTGGAATACACCTATCGGGGCCCCTGTGGACTGGGTGTTATTAGACTAGCGATGTCCCCGACATTTCCTGCGGCTGCGACAGGCCCATGAGTTGGAGCAATGTGGGAGCGACATCTGCCAAGCGGCCGCCGCGAAGCGACTGATGAGCCGTACCAAATATTACCACAGGGACCGGATTGGTGGTGTGCGCCGTGTGCGGGCCGCCAGTGAGAGGATCCCGCATTTGCTCGCAGTTGCCATGATCGGCTGTCACCAGCAGGGCGCCATTGGCCGAATGGATCGCATCCACAATTCGCCCAAGCTGGAGATCGACCGCTTCGACTGCCGCAATAGCCGCCTCGAGATTGCCGGTGTGGCCGACCATGTCGGGATTGGCGAAATTGACGATGATCAGATCGTAGCGTTCCGAGCCGACTGCCTCGACAGCACGATCGCCGACCATCGGGGCCGACATTTCTGGCTGCAGGTCATAGGTGGCGACTTTGGGCGAGTCGACAATGATCCTTTCCTCGCCAGTAAATGGCTCTTCCCTGCCGCCATTGAAGAAATAGGTGACGTGCGGATACTTCTCTGACTCGGCAAGGCGCAACTGCTTGCGTCCGGCGAGCGCCGCGGTCTCTCCCAGTCCGCTGGTGATGGATTGCGGCGCGAACAGGGGCTTCAACCACGGGTCAAACTCACCACCATAATGCGTCAAGCTGACGACTGCCGACAGTTTCGGCGCCTGGCGCGTAAACCCGTCGAAACCAGGAAAGAGCAGAGCCGCCATCAACTGCTTGATACGGTCTGCGCGGAAGTTGAAGCAAAGCACGCCATCCCCATCCTTGATACCGTTGAAGTCGCCGATGACCGAAGCAGGTACAAACTCGTCGCTGACAGAGTTGGCGTAAGCCTTGTTGACGGCGTCCTGCGCCGTAGCGCATTTCTGCCCTCGGCCCATGATGATCGCATCATAGGCTTTCTGCACCCGGTCCCAACGCTGGTCACGATCCATTGCCCAGTAGCGGCCGGTTACTGTGGCGACATCTACGCCTTGCGGCAGAACGGCGCCGATCTCAGTCAAATAGCCTGCTGCTGCCTGGGGCGGGGTATCCCGCCCGTCCGTGAAGGCGTGAAGAACCGTGGGAATGCCGGATCGCTCCAATATTCGGGCAAGGGCCATCGCGTGGTTCTGGTGCGAATGCACGCCGCCGGGCGAAACCAGCCCCATGAGATGGCAAGTGCCGCCGCTTGCCTTGAGCGCCGCTGGCAGCCCCGAGGCTATCACAGCGTCCTCCAACGTCCCGTCTTCAATGGCCTTTGCAATGCGGATCAGATCCTGCGGGACGACGCGGCCTGCCCCGAGGTTGACGTGGCCAACTTCAGAATTACCCATCTGGCCATCTGGAAGCCCGACATTCAGACCGGAGGTTGAAAGGAAGCTGTGCGGACAGCTTTCCCAAAGGCGATCGAAATTCGGTGTGTTGGCCAGGCGCACGGCATTGTCGGCCCTATCCTCACGCCAGCCCCAACCATCGAGGATGGCCAGCATTACGGGTTTCGGTACCAAATCAATCCTCCTAGCGGCCTGCTGCTTCAATCGACATCCGGCGCGGCATCAGCACCGTGTACATGGCGGCAAACTGCAAAGTTACGCCAATTCCGCGGGGCATCCCCAGGGGCAATGTTCATAATCCATGCGGTGGCGGTCAGTTCAGGCCTTGCGCGTCACTCTTCGGCAGAGCAAACCTATCGATAGTCGTCTGCAACGAAGCGGGCCCATCGGCGGGCGATTTCTCGGCCATCCATTGTGGTGACGACAACTTCGAACTCCATGGTGCCGACCAGCGACGCCATGTCTCGGCCCATCTCAGCTAGGGCCACACCGGCCTCTCGCCTCGCGGCATCATCGTCCCCAAGCTCTGCGCCATAGGTTTCATTGGTGGTCGTGCCATTCACCTGGCGGACATTGAAGTAGTATTTTGGCACATTGCCTCTCCAGCATTGTCAGCCTGAAGGGGCAAGAGCGACCGTTATTTGCCGTGAGCTCCGATCAATTCTGCGGATGGCTGGTTTGGCTGTAGAGACGGACCATGTTCGTGGTCCCGTTTGTTACCCAGTAGACACGGCAAACTAGGTGCTTTGGCACACCCGAGCGGAAGGCCTTTATGCCCAGGGCTTTATCGGCCGCTTCCTCCGGGGAGCTAGCCTCGACGGCCGTCTCCGGCTCAATGACTGCTGTACGCAAATCTATCACGCGAAACTCTGGCAAACCGAATCCTCCACGGCATGTAAAGCTACCAGCCTTCGGTCATGACACCCTTCAACTTTGACATGTGATCCCGCTTGGCGCCTTGACTCAAACGCAGCCTACACATGAACATAAAGGGAACATTGTTTGTGACCGCTCGACATGCCCGCCGATTCCCTCAAGCAGATGGGCTCAACGCCCCTTCGCTTTAAGTGCGATCCCTGTGGCCGAAAGGGCCAGTATCGCGCTGATCGACTGGTTGGGCTTGTCGGCGATGTTGGCTTGCCTGAAGCGATGGTGTTGCTAGCCAAGCTCGGGCAATGCCCCCGCGCCCTGAACCCGCCCTCGGTCAACAGCACCAACTACAATCAGGACAGATGCCAGATCCAGCGGGATGTGCAGCCGCCTTCAATGCCGCCCACGGTGGGAAAGGCGATGCATGAGAAATGGCGGGGCTACATTCGGTGCGAGCGGCACCACCAGGGTTTAAAGGCGACCAAGCCGTGTGGCGTAGAGGCGGAACTGGATTTGCCCACTCTTGTGGCCGCTCTTGGCTATGATTTCGAGATCGGAAGGCTCAAGGCGAAGCTGACCGCGCCGTGTTGCGGGAGCCGGAGCTTCGAGCTGACTTGGTACAGGCCAGCCTCTATGGCCACATAGGTGTTGGCACTGCGCGGCTAACAGGGCCATTCGGCTGAGAATGCGTCAGCAAGGATATTCATCGCGGGCCGGCGCAAGTCGGTATCGTCGTCTTCCAAAACCTCCATCGCCAGGTCGACCACTTCCTCGAGCGAGACAGCATTGGTCCGGCAGGTGCTCGGCAGCGGCGGCTTGAAGGACTCCAAGGCATCAGCGACGGCGGTGACATAGCCGAGGCACACTTGGGGTGTGTCTTTGCAGGACGATTGCAGTTCGGCGCCATTCATAAAGATGGTTCGCGATTGGGCGTTCGCCGCTGCCATAGGAACGAGCATTGCAAGCAACACAGGGAGTCCTCGGATCATGAGGCCTGATCCTGCTTCTTGCCCACCGCGACGATCTCCAGCACACCATCGGGTAAAGGCCGCTGGAGCTTTATCGCTTCCTCCTTCGGCGCGGTTAGCCAAAGCTCGATTTCGTCGGATTCGGTCAGGATGACCGGCATGGCCTTCATGTGGATTGAGCCCACTACGTCATTTGGCTCGCAGGTCAGGAAGCCGAACAGATCCGTGGTTTCAAGGCCGGTGCGAACCTTGCGTACGCTCGTCCAGTCCTTGACCCATATCCCTGCGAAGAAGGCCAGAGGGCGGCTCTCGTCGAAGGCAAACCAGGTGTCACCTTTCTTCTTGCCATCTTCGAACGTGTTGTCGAATTCCGAGAAGCTGGTGAAGGGTACAACGCAACGGTTCTCGACACCCATCCAGCGGTTCCAGTGGGAATTCCAACGGGTGCCATTGAAAATGTTGCGGACATTGGTGGTCCCGCTATCCGGCTCCATTTTCAACAGCTCGTCAAAGTCCACATCCTTGTCCTTCGCCCGAAGCTTGTCGGCTCGGCGCGAAGCGGCGTCGTAAAGCGCCTTCTGACTCGATGGAAGGCCCCAGCGGACCTTCGCCAGTTCCCGACCATCGGGCGTATTCCTGATGATGGGAGCAGGATAATCCGGGAAGATCCCGGGTTGAGGCTCAAGGTTGTCCAGACCAGATTGAATGCGCTTAATGTCACGGACCATCGCGGCAATGGCCGCTCGATTGCTGGTATGGCTGTAGAGATTGCACATTAAATTGGTCTCGAGGTCTCCATCGTTGGAACATTCAGGCATGTGGCGACGGCTAGAGCAAGCCGTGGTCGGTCTGGTTTACAGCCGATGCGCGCGCCGGTCGCCGGCACACGGCAGCATTACGAACATCCCGTGGGGTGACCCTGGGGGCAATGTTCATAATCCAGTCGATGGCGGGCACGTTCCGTCCAGCTCAAGCCTTATGCGTCACTGTTCGTCTGGATAGTGCCCTTTGGTTTCTCCCACCATGCGGGCCAGCTCATGGAAGCCAACGGTGTGCGTGTTAGAGGCGCTGTTGTTGGCCAGCATCAGGAAGCGGGATGCGAAGGCGACAGCATCTCGATTGGCTGGTGTCATGTCTTCCATGATCCGCTCGTCACCCAGGGCGGTCTGCTCTGAACGCCGCAGCGCCGTATCGACTTCCTCGCGCGATAACACGCCTTTGGACACCAGCGCGTTGTTGATGGCAGCAACGGCCAGATAGAGCCCCTGCAACTGTAAGTTCGAAACGTTCATGTCGTCCTCCCCAGATGAAGATGTCTGAGAGGAAATGGCCGAGATGCGCCGGAGTTGCCATTCGAGATCCTGAGAGCTGTCTCAAGACCACTGGCGTGACATCGTTGTGGTGGCAGGCGCAATGCGATGGCCGGTCATAACCAGACTGCCACCCCAGGCTTGAATTTGCTGCGGTCGACCGCAATGGTCTGGCCGAGGGGCCGGTGGCGGAAAGAATACGCCCGACGCGTGCAAGTGTCGGTATCCTGGTTCAAGTCCAGGTTGGCCCTCCAGAGATCTCACAGTCGAATTGACATCGAAACTACGATAGGTTGCTTGAGCGCATTCCGTAGTCAGCGCATTTTCGCCCCTGTGTCCTTACCTCCGGGTGCAGGGGCGTTTTGCTTTTCTCAACCGGCCATACTACCTTCCGCAATCGCTTCCAGCCCGCGTGGCGCCTCAATCACGTGCCGACTTGGCATAGTTAATTGCCGCCACCGTTTATGTTCCGCTAAGCTCTGTTGGCGGTGATATTGAGGAGGTCGATATGGACAAGGAAATTGCAAGGATCGACGGCTGGGAAGTGCTACAGCGCCCGGATGGAAGTTATGGTGTCTATGACTGCCACGGCATGCTGGATGGCCCTTATGGTACCTCCCAAGAAGCGATGGCAGCTGCGTTGCGGCTACCTGTTGATCGGAGGGTGACCAGGAGGCCAGCGACCACCGGGCGTAGAGAGGTCGAGGGGCGCCTACATCATTAGGGAATCGCTTCTGGAAGAATGCGTTCGTTAGGAGCGTGACGAACATCTCCCCCACCCGTTCTAGCGCATGCCCCGGCGCTATGCGCTGGGGCTCTGATAATCCGTTCAGTCCCGAACCTGCCCCGGCCTAGGCTGGGGCTTTTTGTTCGGAAGGTGCCGCAAGCCGTTGTGACTTGACCGCGGGCGCCTCTCTTTTATCCTCACTGCAGAGCGCGGCGCTGATGTCGGCGAGCATGGTCCATACCTAGGGCCAGCGCTGTGCTCGACCTGGTGTGAGGCGGCCCAGGAAGACCGCCTTTGAAAGCTCCAGAGATCGAGGCACAGGCGTAGCCATCATCCGTCTATCACCGCGCCCCGAGGTCCGTGACGTGCATCCAGGCAAGCGCGTTCTCCTTGTCCTTACCGAGCTGGAAATCCCTGGCGTGCGAGCGCAGCGCGGCGGCACACTGCCTGATGAAAGCATCGGCCTCACGATCGGACATGGTGTGCAAGGGCGGCTTGGACGCTGAGCTCTCTTCAGGTTCGAGGCCGAGAGCCCGGAAGGAGATGGTGTTGGGCACCCGCACCATCAGTTCGCTTCCACCGTTTGGTCGGCAATGGCCTCGTCGATTGCATCTTCGATTTCCACGAAGATGGCGGCGATGACCGCCCGGCGTTCCACATCATTGATAGCTTCCGCAGCTTCGACCTTGATGACGAAGTTCCGCATCTTGTGGTCCGATCGGAGCGCGTAGCCGACGTGGAACTCAATGAGCCCGTGGTCACTCCAGAGATCGACCATGAAGGTCTCGATGTAGAGCTTGTATTGTTCGATCAGGTTCGCGCTGAGCTTGTCGACATAGGCCTTCATGGTGCCGCCTCCCATCCTGGACCTGAGACTAGCCATTTAATCCCCGTCACGTCACGCCCGGTTGCCCTTCAAGGTTGCATCGAAGCTGATCCGGCCGTCATCTATGCCACATCGCTGGAGAACGGCGAGACATCGTCAGGGATTGGAGCTTGCCAAGGACATGTCGAATTGACGGAAGTGATCGACCGGTTCGACTCCAAGTAGCGCTTATCGCGTGCCATTGATCACTGTCTTTGGCCGAGCGCCAACTCCTGGTGTTTGCCGAAACGCCAAGTTGCGCACCAGCATTCGAGATTGCTCAGATCGCTCCTAAGCGGCAGCCGGGCCTATGGCAGTTTGCGACCTCATATGCGGGCAGGCTTCAGGGTATCTCGGGAAATTCCCGAATGACCGAATGGAGTCGGAAGAACCTGATCGGCAGACCGTCTTCGAGGCATCACGGAAGCAGAGAGGTCTCCAGAGTTGCTTGGCCTAGAGCGCTTCAATTAATCTGACCTATGGATCAGATTCGGGACGATATTTTCGGAGCACAACAGTTCCTCGCGGACCAGGCGGAACTACATTCAAAAAAGCTTGAGGGTACTTTAGCGCCCTACGACATTCAGGCGAGCATCGCTGCCGCCGGCGGCCTTCTGACAGTGCCGGGGCTGCAGGCCAATACCGTCAGGCTTCAAGCCATCGCGCATCTCGCCGTCGCCCATGCCGGAGGCAGAAAAACGCCGAACAAGCAGGATGCGGCTCGATGGTTCAAGCAGGTCGGCCAAGTTTTTGGCCACATGGAGGACGCAGCCGAGGATGTGTTCGTCACGCGCGTGTACCTCGATGGGGTCAACTACCGTGTGTTCGAAGGATTGGCCGAGGCGAACGGACATCACCTGCAGCACATCTTGACGGCGCTCGAGCACATGCCGGCTCACGGCTCCTATGCTCGCTTGCGGCACGGTTGCCGCACCTTGCTGCAGCTTTCCGACCTTATCTGCGAGCGATCGGGATTGCCTGCTTACGCTGTGGGTCAGCCATATCCGCTCGATGCACTACCGGTCGACGACATTCCCACCACCAAAACACTCGCCGCACGGGTCACGTTTTCTGAGTCCGATCTGGTCGACGCTGGACTAGATCCTGAAATCCTTGGAGGATTCTGCCTTCCCTCCAATCGCCGCGCTGTCGGTGTCGGCGCGCATGGCGACAGCAATCTGGAGCGACAGCCCCTTGTCCGGTTCCGCGACGCGATCGTAGTGGCGCTGCCCAGTTGCCTCGGCGTCGCGATCCGTCGCGCGGTCATCGAAACCTGCCTGCGTCTGGGTACAGACTTCGCCTTGCGTCAAAGTATTCTCATCGCGCAAACCGACGAGTTGTCGCTCAATCCGATCATTCACAGCATCGATTTCCCGCCGACCGAGTTGCCCCGGAACTCCCAGGTCGTGCCGTCAGAGCCGGTGGAATTTCAACCCGGCTATTGGTGCCAGGTCATCCTGGTGACGGACGATTTCGTCGATTTCGAAAAGACCGGGTTCGCGCGACCCGGCCCCTCGGAAAAGACCAACGAGGATCTCATGACTGCCATCGATGGAGCCGCCGCCGAAATCAGGGCCCGACCGGGCTTCAAGCTCGGGATGACCTTGATCGTGTTGTGCGGCTATGGGCGCGGGCAGGCTCTAAACTTCGCCAGGCCCCCGTATTGGATGGTGGCTGGCCTGAGCAGCTACGATCTTGATGTGCTGGGCTGGCGCCACGACTGCACCGTCGAAGACCTGATGAAGTTCTTGCTGGCGGAAGGCACGGCCGAGGCAATGGGCTTTCCGACGATGGCCGTGAACGGTCTCTTGGCGCGGATCGCAGCCGCAATCGAGAACGATGGACACGTTGTACCCCACGGGGCAATGCCGGACGGCAGCCATGCCGCCACCATCCTGATCCCAACAAACGCTCATCTGCCCCTCAGGATCGAGCACCACCACCGTGCCGACAAACATGTCGTTTCCGATTACTCCGGTACGACGCTTGTGGTGCGGCGCAAGGACGGCGGCAAGCGCTCGCCGGGCAACGTGCAATCGGTGTATTTTTCGCAGCAGGACGCACGCGCACTCCGGTATCGTGGCGTATGGAGGCGCGGGACTCGGACGTGGTGGCTGGAAACAGCGCCCGTTGAAGAACGATCACCGCTTTACCCGATTTTCGAAATGCAGATGGTCTGGATGGAGCGCTTGGCGCCGATCCTCGCCGAGATGGCCCCCCAACTGCCCGATGAGCTGACCTGGAAGCTGGTCACGCCCGCCTGGCCCCGACTGCGTCCCAGCGAGAGAGACAATCCTTCGATCGAAGAATTGCAGGCCGGCATTGTGACAACCGTCGACAGGGCAACCGCCACTGTGGTTACCGAGATCGGGTTGCCGTTCTATCTCGGACTGTCCAGACCCGACAATCGTTCGGAGGTCATCCTCCTAGAAGCCTTCGCCGAAGGCGTCCTGCAACTCGTCGCCGGTGTTGGTATTGGCGCTCAGGAGCTGGTCCGGCTGGCCGTTCGAACAGACCAGGCCCGACAGCTGCACGCCTTCGCGCCACAGGAGTTTCGCGATCATGTGCGGGCTGACCTGCCGACCAATGTCGTGACCATAAGCCGGTTCGACGACGCTTCCCAGAGGTTGGGGCTGGGATGGCACGGCGTGCCTCGGCCCGGCGGCGTCGTTTACGGCCGCGACGACTGCACGGCAGCGCTCAATGCGATAACGATCCATGCCGAAGAGCGCTTGTGCGAGTACCTGCGGCAGTTCGAGCGAGGGGCCCTAATCCGTAAGGTCGTCACGAATCACGAGGCTGCGGCAGTAGACAAGATCAACTGGGAACGCACGTCGGGCGCTATCCTTGACCTCTCGGCAGACCCAGCGAACACGCGCAGCGAAATCCACGAGCACATACTCAAGGCCAACGCCGTCACTTATGCCAGCAGGGTCATCCTTGAGGCCTCGTTGTGCGAATCTCCCGTCGATACCGGCTTTGAGCCGGCCGATTCAGACCTGTCGACCATGATGGCGTTGGCGATGATGATCGTCAATCTGGGCGGCTATTCCGACGCCATTCGCTTCGAAGGCATGAAGCCCGAATTGAGGATCTCTCCAGCAGGCGAGGTCCAGATCGATATTTCCTTTTTCGATGCGATCGTGACGCCAGTCGGTCAATCTTTCGTCGACGGCGCTATTGACCAGAACCGCCGCGACTACGATGACCTGTTGCATGCGCCGGAATCGGTCGACTTGGAAGAGGCCTCACGTGGCATCGATCAGAAGTTCGTAGAGGCCTGGAAGGCCGAGTTCGGCGTCTCCCTGGGAGATTTCCGCAACGCCCTCGAAGCTCTTGAAAACCGTCTGCATGAAACTGGCAAGGCATGGGAAATGCTGCCAAGGCCCGTGCTGGTACAAATACTGTCCGAACATGTCGATGACTCCGAAGAATTCGTGGCGGCGATCGAATTCTTGCCTCGGATCGGATGGAAGTCCATACCAGAGAGCTATACGGCGCAGGACCGGCAGCCTTGGCGGTTCCGGCGTCGGCTGGCAGTCTCCCGCCGACCATTGCTACGGCTGGACGATACGCCGACGTCGCTGATCATGGTCGCCCCAGGCATGATTCGCGACACCTTCGTTATCCAGCTGCACAACCATCATTCCGGTCACTATGACCTTGCCGCGATACGTTCGAGCGAAATGCGAGCCTGGCGGGAACATATCGTCGCCAAGAATGCCGATGAGTTCGAGGAAAGAGTCGCGGAGCGCATGCGTTCGCTCGGGTGGAAGGCAGAGAAGGGCGTGACGTTCCCCCGCATTCTGGGTCGCAAGCTTCCCACGGACCCGGGCGATATTGACGTGCTTGCGTGGCACCCCGATGGCAGGATCCTGCTGCTTGAGTGCAAGGATCTACAGTTCGCGAAAACACCTAGCGAGATCGCAAAACAACTCGCCAAATTTCGTGGCAAGCGCGACGAGAAAGGCAAACCTGATCTGTTAGGAAAACATCTCAAGCGCATGGATTTGGCGCACGAACACGCCGCAGAGTTTCAAAAGTATCTGAAGCTGAACGACATCCGGATCGATGGCGCTCTGGTGTTCGCTAATCCGGTGCCGATGACATTCGCCGCTGATCGTATCGGCCACGCGGTCACACTCCTGAAATTCGCTGATTTAGGGGCGACGTTCGGCGAAATGGGGCCACAATAAGCGTTTGGGTTCAGGCCGCTCCAGAGAGCAAGACATCCGCCGGCGGGTGCCGACCCGCGAAGGTGACGCCGGACTGGTGCGGTAGGCACCACGGGCGCTCGAGCATCGACTGGAGATTTCGAGCGGCAAAATGACCGCGACGCGTCGTCGAGGGTCGGTGCCGCGAAAATTAGGTGGGTCCGCCCACGCCAGTATGGTGGTCATAGCCAATCTTCTGACGCTAAGGCGCAATGCAGCGTCCGTTTTCGGCCCAGAATTCATCAACGGAAATTACGGTCGTCGAGTGTCTTCTTACGAACGCCTTCTCCTAAGAACTGCCGGACAGCCTCCGGCCCCAATCCGCTCAACCTTGTGATTTCCCCCAACAGAACGCGCCCCACGCCGCCAACAAGTCCCGCCGCCGCTCGAAGTACGTCGTTCGCGCGTAAGCCGCGATAACCTTGTTCGACTGCGTGTGGGCGAGAGCGGCCTCGATGACCTCGGGCGAGAAGTCAGTCCGCTCACGCGCCCAGGTGCTGAATGTTGCGCGGAAGCCGTGCACGGTGGCGCCGTCATCTCGTAGCCCCCGCAGGCACTGCAGCATCGCCATGTTCGACAACGGCTTGCCCTTGGGGTTGGGGAACACCAGCTCGCCCGCCTTCGGCAGCGGCTTCAGGATGACCAATGCCGCGTCGCTGAGTGGCACGCGGTGCTCTGCTGCGGCCTTCATACGCTCAGCCGGGATGACCCAGACCTTGTTGTCCAGATCGATCTCGCTCCATCGGGCGCCGAGTGCCTCGCCGGTGCGGGCCGCGGTGAGGATGGTGAACCGAAGGGCCTTGGCGCTGGTCGAGCTCAGCGTGGCAATCTGCTTGTACAGCGTGGGGAGCTCCCGGTAGGGCACGGCCGAGTGATGCTTCTGAGCCTTCTGCAGCTTGCCCAGCTCAGGGAGCAGATGGCTCAGCGGGCCGTCGCGCGCTGCAGGATTATCTCCCTGGCGGTACCCCATGGCCGTCGCCCAACCCATAACTTTGTCGATGCGGCCCCTGATATTGCTTGCGGTGGGTGCTTTGGTGATCCAGATCGGCTCCAGCACCTTGAGCACGTCAGAGATCTCGATCTGGTCCACGGGCTTGTTGCCGAAGACGGGATAGACATAGGTCTCCAGCGTCGAGCGCCACTGGGCACGATGCTTGTCGTTCTTCCACGCCGATTCATGGGTGTTGATGTAAACCCTGGCGCATTCTCGGAAGGACGGCACCTTGCTGGTTGCCGCCTTGGGCGCGATGGCCTTCTTCTGTGCCTGAGGGAGATCCCCGTCGCGGATCTGCAGCCGCAGGCGGTCTGCCTGGTCCCTGGCCTTGGCCAAGGTCACATCGCGCACGGCTCCCAGCCCCAGCACCTTGGGCTTGCCATCCACCCAGTATCGGAAGAGCCAGGATCGCGTTCCCTGTGACCTGATCTGCAGGTAGAGGTTGTCATCGATCCAGTGCATGCCCTCCTCGCGGATGGCGTCCACCTCTCGGGCTGATAGGGCGCGTCGGCGCACCATAGGCTCGATCTCCCAGTCCTTGCTGATCGGTGAGGACTATTGCTTGCCCGCCTCGCACAGTCCAGCGACGCAGCCTTGTGGGGACAGACGGTCGGACAGACGGTGCAGCGGGATCGGGAGAGCCCCGGGAAACCGCAACATTGTGCAACATCTGGGCCGTTGGCGGAGGAAACCCGCTGCCGAAACCCGCCAAAATGGCGGACCAACGGCCGCTGAGGCCCGGATTCCGGGCCAAAGTGCAACATCGGGTCTGGAGGAGAATGGCGGAGAGAAAGGGATTCGAACCCTTGAGACGGTTCCCCGCCTACACACTTTCCAGGCGTGCGCCTTCGACCACTCGGCCACCTCTCCGCTTCGCTTCATGCCCGGGCTGGAAGGCC
>Ga0207773_100382_pt1 | contig 19436 bp, 22 predicted proteins | sample TtaePargueraPR_2_FD_187281 | JGI IMG/M metagenome (GOLD analysis project Ga0207773, IMG submission 187281) | Aerobic enrichment media microbial communities from Bioluminiscent Bay, La Parguera, Puerto Rico - Tt and M1 (3) (SPAdes) | ecosystem: Environmental > Aquatic > Marine > Unclassified ...
GTGTTTTTCTCCCATATTTCAGGATTTTCAGCATATGGCCCTAACCTTTTGGCTATGTCCCAGCTTCTAGGGAAAGGCCTAATATCCACTCCACCGCTGGTACTTCCGGCAATGCCATAGACATCCTGATGCTTAAAGCCAAGGTACAAGCCTCCATGGCCTCCCATACTCAATCCTGTAATGGCGCGATAAGCCCTGTCCTTCTTTGTTGCATAGTGTTCATCCACCCAGCTGACCAACTCGGCAGATACATAAGTCTCATACTGCATTTTAGGGTCCACAGGACTGTCGTAATACCAACTGGTGACTCCACCATCAGGACAGACGATGATCATGCCGTAGAGGTCCGCAAAATACTGCAAATCGGCAATACCTGACCAAGAAGTATAGTTGCCACCCGCACCGTGCAGCAAATAGACAGTCGGATAGGAATTGTCCTCGTCGTAATTTTCCGGAGTAAACAGCAAATTTGGAATGGTTTTGTCCATTACTTGGCTATAAACGCTAATTGTATCTGTTTTGGCAAAAGTAACGGCCTGTAAGCCCATTAACAGGCTTACGAATAACATCAGTTTTTTCATTTTTAGGATTGATATAAATTTAGGTTGGCACTAAAAACCTTACTCACTTTCTTTTTCAAACTTGCCAATCGCAAAATTCAGCTTTACATAAAAAGCACTGGGATCAAATTTGGGAGCATTGGAAATGATCAGGTCTTTTCTTAAATCTGGATTGAAGTTTCTTCTCAGTTTGGTTACACTGGAAAATACATTCAGCATATAGCCCACTTGTAAGCCCAATCTAGAATATACCCCCACCTGGGTGGTTGGCTTTAGAAAGGCTCCCAAAAGCTTGTCCGCATTTAAGCTAATATTCAGTCCATAATTCCGCTGATACAAAAAGCTTGTGTTCATGCCTCCCATTAAGTTATCGTTGAAATCGGTATTGAGATCGGAAGCTATTAAATCCAAGGAGGTGGTTCCATAAAAGATGCCTACTTTGGGATAGAAGCGTAAGTCTTTGGTAATCGTGTTTTTCCAATGGTATTGGAAGCCTGCTGTGACATGGATCGGTAAATACCGGTAACTTACAAATTCATTATTAAAATGTTTTTTATTGAGATTAAACTCTGTTTCAGCATATAAGCCTAAACCAGACATCGCAACATAGGAAATTCCGGCACCCAGGGTGGCCGATTGTTTTTCGAAGGTCTGGTAACCTATATTATCCAAATAATCATTGAGCTCTGTATAGGGTTGGTTTTTGAAACCAGCAGATACATAAAAATCTGTAAAGTAAATCTTGTCTTGTGCAAAAAGCCCTGTCTGAAAAGCCAACACAAAAACAATTAACAAAGTGAGATTTCTTTTCATAGTTAAATAATTTCTGGAAACAGTAAACAGCATAGTAATTCTCTCAAAAGATAGGCCACATCACTTCTCCAATTTTTAAATTTATCCAATTTTAATTTCTAAAACATCTTTTTTGTGCATTTGATAAATAACTCTTCAAAACGAAAACCCAAGATGATAATTGCTAATTAATTTATTCCATTTAAGGATTTCATTTATTAAACCATGGACTGTGTTTATTTGAAAGTTAAGATTCATCTGGACAATAAATGAAACATTGTATTTTGATTCAGCTTTGGACTTTGCGAGTAGTCAAAGTGTCAACAAATGAATTAATCCACATCCCCTATATATATATTATATTCTTTTTTAAATAAAAAACTATTACAGTTATTAAGGTGTGGATTTGTTGGTAAGTTTTCCAGATTTATTTACCCACAGCGTTTGCATTCATTTTCCATATATAATTCACTTACAATCCACATCTTATCAACTTGTAACTACCTAAATATTAGGGTAGTCTTTAAATTCCTTCATTTTTGTGTATAAATGCTACAAAAGTGAATTGTTTATTAATTGTTGTGTGTATAATTGTGGATAGGCGTTTATATAATTGGAGTTATCCATGTGATGAAAAAAATTATCCCGAAAGTGGAAGTGCTTTCGGGATAACTCTGATTTTGTCCATAAGTTATAGACAGTTATTCACATTATTCTGACTAGTTATCTACATTCCTTCAGCTGTGGATTGATCCACTTTATCTGGTTTTTCAGTCAAGGATTTAAGGCCTGATTCTAAGGTTGATGCAATGTTAATGTTTTGGATGGTCCATTTGCCACGGAGTAATACCGTATTTGATTTGTTTTCTACATCATAATAGTAGTATACGGGTTCCGGTTGTATTTTCTCATAGTAATTCCCTGGGTCCCATTTTTGATTTTTATTTCTGTCAATGATAGCCCTGATTTGGTATTCCCCGGCTTTTATTTTTTTAAAGCTGTATTTGGAGGTAGTTGTCAGATAGACTTCATTGATAATTTCGCCTTGTTTATTCAGCAATTGTACAATTATTGGCAATTCATCACTTAAGATCTCCCCACTTACCTCATCTGCCAAATCGTCTGCTTTTAATCGTTTGAAATTGGATTTTATTTCTTTTTGATTGAATTCACCTTCTATATCCAGGAAGCTGGAATCGGCTGCGAAAAATAGAAAATTGTTAGCTTGAATAGTGTCATTAATTGGAATATGAATCTTTAAGGTGGACCTTTTGATGCTATCTTCAAATGATAGATGGCTTGGATTAATGGTTATAAAAGATGCCGAATCATATTTTACATAGAGAGAATCGTAATTGATCTCCAGAAGAGGTTTATTGAAACTTATTTCTGTATTGATGCTTTGTAAGAATTCCTTGTCTTTTCCCAAGGTAGCATCCAGTTTTTCCTTTTTCCGATCACTGGTTAGGAAGGATGCATATAAGGTAGTATCTATTTTGAAACCCACCGAATCTTTTAGTGTGAGCCTTATCTGGGTGCTGTCGTCAAGCATTTCCGTGTGATAAAATCTTATGTTTTTTTCTTCTGTTCTAAAGAAAAGCGTATTGTTAAGATCGGGATGTTCCACGTGAAATTCAGCTGGTGACTTGCTTAAAACCACATCATAGTTATTCCCGATTGGTGAAGATCTATTCACTTTAAATTCAGACAAATCACCTCTGAATAAACTTAAATGAGCCTCTGATACGTCTGAACGGATAGTTATTGTATCGGCAATAAAAGCATAGTGCTCACTTTTGAATTCGGCTTTGGATGTATTGTTCGTATCATGCCAGGCATACGCCCTGTAGTCCCCGGCTTTAATATTAGTGATTTCAAAATTGCCTGCTGAATCTGTCTGTGTGAGGTAATAGGGAGGATCACTAAATAGATCCATCGTATCATCTTCGATGCGGTATAAGCCCACTATTACGTCCTCCATATCCAATCTCTTTGGAGGAAATACATAGGCCACTTTTCCGCTAAACTTAAGACTGTCTATTATACTGCCAGTGGAAAAGACTAGTTTAAGGTTTTCTGCGGGATTATTTTCTGATATGTCTTGGATGCTCTTTTGGAAATTGAATACATAGGTGGTGCTATCCTCTAATTCCTGGTTTAGTTTTATCCTCACTTCATTTTTGATGGCTAAAATTTCCATCTTGTCTTTTTCAAGACTAGGAGTGATGATGATATTTCTAGTAGGATTATCCGCCTTTATATACTCATCAAATTCTAGCGTGATATTCTTTGGCTTCGTATTGAGACTTTGGTCTTTTGGACTGGAAGAAAGTAGCTTCGGCGGATCCTCATCTTTTGGACCACCCATCGGGGAACTTTGTTTTGCACAAGCATAACAAAGTGTTAGCCCTATGATCGCTAAAAGGATATGGTTAATTCTTTTGGTCATTTCTTCTTTAATATAAACAGTATACTGGAATAGTTTTTATTGTTGTTTTTTGCTTTGTAGTTTGACTTATATCCTGTAATTATTGATTTAATTAGATTTTTCTTTTTATATTTTATATTATTTGATAAAATGGATACATAATAACTATCAAAGGGCATTGCTTCCTTAGCTGTAATTCTTAAATCGAATTCTTCAGCTAAATATTGCATGGTCTCTTGAGTAAAATGATATAAATGCCTGGGTACATCTAATGCAGCCCAGTTTTCTTTAAATAATTTTGAATCGTATGAATCGAAATTGGGGACTGCTAGGAATAGCGTTCCCCTCTTCTTCAATCTTTTAAGCAGTAGCTCAAGTGTTCCTCTCAAATCATGGACATGTTCTAGTACATGGAAAAGTGTGATGGCATCAAACTTTTTCTCTTTATTGAGCTCATCTACTTTATCATATAGGATGAGGTTGAATTTTTTTCTAGCTATTGATGCTGCCTCTGGGCTGGGTTCATAACCGATACTGTCCCAGCCTTTGTTTTTTGCATGGTTCAGAAAGTGTCCAGTTCCGCAACCATAATCCAAGAGCCTTCCCTTTTGGGGAGTATGTTTATTTATCCAGTTTACTTTCTGTTGTAAGGTAAATTTTCTGACCTGTTTATAGATCAGGTTTATCCAATTTGTGGACTTGTCGGTATGGGAAATGTAGTCTTCGGACTTGTAATAGTCTCCGATGTGATCTTTGTCCGGGCGTGGATTGGTAAATAAAAAATTGCAATTGCAGCATTTACAAATGGTAAAGGATTCCTGTGAGACGCTATGATCCTTTACCACCAAATGATTAAGAAAAAGTCCACTCTTACAAAGTGGACATTTGGTTAATCTTTCGTACATGTTATCTTCCTAAATAAACGGTGAGTATGGATAGATCAGCAGGTGATACCCCACTGATTCTTGAGGCCTGCCCTAAGGTTTCAGGCCTTATTTTATTGAGTTTTTGTTTTCCTTCTGCGGAAAGTGCAGGAATGGATAAATAGTCAAAACTGCTTGGGATCCTGAAGTTCTCCATATTATTCAACTTCTCTACCATTTGCTGCTCCTTTTCTATATAGCTATTATATTTCACTTGGATTTCAGCTTGTTCCAGAACTTCTTTTGGATACTTGGAAAGATAGGCATTGATATCTTGATCCAGTTCTTTTATGGCCAACAGCCCTAATTGTGGACGTTTCAGTAATTTTTCAACTGTAATCTTTTCCTTGATGGCAGCTGTCTCCAATTCTTCCAATCCTGTATTGATGCTATCAGGACTAAGCTTCTTTTGTTTTAGGTCATTGATCAACTTTGCCGTATCATTTTTCTTATCGAGCATTTTCTCCAATCTTTGGTCAGAGGCCAGCCCAATAGAATGACCAAGCTGAGTGAGTCTGAGGTCCGCATTATCCTGCCTTAGCAAAAGTCTAAATTCAGCTCTGGAAGTAAACATTCGATAGGGTTCCTCAGTCCCTTTATTAATAAGGTCGTCTATGAGAACACCTATATAGGCATCAGACCTTTTAAGAAGGAATGGAGTTTCCTCCTGTACTTTTCTTGAGGCATTGATACCTGCTATCAGCCCCTGACAAGCGGCTTCTTCATAACCCGTGGTGCCGTTGATCTGTCCGGCAAAATACAGGTTTTCTACTAGTTGTGTTTCCAGTGTTAATTTCAGCTGGGTTGGAGGAAAGAAATCATACTCGATGGCATAACCCGGCCTGAACATTTTGCAGTTTTCGAAACCTGATATTTTTCTGATGGCCTTGTATTGTACATCTTCGGGCAAGGAAGTGGAAAAGCCGTTGACATAGATTTCTACAGTATCCCAACCTTCCGGTTCTACAAATATTTGATGCCTGTCCCTTTCTGCAAAACGGTTGATCTTATCCTCTATGGAGGGGCAGTATCTTGGTCCCAATCCTTGGATTCTTCCATTAAACATGGGAGACCTATCGAATCCTGTTTCCAGGGTTTCATGAACTTCTTTATTCGTATAGGTAATCCAACAGGTTCTTTGCTCCTTTAAAGGAGATGTTTCATCCGAAAAGGAAAATTTTTCCGGGTTTTCATCACCGTATTGCACCTCCATTTTGGAATAATCTAATGATCTCCCATCTACCCTTGGAGGTGTTCCTGTCTTCATCCTTCCTGCTTCGAAGCCCAGCTGTACCAGTTGTTCTGTAATACCTTTGGCAGCAGCTTCACCTGTTCTTCCCCCGCCGAATTGCTTTTCGCCTATATGAATTATACCATTTAAGAAGGTGCCGTTGGTTAGTACTACGGATTTGGCCTTAATCTCCAGACCAATACCTGTTTTGACACCAACTACCCTTTTGTCTTTAACGACCAAACCTGTGATCATTTCCTGCCAAAAATCTACACCTGGGGTTTGTTCCAGTGCCAGTCTCCACTCTTCTGCAAAGCGCATCCGGTCATTTTGTGATCTTGGGGACCACATGGCCGGTCCTTTGGAGCGGTTTAGCATGCGGAATTGGATCATGGATTTATCGGAGATGATACCCGTCATTCCTCCCAATGCATCTATTTCCCTTACGATCTGTCCCTTTGCCACCCCTCCTATGGCAGGATTGCAGGACATCTGAGCAATAGTGTTCATGTTCATGGTACACATTAGCACCGAACTTCCCATTTTGGCTGCAGCATGAGCAGCTTCACATCCTGCGTGACCTGCCCCTACTACTATTACATCGTATTCTGGAAACATAATTCTATTAGTTTACAAGTGTTCCACGTGAAACATATGGCGTTGTTCTTGATTTTTCACAATCCGTATGTTCCACGTGAAACATTATATAGTCTGATTTGGTTTCTTTTTAAATGTTTCACGTGGAACATTTAAAAGTTTCAATTGGTACCGCTCTTAGTTTTTCTTGCTGTTCCACGTGGAACAGTGATTGTATGCTAGTGTTCTTTAGTAAGAAGGAAAAAGCTATCAATGGCTTCGTCTTCTTTTTGACGCATTAGTTTTGCTTCTTCCTGGGTTTTGTCCTTGTAGCCACACAGGTGGAGAAGCCCATGGCTGATTACCCGGATCGCTTCTTTGATCTCGTCCTGTTGCTCTTTATTAGCATTGTCCCTTACCCTGTCTATACTGATGAAAATATCCCCTTCGATAAGATTTTCTTCCTCTGAATTGTCGAAGGTGATAATGTCAGTATAGGTGTCGTGGTCCAGGTATTCTAAATTGATATTGTATAAATATTCGTCGGAACAAAAGATGTAGTTTAGATCTGAGATTTGAAAACCCTCAATGGTAGCTATTTTTCTCAGCCATCTTTTGGTTAAGTTCTTTTGGGGTAAATTGAACTGAATGTCTTCCTGAAAGAAATTGATTGCCATGTTAGTACATGTAGAAGGTTAAGACTGCTTTCTTTCCATTGTTTTCGAAGTCTACCTCATCACTAAGATGCTTCATGATGAAAACTCCCCTTCCTCCGGATTTTTCAATGTTTTCGGGCGCAGTGGGGTCTTGGAGGTTTTCATAATCAAAGCCTTCTCCCTCATCTTCTATAATAAACTTTAACTGATCGTCCAAAAAGGTTAGCTCTAGCCTTACGGATTTGTTTGCATCACTTCTGTTGCCATGAACAATGGCGTTGCTGACACACTCAGTCACTGAAATCATGATATTTCCATAAATGTCATCATTGATTTGGAATTTCTCCTTTGCATTATCAATGAAACTTTCTATGATCTTTATGTTCTCAATAAGAGATGGAATAGAAATTTTGATAGATTTCATTAAGTTTTTATGGTTATTTATCTTTATTACTTAAATTTTTCTATCTAATCAATTTCCAATAAAATCGGACAATGATCAGAGTGCTTTACATCAGCTAATATACTGGCTCCTTTAATCCTATCTTTCATAGGAGCGCTTGTCATATGATAATCGATGCGCCAACCTTTATTATTGGCGCGTGAATTGGCGCGATAACTCCACCAGGTATATTGGTGAAGGTCCGGATTAATCAGTCGAAAACTGTCTTCAAATCCTGAACTAGTAAACTTGTCCATCCAAGCCCTTTCTTCAGGTAAAAAACCTGAAGTGTTTTTATTGGCAACGGGATTGTGAATATCAATTGCCTTATGGCAAATATTGTAATCCCCACTTAAGATGAGGTTTTTAGTGGTTCTGGACAAATCTTGGGAATAACCATAAATATCATCCAAAAATGCATATTTGAAATCCTGTCTTACATCTCCGGTCGTACCAGAAGGAAAATAGGCACTGATAAATGAAAAGTCCTCATAATTTGCGCGTATCATTCTGCCTTCATCATCATAAGCGTTCAACCCCATGCCGTATTCGATATGTTTAGGCTTTTCTTTACTTAAAATTGCTACACCACTGTAACCCTTTTTTACAGCAGGATACCAATAGGTATGGTAGCCGAGATCTTCAAATTGGGCTACCTCAATCTGGTCTTTATTTGCCTTGATTTCCTGTAATCCTAGGATATCCGGTGAACATTCTTTTAGCCATTCGACAAAACCCTTTTTCATGGCTGCCCGGATACCGTTGACATTATAGGATACGATATTCATATGCAATGGATTTATTTAATAGTGGTCTTCAAGATTGAATTATCTTTTTTGACTCATCTATAGATTTATTTTAAGTTAAATTCTTATTTAATGTCTATTTCAAATTCCTTTTCGAAGTATTCCAATACTTGGATCTTCAGCAGTTTTTCTTGCTCCAATAAGTCAAAATGGGGCAATTCCTTTACTAATTTCCAATGAGGCCATCCATCTTGGTCTATAAAGTCCAGTTCGTAGAATCCTGCCATACTGAGTACTTTGCAAACAGCAATATGCATCAAATCCTGCTTTTGCTCTTTGCTAAAGTTTTTCATGCCCTGGCCAAGTTCTTGTACTCCTATTATAAACAGTACGCCGTTAAGATCTGCAGGTTTTTTTCCTATAAGCTCATGAATTCCTGCCAATAGCTTTCCCCAACGTTTTTCCAGGTCAAGATCTTTTTTAAACATTCTCTTTTTCTTGTTTTTCCAGTTCTTCCCAATATTCTACGGCTTTACGTAGATGAGGGATGACAATGGTGCCACCAATTAAATTAGCAATGGAAAATACTTCAAACACTTGCTCCCTGCTCAGACCTAAATCATGGCATTTCCCTAGATGGTAGCGGACACAGTCATCGCAGCGCAAAACCATGGAACAAGCCAAGCCAATCATTTCCTTGGACTGCACATCCACTGCGCCTTCCTTAAAAGCGTTGGTGTCCAGATTGAAAATTCGCTTAAGCACTTTATTGTCCTCACCGAGAATCTTCTCATTCATCTTGGCCCGGTACTCGTTGAATTCGTTGATTAAATTCATTAACTTATTGGATAGATTTTATCTAATTAGCAAATATAACAGGTATTTTCCTGTCAATTAGAACTAACAAGCCTTTTTCCTAATGCGTTTCACTTTTTTGAATGATTTTTTAGCTTTGGTATTTCCTCAGACCTGCTGTATCTGTAAACGAAGTCTGTTTGACTTTGAAAATCAGCTTTGCAGGGTCTGCCAGGCCAAATTACCTGTAACAAGTTACCATCAAAGGCCTCAGAATAATGATTTGGCCGTAAAAATCATGGGGCTGACCAAAGCGGGGAATGTGATGGCCTTTCTTCGCTTTTCTAAAAAGGGAATGAGCCAGAAGCTGTTACACCAACTTAAATACCGTAATAAGCCAGAACTGGGAAAGGTATTGGGCAGGTTATATGGGCAGCAATTGCTGAAAAGTGGATTTGAAATAGCTTGGGAGGGGATATTGGCTGTTCCGCTTCATCCGGCAAAGGAAAAAAGAAGGGGGTATAATCAAAGCCAACTATTTGCTGAAGGATTGGCCCAAGAGCTCCAGTTGCCCGTGTTGAATGACCTTAGAAGGAACCGATTCACAGGTACACAGACGAAAAAAACCCGTTTGGAGCGAATCGAAAATGTTGAAGGAGTGTTCGAAATGGCACCTGGCGCGGAGATTCAGGGGAAGACCTTGCTGCTGGTTGATGATGTAATGACTACGGGTGCTACTTTGGCCTCATGTGCCAATGTGCTTTATAACGCTGGAGTAAGTCAAGTGGATCTTGCTGTGATTGCCGCAGGTAGATAAATGAGTTTGTTTCATTATGGGTATGTGAAATAATATTTTAGGTACAGTTAACAGATATATCGATATTTAAATAAGAAAACGTTATGCAACAAAAGGACAACCATATTAACTATGTGGAATTCAAGGCAAAGGACCTTGAAGCCATTAAAACTTTTTATACCAATGTATTTGACTGGAAATTCACTGATTATGGACCCTCCTATATTGCTTTTACCGAAAGTGGATTAGAAGGAGGGTTTGAAAAGTCTGATGTTCCTGTAATCAACGGAGCATTAGTAGTCCTATACCATAAGGATCTGGATACGATCAAAAAGAAGATCCTTTCTGCCAGCGGTTCTATTTCCAAGGACATTTTTTCCTTTCCGGGAGGCAGAAGATTTCAATTTTTGGACCCTGCAGGTAATGAATTGGCGGTTTGGTCAGATCAGTAGAAATATTATTAAGGCATGGACCACAAAAAAATTGTAGAAGTATTGGGATTACAGCCTCATCCGGAGGGTGGCTATTACAAGGAGGTATATAGAAGTAAAGGTGATATTAGCCAAGGATGTTTGGATGGGCAATTTGAGGGAGCAAGAAATTATTCCACCAGCATATACTTTATGTTGACTTCGGATACCTTTTCGGCCTTTCACCGCATCAAGCAGGATGAGATTTGGCACTTTTACCAAGGATCACCCATCCGCTTGCATACGATATCCCCTGCCGGACTTCATCAAGAACATACCATTGGAAGTGATATCCTAAATGGTCAACAGCCCCAGATGGTGGTTCCTGCGGGATATTGGTTTGCGGCTGAGGTGGTAGAAAAAGATGCTTTTGCTTTGGTGGGCTGCACTGTTTCACCAGGTTTTGACTTTAGGGATTTTGAATTAGCGGATCAGGACAGTTTGATTGATGAATTTCCTGAACACGCTGAATTGATAGGTGAATTTACCAGAATAGATTGATATTTACTTAATAACTGCTCTATACCTAGGGTTTTGTTTACCGAAGAAAAAGGTGCTTTTACCGGAAAAAATAGGCTCATGACCGAATTGAGTTGGTTTATACTCACCAATTGAATTACTTTCATTTTTGTAATTTGCTCAATTTCAGCAGTTGTAGAATTATTTTTATAAACCAAAAATTCCTAACATATGAAACTTTTAAGCTATTTATTCTTTTTGCCATTAGCTTTAATCTTGATATCCTGCAGTAATCATTCGGAGGATTATTCTGAAAACAAAGCAAATGAAGAAGTAAAACTGGTTAGTGGCATAGCAAGGGAAGAAGTTATAGGCAAGTGGAAATTGGCAGAGGAAAGCATTGAAAACAACGATCAGGGTTCTACTTCAGTGATAACTTCATTTGAATTGAAACCGGATTCTACCGCTATCATTTTTTATGGTACTCAACAGGATAAAGGAACCTGGAAATGGAAGCCTGAGTTAGAGATTTTTGGGAATTCGATGTTTGGATTTTCTCTAAAATCTGATGTAGTCATTTTTGAAGAAAAAAAATCCAATGAGCATTCTATTACTTCATTAAAATTAGATGAAATAAATGAAGGCTCACCTTTAACCTTTAATAATAGAAAATACCAAAAAAGATAATGGTTTGGGTTTACTGTGAATGTTAATGAAGTTTAAATGGCCAATATAAAAGTGCACAAAAATTCTTATATTCATAAATCCACCAAAACTCTGATAACCATGAAACTAGGTGCTTTTTCCATAAGCCTAAATGTCAAAGACCTGCAGGCTTCCAAAGAATTTTATGAAAAACTCGGATTTACGGTTTTTGCCGGCAAAATGGATCGAAATTACCTGATTATGAAAAATGGTAATGCTCTGATCGGACTATTTCATGGCATGTTTGAGAAAAATATCCTAACCTTTAATCCGGGATGGAATGAAGATGCAAAAATACTGAAGGAATTTGATGACGTACGGACAATCCAGGAAGTGGTAAAAGCTGCAGGGATAAAACCTGTACAGGAGGCTGAGGCATCAGGAACTGGCCCTGCGAGTTTAATATTGATTGATCCTGATGGTAATCCGGTACTGATTGATCAGCATGTATAGCCTTTATTAATTGTGCGTTTTGATTTTTTCTGGAAAGGCAACACCGGAGTTTGGATAAGGTAAGTGTTATTGCTATAAATCGATATTAACAATAAAACCCTAATAAAATGAGCTCTCTTCAAATCACTCCGGAAAAAATTTTGCAAGTAGGGATGGGATTTTTCCCCTCAAAGGTAATGTTAACAGCTGTTAAGTTGGGTTTATTTACTTATCTGGCGCAGGGAAAACAAACCGCGCAATGGATCCGGGAAAAATTGGGACTGCATGACAGGGGATTTTATGATTTTTTGGATGCCTTGGTAGCCCTGGGCTTTTTAAAAAGAGAAGGGATAAAATCCACGGCATTTTATAGCAACACGGAAGAAGTGGATATGTTTTTGGATAAAAATAAGCCCAGTTATGTAGGTGGTATTCTGGAAATGGCCAACAATAGACTTTATCCCTTTTGGAACAATTTGGAAGATGCCTTGAAAACCGGAGAACCCCAGAACGAAGCCAGGTCTGGAGATAAATCTATCTTTGAAATTATTTATGCAGACGAAAGGAAGTTGAGAGAATTTTTGTCTGCCATGGCAGGGGTACAGATGGGAAATTTTATGATGCTGGCCAAAGAATTTGATTTTACTCCCTACAAGACCCTCTGCGATATTGGAGGTGCGGGCGGATTCCTTGCTTCAGAGGTTGCCAAAAACAATTCCCATATGGACTGTATTTCCTTTGATCTACCTGTAGTTTCAGTAATTGCGGAAGAAAATATAGGGGCAATGGGGTTGAAAAATAAGGTTACTGTTCAGTCAGGTGATTTTTTTAAAGACCCGTTCCCAAAGGTGGATATCATTACTATGGGAAATATACTGCATGATTGGGGATTGGAAGACAAAAAGATGCTTATCCAAAAATCCTTTAATGCGCTGCCGGAAGGAGGTTTATTAATTGTCATCGAAAATATCATTGATAATGAGAGAAGAACAAATGCGTTTGGATTGATGATGTCCTTAAATATGCTGATAGAAACCGACCAGGGATTTGACTATACCTTGGAGGATTTTGAGTCCTGGGCTATAGAGGCAGGCTTTAAGCATATTACTTCAATGCCCCTCAGGGGTTCGAGCAGCGCTGCCATAGCCAGGAAGTAAATGGGATTTCAATATTGAATTTCTTGACCAATTAGCAGGATAATTCCTGTGATCTTTCTAACAACTTCGTTTCTTTAGTGGATAAACTAATCGATTTTTAAGATGAAAAGTTACGTTTGGTACGCCAGTTATGGATCAAATTTGTTAGAAGAACGCTTTCTTTGTTACATCAAAGGAGGGCGGCCCGAAGGCGCCAAAAGGACCTATTCGGGATGTGTGGATAAGTCCCTTCCTGTTGCAAATAGATGCCTCGCCATCCCCTATAGGCTATATTTTGCAAAAGAAGCCAAGGTATGGAACAATGGTGGAGTAGCCTTTATCCACAAAGAAAAGGATGTTAAAGAGCAGACTTTGGCCCGTATGTACTGCATTACCAAAGAGCAATTTATGGATGTGGTCATGCAAGAAAATGACCTTACTTCCAGACCAGAGATAAATTTTTCTAAGACCTTGAATAAGGGAATTTGGAATTTGAAGGGCGGCCGTTGGTATGATCTGCTGCTGTATCTTGGTGAGGAGAAAGATGAACCTATTTTTACTTTTACCAGTCAGCAGTTATTCCAGCCCTATACCCTACCTCATGAAAATTACCTTTCCACGATTATTAGGGGAATCTACCAATCGCATGGATTAGGTCCCGAAGAGGTATTTCAATATTTGTCCATAAAGGAGGGAATAAAAGGATTTTATGATGAGCGTTTCTTAAGAAAGCTAATTGCTGCTGATGAGGGTAAAAAATAAATTTGATTATCTTGTCCTAATAGTACTTTTCCAGTTGTCATAAAGTAAAAAGCCATGCAAGAATTTCTTTTAATCTTAAAGGGAGATGGAATGAATCACCTCTCTCCAGATGAACTTCAACATATCATGGAGGCCTATAAATCCTGGGTTGCAGACTTAGGGGATCAATATTTGGGAGGTCAAAGACTTGAAGATCACGGTACATTACTAAAATCAAAAGATGAAGAAATACTCACTGACGGACCCTTTTTGGAATCCAAGGAGATTATCGCCGGGTACTTTCTGATTCAGGCCAAGGATCAGGAGGATGCCAATAAAATAGCCCAGTCCTCCCCTCACCTCGGCCTCTATACTATTGAAGTGCGACCGATAGCATTTCCAAAAATGAAGTAAGTTTTGAAAGGAGAAAGTAAGCAGTTGGTCGAGCACCTTTTCCGGAATGAATATGGTAAGATGTTGGCCACGTTGATCCGGTTATTTGGCACGCCGCATATTGGGCTTGCAGAGGATATTGTGCAAGAAACCTTGATTGCTGCCATAGAACATTGGGCGGTGGAAGGGATTCCAGATAATCCCAGCGGATGGTTGGTACAAGTGGCTAAGCGAAAAGCCTTAAATGAGCTGAAAAGGCAAAAAATTCGACTTCACCATGAAGACCAGCTTCTTTTCCGGCAGGAAAACACTGTTGAGGAAAAGGCTGTTTTTCTTGAAGATGAGATCAAGGATAATCAATTGCGCATGATTTTTACCTGTTGCCATCCTGCCCTTTCCACGGAGTCGCAGATTGCTTTGACCTTGAAGACACTTTGCGGTTTTGGGGTAAAGGAAGTAGCCAAGGCCCTGCTCAGCACTGAATCCACGATTAACAAACGACTATATCGTGCAAAAGAAACGATTAGAAAAAGCCAATCCTCCTTTAACATTCCGCAGGGAAAGGAATTGGAAACCCGCTTACAGGCAGTAAGCCTCACTTTATACCTGATGTTTAATGAAGGCTATAATGCTACATCAGGGGAATTGCCCATTCAGAAGGGGCTTTGTTTGGAGGCAATTAGGTTGACAAAATTACTCAAGGAACATTTTAAACATCACCGGAGGTTGAGTGCTTTGTTGGCCTTGATGTGTTTTCATGCAGCAAGGTTTGGCGCAAGGATAGATAATGGCGGTGCCATCGTTCTATTCGAGGATCAGGATAGAAGCCTTTGGGACAAGGAGTTAATTCAAATAGGAATGAATCATTTGGCGGACTCCTTTCCTGATGACAGCCTTTCCTCCTATCATATTGAGGCTCAGATTGCTGCAGAGCATTGCCTGGCCGAGAGTTTTGAAAACACGGATTGGCAAAGCCTGTACAAGCTGTATGAATTATTGGGAAAGTTAAAGCCCAACCCGGTGGTAGAGCTTAATTTGGCCATTATTCAGGGCCGCATCAATGGCTTGGAGGCATCTTTAAAACAACTGGAAAGCTTAGCCAAAAAGAATACATTGTCCCATTATCATTTACTTCCAGCTACACAGGGTATGTTTTTAATGCAATTGGCTAGGTACAAAGAAGCATTACCTTATTTTGAGGCTGCCTTACAATTAAAACCATCTACGGCTGAGTTGGAGATGATTAACAGTAAAATCAGCGAATGCAAAGAAAAGCTCTCAAAAGCCAAATGACTTTTGAGGGCTTTTATTCTACCAAGGTTGGCCTGTACCCTTTTCGCAAAAGGAAACCAAGCTGGATACAAAATGCTCCCAACCTTGTTTGGTCATTTCAAATGGATCTTTGCCTTTCCATTTGTCATCAAAACCTGCATGGGAAAAGGTCACTTTGCATGTCCCATTATTTTCTGAAATTTCCGTAATGATTTTTGTACCAATCCAAGCGGGATTAGCGTTTTCGGTACATTCCCATTCCACTCTTTTGCCTGGAACCAACTCCTTGGTGCGGAAGCCCATTTCCACGATGGTTCCTTGCTTGTCAAATTTTAACAGTGAGTGCTCCCCTTCTTTTTCACCAACCTGACAGTCTTTAGACCACCAACCATTGATTCCTTTGGCGGTAGCTACGGCGTTATAGATGGTTTTAGGAGAAGCGTTGATTGATAAATTGTGCGTAATGTCCATTTTGTAAAGTGTTTTAATATTGATGTCTATTTATAAATAAGACAAATGAGGAAAATAAAATAGGACAGGGCTAAGCGAATTATTTAAAGAAAATCAACAATTCCCCATTTCCAAAAATGGTTGGTTTGTTATAGTTGCCCTAATTAATGATTATCGGCTATGATGCCAGTAACCTTAAATCCTTTGCTCAAGTGGTCCCCGGTGGATATCAGGGTCTGAAGCGAGAAGCAGTTGATGTTTTAATCAAAACGATCATTTCGATTCGCTTTAAATCTTTACTGTTGCAATTGTGGATATACATAAGCCCTAATTTGTATCTTCCCATTAAGCACTGTTACTTTATAATTGATTTTGTGGAAATTCAGGAAACCTTTAGGAATTAAGTCTATTGGTGAGAAAATGGATAGTCAGGTACTATTTTATATTGCTTTTCCGAAAAAAGTGGTATTCTTGCAAATCAGTATTTTTATCAATTTTTTATACCAATTAAGATGAAAAGGGGTTTATTCTCACTATTATTTGTATTAGTACAGTTTTCTATCTTTGGACAAGAGAATTTTATGGCTGGCTATATTATCAGCCCAGAAGGAGATACCATCAGGGGGAAGGTTGATTTTAGGGATTGGGCAAATAATCCCGAAAAGGTAAGTTTTGCAGCTAATCCGAGCAATGAGATTATTCCACTTTCACCTGAGGATATTTTGGGTTTTGGGGTGGAAGGTGCCCACTATGTGAGTGCAACCACCGATGTGGGAACCGATTCAAGGAAAACGGCGAATTTGGACAACAGGGCAAGTTTGAATAAAACGGTTAAATCCATTTTCCTTCAATCGCTTATCCAAGGGGATAAATCATTGTATTATTATAATGAAATAGGAGACAAAGAGCATTTCTATATTAGGGATAAAAGCAAGTTTCAGTTGTTGGAATTTAAGGAATATTATTCATACGATAGATTTGGTAAGAAGCTCATTAAGGAGAATAATAAGTACTTAGGGCAGCTAAGACTATATCTGACAGATTGTGAAAGTATTCAATCCCATCTCCAAAAAGTGAAGTACACTAAGAGCAGTTTAAGGAATCTGTTTGAAAAATATTATTCCTGTATTCCTCAAGAAGGGACATTTGATAAGCAGAAGGAAGGGTTTGAAATCAAATGGGGCATTATTGCGGGAGGAGTTTCTTCCAATCTGATTTTTAAAAGTGGTCTTCAGTCCAATGCAAGTCTTGTGAAAGCGGATATTAAACCATCACATAATGTGATGCTGGGAATTTCACTGGAGGCTGTGATTCTCAAAAATCAGAAGAAATGGTCGATATATAACGAATTGCTTTATTCGGCGAATACTTTTGCAGATGGCTGGGAAAACTATCGGAATGAAACAGGTTATTCCAAAACCGAAATTGATTTGGGACTTTCTTATTTGAAACTGAACAATATGATCAGATACAAGTACCCAGTTTCTGGCATTAAGCTTTTTGGGAATATCGGAATTTCCAATGCTTTAGCCTTCAATGTGACAAATAAGAAAATAACAGAAATCCAATTTGAAGAGGACTATCATTTACGGGAAGGGAAAGTTCTGGATGAAACCAGAAATTATGAGCAGGGCCTATTAGTAGGATTTGGTATGGAGCTAAATAGTAATTTGACCGTGGAATTCAGGCATGAGCGAAGTAATGGAATGTCACCATATCCTGCTTTGACTTCCTCAGTTAGACGAAATGCACTATTGGTCCATTTCCAATTTTAGGATTTTAATGCCATAATTCCAGGAACTGCAGCTGCCATTCTTTTGTGCTGAGCCTTCTCTTTCTGTATTTTTAAGAAAGCCAAATTTATTTTAGCATGGAAATTTCCTTAAAACAGCAGCGTATTTTAGTTACTGGGGCTTCGCGAGGGATCGGCAAAGCTTTAGTGGAGCAGCTTTCAGCATCTGGAGCTGAGGTTTTGATCCATTATAACCATAGTCAGGCGGCTGCACAAAAGCTCCAAGCATCCTTACCAAATAAATCCAGCCTGGTGGCCTGTGATCTTTCCGATCTTGGCCAAGTAAAAGGGTGGCTACCTAGACTGGTGGATAAGTTCGGAAAAATTGATGCGGTAATCAATAATGCTGGGATTGCCAGATCCATTTCTGATGAGGCGCCCACAAATGAGTGGTTGGACATTTGGTTAGAGACCATGACGGTAAATGTGCACGCTATGGCCATCATCAGTAAGGAGTTTATCAATCATGCACGGCTGAATAAAAATGGCCGATTGATCAATATCAGTTCCAGAGCGGCTTTTCGGGGTGACACCCCAGATTATTTAGCTTATGCCGCATCCAAATCTGCATTGATAGGGTTTACAAAGTCAATTGCACGCCATTATGGCCGGGAAGGAATTCGTGCATTTATCATCGCACCGGGCTTTGTTCGGACAGATATGGCGCAGGGGTTTATAGACCAGTATGGGGAGGAATTTGCCTTGGATGATATTGCCTTGGAGAAACTCACCGAACCGAAAGACCTGGCTCCAATGGTTTGTCTGCTTTGCTCAGGTTTGGCAGACCATGCCACCGGTAGCACGATTGATATCAATGCCGGTTCGTATGTGCATTGATTTTGACCTTAGATGCTAGACTGGAAATAGGACCTTAATCTTAAAGTTCAGTTTTCCGCACTCAATACTCACGATTCCCTACTCAATACTTTAATAAAACATGAATTACGAAGACTTTAGAAAAAATGCCCATCAATTGGTGGATTGGATGGCGGATTATCTGGAGAATAAGGAAAACTATCCTGTCACTCCTGATGTGCAACCCGGTGATATTTTTAAACAGATTCCTGATCTAGCACCTGAGGAATCGGAGGAATTCGGCCGTATCTTTCGGGATTTTGAGCAGGTAATATTGCCCGGAATGAGCCATTGGCAGCATCCTTCCTTTTTTGGCTATTTCCCTGCTAATAACTCGGCGCCTTCCATTTTAGCAGAAATGTTGATGTCCGGATTAGGAGCCCAGTGCATGTCCTGGCTGACTTCCCCGGCTGCAACAGAATTGGAGGAAAAGGTGCTTGACTGGCTGAGGGAAGAGAAGGGCTTCGGACCTGGATGGAAAGGAGTGATCCAGGATACCGCTTCCTCAGCTACCTTATGTGCACTAATGGCTGCCCGAGAAAAGGCAAGTGATTTCGAGGTCAACCAGAAAGGTTTCCCTGATGGAATGAGGTTTCGCATTTACTGCTCCGAACAGGCACATTCATCTGTAGATAAGGCTGTCCGAATCCTTGGTTTAGGGGAAAACAACCTGGTTAAAATAGCTGTGGATAAGTCCTATGCCATGGAGCCTAAGGCTTTAAAAAGGGCAATAGAGGCAGATTTGTCCAAGGGATTCCGGCCAATTTGCGTGGTGTCGTCTGTAGG
>Ga0207773_100383_pt1 | contig 19374 bp, 19 predicted proteins | sample TtaePargueraPR_2_FD_187281 | JGI IMG/M metagenome (GOLD analysis project Ga0207773, IMG submission 187281) | Aerobic enrichment media microbial communities from Bioluminiscent Bay, La Parguera, Puerto Rico - Tt and M1 (3) (SPAdes) | ecosystem: Environmental > Aquatic > Marine > Unclassified ...
CAACCCCCGAACGACAACACCCGGAGCAAGCCGACCACGTGATCGGCGATTCGCCGCGCCCCGAAATCTCCCAATACCGAAACTATTCAACCGAGCTCAAGACGAACCGCGTCGGTGGATCGAGGCTCAGCAGATTCGCAGCATGACGCGATAATCTCTCGGGTAAGACAAAGCTGTCCTCCCTTCGTCACCCCTCGACTGGAGCATCGGCATGTCGGCACCGGACGCACCCGCCACGAAAGCCTCCCGACCGGGCCGCCGCACCCCGATCTGGGCGGTGCTGACCATCGCCGTCGGCGCGCTGCTGATGGCCACCAGCGCGACCGCGGTTGTCGGCGGCAAGCTGCTGATCGACCGGTACACGAGTCGAATCCAGCAGCAGGACCTGCTGGCCGGTGCCGCGAAGGTCCCGCAGGAGCCCGACGGCGAGGCGCTGGACGGCCCGATCACCATGCTGCTGCTCGGCGTGGACGAACGGGGCAGCCGGCCTGGCGAGATGCGTTCCGACACGATCATCATCCTGCACGTGCCGGCCACCCACGACCAGGCGTACCTGGTGTCGGTCCCCCGGGACACCTGGGTCGAGGCACCGGCGTTCGAGCCGAGCGGATACCCCGGCGGCGAGTCGAAGATCACCGACGTGTTCCGGGCCGGCTCGCGCAACGGAGTCGGCCGGTCCGGCGGCGCGCAACTCGTCGCACTCACCCTCAACGACCTGACCGGCATCGAGTTCGATGGCGCGGCGATCATCGACTTCGGCGGTTTCCGGGACGTCATCGACGCGCTCGGCGGGGTCCGGATGTGCGTCGACCAGCGGGTGAAGTCGCAGCACATGCGGCTGGTCGACGGCGAGCCCACCTGGCTGGCCGAGGCCCGCGAGGTCGGTGGCGGCGAGGAACTGTGGCACGAGGAGGGCTGCAAGCGGATGGCCGGCTGGGAGGCGCTGGACTACTCCCGCCAGCGCTACGGCCTGCCGAACGGGGACTACGACCGGCAGCGTCACCAGCGGCAGCTGCTGAAGGCCATGGTGCAGGAGGCGAGCAGTACCGGCGTACTGACCAACCCGGCGAAGATCGACCGGGTGATCACCGCAGCCGGCAAGGCCTTCGTACTGGACACCGGGGGCGTCCCGATCGCCGATTTCGTATTCACCCTGCGCGGGATCACCGCGAACGACCTCATCATGGTGAAGACCAACGGCGGCGAGTTCAATCCGGCCGGATTCAGCAGTACGGCGGCCGAACGGCTCACGCCGGAGAGCCTGGAGATGTTCGACGCGGTACGGACCGGCACACTGGACGACTACCTGTTGGCCAACCCGGACGCCGTCCAGCGGGATTGACCGTCCGGCGGCATTGACCGTCCGGCGCATCGGGACATCCGTCACCGTGATTCCCACCGCACGGTCCACATCGGTACATTGTCCCCATGACCGCCGCGTACCCGGTCCGGGTCAGCTTCACCAATCACGTCACCGCCGCCGACTGGCAGGCACTGCAACAGGCCGGACAGCCGGTCCAGCTGGGCCGCAAACATGGGCTCTTCCTTCAGGACGAGCAGAGCCGCGACGTGTTCGTGCTGCTCCACGGTGCGGTCAAGGTGTACCGGACCGAGGCCAACGGCAGCGAAACAATGCTGACCGTACGGTCTACTGGGGATCTGCTCGGTGACATCGCGGCGCTGGACGGCACGCCCCGGTCGGCCAGCGTCTCGGTGCTGCGCCCGGTCACCGCCCGGAAGCTGACCACCGAACAGTTCCTCAAGCTGGTCGACGACCGCGACCTGCACCCCGCGCTGCGCCGCTACACCAACGCCCGGCTGCGCGAATCCGACGAACAGCGGGTGGAGATCGCCTCGCTGCCGGTGCCGCAACGGCTCGCCCGGGCGCTGCTCCGGCTCGCCAAGGCCACCCCGGACGGCCCGAACCAGGCCTCGCTCGACCTCGGCCTCTCTCAGGACGGCCTGGCCCAGCTGATCGGGGCATCCCGCAACGCGGTGGTGACCGCGATCACCCGGTTCCGCGACGACCGGTTGATCGCAACCGCACCCCGCCGGTTCGTGCTGCTCGACCTCAGCCGGCTCGCCCGGATCGGATACAGCGGACCACGGTCCGGCAGCCACTCGTCGACCTGAGTATCCGCCGGCCTGAATCCCTGTCGACCGAACAGCAGACGGCGGGAAACCGATTGTCGGGCCGGGACCGCGATCAGTTCGGTCCGGGTCGCGGACCGGCCATCCGACGACCGCCTTGGTCCATTGATGGCCGTGTTGCCCACTGGTTGGCAGAAAACGCCGGGTAACCAGGGCACGATGCGGAGCCGACGAAACTCGACCTCGACAGGAGCACCGGTGGTCGTCTCACCTCCGCCATTCACCGTGACCCGGGAGTTGCCGCCGTACACCGGCATCCTCGCCGTCGACGCCAAAGGTTTCACCGCCGAGCCCGGCGGCACCCATCAGGACATCAACCAGCTCATTCCCCAATTGGTCCGGCAGGCCTTCGAGGCGGCGGCGATCGGCGAAGTCTGGCAGAACCCACTGTTCTACGGCGACAGCGGCGACGGGCTCGCGATCGGCGTACCGACCCGGCTGCTCCCCGCCCTGGTGCACCCGTTCCTGACGGTGCTGCAGCACGTGCTGGCCGAGCACAACGCCGGTGTCCCACGTGGCCAGCCGGTCATCCGGCTGCGCGCCAGTCTGCATGTCGGGCCGCTGCCGGTCGACCCGGACCGGCCGGAGCGGGCCGGCAACGGCACCGCCCGCAACGAGACGCACCGGCTGCTCGACTCCGACGCGGTCCGGATCATGCTCGACTCGGCCCAGCCGACGATCACCCACGTCGCGGCGATCCTGTCCGACCGGGTCTTCACCGACGTCGTCCGGGCCGGCTACACCAGCCGGCATCCGGACCATTTCATCGAGGTCGCGGCGGCCGTGCCGGGCAAGAGCTTCAGCCAGCAGGCCTGGCTGTACGTGCCGGAGCCGTCCGGCAGCCTACTGGCGGTGCCACGGTTCGCCCCGCAGCCGACGACGGCCGAACCGGCTGCCGAGTCAGCGGCCGGCCCGGCGGCACCGGACAGCGGGCGCACACCCACCGGCAACGCTGGCGGCCGACAGCCCGCGCAGACCGGCGAGCTGCGGATCCGCAGCAACTCCGGGCAGGCGGCCAACCAGGTCAACGGTGGGATGTGGCAGTCCCGGGGCGGACGTCACGGATGATCCGTACCGACCGGGACCTGCCGGACCTCGCCGAGCCCGACCGGTCGGAGCTCGCCGACCGGGACCTGCCGGAACTGGCCGACCTCGACGACCTCGACGCGCTGGACGACCTCGACGGCGGCGGCGGTCCCGACCTGCCGGCCGGCGGCACCGGTGCCGCCGTGACCATCGACCACAACGACGGGCAGGTCGCCAACGTCGTATACGGCGGTCTGCACCAGTACGTCCAGCGGGTACGGGACTACCACGAGCTCAGTGCGGAGTACGTACGGGACCGGCTCGCCGGATTCGTCGACCCCGGCTACCGCACCCTCGCAGGCGACCAGCTGACCGCCGAGACCGCGGTCGCCCGGATCCGCCGCAGCGGCGGGGTGATCCTGGTCGGCGGCCCCGGGACCGGGCGGTACACGGCCGCGCTACGGCTGCTGCACGGCACCGGGCTACGGCTGCGGGAGATCCGGCCGACCTTCGACCCCGCCCGCGGCGAGCAGCTGACCATCGCGGAGCTGCCGGTCGCGCCGGGCTACGCGTACCTACTTGAACTGCCCGAACACGCGCCGCACATCCAGTACGGCTTCGCCCGGGACATCGGTGCCTACTGCGACAGCCTGGCCCGGCGGGGTTCGGCCATCGCGGTCACCGTCACCGGTACGACCTGGGAGCAGCTCGGCGCGGTACGCGACGGTCCGGTGCTGCAGGTGGCAGCGCCACCCGCCGACCTGGTCCTCGGCCGGCGGCTGCGTCAGCTCCGGCCGGATCTGGCGCTCGACTGGCTGGCCGGTCAGCCGCAGATCGCCGAGCTGCTGGTCGACGCGTCACCCGCCGAAGCGGTCCGGCTGGCCCAGCTCGCCGCCGACGTGCTGACCACCCAGCCCGGCCCGGCCGGACCGCCGGTCACCGCCGAATCCGACGCCGGCCGGCAACTGGTCGAGGCGCTGGTCTCGGCGTACCACAACTGGGAGGTGGAGCTGACCGCCTGGTTCCACCACCATCCCGACCCGCGCCACCGGGCGTTCCTGGTCGCCGCCGCAGCGTTGGAGGGTGCCCCGGCGGGACGGGTACTCGGCGCCGCCGAGGCGCTCGACGCCCGGCTCGCCGGCACCGACGCGCCACCGGCCGGCCTCGGACACGCCGGCGTCCGTACTCTCGTCGAGGCCGTCGACGCCTACCTCGACGACGGTCACACGGTCCGCTACCGCCGGGCCCGGTACGCCGAGGCGGTGCTCGACTTCGTCATCACCGACCGGGCCGACACGTTCCAGCGCGAACTGTGGCGGTGGGTGTCCGAGCTGCCGCTGCGCGGCGGCCAGCGACGCGGTCCCGTCGACCGTGCGTTGGCCACCCGCAGCGCCGAGCTGGTGCTGCACACCGCGCTCCGGCGGCGTACCCCCGAGATCCTCAGCCAGGTGGCACCGGCCTGGAGCCGACGCGCCGGGCTGCGCGGCGCGCTGGTGCACGTGCTGGGCATCGCCGCGCTCAGCCCGGAGATCGGTGCCGCGGTCCGGCAGCAGCTCTACCGCTGGGCGCAGGGCAGCGGCAACCCGGCCGTGCTGATCGCGGTGGCCGAGGTCTGCGGTGGCGAGTTCGCCGACTTCTACGTCGAACAGGCGATGGTCCGGCTGGGCCACCTGGCCCGGCACGACATCGCCGAGGTCGACGAGGCGGTGCTCACCGCGCTGGCGGCACTGTGGCGGCGGCCGGCGCTGCGCCAGCCGGTGCTGTTGCGGTTGGCGTACTGGCTGGCCGACAACCAGCCCCGGCGGGCCGCGCTCGCCGCCGTCGCGCTGAATCTACTCGGCCGACCGGAGCAGCCTCGGGTCGGCGACGGCCTGACGCACGGCCCAGTCGACCCGGCCGACGACCCGGCTCACCGCTCGGCCGACCAGCTCGCCGGGCCGCAGACGCCGGTCCGGCAGCCCGACCGGGTGCTCGCCGAACTCGTCGCGGCCACCCCGGTGGTCCAGGACGCGATCGGGGTGGCGCTGGGCCGCGCGCTGGACGTCCGGCAGCTGCCGGGCAGCGTCGAAACCCTGCTGCACCGGTGGTTCGACGACGCGGCGGCCGACCCCGGGCTGGTCGACGCGCTCACCCACGTCCTCGGCCGCACCGTCACCGCCGGTCCCGCCGCCGCCCGGCGGGTGGCCCGGCTGCGCGCGCTGCTGACCGCCTGGCCGGCCACCGACGAACCGGCGCGTCAGGCGGAACTCCGCCGGCACCTCGTCGACCAGCTGCGCCGCGCGGACCCGATCGCGGCCCGCCCACGGTCCGCACCGCTGCTGTCGTCTCTGCTCTCCAGCGTCGCCGAGGAGTTGTGATGCCCGGTTTCTTCGACGTGTTCCGTAGCAACCCCGTACCGGTGCTTCCCGGTCCGGACCAGGACGCGTTCACCGACCGGCTGCCGGCCGTGCTGCCCGGCACCGAGTTCGTCGCCACGTTCGCCACGGCGTGGCAACCGCTGCGCAAGCATGACCGGGCCGCCGCCACGGTCCGCTGGTGCATGCTCGACGCGGCCCGCCGGATCGCCGCCCCGCGCAAGGTCACCGAGCGGACCATGCTGGAGGCCGAGCTGAACACCCGGCTGCCGCAGATGGATCTGACCGCCTCGCACCTGCGGCTGCTGGGCTGCACGGTCAGCCTGACGGTGGACGCCCAGGCCGAGCAGGACACGAAGACGGTCGACAAGCTGACCCGGGAGCTGCGGATGCAGCGGCTGAGGCAGCAGTTGGAGCAGGAGCAGATGGGCTACCTGCGGGACAAGGTGCTCACCGACCCGGCGACCGCCCGGTCCTACTGGTTCATGCACCACCCGGACGCGTTGACGTCGCTGCTCGACGACACCTTCGAACAGGTCGCCGCGAAGCTGACCGGTGGCGGCGACGACCGGCAGACCGCGGTGGTCGCCGAGACGGTGCAGGACTTCGTCGGCGGTCTCACCGCCGACGAACGGCGCTACCTGCTGGACCGGCTCGGCGACGTGTTCGTCTCCTTCGACCGGGGTGACCTCGCCGGCCGGGTCCTCGACGCATGACCGCCGACCCCGTACTCAGGTCAGGTCGGCGTCGTGCACCAGTACGGCGATCTGCACGCGGTTGTTCAGCTCCAGCCGGGACAGCAGCCGCGAGACGTACGCCTTGACGGTCGCGACGCTCATGAACAGCTCGGCGGCGATCTCCGCGTTCGACCGCCCCTGGCCGACCGCGACGGCCACGTCGCGTTCCCGTGGGCTCAGCCCGTCGAGGACCCGGCGGGCGCGGTCCCGGCGCCTGACCTGGTCCGCCGCCGGTCCCGGCCGCACGTCGGCCGGGACCGGCGGCTGGCCCGCGACGTGGGTGATCAACCGTCGGATGACCGCCGGGGAGAGGATCGGCTCACCGGCGTGCACCCGACGGACCGCGGTGACGATCTCCACCGGCGGGGTGTCCTTGAGCAGGAAGCCGCTGGCCCCGGCCCGCAACGCACGCAGCACGTACTCGTCGGCGTCGAACGTGGTCAGCACCACCACCTGCGGCGGGTCGGGCCGGGCGCGCAGCGCCTCGGTGGCGGTCAACCCGTCGACCTGCGGCATCCGGATGTCCATCAGCACCACGTGCGGCGCGCACGCGGCGACCGCCGCCGGCACCTCACCGCCATCGCCGGCCTCGCCCACCACCAGCAGGTCGGCCGCACCGCCGAGGATCATCGACAGGCCGGCCCGGACCAGTGGGTCGTCGTCCACGATCAGGACCCGCACCGGGGCCCGATCGGACCCGCCGGCCGGGTCGGTGACGCCGGGCTCTGCGGTCACGTCGGCCACGGCAGCCAGGCGGCGAGCCGGTAGTCGCCGGACTCGGTCGGGCCGTGGGTCAACCGCCCACCGGCCAGGCTGGCGCGTTCGGCCAGTCCGACCAGGCCGGTCCCCGCTCCCGGGATCGCCGCCGCAGGGGCCACCGGGCGGCGGTTGACGACCTCGACGGTCAACCCGTCTCCCGGCCGGCCGGTGACCGCGACGCTCGCCGCCGCGCCCGGCGCATGCTTGCGGGCGTTCGTCAGACCCTCCTGCACGATCCGGTACGCGGCCCGGCCGAGCCCGGCCGGCAGCGCCTGCGCGTGGTCGATCCGACTGACGAGGCTCACCCGGGCACCGGCCTGGCGGGATTCGTCGACCAGGGCCGGCAGGTCGGCCAGGGTCGGCTGGGGTGGTTCGGCCGGTCGGTCACCCGGCCCCGGGCCGGTGTCGACGACGCCGGTCGTCGGCGGCTCGGCCCGCAGCACGCCAATCACCTCACGCAGCTCCTGCAACGCCTGATGTGCGGTCACCCGGATCACTCCGGCGGCCCGGGCGATCTCATCGCGGGGAGCGTCCGGGCGGAACTCCAACGCCCCGGCGTGCAGGCTGAGCAACGACATCCGGTGGGCCAGCACGTCGTGCATCTCCCGGGCGATCCGGGTGCGTTCCAGCTGCCGGGCCTGGCCGACCCGCAGCTGCTGCTCCGCCTCCGCCCGGTGGGCCCGGTCCCGCAGCGACACGATCAGCTGCCGGCGGGCGCGGACGAACATCCCCCAGGCCAGCACCGCGCCGAGGACGATCCCGGTGAACAGCACCGCGCCCGGCAGGTTCAGGTCCGGGTCCGGGTAGAGCAGGTAGTACCCGGGCGCGACGGCGACGTGCCCGGCGTTCACCGCCGCCGCGACCGGGAACGGGCGGTGCACCGCGACGCTGAACAGCAGGATCAAGATGGCGATCCCGGCGCTCACCGACAGCACCCCGGCGGGCAGCGCGACCAGGGCGACGGCGACCGGCCATCGGCGACGCAGCCAGACCAGCGCGCAGCAGACCAGCCCGAGCAGCAGGTCCAGCCGAAGCAGCCAGGGCTGGCTCGTACCGGTCGCCGTCAGGTAGGGCTGCGGCTGGCGCAGATCCCAGGCCGCGAAAAGCAGATAGCTGACCGCCAGCCCGAACGCGACACCGTCGACGATCCAGTCGCGGGTGCTGCGCCGACCGGTCCCCGGCGACTCGGCGACCAGCGCGCCGGGCAGCAGCCAGGGATTGTCGGGAGCCGGTACCGCGCTCATCCGGCCAGCGTACGGAAGGGGTGGCGGTCGCGGACAGCTACCAAAGTCGGTACTGACGATCGACCAAGGATCATCCGACGATCGACCGGAGTCCGGCCGGCACCGACCGACGGCCGCTGCGCCGCCGGTCGCCGGGGCACGACGCTGAAGCGGTGATCGAGGTACGCAATATCACCAAACGGTACGGACGGCAGCTCGCCGTCGACGATGTGTCGTTCAGCTGCGCCGCCGGCACCGTCACCGGTTTCCTCGGGCCCAACGGGGCCGGCAAGTCGACGACGCTGCGGATGATCTGTGGCCTGGCCACCGCCTCGGCCGGCACCGCGACCGTCGGTGGGCTGCCGTACCGGCGGCTACGTGACCCGGGGCGGGTGGTCGGCGTACTGCTGGACGCGGCCGCGATGCACCCGGGCCGCACCGGCCGGGAGACGCTGACCGTCGCGGCGCTCGCCATGGGGGTGTCCCGGGCCCGGGTCGGCGAACTGCTCGACCTGGTCGGGCTGAACCGGGCGGCGGCCGGCCGGCGGGTGCGGGCCTACTCGCTCGGCATGCGCCAGCGGCTGGGGTTGGCGCACGCGCTGCTCGGCGAGCCGCAGGTGCTGATCCTCGACGAGCCGGCGAACGGGCTGGACCCGGAGGGCATCTTCTGGATGCGCGGACTGCTGCGTGACTTCGCCGACCGGGGCGGCACGGTGCTGCTCTCGTCGCATCTGCTGCGCGAGGTGGAGGCGGTGGCGGACCGGCTGGTGGTGATCGGGGGTGGCCGGGTCGTCGCCGCCGGCGACAAGGACGAACTGCTGGCCGGCGACGGCGGCACCCTGGTCCGGGCCCGGGACCAGCAGGCGCTGCGGGCGGCGCTGGACCGGGCCGGCCACCAGGTCGGCACGGTCGACGGCCGGCTGCTGGTGTCGGCCCCGCCGGAGACGGTCGGCGAGGTCGCGGCGGCGGCGGGCGCCGTCCTGCTGGAGCTGCGGCCGGCCGACACCGGCGGACTGGAGCAGATGTTCCTCGCCCTGACGGCGGGCGAGTCGGTACGGGAGGCGGTCAAGTGAACATCCGATGGTGGCGGCTGATCCTCGTCGAGCTGCGCAAGATGCTGGACACCCGGGCCGGCGCCTGGCTGCTGGGGGCGATCGGGTTGTCGACGGCGGCGATCGTCGCCGTGCTGGTGCTGTTCGCCGACCCGGCCGAGCAGACCTTCGGGACGTTCTTCGTGCTGGCGTCGCTGCCGGTCGCGTTCCTGCTGCCGGTGCTGGGGGTAATGCTGGTCACCACCGAGTGGTCGCAGCGGAGCGCGCTGACCACCTTCGCGCTGGAACCGGTGCGGCGTCGGGTGCTGGCGGCGAAGCTGGTCGCGGCGCTGGTCGCGGCGGTCGCCTCGGTGCCGGCCAGCCTGGCTGCGGCCGCGGCCGGCACGGCCGTCGCGGCGGCCACCGGCGGGACCGGCGGCTGGCGGATCGAAGCGGCGCTGATCGGCTACGCGGCGCTCTTCCAGGTGATCAACGTGGTGATGGGGTTGGCCTTCGGCATGTTGCTGCTGAACACGCCGGTCGCGATCGTGCTGCTCCTGCTGCTGCCGACGGCCTGGACGGTCCTCGGCGGCGTCGTCGAGCGGCTGCGACCGGTGGCGCAGTGGCTGGACCTGTCGCTGACCACCGAGCCGTTGCTCTCCCCCGACGTCACCGCCGGGCAGTGGGCACGGCTGGCCACGTCGGTGGCGGTCTGGGTGCTGCTGCCGCTGGTCGCCGGGATGCTGCGGATCGAGCGCCGTGACATCGCCTGATCCGATCGGCGGTGACCGGGTGGTCGTCGGTCCGGGCGCGATCGAGCGGTACGGGGTGCCGGCCCTGTTCGTCGCGGCCGGTGCCGGGCTCGGCGCGGCACTGAAGCCGTTCGCCGGCTGGGCGTTGAGTCTGGCCTGGGTGCCGCTGGCCGGCCCGCTGCGGCTGATCGACGCGGTGCCGTGGCTACCGGCCCTGACCGGTGGTACGGCGGTCGGCCTGCTCGCCGGGCTGGTGCTGGCCGGGATGGCCGCCGATGAGCAACTGTTCGTCACGGTCGACCGCGACGAGTTGACCGTACGGCAGGGGCAGCGCCGGGTGGCCATCGCGCGTACCGCCGTCGCCGCGGTCTTTCTGGACAGCGCCCGCCTGGTGGTGCTTGGTCACCGCGGCGAGGAGCTCTGCTCCCGGTCCGGCGACCTGCCGGCTGAGCGGCTCGGCACGGCGCTGCGTCGGCACGGCTACCGGTGGCGGCCCGAGGGCGACCCGTACCGTGCGGCGTACCGGCTGTGGGTGCCGGGCCTGCCCGAGCTGCCGGACGGCGCGGATCCGCTGTTGTCGGCCCGGCAGCGGGCGGTCGAGCGCGGTGACCGGGCCGAGGCCGAACTGCTCCGCGCCGAACTGGGCAGGCTCGACGTCGTGGTCCGCGACGAGCAGGTGCCGCAGGCCGGGCGGCGGCAGTTCTGGCGCCGGGCCGGGCCGTGAGGACGGTTACCTCGGCGACGTCACTGGGTACCAGGTTGCCCATCCGCCGACCGGATCCCGTTGCCAGCAGGTGCGGCGGGGCCGGTACGGCGTCGACGAGTTGAGGAGGCAGTGATGCGTGGCGGTTCGATATCCGGCGTGATCGTGCTCATCTGGCTGGTGATCGGGGTGGTCGCGGCGGTGCAACGCGGCTACTTCGAACGCGACGACACCAACTGTGCCCACGCCGGCACCACGATCGTGACGGTGATCGCCGGACCGTTGAACTACATCGGCGTCAACCCGCAGATCGACTGCGACCTCCCCGAGCCGTCCGAGTGACCGGGCTGTCCGCGTGACCGGGCTGTCCGCGTGACCGGGCTGTCCGCGTGACCGGCACGGAGCGCTGTCAGTCGTCGGCGAGGCGCGGCGGGAAGCCGCCGGTGGCGATCGGCCCCCAGCGGTCCACGACCATCCGGATCAACGACTTGTCCTGCCGGCGCATCGCCGCGCGGTACTCGTCCCAGTCCGGGTGCTCGCCGGCGACGCAGCGGTAGTAGTCGACCAGACCGTCCAGCGCGTCCGGCATGTCGATCACCGCCGCCACCCCGTCCAGCTGCACCCACGGACCGTTCCAATCGTCGGAGACGACGCAGGCGGACACCGTCGGGGCCCGGCGGATGTTTACCGCTTTCGCCCGGTCCGGGTAGGTGGCGACCAGCAGCCGACCGTCGGCGTCGACCCCGCAGGTGACCGGCGACGCCTGCGGGCGGCCGTCGGCGCGGGTGGTGATCAGGACCGCCCGGTGCCGGGTCCGCAGGAAGTCGACCAGGCCGGCCCGGTCGACGCGGGTGTTCGTCGCGATGGCGCGTGCCACGGTACGGCTCCTCGGGTTCGCCGCAGTCAGCTGCGGACGCGGGTGTGCGGGGCTGCCAGGATGATCATATGAGCCGTACCGAGATGCCGCCGCCGGAGCCGGTCACCGTCACCGCGCCGCGCCCGGTCCGCCGGCCGGTCCTGGTGCAGGGCTGGCACGATCTGACGTTCCTGCACTGGCCGGTGGACCCGGCGGTGGTCGCCCCACTGCTGCCGCCGGGCACCCGGCCGGACACCTTCGACGGCACCAGCTACGTCGGGCTGATCGGGTTCCGGATGGTCGGCGTCGGTTTCGGTCCCGGTCCGGGCATCCCGTACCTGGGCACCTTCTGCGAGACCAACGTGCGGCTCTATTCGGTCGACGACGCCGGTCGGCGCGGGGTGGTGTTCCGTTCCCTGGACGCGGCCCGGCTGCTGCCGGTGCTGGTGGCGATGGCCAGCCTGCGGTTGCCGTACCTGTGGTCGCGGATGCGGCTCGACCGCGACGGTGACACGATGACGTACCACAGCCGGCGGCGCTGGCCGGGGCCGCGTGGCGCGCACAACCGGATGGTGGTCCGGATCGGCGCGCCGATCGCCGAGCCGACCCCGTTGGAGCATTTCCTCACCGCCCGGTGGGGGCTGCACGAACGGGTCTACGGCGCGACCCGCTACCTGCCCAACGAACATCCGCGCTGGCCGCTGCACCGGGCCGAGCTGGTCGAGCTGGCCGACGACCTGGTCGCCGCCGGCGGGCTACCGGCACCGGACGGCCCACCGGTGAGTGTCCTCTACTCCCCGGGTGTGCCGGTCCGGTTCGGGCGGCCGGTCACCGTCACAGGTCACGCAGCGCGCGGTGCAGCACGTCCCGGGTCCGGTCCGGCGGGTCGGCCTCGATGAACAGCCGCCCGACGGCGGCCGCGTACCGGTCGACCTCTTCCCGTTTGTCCAGGTAGAGCGCACTGGTCAGATGCTCCAGGTAGACCACGTCGGGCAGTTCCTGCTCCGGGAAGCGCAGGATGCTGAAGGCTCCACCTGCGGCGGCGTGCCCGCCGCTGCGGAACCGGACCACCTGCAGCCGTACGCCCGGCTGCTCGCTCGCCTCGGCGAGCGCCTCGATCTGCCCGCGCAGCACCCGCGTCCCGCCGATCGGCCGGCACAGCACCGCCTCGTCGACCACTGCCCAGACGCGGGGTGCGCCGGCCCGGTCCAGCACCCGCTTGCGGGCCATCCGCAGCTCGACCCGCCGGTCCACCTCACGGACACCGGACTCACTGAACCCGATGTCGATGACCGCGCGGGCGTACTCCTCGGTCTGCAGCAGCCCCGGCACGAACTGGATCTCGTAGGTGCGGATCAGGCTGGCCGCCGACTCCAGGTCCAGGTAGTACTGGAACCAGGTGGGCAGCAGGTCGCCGTACGGATGCCACCAGCCCGGCTGGTTGGTCTCCCGGGCGAGGGTGATCAGCTCGCCGCGTTCCATGTGGTCGGCGACGCCGTAGAGGGTGAGCAGGTCGTCCACGTCGCGTTCCTTGAACCCGACCCGGCCCAGCTCCATCCGACTGATCTTCGACTCGGAGGCCCGGATGGTCCAGCCGGCGTCCTCCCGGCTGATCCCCTTGGCCTCGCGTAGTCGGCGCAGCCGGGCACCGAGCTGCATCCGGCGGACCGTCGGTCCGCCGGCGGCGTACTCCTGGTGCCCGACGACGCTCATCGGCTCACGGCTTACGGCCGACGCCGCAGTACTGGTCGATGACGGGCACGTGCGCCTGCTCCGGCTCCGGCCGCCACCGGGTCACCGACACCACCCCCGGCTCCACCAGAGTGAGCCCGTCGAAGAACCGTTCGATCCGATCCGGGCTGCGCAGATGGTACTGCGGGTTCGCGGACTGGTTCCAGATCCGGGCGGCCTCGACCACCCCGGGGCTGGTGTCGCCACCGTCGTAGAGCGCGAGGTGGCTGCCGGACGGCAGGACATCGAGCAGGCTGCGCACGATGTCGCGGGCCTCGTCGTCGGAGGCGATGTGCCCGAGGATGCCCATCAGCATCAGACCGATCGGCTGGCTGAAATCGAGGGTACGGCCGGCTTCGCGCACGATCGACGCGGGGTCGCGCAGGTCGGCGTCGACGTAGTCGGTTGCGCCTTGCGGCGTGCTGGTCAGCAACGCCCGGGCGTGTACCAGGACCAGCGGGTCGTTGTCGACGTAGACGATCCGGGTCTCCGGAGCCACCGCCTGGGCCACCTCGTGGGTGTTGTCGGCGGTCGGCAGGCCGGTGCCGATGTCCAGGAACTGCCGGATCCCGACCTGCCCGGTCAGGTAGCGCACCGACCGGACCAGGAAGCCCCGGGAGAGCCGGGCATTTTCCACGATCTGCGGGAACGCCGCCTTGATCTGGTCACCGACCGCACGGTCGACGGCGTAGTTGTCCTTGCCGCCCAGCCAATGATTCCAGATCCGGGCCGTCTGCGGCACCGAGGTGTCCAACTTGGGCACCGGGCGCGAGCCGCCAGCGGATTCATCGACCATCTGTAGTATCCCTCACGGATAGGGCGTATTCGACGGCTTGCTAGCATAGCCACGGCAGATCAACATGACCATGCTCGCATGTGGAAGTTCCGGTCACCGTGCGACGATCAGCTCGCGGAGCTGGGCCACCGGCTGCGGCCGGCCGTACCGGTAGCCCTGTGCCCGCGGGCAGCCGATCGCCGCGACCGCGCCGTGCTGCACCTCGGTCTCCACCCCCTCGGCGACCACCACCAGCCCGAACGCGTCGGCCAGCCGGGTGACCATCTCGACCGTGGCGTAGGCCTTCGGGTCGGGCGAGTCGAGCCGGTCCACGAACGAACGGTCGATCTTCAGGTCGGTGGCCGGCAACCGGTGCAGGTAACTCAGCGACGAGTAGCCGGTGCCGAAGTCGTCGATCGAGATCCGTACGTCGAGTTCACGCAGCTGGGCGAGCCGGGACAGCACCTCGTCGGTGCTGTCGATCAGCGCAGTCTCGGTCAGCTCCAGGGTCAGCCGGGGGGCGGCCAGCCCGGCCGCCGACACCGCGCCGTCCACCATGGCGATCAGATCAGCGCGGCGCAGCTGGGCCGGCGCCAGGTTGACCGCCACCGTGGTGCCGGGCGCCAGCTGCTGCCAGTCTGCCGCGTCGTGGCAGGCGGTGGCCAGCACCCAGCGGTCCAGCGGCAGCACCAGGCCGGTCTCCTCGGCCAGCGGCAGAAACCGGGCCGGGCTGAGCAGCCCGAGCCGGGGGTGCCGCCACCGCACCAGCGCTTCCGCGCCCCGGATCCGGCCGGTGCCGACGTCGACGATCGGCTGGTACGCCAGCTCGAACTGGCCGCCGTCGTCGACCGCCCGGCGCAGGTCGGCGATCAGTTCGGCCCGGTCCACCGCCGCCTCCCGCAGCTGCGGCGTGCAGAACCGGTACGCGGACTTGCCGGCCGCCTTCGCCGCGTACATCGCGATGTCGGCGTCGCGCAGCAGATCGGCGTCGCCGCAGTGGTGCGGCCCGTACTCGGCGATGCCGATGCTCGCCGAGGTGACCGTGCCGTCGGCGAGCACCGCCAGCAGCCGGTCGGCCAGCCGGGCCGGGTCGTGGGCCGGGTCGAGCAGGACGGCGAACTCGTCGCCGCCGAGTCGGGCGATCAGCCCCGCATCCCCGACGGCGGACCGCATCCGGGCCGCCACCTCGCTGAGCATCGCGTCCCCGGTGGCGTGACCGAACCGGTCGTTGACCTGTTTGAACCCGTCGAGATCGAGCAGCAGGACGGCGACGCGGCTCGGCTCGGTCAACGCCGCGATCGACTGGCGCAGCCGGCGGGTGAACAGCAGCCGGTTCGGCAGCCCGGTCAACTGGTCGGTGTAGGCGAGCCGGCGCAGCCGGGCGGCCAGCCGGCGGTTCTCGTTCGCGGCCAGGGCCTGCCGGACGGCCAGCGCGGCGAGCAGCGCGACACCGCTGGCGTAGATCACCGACGACGGTTCGCCTGCGGTGAGGACCGCTGCGATCGCCGCGCCGACAGTCAGGTACGGCAGCGCGACCCGCCACCACGGCAGCGGCGGCGGCTCGGCGGTCTCGTCGACCTGATCGAGGTCGGCCGGGGGCGGGTGCCGGCTGGCCATCGCCACCAGCAGGTAGCTGAGCGGCCAGCAGACGTCCACCGGGTGACCGGGCTGGTAGGTGCCCTGGGCGATCATCGAAACGTAGACAGCGTCGGCCCCGGCCCGCACCGCGAGGCTGGCCCCGAGCAGGGTCAGCGCCGGCCACAGTGGTCGGGCCGGTCCGGCGACCGAGATCAGTACGGCGAGCTGGATCAGGTCCAGCATCGGGTAGAGCATGCCGAGCGCGGTCGCCGTACCGTCCAGTTCGGCGCTGGCCATCTCTCGATACACCACCACCCAGGCGACCGGGAGCAGCGCCAGCCCGACGATCACCCCGTCCAGCAGCACCCGGGCCCGGCCGACCGCGCTACGCGGTGCGGAGACCGCGCTGAGCAGCGCAGCGGTTCCGGTGACGAGGCCGGCGAAGAAGATCAGGCCGATCAGTGGGGTGTGTGGCAGTGCATTGGCGGTGAGCCGGCCAACGGTCCAGACGACCCGGCCGATGGCGGCGAGGGCCATGGTCGTCGCCAGCAGCACCCAGAATCGGCGCAGCTGCGGCGGATGGCGGCGGGCAGCGATCCCACAGGCGGTGGCGGCGCAACTGGCGACGATGATCGCGCCGAGGTCGCTGACCAGCGCGGCGGCCGGGCCGGTCGCCAGCAGCCACCCCGCCTCGACGGTGATTGTCAGGACCCCGGCGACGACGGCCCATCGACGCGCCCCGCCAGGTCTGTCTGCTGCCACCGGCGGAATCTATCGTCCGTGACGGATACCGCAAGGCAGGCTGTCGGCGAGTTTACAAGGGACCTGACCGGGTGGACCTTCCATCACGGCCGGTCAGCCGCTGGCGGACACCCGTCGGTACGGTGCCCGCCAACGGCTCTGCGACGTCCTGGTCGCTCAGCCGGCCGGCTGCTCGGCGATCCCGAAGCGCACGCCGCCGTCGTCGTCCACTGCGGCGTCGAGCGACTTGTCCTGCAGCAGGTTGGCTGCTTCGGCGTCGAGGAAGACGCGGGCGCCGGACGAATCCACCACCTGGTCGCCCGCGATCGGCTGCTCGGCGACGGTCAGGGTGAGCGACCCGGCGGTCGGGTCGGCCGAGATCCGCAGGCCGGCGCTCTCCGGTGCCTGCTGCTGAGTGGTGATCTCGCGAATCACGAAGACCGCGTTGTCGGTCATGGTCAGCATGACAACTCCTTGATCGGATTTTGGAACTACCGGAAACAGGTGATGGCTGACGCGGCGAGGCGGCTCAGCGGCAATGTCGGGTTTGGGGCTGACGGCGCGGCGGACAGTGCGCGGCGGGCGGTCAGGGCGGGCGGCGGAAGCTCCAGGGACTGGGTCGGTCAGCGGCCGTCTACCGCCCACCGTGCCGGAGATCCACCAATCAGTCAAATCCCCACGTTACCCGACTGTCGCCGATGTCACTCCCGATCGGGTCGTCGGCGCCGGCCAGCCGGGCGACGGTGACCGGACAGCCACCGTCCAGGCGGTATCCCACTCCGTGGACGGTCCGTACCACGGGAAGGTCGTCGCCGAGCTTGGCCCGCAACCGGCGGATGTGTACGTCGATGCAGCGCGGCCCGGACCGGCGGTGCCCCCAGACCCGGTCGAGCAGTTGGGCGCGGGTGAACACCTGCCGGGGGCGACTGGCGAAGCAGTGCAGCAGGTCGAACTCACGACGGGTCAGTTGGATCTCGTCCGCTCCGAGCAACACCATCCTGGCTTCCGGGTAGATCCGCAGTGCGGGGTGCCCGACGGGATGGCCGGGCGGCGGCCCCACGACCGGGCGGCGGCCGGCACCGGTCGGCACCTGCTCGCCGGCCAGCTGCTCCAGCAGGTCCATGAGGTGGGCTCGGAAGGCGGCATCCATTCGGCTATAATGACAACCGTTTTCATTTCAGTCGAGGGGGCGTGAATGCCGTCACCGTCAGCTCCGGTCGGTCGTACCACCCGCCGGGCCGCCGCCACCAGACCGGCCGTGACCGTACTGTCCGGTTTCTGGCCCGCCGCCACGATGGCCGTCGCCCGGACCCTGCTCGCCGCCGACCCGTCCCTGCTCGTCGTCCGCTACGACGTCGGCCCGGCGCACGACGGCGCTCCGCACCGGGTGCTCCGCGACGGCACCGGCCCGGTCGAGGACGTGCGCCTCGACCTTGTCGACGGCTGTGTCTGCTGCACGCTGCGGGCGGACGCGCCGGCCACGTTGGCCCGGCTCACCGCCGCCCGACCCGACCGAGACATCGTGCTGGTCCTGCCCGAAGTGGTGGAACCGGAGACACTCGCCACCGCCTGCGCGCACGGTCGGGTGGCCGGGCGGCCGGTCGGCGACCTGGTCCGGTTCGACTCCTACGTCACGGTCGTCGCCGCCGACCACCTGCTCGACGGCCTGGCCAGCACCGACGACCTGAGCCAGCTGGGCATCGCCGCCGCCCCCGGCGACCGCCGCCGGCTCGCCGACGTGATCGCCCGGCAGATCGAGTACGCCGACACCGTCGTACTGTGGGGCGGGTCGACCGACCACGCGTTCGAGGCCCACCGGCTCGGTGTGCTGCTGTCCCGGATGGCCCCGTGGGCGGTGCATCTGCGGGCCGGCGACCAGCCGACGATCGACGCCACCCGGCTCGCCGGCCAGCTACGGCACACCGACCGGCACCGGCCGGAAACGCCGGCGGTGCTGGACCGCGGCGTCGAGGGTCACCTGATCGGCGTGCACGAGCCGGTCGCCGACTGCGGCGTCGTCTCCGCGGTGTTCCGCGCCCGCCGCCCGCTGCACCCCGCCCGGCTGTACGCCGCGTTGGCCGACGTCACAGCGGGCCCGCTGCGGTCCCGCGGGCACCTCTGGGTGGCCAGCCGGCCGGAGACGGTGCTCGGCTGGGAGTCCGCCGGTGGCGGCCTCACCCTGCACACTCTCGGCCGGTGGCTGGTCGACCTGCCGGACGAGCAGTGGGAGCAGGTCAGCCCGCAGCGCCGGCTGGCCGCCGCGCTGGACTGGGACCCCTACTACGGCGACCGGCACAGCAACCTGGTCTTCGTCGGCGTCGACTTCGATCCGGTCGACCTGCACCGGCGGCTGGCGGGCTGCCTGCTCACCGACGCCGAACTCGCTGACGGCGAGGCCGGCTGGCGAAACCTGCCGGACCCGTTCACCGGCGGAGCGGTCGGCCCTGGCTGACCTGGCCGGGCATGCGTCGAGGGCCGGACCCCGTACCCGGGGTCCGGCCCTCGCGCTGAGCTTGGGGTGTTTCGGGTCAGCTGTTCCAGTGCTGGGCGACCAGCTCGGCGGCCTGGGTCTCCCACTGCGCGTAGTGGTCCGGGTACGCCGACACCTGCACCGCCTGCGCGGCCTCGGTCAGCGGCATGTCCTGCCAGCCGTCGACGGCCTTGAGCCCGTTCAGGAACGCGGTGGTCGAGTACTCCACGTCGGTGATCTGCTCCACCGTGCCCCAACCCGACGACGGACGCTGCTGGAACAGGCCCTGCGAGTCGTGGTCGTTACGGTCACCCAGGTGGCCCAGGTTCTCCAGCTTCGACTCCTGCAGGGCGGTGGCGATGGCGACCACGGCGGCCCGCTCGTCCATGCCGGCCTTCTTCGTCGCGGCGATGATGCCCTTGACGTTGTCGGTCTGCTCGCCGGACAGGGTGATCCGGGACTGCTCGCCCTGCACGCCGTGCGGGGG
>Ga0207773_100384_pt1 | contig 19331 bp, 11 predicted proteins | sample TtaePargueraPR_2_FD_187281 | JGI IMG/M metagenome (GOLD analysis project Ga0207773, IMG submission 187281) | Aerobic enrichment media microbial communities from Bioluminiscent Bay, La Parguera, Puerto Rico - Tt and M1 (3) (SPAdes) | ecosystem: Environmental > Aquatic > Marine > Unclassified ...
ACAATTTCACCTTTAGATGGGGAGCCTACTTACTTTCTGGTTTGATTACCTACCTATTGGGACTCGATGACCATCTCGCATCACTTTCATCTTTTGTCTATTATTCGGCGACACTGTTGCTAATTTGGAGTATTCTTCCAAAACGTTCTTATAAGATTTGGTTTACCTTATTTTTTGTCACCAATATTTATTTGTTGCATTTCCTCCCCAAAGTGTACCCTGATTCAGCACTGGTTTTCTGGGCAGCTTTGATCCCTTATTCAGCATTTTATAGGCATAACCGGCCAATAGAATCCGCACTTTTTATGGCATTGGCTTTTTTTGTGGGATTTTGCACCAAAGAAACCATTATCTATTTGGCTCCTTTTCCTTTGCTGCTTTGGATCTTTGACTTTAGGGAAAATAAGCCGAAGACATTCTATTACTATTTTTCCGGCTTCATCGTTTTATTGGTTCTTTTCTACCTAGGATATTTCTATTGGAAATTTGATAATCCTTTTTACCGTTTTCAAAGCATTCAGGAAGGCCATTATATCTCTCCTTACAGCTATTTTGATAAAGGGTGGGGAAAAATGTTGGAGCGGCTGACTTTTGTTCCTATCACCACTTTTATAGAACGGGCATATTGGGTCTGGATCATATTGTCCGTACCTTCCTTGGTAAGGGCTTTTAAAACCAAAAAAGAACTTCCAATGATTTTTGCCTTGGCAAGTATTTGTCTCATTCTTGGTTTTTGGTTCCTGACGACCAGTCTCTCCTATTATAACCCCCTTCATCTAAATCCTAGACACTTGATCATTCTCCTCCCATTCCTTTCTGTCAATATTGCCCTGGAAAGCAGCCGATGGCAAGGACATTACTTTTGGAATCGCTTTTGTGCACTTTGGATTGTTTTCGGCGGTTTTGTAGCTTTTGCCCTACTCGACTGGAAGATGGGCTGTTATTACTTTCTATTTGGAGCGGTATTGTTCTTTTTAAATAAATCCAAAAGATTCTATTCAATAATTGTTTTGCTTCTTATCCCAGTAATAGCTGCGGTATATTATCAAAAAAGTTTAAAGAATTACCCCCACTTCCAACGTGAATTCATAAGCTTGCTCAATAACTGTGATCCGCAGCAATCTCCCTTAATTTCACATGATTTTGTTTGCTCTAGTCAAGAAATTATAACCGGAAAAATGGATTTGAAGAATAGGGCCCTTTCTTTTAATGAACTCCAAGAGAAAGCCGAAACTCCCGGTCAATTCACACTTTTCCTGTACAAATATAGCCAACACGCTTACCCCGATGAAGCCGACCTATTGGTACAAGTAAGTACGTTTGCCTCACAACACCACTTTGTTCAAACCGAAACGCTGGAGGATCCCTGGCTTAAAATTATTCGATTCAAAAAAGTGGACCCATTATCCCCTTCGACCTACAACGAATATGCGATTAATGTAGAACCTGATGCTGAACTCCTCACCGAGGCTGTCATTACTGCCCCTCCATAAATATTGTTCACGTAGGGATTGGCTTATGTTAAATCAATATTTAAATAACTGGAAAACCATAGTGGATTTTGAATTAGGTTAAGGCACTGAATTCTCCACCTCCTACACCAACAACCAGCCCCTTAGCTTCAGTAGTCAATATCCCTACCAAACTAGAAATCACCCCTTGGCTTCTTTCTCCTTTTTCAACAAAGCAATATGACGTTTTAGGCGGGCCAGTTCCATTTCCAAGGTTCCATTATAAACCCCTCGGATATACCCTTCGCTGTCTACCAAAATAAAGTTTTCTGTATGAATGAATTTGCTTTCCACCTGGGTCTTGGCAAAATCTTCATCAGCAAAATATCCCTCCCTGGCAATCTTATAAATTGCTGATTGCTCCCCTGTTACCAGATCCCAGGTGCTATCGTCCACTCCGTTTTCCTCAGCATATTCCTTTAGCACCTCCACCGTATCGTACCATGGCATCACCGAATGGGACAGCAATACTACCTCTGGATCATTCCTGTAAATTTCCTGTAATTCCCCCATATGCTTTGTCAACTTTGGGCAAATTCCCGGGCAAGAAGTGAAAAAGAAATCCGCGATATAAATTTTGCCCGTATAGTTGGCATTGGAAACCTTTTCTCCATTTTGATTGAAAAAAGAAAAGTCAGGAATTCTATGTTGGACTTTTTCCCATTGGGGCGTAAAGTCAGCCGTTCCAAAATAGGGCAGTTTGGCCTCGGCTTGCTCAGCTATTGAACCACCCTTATTCTCTTCCTTTTTACAAGAGACGAGTTGAAAAGCGACAAGCAATATTAAAAAAACTTTAAAATCAGTTAACTTCATTGCTGTTTTCATTTACGGTGTAACATTTCTTTAATCCAATTAAGCCAAACCGCTCCCCACTGACCACTTCATAATTGGCTTTGATACGGCCATCCTCACGCCAGAGCCTTTGACTTCCTGCTTCCTTTCCGTCCACAAAATGAAATGCTTTATAAATTTGTCCTGACGCGTACCATTCCACCACTTCACCATTGTATTCTCCGGCATCATTAAAATGGTATTCAAATTTAGTTTGGCCATTTTCCCACCAAGATCGGTGCAATCCTATCTTGGTCCCTTCTGAATAAAACCTCTCAACAGCCATGGATCCATCCTCATACCACTGCCTTTCAAAACCATCTTTTCTTCCATTCACATAGGATATTTCCGATCGTTTTTTCCCTGAAGGGTATTTGTTGAAAAGGTGCCCCGTAAAGGGTTCTATTCCGTCATACAGTATACCGTTCCTTAATGACAGCTCTTTTGAGGAGGCATCTTTGGATACCGGCCCGGGTTTAGGTGAACAAGCTCCTATTAGCCAAATTGAAAGGAGAATAAATGGAACTTTCTTCATATGGATTACTGGCTTATATTTCCCCGGGTTCCATAATAACCATTGCCGTTGATATAAGGATCAGTGGAGGTAATATGATAGTGGTAAATCCCCTCTGGAAAATCAGCTGTCTCAGAGATATGTCCATGGAAGCTGTCCAAATCATCATTGGATATTCTTTTTCCATTTTCCATAGGACCATAGACAGGAAAGCCATCGGCCAATAAACCTAAAAAAGCATCTTCTCCAAACTCCTGAGTGAGGTAAACGGGTTCCACATGATAGTGGTACTGGCCAGTCATTTGAGGATGTCCGAGCCACTGGTCAAAAGAATCGATCTCCCTAGTCAGGGGTTCATCAGGACCGGCATACTGATTATAAAACACCACGCCATTTCTGGAAATACCAATTGGCCCCAGGGGAGTTTCCTGATGATTGCTTGCCTTAGCTGGGTTTAAAGGTATGGTAAAGACTATATTTTGTGCAGCTATTTGATTGGGATTTTGGTGCCATTGGGCATTTGAACCTGTATAATCACTATGCAAAGCATTATTGCTAGGCCAATAGGGACTGCTATGGTTGGGTAAATCTTGTGTGGTAAAGATGACTCTATCATCTCTCACCTCGTAGGAAAGTCCTGTTCCCTCAAATTTCGAAAGAATGGAGCTGATGTCATAAGTACTGTTTTCTGGCTTTTCAGACTCTACATCTTCCATTCCAACAGAGCAGGCTAAAATCAAAAAGGGCATCAAAAACAAAATCGGAAATTGCTTCTTAAAATATCTCATGGTTTTATGGGTTGGTATTACTATTTGACTGGTAAAAAGACCCAAGGTTTAAAACCACTATCCGAGACGCCTAGATTAAAGGGTTAAAAAATGTTAATTCACAATTAGAATGCTAATCCTTAACATACCTCTTATAGCGCAATGTTATAAGTCGTAAAGCTTCCGATCCCAATGTAAACCTAAAATTACAATTTTCTTTTTGGCCTGCTAAATTTTACAATAACAAGGAGTTCAAGGGGTTACTTAAAAAATTTTCAGCACTAAAACAAAGACCATGCCCGCTTGCTATAGCTATACTTTGCCTCGTTTATTTTTTTTCCAATCTAAAAATGCTTCCTGTTCAAAATCTCTGATACCACGACTGCATCCTTTAAGGTCTCCGGATTTCTAAATATTCTGCGATAACGGTTCTGGCTGCTAATTTCCTCTGATACATCTTCCACCTCTTTGAGTATCTTTTCATCTGCATCAATATCTACCATATCTTCCAGCTTGACCAATTTCTGCCCTGGTTTAGGATGCTCAGCCTGATAGGTCCCTTCATAATACTTGATTTCAGGTTTCCTTTTTTCCGGCTCCAAAATCTCTTCCGACCTTTTATTAGTTGATGGTTGCAGGTTTTTTTCCTTCTCTTCCACCTCTTTCTGGCCCGTTATCTCAAAATCCTCTTCTCTTTGCTGCTGCTCTTGCCGGATTTCCTGCAATAATTCCTCGAATGAAGTCCTTTTCCTTTTGGGCTGTTCATCTGCTGGCAATTCTTCCATTTCTTCCCCTTCCTGTCCCTTCTCCTTTTTCTTTTTGGTAAGGGCATTTATGACAAAAAACAGTATCGTCAGTATTATATAAATAAGGGTTCCGTTATCCACTGCCTTGAATTTTTGGTTAACAGCAAGGTAATAAAAATTTCCGATTGACCTATTGAATTATCCTAGCAACACAACTTTTCAACCCGCATATCCCCTTGAAATAAAACCATATTAACTACACTGAAATGCAGCCTGTTGCCTACCAGAAAGGGGAATTATCAGGTTATCAAATATTCAACAAATTCCGGCATGAAATATACTTTATAAAATTTAACCAAACATATCTTGACAGATTAATGAACATTACATACTTTTGGTGGCTGATGATGAAATTATTGATCAGACTTATACTATCTCTCTGCATCCTCCTGTCAAGTGGATACGGGCAATTGTATGCGCATAAGCATCTGAGCAATATTTCCCATTCCCTTTTAGCCGCAGATCAAATCAGTGCTGGTTTCAACCATCAAGATCTGCCCCACATCATCAAAACTACCTCCAGCGATACAGAAAAAGGCATTCAGATAAATGCCTTGGATATTGAAGAGGAGGAAACCGAATTTAGCAGTTCAAAAAAGTGCCAGGAAAGCAGTAAAGTGCTTACTTCCATTTTTCATGCTTTTACTTCCGGATTTTTATTTGAAAACATTAAGGTTGGCTTACTTCCCGGTAAGCAATTTTCCAATACTTCTTCATATAGATGGCACCTAATTATCCAGGTGTTCAGAATATGATACAAAAACTCCCCTAAATAAGGCGCTCAAATCCTCGCCTTATATTTCTTTATTATTTCTCAATTGCCCAAAATCAACTGGCATCTGATAGCAATCTGCTATTTCGGATGTTTGAGCGTGCCTTCTTAGCACCTCATCGATAATCATTTAGCAAACCATTTTATTAAAAGTAAAACTATGAAGACGAGAATTCTCTTGTTCATGAGCTTGTGTGTACTGGTATGTCATACAAGTTGTACTCACCATGGAGAAGAAAAACACGAAGAGGAAACCCTGTTTCAGGTAACCAGTCCCATTCGGATGGACACCACCTTAACAAAGGAATACGTGTGTCAGATCCATTCCATCAACCATATTGAGCTTAGGGCTCAGGAAAGAGGTTATCTCGAAAAGATTTATGTAGATGAGGGGCAGTTTGTGAAGCAAGGCCAGTTGTTATTCAAAATCATGCCAAAGCTGTATGAAGCTGAATTACAAAGAGCCAAAGCGGAGGCAAATTTTGCGGAAATCGAATACCAAAACACCAAATCCCTAGCGGATAAAAACGTCGTCGCCCCCAATGAGCTGGCCATGGCCAAAGCCAAGTTGGACAAGGCTCTGGCGGAACAGGCTCTGGCGGATGTACACCTTCAATTTACTGAAATCAGGGCTCCTTTTGATGGCATCATCGACCGCTTCCATGTAAGGCTTGGAAGCCTAGTGGATGAGGGAGAACTGCTTAGTAACCTGTCTGACAACCGCAAAATGTGGGTTTATTATAATGTTCCGGAGGCTGAATACCTGGATTACAAATCCAATGTCAAAAAAGACAGCTTATTAAATGTCAATCTCTTAATGGCCAACCATAAGGTATTTGACCACCAAGGAATAGTGGAAACCATCGAAGCCGACTTTAATAACGAAACGGGTAACATCCCTTTCAGGGCCACATTCCCTAATCCTAATGGACTGCTAAGACATGGGGAAACCGGCAATATCTTGATGGGGGTTCCTTATAAAAATGCTTTGATCATTCCTCAAAAGGCAACATTTGAAGTACTGGACAAAAATTATGTCTTTGTGCTTGATGAAGACAATGTATTGCATTCCAGAGCAATAACTATTGCTGCCGAACTCCCTCATTTATATATCATTCAAGACGGCCTCGAAGAAAGCGACAAGATCCTTCTAGAAGGTCTGCGTCTGGTCAGAGAAAATGACGAAATAAATTACGAATTCGTTGAGCCACGGACTGCACTATCGCAGTTGGATCTATATGCGGAATAATCAAATAGCTTAAAAAAAACGCCGAAGCAATGTTTAAAAAATTTATTCATAGGCCTGTATTTGCTATTGTCATTTCGGTCATAATCGTTTTTATCGGGACCCTGTCGATAAAGCAACTGCCTATATCACAGTTCCCGCAAATTGCGCCTACTACAGTCAACATATTTATTGCTTACCCAGGGGCCAGTGCTGACGTATTGGTAAAATCCACCTTGATTACCTTGGAAAACTCCATCAACGGGGTGCAGGGGATGCGCTATATGGCAACAGATGCCACAAGTGCCGGTGAAGCCACCCTCCGGGTGATTTTCGAACCGGGAACAGATCCTAACCAAGCCGTAATTAGGGTAAAGACCAGGGTGGACCGGGTCATGCCCCTCTTGCCGGAACTTGTTCAGCGGGAGGGGGTCGTAATTACGCCTATCCAGCCTAGTATGTTGATGTATGTCAACCTCTATGCGAAGGACAAAAGCATGGATGAAAAATTCCTGTTCAATTATGCCAACGTGAAGATGATCCCTGAAATCAACCGGATCAAAGGGGTGGCAAGAGCTCAAATACTTGGTAGCCGTAGATATGCAATGCGGGTTTGGTTAAACCCTGACCGTATGCGAGCTTACAATATTTCTGTGGACGAAGTAATGGAAGCGCTGCAAGAACAAAGTATTGTGGGCCGTCCGGGTAGGCTAGGTAGAAGTTCGGGTATCAAAGCGCAATCTCTTGAATACGTATTGACCTATAAGGGTCGATTTAATAAACCAGAGGAATACGAAAATGTAATTATCAGGGCCAATGCAGAAGGTGAAAGTATCCACCTTAAAGACATCGGTAAAGTGGAGTTGGGAAGTGAATTCTTTGATATCTATTCCAACCTCGATGGCCATCCATCCGCGGCCATCGTACTGAAGCAAAATTATGGTAGTAATGCCAGTGATGTAATTGAGGATGTTAAGGCCAAACTGGAAGAAATGAAGGGCTCTTTTCCTCCGGGAATGGATTATAAAATCAGTTATGACGTCTCCAAATTCCTGGATGCCTCTATTGAGCAAGTAATCCACACCCTTCGGGATGCCTTCATCCTTGTGGCCTTGGTAGTATTTATATTCCTTGGCGATTGGCGATCTACCCTGATTCCAATTCTGGCGGTACCGGTATCCCTTATTGGAGCATTCTTCATTCTCCAGATATTTGGCCTTTCGATCAATCTGGTGACCTTATTTGCCCTGGTACTGGCCATTGGTATTGTGGTCGATGATGCCATTGTGGTGGTAGAGGCCGTCCACGCCAAGATGGAGGAAATGCCTCATCTCTCGCCTTACCAAGCGGTAAAAAGAGTACTTGGAGAAATCGGTGGGGCTATTATCGCCATTACCATGGTGATGGTGTCGGTATTCTTGCCTATTTCATTTATGTCTGGCCCTGTAGGTACCTTCTACCGCCAGTTCTCCATTACCATGGCCAGCTCTATTGTGATTTCGGCAGTTATCGCCCTTACACTTACCCCGGTGCTTTGCGCCATGTTGCTGAAGAACCACCATGGACATGAAAAGAAAAGCAATGTGCTCACCAAAGCACTTGATAGCTTTAACAGCGGTTTCGACAAGCTCACCGGAAAGTATGTAGGCATGTTGAAACGAATTGTCAACAGACGATGGCTGACCTTTGGAATATTGTTGGCATTTGGCGCGGGGATATTCCTGGAAAATCAAATATTACCTTCAGGCTTTATTCCAAGCGAAGACCAAGGTACAATCTATGCCATTATCCAGACCCCTCCAGGTGCTACCTTGGAAAGAACAAATGAGGTGTCCCGAAATCTCCAAAAAATTTGTGAGGAAATCGACGGTGTAGAATCAGTTTCTTCTTTGGCAGGTTACGAGATCATGACCGAAGGACGTGGATCCAATGCAGGTACTTGTTTGATCAACCTTAAGCCTTGGTCTGAACGTGAACATTCCGTAAAGGAAATCATGGAGCAATTGGAAGAGGAATCAAGAAACCTTGGAGCCATTGTAGAATTCTTTGAACCACCTGCCATTCCGGGCTTCGGTTCATCAGGCGGTTTCTCCCTGCGTTTATTGGACCAAACTACCGAAACCGACTACCAAGAGTTTGATAAGATCAATAAACAATTCTTGGAAGATTTGGGCAAAAGAAAGGAGCTTACAGGTTTGTTCACCTTCTTCGCCGCCAATTATCCCCAATATGAATTGGAAATCGATAATGAGCTGGCCATGCAGAAGGGGGTATCCATTGGCAAGGCCATGGAAAACCTTAACATCATGATCGGTAGTACTTATGAGCAAGGCTTCATTAAATTTGGCCGTTTCTTCAAAGTTTACGTGCAGTCTGATCCCAAATTCCGTAGGCTTCCTTCAGATGTTTTGAACATGTATGTGAAAAACGAAGAGGGTGAAATGGTGCCTTATTCAGCCTTTATGACCCTCAAAAAGAAACAAGGGCCAAACGAAGTCACCCGTTACAACATGTACAACTCGGCAGCTATCAGAGGGCTTCCGGCCAAGGGGTATACCACTGCAGATGCCATTCAAGCCATCCGTGAGGTTGCAGCCCAAACTTTGCCGAAAGGTTATGACATCGCCTGGGAAGGGCTGTCCTATGATGAATCTAACCGAGGAAATGAGGCGCTTTACGTCTTCATAGTCGTTCTGGTCTTTGTTTATCTGGTGTTAGCGGCACAGTATGAAAGCTTTATTATTCCATTAGCCGTAATTACCTCCCTCCCAGTCGGGGTATTTGGTTCATTCCTAATACTCAAGATGATGGGACTGGACAATGACATCTACGCTCAGATCGGGCTTATCATGTTGATTGGTCTATTGGGTAAAAATGCAGTGCTGATCGTGGAATTTGCCGTGCAGAAACGCCAACAAGGATATACTATTCTCGATGCGGCCATAGAAGGAGCCAAGGTTCGTTTCCGCCCAATCCTGATGACCTCGTTCGCCTTTATTGCCGGCTTGATTCCATTGGTGATTGCCACTGGGGCAGGTGCCATCGGTAACCGAACTATCGGTGGTTCAGCTCTTGGAGGGATGCTATTCGGTACAGTTTTCGGGGTGATCATTGTCCCTGGCCTGTATTACATATTTGCCAAACTCGCTGATGGACGTCACCTGATTAGAGATGAAGAAGAAGGTCCTTTAACTGAAGATTTTAATTACAATGATTAAAAGAATAATTTATATATGTGCAGGAGTGGCCTTTATGTCCTTTACATTTACGGCCTGCAAAACTCCGTCCATAGTAGAAAAAAACGCCAATTCTGTAGTTCCTGAGAGTTTTAATGACTCTCAGGACACTACCAATATGGCTTCGGTCCAGTGGAAGGATTATTTCTCCGATCCCTACCTCAATGCGCTAATTGATACGGCCTTGGAAAACAACCAGGAACTGAATATGGTCTTGCAAGAAATCAATATTGCAAACAATGAAATCAGAGCGAGAAAAGGGGAATACCTTCCTTTCCTAAACATCAAAGGCGGAGCCGGAGTGGACAAAGTCGGCAGATATACGCGAAACGGTGCATTGGAAGCCAATAATGATATCAGGCCTGGAGAAGAATTTCCCGAACCACTTCAGGATTACATGCTGGGTGCTTATGCCTCATGGGAACTTGACGTTTGGAAAAAACTTCGAAACGCCAAAAAATCAGCGGTATTCAATTATTTGGCCACGGTAGAAGGGAAAAACTTCATGGTGACACAATTGGTATCAGAAATAGCCAATTCCTATTATGAGCTGATGGCCTTGGACAATCAATTGGAAATATTGAACCAAAATATCAAAATCCAAAAGAATGCCCTGGAAATCGTAAAGCTTCAAAAGCAGGCGGCCAAAGCAACAGAACTTGCGGTAAAGCGATTTGAAGCTGAAGTGGCCAAAAACCAAAGTCTGATTTATTATATCCATCAGGAAATCACTGAAACTGAGAACAGAATCAATTTCCTGGTGGGGCGCTATCCTCAACCGATTCAGCGTAATTCAGCATCTTTTGCTGATCTCATGCCCAAACCTGTTGAAGAAGGTATCCCTTCACAACTCTTGGCTAATCGCCCGGATATCAGACAAGCTGAATTGGAATTGGAGGGCGCTAAATTGGATGTAAAAGTAGCTAAGGCGGAATTTTATCCTTCCTTCCGCATCACTGCGGGATTAGGCTACCAGGCTTTCAAAGGCAAATATTTATTTACTTCTCCGGAGTCATTATTGTATTCCCTGGCTGGGGATCTGGTGGCCCCCGTAGTCAACCGAAATGCCATTAAAGCTGCCTATAAGTCGGCCAATGCCAAACAGATTCAGACGGTTTACAGTTACGAACAGACGATTTTGAACGCTTATATAGAGGTAGCGAACCAGCTTGCCAAAATCAATAACCTGGAGCAAAGTTATGACATGAGGTCCAAGCAGGTGAACTCTCTGACCGAATCGATCGACATTTCCAATAACCTCTTCCGAAATGCCCGTGCAGACTATATGGAAGTACTTTTGACCCAGCGCGATGCGCTGGAAGCCAAAATGGAATTGATCGAAACAAAGATGCAGCAGATGAATGCCATGGTTAACATTTACCAGGCACTTGGTGGGGGATGGAATTAATGCAAACTAATAGACCTATTTAAAGGTATTCGGAATCCGGCAAGACGTGCCCACTGGATATCAACTCAAAAAAGCCTTCAAGGAGCAGCCTTGAAGGCCTTTTTTTGAATAAAGACATACAAAACTGGTTCAAGTCTCCCGACTTGGACTATTCCTCCCTCTTGTTCAAGCATGAATACTCGGTTTTGGCCATTATTGCTTGCCCCTATTGGCACCGGGTCCCCCACCAGTACCACAAGCTTTCAAACCTTTTCAACCTTTATACCTTATAAACCTATAAATCCACTCCCCCTCCCATTTGCTTATTAGCCTGATCTGATTAATTTTGTTTGTCTTATTCCATTTTAACTGAGCATACATGCAGCTGACCAAGCTTGAGATCAGGGGTTTTAAAAGTTTTGGGGACAAGGTCACCATCCATTTTGACAAGGGTATTACAGGTATTGTAGGTCCAAATGGCTGTGGCAAGTCCAACGTGGTGGATGCCATCCGCTGGGTACTGGGCGAGCAAAAAACCCGGGCACTGCGCTCTGATAAAATGGAAAACGTGATTTTCAACGGTACCAAAAATCGGAAGCCCACCAATATGGCGGAGGTTTCCCTGACCTTTGAAAACACCAAAAACCTTCTGCCCACAGAGTATACCCACGTCACCATTTCGCGCCGCTATTACCGCTCAGGAGAAAGCGAATACCTGCTCAATGGCATTGCCTGTCGGCTAAAGGACATCACCAACCTCTTTATGGACACGGGTATCCAGTCCAACAGTTATGCCATCATCGAACTCAAGATGATCGATGAGCTGCTCAATGACAAAAACAACTCGAGAAGGGACCTGTTTGAAGAAGCCGCCGGAATCTCCAAGTTCAAAACACGGAAAAAAGAAACCCTCAAAAAGCTGGAAGATACCGACGCCGACCTTGACCGGGTGGAAGATTTGCTGTTTGAGATTGAGAAAAACCTCAAATCCCTGGAAAAGCAGGCCAAACAAGCGGCCAAGTACTTTGAGATCAAAAAATCCTACAAGGCTTCCAGCATTGCACTGGCCAAGAAAAGTGTAAAAACCCATACGGATAAGCTGATAAGTACCAATGAAATGGTCACAGCTGAAAACGACCGTAAATTACAGCTGAACAACCAAATCACCACTAAGGAGGCGGAACTGGAAAAAAACAAATCCGACCTTATCCATAAAGAAAAACTCCTCTCCTCCCGCCAAAAGACCTTGAATGAGCATGTCAACAAGATCCGGCAATTTGAGAGTGAAAAGAAAATCAAAAATGAGCGGCTGCGCTTCCTAGAAGACCGCTCCATGAAGCTCCGTGACCAGATCGATCAGGACCGAAAATCAAATGATCGTGCGGGCTTTAGCATTCGTTCTCTCGAACAGGAAAAAGAAGTCGCCGAAAAGCTCTTGGCCGAAAAGGAACTGACCGTAGAAAACCTAAAAGCTGAATACGAGGAGCAAAAGTCTGCCCATGCCATCCTCCAGGAACGCCAAAAAGTGCTTAGCAAGGATTTTTCCTCCCGCAAAGACACCATCTACCAGCTCAGCAAGGAACTGGAGATCAAACAAATCCAACTTTCTTCCCTCAAACAAGAGCTGGAAAAGACAGCCTCTGATGATAATAGCCAAGAGGCCAACCTGGCGGATTTCGAAGAAAAACTGGTTGTGCTAAAAGAGGAACTGGATGAAAAAACCGACCGGCTTCAACAGCTAAAAGCCAAAGAAGAGGATCAGAGCCAAAAAATCGAGGAATCCAATCACACCATAGAGCTGATTCGGGAAGAGGTCACTCAGCTGGGGCGTAAATTGGATGCCAAACAAAATGAGTTTAACCTCACCAAATCCTTGGTGGAGAACCTTGAAGGTTTCCCCGAGGCCATCAAATTCCTGAAGAAAAACTCCGACTGGGGCAAGGACACACCTCTTCTCTCTGATATCCTGACCACCAGTGAAAACTACCGTGTAGCTATCGAGAATTACCTCGAAAGCTATATGAACTACTATGTGGTGGACACCGAAGCCCAGGCCATTGCGGCAGTTAACTTGCTCAGTGATGCCGCTCGTGGCAAGGCCAATTTCTTTGTATTGGAGCATTTTGAGCGGTTTCACCCTTCTCAAACCAAGCTTTTTGCCAATGCCATTTCCGCAACGGAAATCATCGAATATGATGAAAAATACGCCAAGCTGATCAGCCATATACTGGACGATGTTTACATTGTCCAAGGTGAAATCAAAGATGTTCCCCAAAACGGTGATGCTATCTTCATTACCGAAAGCGGGAAGTTCACCAGACGCAAATTTAGCATCTCCGGTGGTTCTGTAGGGCTATTTGAAGGAAAGCGGATTGGCCGTGCCAAAAACCTGGAAAAGCTGGAAGTAGAGATCAAGGAGCTCAACAAAAAAGTCAGCAGTGCACGCTCCAACTTGGACAAAAAGGTCACAGACCTGATGAAACTGAAGGAAGTTTCATACAAAAAAGACATTGAAAACCTTCAGGCTGAAATCAGCGAGGTCAATCAGCAATACATCTCCATCAAAACCAAAAAGGAGCAGTTGGCCGAAATGCTGTCCACCAATGCCAATAAGCGGGAGGACATTTTGGAGAAAATCGATAGCCTTTCCGAAGAGGTCAACGAAATTGGCCCAAAACTAGAAGAGGCAAAAAGTGGCTTTGAAGGCATGGAAGAAGAGCTGGAGATCATCAACGACCAGTTGCTGACCGAAGAAGAAAGCCTTGCAGTGCGCTCCAGCAATTACAACCAGGAAAACATCCAGTTTCATCAGCACCTGAACAAGGTGAACAGCCTGGAGCAGGAAATATCCTTTAAGAAAACCGCTTTTGAAAACAGTAAGGAAAGGATAGAAAAATCCCAGGCCGAACTCAGCAATATTGACGGGGAAATCAAAGGCCTGCTTGACAATAATGAGATCAAAGATGATGAACTAATCGAATTATATTCTGAAAAAGAAACTATTGAAATAGGCGTCACGGAAGCAGAGAAAAATTACTATGCCTCGCGAGGAGACATCGATGAAAAGGAAAAAGAAATCCGGGCACTGTCCAAGCAAAAAGAAGGGATAGACGCCATCATCATGGAACTCCAAAACTCCTTGAACGAGATCAAGCTCAAGCTTTCCAGTATGAAAGAAAGGCTGAGTGTGGAGTTTGAAATAGACTTGGACAACCTGATGGAGGAAGACCCAGAGGTGAACCCCGAATATGCGGATAAGACAGACGAAGAAATCCGAGAGGAAGTCAACAAAGCCAAGCAAAAACTGGAAAAAATAGGGCCTATCAATCCGATGGCTATGGAAGCTTATGACGAAATCAAGGAGCGCCATGTATTCATTTCCACCCAAAAAGAAGATCTAGAAAAAGCCAAAAACTCCTTGATGGATACCATCAAGGAGATCGATACAGTAGCCAAAGACACCTTCCTTTCCGCATTTGAGCAGATCAAGACCAACTTTATCAAAGTATTCCGCTCTCTATTTACTGCAGAGGATGATTGTGACCTGAAGCTTACCGATCCGGACAATCCGTTGGAAAGCACCATTGAGATCATGGCCAAGCCAAAGGGCAAACGCCCACTGACCATCAACCAGCTATCGGGTGGCGAGAAGACCTTGACGGCTACTTCCCTACTCTTCTCCATCTACCTGCTGAAGCCAGCTCCTTTCTGTATCTTCGATGAGGTAGATGCCCCATTGGATGATGCCAATATTGACAAGTTCAACCAGATCATCCAGAAGTTCTCCAACGAGTCCCAGTTCATCATTGTAACCCATAATAAGCGGACCATGGCCAGCACGGACATTATTTACGGTATTACCATGATCGAAGCCGGTGTTTCTAGGGTCGTTCCGGTGGATTTGAGGGAGTTGGAGGATATTATTGAGGATTGATTTTTTTATTGAAAGATCGAAAAATTAATAATTGCAAGATTAGTCTTCGTTTGCAAGGAGGAATTAACAAACTCAATCCAATCTGTTTTTTGACCCTTTCCGTAATTAGTAAACGTCAAGTCACTCAGCTGAAAAAACACCTCATATTATTGACTTTTAAACACGTAACCTCTAAATTCTAGAAATAATAATTGTTGTTTCAATAATGACATCATTTTCCTGCTATTATTATCCATATCATGATGTTATAAAAGTTATTTTGTTATGAGAGGCTTTTTACCTGACCAATAACGTCATGTACAAAAAACAATATTTACCTTTCTATATTTGAGCAAAGTGGTATTAGCCCTCGTGGCAGGAAGCTTAATTTACATGAGATTGGCAGCTTTTGTGCAGAAAGTCCAAAACCTAACTTTATAGTATTCAGGTATTTGGTAAACATGTTCAAACCACTCCTGAAAACTATTTTCTCAATACTTTGTTTTTCATTTCCCTTTCCACGGCCCCGATATTCCTGTTTTTCTTTATACGGCTCCTTGAGCCAAGGATTAAAAAGGAATTATAACGATTACTATATCACAAGCTTTTATTTCGACAAAAAATAATCCCAATATGAAGTCCACCAAGTAATGGTAATCAAGTGACCACTCTTAGTTGATGGTCTTCCAATTACGTACGGATAGCCAGAATGGCCCCTTATGAAGAATATGTAACAAATAGAAATGTATTTTCTTTCTCTCCGTGCTCTCTGAGTCCTCTGCGGTTTTTACAGTTACATGAGACTATTAAAAAACCAACAAACCCTGCTCCCTTAAAATCTCCCAAACCTCAGACTCGACTAATTCCTCAAAATCACCCATACTGGCTTCATAATCTTCCCATACCACTTGAAGCCTTTGCAAAGGCTGATCGTAAGAAACTGTTGCTAAAAGACCGGCCACCCACTCGGCAAGTTCCCAGGGAAGCTCCATGGCAAAATCCTCCTTCTTGCCAGAGAAAACCAGTTCTGCCAACCCTGCTTCTTCCCCTTCCATCAAATCGGGCTGGGATCCTATCCAAAGGATCCGATGATGTTTCTTATACACTAAAGTCTCTTCCTCTACAATCTGCCGGCCGATGTAATTTTTAGGAACACTGGGAGTCGGTACTTTAAAATCAAACCATTTGCTTAATGGTTCCTCAAAACCCACTCCATGCATGTAGTTGAAAAGGGATTTGCGAAGCCCCTCCGAAAAAATAGCATGGTCCACCCCAGTCGGATCCTCAAAGCCGACCTCATTATTGGCAAATGGCCCCAAGTCCAAATTCGTACGGTATACCCCAAAATCCTGTGGGGCCAAACCTACCGGACTGTGGGCAGTCATAGCAAACCGATGCCAAAAGCCGGATTGCATCACCCCAACTTCAAATAGCTGACGAACCATCTCCAAAGAATCAATGGTTTCCTGAACTGTCTCCGTCGGATATCCATACATCAGGTAGGCATGCACCATGATCCCCGCCTGGGTCAAATGGTTGGTCACCTGAGCTACCTGGGGCACTGTCACGCCTTTTTTGATCAATGCCAACAAGCGATCGGAAGCCACTTCCAAGCCTCCTGACACCGCGATACAACCAGAAGCTCTGAGCAGTCTACATAGGTCTGCAGTAAAATTACTTTCAAAGCGGATATTGGTCCACCAGACGACCACCAGACCACGTCGTAAAATTTCTATCGCAAGATCACGCATCAAAGCAGGAGGCGCAGCCTCATCCACAAAGTGGAATCCATTGGTTCCTGTTTGGGCCATTATCTCCTCTATCCGGTCACAAAGGATAGCCGAAGTGATAGGCTCATAACGCCCAATATAGTCCAAAGAGATGTCACAAAAGGTACACTTGCCCCAATAACAGCCATGTGCCAAGGTAAGTTTGTTCCATCGGCCATCACTCCACAATCGGTGCATGGGATTGGCTACTTCGATCACACTCAAATAATCCCCCAACTGTAAATCACCGTAATCCGGGGTACCTACTTCCCTTTGGGATACATCCTTTACAGAATGGTTGTTCATCATTTTTACCTTCCCCTCCAAACAAACAAAGGTCCTCTTTAGCTCTTCAATAGGCCTATTGCCATCCAAGTGTTCTAATAGCAAGCGAATTGGAGCCTCCCCATCATCCAAGGTGATATAATCTACATAATCAAAAACCCTGGGTTCTTTTAAGGTACGGAGCTCTGTATTCGGATAACCTCCTCCCATCCAAAGCTTGATCTCAGGGTGCTGGGCTTTGAGGTATTGCCCACACTTGAGTGCGCCATAAAGGTTCCCGGGAAAAGGGACTGAAAAAGCCACGGATTCCGGCTGATAAGCCTTGATTTTCCCCTCCAGCAAATCCAGCATCATCGCATCAATCAAACTCAAAGGCTCTTGTAAAGCAGCTTCCATCTCATCAAATGTAGCAGCAGACATCCCCAAGCTCTCTGCATAGCGGCTAAAACCAAAATGCGGATCAATGGCCTCTGTGATCAAATCCCCCAAATCTTCCAAATACAAAGTCGCAAGATAGCGGGCCTTATCCCGCAGCCCCATACTCCCAAAGGCCCAGTCTACATCGCCAAGATCCTCAAATCTGCCTGCTTGGGGTAAAAAGTCCCCCTCGGCAATATGATAGGCCAATGTCGGGTTTTTGTCCTGCAGAAAATCAATAACCGTATCAATGGTCTGCAGGTAAGCCGCTTTCATCCTCAAGATGCGGTTCACATTGTCCGAATATCCCAGTTCCTGCTCCTCTGCCAATTCAAAAACCTGAGAAAGGCCCTCACGGGAAAACAAGCTCAGTATCACTTCCAAGCCTAAATCCACTTGATTGGACCTGATGTTCAAAGTATTGAGATAACCTTTCAGATAGGCTGTTGCTGGATAAGGAGTGTTGAGCTGGGTAAAGGGAGGGGTGATGAAAAGGACTTTAGTTGCCAATAGGTATAGGATTGATTTGGAGACAAAGTTATGAATAAAAGGTCGAATATTTCACCTTCGGTAAAATTGCCCCCCACCAATTATATCCCTTATGACAAGCCCTTACTTTTCGATAAATAAATGCCCATTCCCAAAAGGAGGTTTCAAGCCCCCATTTTTTTGATGTTCTGAATATTAAATTCCAATCAACTTGAAATAAAATAGAGATATTTAAATTGAAAGAATGGTTATCCCATTGCTTACCAATAAGAAAATATGATACAGAAAAGCATTATTCAATGTTCATCCCATCATATAAAATTCCCCTTATTTAGGGGCAGGTTGTGAAAACTTGTCCTCCACGGATTCGTGGCCCTTTTCTGAATTCCTGGGATTACTGGTGCAATGGCAGATTAACATATTTTAAAAAAAAGAATATTAAATTGTCTTATCAAAATCGGCAAACATGAGTAAAAACAAAGTACTTTCTACTGAACAACAAGAATCACTACTGAATACCCTAAAAGCTCGTTTTGAGAAAAACATGAATCGACATAAGAATATTGAATGGGCTAAGGTGCAATCAAAATTAGAAAGGAATACCAATATACTTTGGTCCCTGCAGGAGATGGAAAGAACGGGTGGTGAGCCAGATGTAATTAGTTATGATAAAAATACCGGTCAATTTACATTCTTTGATTGTTCAAAAGAAAGTCCAAAAGGTCGTAGAAGTGTCTGTTATGACAAAGATGCCCAGGAATCAAGAAAGAAATTCAAACCGGAAAATAACGCCATGGATATGGCTTCCGCCATAGGAATTGAACTCTTGACAGAAGAACAATACCGTAAATTACAGCAGCTTGGAAGTTTCGATACCACAACATCAAGCTGGCTGAAAACTCCGGATGAAATCAGGAAACTTGGAGGAGCTATTTTCGGTGATTTCAGATATGGAAGTGTTTTTGTTTACCACAATGGAGCCGAATCATACTACGCTGCAAGGGGATTCCGTGGTTTTTTAAAAGTATAATCCAGGGAATTGGCCTAGAATAATAAAAGGCAGGGCCTTAGCCCTACCTTTTTCATTATCTTACAAATCACGTGAAATATTATATATCAGTTACAATTTCCATCCATATCACAAGCTGCCCCATCAGCAGCTCCTGAAACGGATTGGAGTTGTGGTTTTTCCTGCTCATAAGCCTTCCAGGCCTGTTCCAAGGCTTGTGCAAAGGTCTCCTTAGCCTGGGCACCGGAAACACCATATTTCTGGTCCAAAACAAAGAAAGGCACTCCCCTGACTCCCAACTGTTGGGATTCATAAATATCATGGTTTACAGCCCTATCAAAATCCTTTGAGCGCAAAGCCTCTTTTGCTTTTTCTACATCCAACCCCACTTCTTCCGCCA
>Ga0207773_100385_pt1 | contig 19323 bp, 16 predicted proteins | sample TtaePargueraPR_2_FD_187281 | JGI IMG/M metagenome (GOLD analysis project Ga0207773, IMG submission 187281) | Aerobic enrichment media microbial communities from Bioluminiscent Bay, La Parguera, Puerto Rico - Tt and M1 (3) (SPAdes) | ecosystem: Environmental > Aquatic > Marine > Unclassified ...
GCCCGGCTTCAGCGAGCGCATGGTCTATCGCGAGCTGTTCTTCCGCGGGCTGACGTTGCTCGATCTCTCCGCCGACGAGCTGCCGCACGGCAGCCGCGCCAGCTTTCAGCGTGCCCGCCAGGAGGTCGACGAGCTGCTCGACGCCGTCACAGCGGCAGGTCGTAGTACCACGGCGCAAAGAGACTGAAAGCCGCCCAGACCAGCAGAATGAGCGGTGTGCCGACGCGAACGAAGTCCATGAAGCGGTAGTTGCCCGGCGTCATCACCACCAGGTTCGTCTGGTAGCCGATCGGCGAGGCGAAGGAGCAGTTGGAGGCGAAGATGACCGCCACCGCGAAGGGTTCCACCGGCACGTCGAGCACGCGCGCGAGATCGACGGCGATCGGAGTGAACAGCACCGCGGTCGCCTTGGTGCTCAGCACGTTGGACAGCAGCGCCAGCAGCAGGAAGAAGGCGGCGAGGATCTGGCCGGGGGAGGCGCCGTCCAGCGCAGCCATCAGCGCGCGCGCCAGCAGCGACGCGCCGCCGGTCTCCTGCATAGCCGCCCCCAGCGCCAGCGCCATGGCGATGGTCAGCACGATCTTGCGGTCGAGCACTTTCAGCGCGTCGCCGAAGGAGACGATGCCGGCGGCGATCATCGCCGTGGCGCCGCAGAAGGCCGCGAGCGCGATGGGCACCACGTTGAAGGCCGAGGTTGCCACCACGGCGAGGAAGATCAGCGCTGCGACACGCTTGTGCTGCGGCGTCACCAGCGGCTGGCGTGACCATTCCATCAGCACGACGTTGCGTTCACCGCGCAGCCGGTCGACGTCCTCCGGGCGGCCCTGGATGAGCAGCACGTCGCCGTCCTTCAGCGGCATGCGGGTGATGCGCTCGCGCAGCATGCGGCTGCGCCGCTCGATGCCCAGCACGATGCAGTGGTGCTTGTAGCGGAAGCCGATCTCCTCGAGGGTGCGGCCGACCAGCTCTGACTCCGGCCGCACCATCACCTCGGCCACGATCTGGCCGCCGGCGGTCCAGCGCGGCGCGCCGGCCTCGCCGTCGACGTCCTCGGCGCTGCCGCGGAAAGCATCGGCCATGAGCTCAGGGTGCAGCAGCTCCGGCGCGCCCTTGGCAAGGTCGGCAAGCGCCTGGCGGGTGGCGGCGACGACGACAAGGTCGCCGGGCTCGAGTGTCAGATCCTCGTATGGCGGCACGATGGCGCGCTCGTCGCGCTGGATCATCAGCACCGTCACGTCTTTGAGGCCCGGGAAGATGCCGCCGACGGGCTTCAGCCCGGCGAGGCGGGAGCCCTGGGTGACAGTGATCTGGGCGACGAAGTGACGGCTGCGCTCCTCGACCACGCCGGCCAGCGGCGCGCGGTCGGGCAGCAGGCGCGGCGCGACCAGCAGCAGGTAGGCGAAGCCGCAGGCGGCGAGCACCAAGCCTGGAACGGTGAAGTCGAAGAAGCCGAAGGCCTCCTCGTTCAGATTGGCCAGTTCGAGCGACACCAGCAGGTTGGTCGAGGAGCCGATCAGCGTCGTCATGCCGCCGAGCACGGAGGCGTAGCTCAGCAGCATCATGTAGCGGCTGGGCGACTGGCGGAAACGGCGGGTCAGCGCCTGCATGATGGGAATGAACAGCACGACCACCGGAATGTTGTTCAGCACCGCGCTGAAGGCCATGACGACGGCGAGCATCAGGGCGATGGCGAAGGCGCGGTTCTGCCGCGTGAACTGAATCACCGAGTTGGCCGCCTCGTCGAGCACGCCGGTGCGCGTCAGGCCCTCGCCGAGCACAAGCAGGCCGAGCACGGCGATGAGGGCGGGATTGGCAAAGCCGGACAGCAGCGTTCGCAGGTCGAGCCGATCCTCGCCATCAGGGCCGATCACGGGGAAGAAGTGGAAGAACGCAATGAGGAAGGCGATGACCGTGAGCGCGGTGAGCTCGATGGACAGCGCTTCGGTGGTGAAGATCGTCAGTGCTACGACGATCAGCAGGAAGAGAACGCCCATCTGGAAGGGCGCAAGCAGCTCGGGCGAGATCATGCGGCGCCGCTAGCCGCGCGAAACGCTGCGCGGCGGCCCGTCAGTGGCCGCCGTCGTGGTTGTATTGGCTGTGCCGGAAAGTATGCTGCCTGTCACGCCTGATTGCCTGTTCTGCTGGCCGGAACCCGCTGCCACCGCGGCTATGCCGGCACTCTACATGAAAATGCCGGAGGCCAGAACGGCATAGACGGCGGCCAGCGCCGCCACGGTGGCCAGGATGTACGGCAGGTTCCATTTCAGCGTCAGCTCGACGCCGCTGTAGCCCGAGGCGCGCGCGAGCATCAGCGTGCCGGACGCAAACGGCGCGCCGATGGTGCAGATGGCGGTGCCGGCCGCGATCGCCAGCACCACGGAGCTGGGGTCCACTGGCAGGACTCCCAGCTCGGCCACAAGGCTGCCGAGGAAGACGGCGGTGGTGATGGGGCTGAGTGCGACGAGCCCGCAGATCCACACCGTCAGCGACAGCAGGGAAAGGAAGATCCAGCCGGGCATTTCGGCGACCGACAGCGCCTGCGCCACGGCCTGCGCCGGTACCAGGGCCGCCGCCACCGTCCCGATGAAGCCGGCGGCGGCGAGGGCGACCGCCTCGCGGTGGAACGCCGGCAGGCCGTCCAGGACCACCGCGCCGAGCCGCCGCAGAGTACCGCCGAGGCGGCCGTGCGGACCCTGCGCCGGCTGCTGCGCGAAGACCCAGACGAGCAGCACCAGCGGCGCCGCCAGCATGACTCCCGCCACCAGTATGACGCCGCCCCAGAGAGTGAACAGCAGGCTGAGGCCGAACAGCAGGGCGCTCACCGCGCCGATGCGCAGCAGCGCGCCGCCGGGAAAGGCAAGCTTCAGGCGCTGCGGCAGCCGCCCGCTGGCGCGCAGCCGGCGGCGCAGCGGCCACCAGCGCAGGGCGTCCTCGCCCCAGCTGACGGCCAGCATGAGCAGCGCGACGGCGAGGCCCGTCAGCACCACACGGCCCTGGTCCACGCCGGGGATCAGCGTCGGCAGGATCGCCTGGGTCACCGCCGTCGGCGCCCATACGAGGAACCAGGCGAAGCCACGCAGCAGGGCGCTGAGCTGGCGGCGCTCGCGCACCAGCGCGATCTCGTCGAGATCCTCGCGCTTCAGGCTGTCGCCGCGCACGCCGCGCTGGATGATCGGCGCCAGCAGGCTGAGCGAGCCGAGATTGATGAGCACCGAGAAGAAGTGGCTGCCGAGGAAGACGGCGAGGAAGCGCCACTGCGGCGGCTGCTGGGCGACGTAGGTGCCGCAGGTCAGCACCGCCGGCGAGGTGATGCCGCCCTCGCGCAGCAGACCCATGAGCAGGATGAAGGCGGCGAGGAAGCCGGCGCGGTCGAGGCCGCGCAGCGCGAGCGTCCAGGGCGCCGGATCGTAGGCGAGGGCGAGGGCGAGCAGGACGCCGCAGAGCGCCATGAGGTAGCCCTCGCGCAGGCGCAGGCGGCGCCAGCCGATCAGCGGCACGCCGAGCACCAGCACGGCGCCGGCGATCTCCGCTGCCGCGCTGTGGGCGAAGAGCACCAGCAGCTCGCAGGCCATGAGGGAGAGGAGCCACGGGCCGAGCAGCAGGTTGTCGCGGCCCGCGGAGCGGCCGAGGCCGGCTTCGGCAGCCGTCACGCGCCGGCCTCCAGGCGCGGGCGGAAGCGGGCGCCGGCGGCGAAGGTCTCGCCGGGCGCGAGGACGCGCAGGCCGGTATCGTCGCGGCAGGCGGCGAGGTTCACCGCGTCGGTGCAGTGGCTGACCGGCTCGGCGCAGAAGAAGTCGGCGCCGGCCGGCGTGTAGACCACCAGGAAAGCGAGGGCCGCATCGGCCTCCAGCGTCAGCGACGCCGCGCGCTCCGGCCAGTCGATGACGGCACGGCCGGCAAAGCCGGTGAAGCCGTTGTCGAGTGCCACCTCGGCCGGGCGCAGGCCGGCGGCGGGGTTGGCGCCCTGCGGCGGCGCCACGAGCGCCGTCGGCATCACCTCCGCGTCGGTCGCCCACATGGCCTTCACGGCGGCAGTCAGCCGGCAGCGTGGCGTGCGGGGGAAGTAGGGATGCAGGCCGAGGCCGGCGGGCATCGGCCCGCCGCCTTCATTTGTCACAGCGAGGGAGACGGCGAGCGCGCCGTCGCCGTTGAGGGCGACGCGCTGCTCGGCGCGGTAGGGCTGCGGCCAGTCGCTGCCGTCGTGGCGGTAGGCGAGGGTGACGCTGCGGGCGTCCTGCGCCGTCACTTGCCACGGCCGCTGCCAGCCGTGGCCGTGGATGCTGTGCGGCGAGGTGCCGAAGTTCGCCGCAACATGCTGCTCGCGGCCGGCAAAGTGGAAGCGGCGGTCGCGGATGCGGTTGGAATAGGGCACCAGCGGAAAGCAGGCGGCGGCGTTGGGCGGGAAGCCGCCCCGCGGCGTTGCCGGGCGCAGCCAGTCGATGGTGCCGCCACCGCTATGCCAGCGAAAGGCGGTGAGGCAGCCGCCCCCTGCCGGCGCCACTTCGGCTTCGGCCGAGCCGTGGGCAAGGCGGATGCGGTCTGACGGCTGGGCGGCGGGCATCGTGGGTCGGCGTCCTGCGGTTGGCGGGCGGCGGGCGCATTCTATCGGTTCGCCAAAGACTTGCACCAGGGCGGCTGCCGCATGGCTGCGTTGCGCCGCAGCATCGAAAGGAGCAGCCGCCGGCCCGGAATAGTCGCTTCGGCCGATGGCGGCTGCGCCGGCAGCGGCGTAGGCTGCCTGCAGCGGCCGGCGGCCCACTCAGCGCCCCGCCGCCAGGGGAGGCGACCACATGCCGACTACCGATACCCTCTACGACTGCATCGTGCTCGGCGCCGGGATCAGCGGCGTCACCGCCGCCCGCAACCTGCAGCAGGCCGGACTGAAGATCCTGCTGCTGGAGGGCTCGGACCGCGTTGGCGGCCGAATGAAGTCGGTGCGCGACTTCGTGAAGAAGGACGGCACGCCGGTGCCGGTCGAGGCCGGCGCCGAGTACATCCACGTCGCCGAGCAGGATCGCTACCTGGAGTTCTGGCGGGAAGTGCGCAAGCACGGCTTCACCGCCTCGCCGCTGCACAAGTGCGGCATGGGCGCCCTGAAGATCCCGCGCAACCGCATGTACTTCAGCCCCTGGGTGCGCACCAAGATGCTGGCCGAGGTGATCGTGCAACCCGAGTTCTGGGATCTGCCGCACGCCCTGGAGGAGATCCAGGAATTCGATGCCGACGGCAGCCCGGACATGACGGCCGCGGCCTTCGCGGAGGATTTCGCCACCCGCTGCGGCATGACGGCGCGCGGCCGCGCGCTGCTGTTCTACACCCTCTCGGCGCACACGCCGGGTGCCATCGACGCCATTTCCATCGCCGGGCTGAGGACCGACGCCATCGTCGACCAGCTGATGGAGCGCAAGGAGCTGCGCATGGAGCACGCGGACGCGAAGCCCTTCGGTCTCTGCGGCTTCGACGCGCTGCCGTCGCGCATCGCCGAGGAGTTCAAGGGGGCGGGCGGCGTGCTGGAGAAGAGCCGCGCCGGCTCGACGGCGCGCAAGGTGGTGAAGGTCGAGCGGCAGGCCGACGACCGCGTCGTCGTCACCACCCAGGCGGGACAAGCCTTCGTCGCACGCAGTGCCATCTGCACCTTCTCGGCCGGCATGCTGAATCCCGAGAGCGGCGAGGGCGATGCGATCTTCGGGCCGCTGCTGACGGCGCGCAAGCGCGAGGCGCTGGGCCTTGTGCGCATGGGCGCCATCACCAAGTTCAGCCTCGAATTCAAGGAGCGGGTATGGGTCGACGACGGCGGCGAGTCCTCCGGCCACATGACGGTGCTGAGCAACCCGCTCGGCAAGGCGCGCACCTTCTTCTCGTCCTTCCCGAAGGAGCACCTCGGCCCGCACGTGCTGACCGGCCTGCTGATGAACCAGGATCACGACCAGATCGCCGACATGACAGACGAGCAGGCGGTGGCGCACGTCTTCGCGGCGCTCGGCAAGGTCTTCGGGCGCGGCCGCCGCTGGACCCAGAAAACGGTGCTGGCCGGCAGCACCGTGGGCGGCAAGTTCACGCCGAACTTCCTGCGCCAGGACTGGTCGAAGGATCCCTTCGCCAAGGGCGGCAATTCTTACCTCGCCTATGCTGCGCCGCGGCAGGGTGGCATGCTGGCCCGGCAGGCGCGCGAGGCATTGAAGGACCCGCGCCAGACCCTTCCCTTGTTCTGGGCGGGCGAGGCCGTGGCCTCCGCCTATGACCCCAAGTATCAGCCGCTCGCCGTGCACGGCGCCTACATCAGCGGCGTGCGCGCCGCCGAGGACGTGCTGCACTACCTGAACGTCGCCGGCGGCGACGTCGCCAAGTTCGACCACTATTACCGCCTGCGCTACCTCGCCTGACGCGGCGAGATCATTGTTTTGATCGGCGGCGAAAACCCTTATCCTGCGCCCCGTCGATGAACGGCGAAGCGGGAGAGCGGATGTCGGATGTGCGATGCCTCTGGGAGGCCGGTGCGAAGCTGGGCGAGGGGCCGCTGTGGTCGCCGCGCGAGGCGGCGCTCTACTGGGTCGACATCAAGGCGCCAGCGCTGCACCGCTACCGTCCGGCCGACGGCGACAAGACCTCCTGGGTGATGCCGGAGCCGATCGGCTGGGTCATCGAGCGTTCGAACGGCCAGGGCTTCGTCGCGGGCTTCAAGCAGCGCGGCTTCGCATTCCTGACGCCGGGCACCATGATGGCGGAGACCATCGGCCAGCCCGAGCCGGATTATCCCGACAACCGCTTCAACGACGCCAAGGCCGACGACCGCGGCCGCATCTGGGCCGGCACCATGGACGACGGCGAGCGCGAGGCCTCCGGTGCGCTCTACCGTCTCGATCCGGATCTCGACTGGCATCGCATGGATCGCGGCTATGTGGTGAGCAACGGGCCGGCCTTCAGCCCGGACTACCGCACGCTCTACCACACCGACACCTTCGAAGGGACGATCTACGCCTTCGACCTGGCGCGCGACGGCAGGATTTCCAACAAGCGAGTCTTCGTGACGGTGCCGGAGGGCGACGGCTATCCCGACGGCATGACCTGCGATGCCGAGGGCTGTCTCTGGGTCTGCCACTGGAACGGCTGGCGCATGACCCGCTTCACGCCGCAAGGGAAGGTCGACCGCGTCGTCGAGATGCCGGTTGCGCAGGTGACAAACTGCGCCTTCGGCGGCCCGGAGCTCGACCGCCTCTTCGTCACCACGGCGGCGATCGGCCTCAGCGACAAGCAGCTCGAGGACCAGCCGCTTGCCGGCGGCCTCTTCGAGATCGTGCCGGGCGTGAAGGGACTGCCCGCGGGCCAGTTCGGGGGGTAGGGGTTTCCCTCTCCCCTCGCGGGCCAAAGTGTTTACACCAGGTCCGCAGCCGTCGCACTGGCGGCGCCATCCAACCACATTGTCACCCTCGGGCTTGACCCGAGGGACCAGGGCAAGCGCTCCGTTGTTCGCCCCTGGATCCCGGCTCGCGCTCGCTACGCTCGCTTGGCCGGGATGACAGCCTGAGAGGACGATGGAGAAGTGCGCTCCCGCAAGGGGAGAGGCTTCTACTTCTTTTTCTCTTTCTTCTTCTGCTTCTTCGCCTTGGGCTCGGGCTGAAGCTCGACGCCGTTGAAGTTGGCGACGGCGTCGCAGAGCATCGGCATGTTGCGCTCGCCACGGCCCATGGCCATGGCCATGGCGTAGGTGTTCTTCACGGCGCCGGCGACCACCGTCGTCAGGTGTTCGGCGTCGGCCAGCTGGTTGAAGTAGCGCACGTCCTTGTCGCAGTTGGCGATGGTGAACTCGTGCGCCTTGGGATCGCCGTCGATCACCCACTTGCAGACGTTCTGAAACATGCCGCTGTTGAGGCCGCCGGCGGAGATCACCTCGCGGAATTTGTCCAGTGGCACGCCGGTCTTCTTCGCCGCGGTGAAGGCCTCGGCGTAGACGGCCACGTAACTCATGGCGACGAAGTTGTTCACCAGCTTCATCTTGTGGCCGGCGCCGACCGGGCCGACGTGGATGATGTTCTCGGCCCAGGTCTCGAGGAGCGGGCGCAGCGCCTTCAGCGTCTTGTCGTCGGCGCCGACGAAGGTGTTGAGGCGGCCCTCCTCGGCTTCCTTGGGCGAGCGGCCGAGCGGCGCGTCGATCAGGGTGACGCCGAGCGGTGCCAGCTCTGCGGCCAGCGCGATGGTCGAGTTGGGGTCGGCGGTCGAGCAGTCGACGATCGCCAGGCCCCCATTGGACTTGGCTTGCGCGCCGGCCCTGATGCCGTCCTTGCGGCGGATCAGGTCCTCCACCTGCTGCGAGGAGGTGACGCAGAGGAAGATGACGTCGCAGTCCTTCGCCATGGCGGCGGGGCTTTTCGCCTCCCTGGCGCCGCGCTTCACCAGGTCGTCCACCGGCTTGCGGTTGCGGTGGCCCATGACCTGCAGCGGATAGCCCTTCTCGAGGATGTTCTTCGCCATGCCGTGGCCCATGAGGCCGACGCCGATGAAGCCGACGCGCTGCTTCTCCTTGCCCATGACGAAGTCCTCCTCAATCGCCGGCGACGACGTGCTGGCGCTGCTCGCCGAGGCCGTCGATGCCGAGGGTGATGACGTCGCCCGGCTTCAGGTAGGTCGGCGGCTTCTGCCCCATGCCGACGCCCGGCGGCGTGCCGGTGGTGATGATGTCGCCGGTCTGCAGGCTCATGAAGCGGCTCACGTAGCTGACCAGGAAGGCCATGCCGAACACCATGGTGCGGGTGCTGCCGTCTTGATAGCGCTTGCCGTTCACCTCCAGCCAGAGGTGCAGGTCCTGCGGGTCCGGCACTTCGTCCTGCGTCACCAGCCAGGGGCCGACCGGACCGAAGGTGTCGGCGCTCTTGCCCTTCACCCACTGGCCGGTGCCCTCGAGTTGGAAGCCGCGCTCGGAGACATCGTTGACCACGCAGTAGCCGGCGACGTGCTCGAGCGCCTTGCCCTCCTCGATGTACTTGCCCGGTTTGCCGATGACGCAGGCGAGTTCCACTTCCCAGTCGCATTTCTGCGAGCCGCGCGGGATCACCACGTTGTCGCCGGGGCCGCAGATCGAGCTGACCGCCTTCATGAAGATGACCGGCTCCTTCGGCACCTCGACGCCGGACTCGGCCGCGTGGTCGGCATAGTTGAGGCCGATGGCGACGAACTTGCCGACGCTGCCGACGCAGGGGCCGAGGCGCGGCGAGCCTTCCACCGCGGGCAGGGTCTCGAGGTCGAGCTGCTTCAGTTTGTCGAGAGCGTCGGGCAGCAGGACGGCGCCGCCGATGTCGGCGACCTGGGCGGAGAGATCGCGCAGCGTGCCCTTGCGGTCGATCGCCCCGGGCTTTTCCTGGCCGACCGGCCCGTAGCGCAGCAGTTTCATGGAATCATCCCCTCGCAGTGCGGAAGCGTTCTTCTCTTTGTGGAAAGGGCCGGCTCAGACCGGCGTCAGCACCGGCTTGCCGGCGAAGTGGGCGCGCAGGTTCTCGACCACCAGGTCGCCCATGGCGCGGCGCGTCTCATGCGTGGCGCTGGCGGCGTGCGGCTGCAGCACCACGTTCTCCATCGTCAGCAGCGCCTCGGGCACCTTGGGCTCCTGCGCGAAGACGTCGAGCCCGGCGCCGCCGAGGCGTCCTTCCTGCAGCGCGGCGACGAGGGCCGGCTCGTCGACCACCGAGCCGCGGGCCACATTGATGAAGACGCCCTGCGGCCCGAGCGCGTCGAGCACCGCGCGGTTCACGATTTTGTCGGTGGCCGGGCCGCCGGGGCAGATGGCGACGAGGTAGTCGCTGTCGCGCGCCATCGCCACCAGATCGGGATAGAAGCGGTAGGGCACGTCCTGTTTGCCACGGCCGTGGTAGGCGATCTCCATGCCGAAGACCTCGGCCTTGCGCGCGATGTCCTTGCCGATGCGCCCGAGGCCCAGGATGCCGAGGGTGCGCCCGCGAACCGCGCGCGTCAGGTGCATCGCCCCCTTCAGCCACTTGCCGGCGCGCACGTAGCGGTCTCCGTTCACGATCTCGCGCGAGGTGGCGAGCAGCAGGGCGATCGCCATGTTGGCCACGTCGTCGTTCAGCACGTCGGGCGTGTTGGTAACGATGATCCCGCGGCCGGCGGCGTGCTTCAGGTCGATGGCATCGACGCCGACACCGTAGCAGCCGATGATCTCCAGCTTCGGCAGGGCGTCCATCAGGGCGGGGCTGGCGCCGAGGTGGCCGCTGGTGGCGACGGCGCGCACCTTCGCGCCGACCTGCTTCAACAGGGCCTCGCGGTCGGCGGCCTCCCACAGGCGGTGGACGGTAAAATCGCCGTCCAGGGCCTCCATGACGTGCGGCATCATCGGGCCGACCATGACCAGTTCCGGCTTCACGCTTAGATCTCCAGCTGCTCGAACGCCCAGGACGACACGCGCCCGGCTTCCCCTCGCGGGGTGCAGGCGGTTTTTCTTTGAGGGTGCTGCCCTTTCTGCATTGGACAGCGCTACCCATCAATAGCAAACATGGGCCCCAGCGCCAAGCTGGACCGTGCGCGGGCCCGCGGAGCCGAATACGGGGCAGGCGGATTGCACTGCGGCGCCGTGGCGGTCACAATCGCGCCCGCGCGCGGCGGCAGGAAAGCGGGGCGAACCCGCAGCCGGCGCAACGCCGCGAGGCGCGCGACAACAGGAGGGGAGGCGGAAGCTTGAAGGTCGTCATCACCGGCGGGGCCGGCTTCATCGGCCAGCGCCTGGCGCAGGCACTGCTGCAGCGCGGCAGGCTGACCGGGCCGGACGGCGCCGAGGCGGAAATCGACGCCCTGCTGCTGTTCGACCAGGCCGTTCCGGCCGAGCGCCCCGCCTGGGCGGATGCGCGCGTGTCGCTGCAGGCCGGCGATATTGCTGACGGCCCGACGGTGCGGTCGCTGGTCGATCGCGACGACATCTCCGTGTTCCATCTCGCCTCGGTGGTCAGCGGCGGCGGCGAGAAGGACTTCGACCTCGCGATGCGCGTGAACCTCACCGGCGGGCTCAACGTTTTCGAGGCCTGCCGCGCGCGTGCCAAGAGGGGGGCGGGCCTGCCGCGCGTCGTCTTCGCCAGTTCGATCGCTGTATTCGGCGGTGCCGCCATGCCGCCGGTCGTGGGCGACTACGCCAAGCAGACGCCGCAGACGACCTACGGCGCCACCAAGGCGATCTGTGAGCTGCTGGTGAACGACTACACTCGCAAAGGCTTTTTCGATGGCCGCTCGGCACGCCTGCCGACGGTGATCGTGCGGCCTGGCAAACCCAACGCCGCTGCCTCCAGCTTCGTCAGCGGTCTGTTTCGCGAGCCGCTGAACGGCGAGACCTGCCGCATCCCGGTGTCGGAGGACACCGTCATGCCGCTGCTCGGCTACCGCTCCATCGTCGGCGGCCTCATCGCGCTGCACGAGGCGGACGGCGCTCTGCTGGGCGACGATCGCGCGGTGAGCCTGCCGAGCTTCACCGTCACCGTGCGCGACCTGGTCGACGCGCTGGAGCGCGTCGGGCGCAACCGCCGCCGCCTCGGCGAGATCGTCTTCGAGCCGGATCCCTTCATCCAGCGCATCTGCGACAGCTGGCCGAAGGATGCCTCCTACGAGCGCGCCACGCGGCTCGGCCTGCCACGAGACGCCAGCCTGGACGTCATCGTCGAGAACTACATCGAGGACTATCTGTGATGACCAGAGACGTCATCGCCGTCGACTGGGGCACCTCGTCGTTTCGCGCCTACCTGCTGGGTGCGGACGGCGCCATCGCCGAGCGGCACGAATCAGCCGGCGGCATCCTGCGGGTGCGTGGCGGCGACTTCGCCGCAGCGCTGGAGGCGGAGATCGGGCCGTGGCTCGCGGCTCGGCCGGGCGCGCTGGTCGTCATGAGCGGCATGATCGGCAGCCGGCAGGGATGGCGTGAGGTGCCCTACGTCGCCTGCCCGGCCGAGCCGGCGGAGATCGCCCAGGGGCTGGAGCGGCTCGACTGGGGCGAGGCCGGCGCGGAGGCCTGGATCGTGCCCGGGCTGCTCGATGAGTCGCGCCCCGGCCAGCCCGACGTCATGCGCGGCGAGGAGACTCAGGTGTTGGGTGCGCTCGCGGCGCTGCCGGCGGCCGGCGGCCTTGTCTGCCTGCCGGGCACCCACAGCAAGTGGGTGCGGGTCGAGAACGGGGTGCTGCAGAGCTTCGCGACCTACATGACCGGCGAGGTCTTCGACCTGCTGCAGGGCCACTCGATCCTCTCGCGTCTGATGACCAAGGGCGCGGTGAGTGCCGACCGCTGGTTCCTGGAGGGCGTCACCCTCGGTCGCCAGGGCGGCCTGCTGAACCGCCTGTTCTCGGCGCGCAGCCGCGCGCTCACCGGCGACCTGCCGGAGGCCGAGGTGCGCAGCTACCTCTCCGGCCTTCTGATCGGCGACGAGCTGGCGGCCGCGGTGCCGGCGCAGCCGACGGAGGTCCACCTGCTGGGCGCGCCGGCGCTGGTCGCGCTCTACGAGGCGGCGCTGCAGAAGCTCGGCCACCGCACCATGCGGCTCGATGCCGATGCGGTGGCGGCCGGTCTCTACGCCCTCGCGCGTCAGCTCGACGGCGAGCGCGCGGCATGAGCGGGCTTGCACGTTGGCTCGACGGCCTGCCGCTCATCGCCATCCTGCGCGGCGTGCAGCCCGCGGAGGTGGTCGACGTCGGCGAGGCGCTGGTGGAGGCCGGCCTCACCATGATCGAGGTGCCGCTGAACTCGCCCGAGCCCTTCAAGAGCATCACCGCTCTGGCCAAGGCTTGTGGTGAAGAAATCCTGGTCGGCGCCGGCACCGTGCTCGATCCGGATGACGTCGGCCGCGTCGCCGAGGCAGGCGGGCGCCTCGTGGTGACGCCCAACGCCGAGCCTGCCGTGGTCGAGGCCTGCAAGGCGCAAGGGCTCATCGCGGTGCCCGGCTTCGCCACGCCGACCGAAGGTCTGCGCCTCGCGCGTGCCGGTGCCGATGCGCTGAAGCTGTTTCCCGCCGAGGGCAACCCGCCCGAGGTGGTGAAGGCGATGCGCGCGGTCTTCCCGCCCAAGCTGCCGGTGCTCGCCGTCGGCTCGATCACGCCGGAGAAGGTTGGCCCTTACTGGCAGGCCGGTGTGCGCGGCTTCGGTCTCGGGGGCAGCCTCTACAAGCCGGGCGACGGCCCTGCCGAGATCGCCCCCCGTGTGCCGCCCTTCCGCGACGCCATCGCCATGGCGAAGGCGGCGGTGGGCTGACTTCCGAAAATCGGCGCGAACCCCTCACCCTCCCGCTTCGCGGGCCCCTCCCTCTCCCCGCAAGCGGGGCGAGGGGCGTTCTCGCTCCCTCTCCCCAGCGGGGAGAGGGTCGGGGTGAGGGGGAAGCGTTACGCGCCCGCGGCCTGGGCCTGCATCGCCGGATCGGCGTTCTCGATGTAACGCAGCACCGGCGCCCAGTCCTCGCGCAGCTCCTCGTTCTGCTTGCCGGCGAGGTCGAAGACGCTGAGGCCGCGCGCGGCGATGTCCGGATAGACCTGGCGGTGGCGCAGACGGCCGACGCCGGTGTGGCCGACGCCCAGCATGAACTTGTCGAGCCGCGCGGCCGTGCGGGTGCCGGTCTGCACGCGGTTGCGCAGCACGGCGACGGCGGTGCGGCTCTTGCGGATCGGCTTCAGCGCCTCGAGCTGCTTCAGGAAGGCGCCGGTGACCGGCTCGTCGAACCCGGAGGGCAGCACCGGCACCACGACGACGTCGGCGAGGGCGAGGAACTCCTCCACCTTCTTCAGCTTGATGGCGGCGGGCGCATCGACGATCAGGCGGTCGATGTCCTTCGGCAGCTTCTCCGCGCCGTCACGCCAGTCGAGCGCCTGGATCGGCGCCGCACTCTCCGGCCGCGCCTGCAGCCAGCCGAGGGAGCTGCCCTGGCGATCGGCATCGGCGAGCGCGGCGCGCAGGCCGGCCGTCGCGAAGGCGGCGGCGAGGTGGGTCGCGATGGTGGTCTTGCCGCAGCCGCCCTTGGGGTTGGCGACGAGGACGGTGATCATGTCAGCTCTTGTTCCAGAACGGCTCGGTGGCGGCGAAGGACTTCCAGGTGCGGCGCATCTCGGGCTCGGAATCGAGCACCGCACGATTGTACCAGCCGATCACCTTGCCGGCAGCCCGTTCGAGCTGGCGCGCGCCGCTGCCCGGCGGCGACTTCTCCGTGAGGTCGACGAGCAGGTGCTCGGCAACGGCGACGTCGTTCAGGTGGCCGAGGCTCTCCTGCAGGTCCCGCAGGGCGGCGAGATAGTCCTTGCTGTGCTTGGCGGGATAGAGGCCGCGAAAGAACTCGGTGGTGTAGCGCAGCTTCTTCACCGCGATGCGCAGCTGGTGGCGCTCGGCGGTGGCGAGTTTCTTGAAGCCCTTGCCGCGCTTCATCACCTGGTGATGCCGTTTGGCGAGCAGCGTGTCGGCGAGGGTGATGAGCGGCTGGGCGAGGGCCGCCTTCTGCTCGGCCGTCAGCTCCGGCGACCGCCAGGCGCGGTCTTCCAGCCAGCCGCCGAGCCGCAGCAGCAAGCGGGTGTAGCGCGGGCTCGACAGGGCCCCGCGCAGGTGGTCGTAGGCAAGGGCCTGGCGCTCGCGTGCCGCCGCCCGCAGGGCGGCGAGGTCGGCATCCTGCGGCCGTGCAGCCTCGAGTGCCGCCAGCAGGTCCGCCTGGAAGACGTCCCAGTCGCGTGCGGGACCGAGGACGTTCAGCGCCCACTTGCCCTCCGCCTTCAGCCACTCCACCTGCCTTGCCGGCAGCAGCTTGCCGAAGACCGAGAGCGCCGAGCGGAAGCGCCGGAGGCCGACGCGCATCTGGTGCACGCCTTCGGGGTCGCTGCCGTCGCGCGCGGCGGCCTCGTTGGCGCTCCAGTGCCGGAGGCAGGCGGCGAGCACCGCGGCGAGGGCGTCATCGACACTCATCTGCGCGTCCAGATCGAGCGGCTCGGCGCGCTGCCAGGCAGGGCGCCGGCCGGTGGCCAGCGCATAGCCGCGCGCCGACTTGCTGCGCGTCTCCACCTGCGTCGGCGCCACGTCCTGCAGCGCGAGCGCGAGGTCGAAGAGGGCCGCGGGCGGCCCTTCGCGCAGCTCCAGCTCGATCTCCGCCACTGGCTCACGCTGTCCCGCGGCCTCGATCTCGCCGCGGTCGAAGGCCGCCTCGATCACCTTCACGCGGCCGAGCGAGTCGGTGCCGTTCAGCTTCACCACTTCGCGGTGCACGCGTGTCGTGAACACCGGGCGCAGCTCGCCCGGCAGCAGCAGGCCGATGGCGGCACGCAGCGTCGGATCGTCGACCAGGTCGGGCTGCGGGTCGGGCGACGGCAGCTCGCCTTCCCACTCGCCGCGGCTCATGACGGCGGAGGCGGCGGTGTCGCCGCTCTTGACGGTCTGGACGAAACGATTGCCGTCGCGGCGGACGCGGAAGGCGAGGCCGCGCTTGCGCAGGCGCAGGTCGGCGGTGTCGTAGTAGACGTTCTCAAGCTGTTTCACGCGCGGCGCCGCCGTCTCCGGCGCGCGCAGGGGCGAGGCCTGCCAGAGGCGCTCCAGGGCCGCCGGCTCGCCGCACAGCTTCAGTTCGGTCTCCACCGCAGCCGGTGACCCCGTCGGCGTCTTCGCCATGCGTCTCTTCCGTCCCCGAGGGCGGGGCTCAGGTAACCCGGTAAGGGGCGCTTCCCCGTTGTCGCCCGTCTTCTGCATCGACTAGGTTGTCGCCGCGACGGCGTGTCCGAAGGCGCACCGGCCGCCGCGGTACTAGACGACCTGGGGCGGTTGTCTAGTTTCCCTACTGTCGCGAATCACACCTTCGTACGGCAAGCGAAGAGATATGACAGTTTTGTTGCAGTTCCTGCGCGGGATCACGAGCGGCGGAAAGGATCAGCCATATGCCTGAACTGCTGTTGCTGCGCCACGCCAAGTCCGACTGGAAGGACCGCAGTCTTGACGATTTCGACCGGCCGCTGGCGCCACGCGGGCGACACGCGGCGCCGCTCATGGGGCGCTGGCTGGCGGAGAAGGGCCTGCAGCCCGACCTCGTGCTCTGCTCCACGGCGAAGCGGGCGGAGGAGACTCTCGGGCTGCTCTTGACAGCGCTAGCATCGGCGCCCGAAACTGGTTATTTGAAGACACTCTATCTGGCCCCGCCGAGCCGCCTGCTCGCGGTGCTTCGCCGCCTCGGCCCGGATCGCGGCCGCGTCCTGCTGGTTGGCCACAACCCCGGCCTGCACCATCTGGCCGTTGCCCTTGCCGGGCGGTCGGGCGGGCCGGCCGGGCGCCTGCTGGCGGAGAAGTTTCCGACGGCGGCGCTGGCGCGGTTCCAGGTGGAGAGCTGGCCGGAGCTGGGACAGGCCCCGGCCCGGCTGGTGGACTTCGTCCGGCCGCGCGACCTGGAGGCGCAGCCGGAGGACTGAGAGAGCGTGTGAACGCCAGGGCGGAGGCGCTGCGCGGGTAGGGCCGCCTCTCCGCGTCGAGTGAGGACGAGGGATCAGGAGGAACTTGCCCGTGAAGATTGCCAAGATGGACCGGCGCCTGCGCAGCCAAAGCTGGTTCGACGACCGGGACAACCCCGGCATGACCGCGCTCTACCTGGAGCGCTACCTGAACTACGGTCTCACCAAGGAAGAGCTCACCGCCGGCAAGCCCATTATCGGCATCGCCCAGACCGGCAGCGACCTGTCGCCCTGCAACCGGATCCACGTAGAGCTCGCGCGGCGCATGCGCGACGGCATCCGCGATGCCGGCGGCGTCGCCTTCGAGTTTCCGGTGCACCCGATCCAGGAGACCGGGCGGCGGCCGACCGCGGCGCTCGACCGCAACCTCGCCTACCTCGGCCTGGTCGAGATCCTGCACGGCTATCCGATCGACGGCGTCATCCTCACCACCGGCTGCGACAAGACCACGCCCGCCTGCCTCATGGCGGCGGCGACGGTCGACATGCCGGCCATCGCCATGAACGGCGGCCCGATGCTGGACGGCCACTGGAACGGCAAGCTGGTCGGCTCCGGCACGGTGGTGTGGGAGGCGCGGCGCCTGCATGCCGCCGGCGAGATCGATTATGACGAGTTCATCGGCATGGTCGCGGCCTCTGCGCCCAGCGCCGGCCACTGCAACACCATGGGCACCGCCTCCTCGATGAATTCCCTGGCCGAGGCGCTCGGCATGATGCTGCCCGGGGCTGCTGCGATCCCGGCTCCCTACCGCGAGCGCGGCCAGATGGCCTACGAGACCGGGTGGCGCATCGTCGAGATGGTGTGGGAGGAGCTGACGCCGTCGAAGATCATGACGCGCGCGGCCTTCGAGAACGCCATCGTGGTGAACTCCGCCATCGGCGGCTCGACCAACTGCCCGGTCCACATCAACGCGATCGCCCGCCACATGGGTGTCGAGCTGACCATCGAGGACTGGCAGACCTTCGGCCACGACATCCCGCTGCTGGTGAACTGCCAGCCGGCGGGCAAGTACCTCGGCGAAGGCTACCACCGCGCCGGCGGCCTGCCGGCGGTGATGGGCGAGCTGATCCGAGCCGGCAAGATCAACACCGATGCGCTCACCGTCGCCGGCAAGACCATGGGCGAGCTGCACAGCGACAGCGTGGCGAGCGACCGCGACGTCATCCGTGCCTATGACGATCCGCTGATGGAGGAGGCCGGCTTCGTCGTGCTGGGCGGCAACCTCTTCGACTCGGCGATCATGAAGACCTCCGTCATCACCGCTCAGTTCCGCGAGCGCTATCTGTCGCGCCCGGGACACGAGAACGTCTTCGAGGGCCGCGCCATCGTCTTCGAGGGGCCGGAGGACTACCACCATCGCATCAACGATCCCTCGCTCAACATCGACGCCGACTGCCTGCTGTTCGTGCGCGGCTGCGGCCCGATCGGCTATCCCGGCTCGGCCGAGGTGGTGAACATGCAGCCGCCCGACGCGCTCATCAAGGCAGGCGTCATCGAGCTGCCGACCATCGGCGACGGCCGCCAGAGCGGCACCTCCGGCAGCCCGTCGATCCTCAATGCCTCGCCGGAATCGATGGCGGGCTCCGGCCTGGCGATCCTGCAGACCGGCGACAAGGTGCGCATCGACCTCAACAACAGGCGCGTCGATATGCTGGTGAGCGAGAAGGAGATCGCCGCGCGCTGGAAGACCTACACGCCGCCGACGCTGGAAAACCAGACGCCCTGGCAGGAGATGTATCGCGGCGCCGTCGGCCAGCTCGCCGGCGGCGGCTGCCTGGAGCCGGCCACCCACTATCATCAGGTGGTGAACGCGCTGCCCCGGCATTCACATTAGAAGATCGACCTCTTGCTTCGAGACGGCTGCCCAAAAGGTTTGAGCAGCCTCCTCAGCATGAGGTCGATATGATAAGCCTTGCCTCACCCTGAGGAGGCCTGAAAGGCCGTCTCGAAGGGCGAGGCAAGGCGGTGGTACTGTGCAGAGGCAGGGAAACGTTATGGGCAACAGCCTGGCGGGCAAGAAGGCGCTGGTGACGGCAGCGGCGCAGGGCATCGGGCGGGCGACGGCGCTCGCTTTCGCGGCCGAGGGCGCCGAGGTGGTGGCGACCGACATCAACATCGCGCGCCTGGAGGAGCTTGCCGGCACGCCCGGCATTTCGGTGCGCCGGCTTGACGTGCTCGACCCGCAGGCGGTGAACTCGCTGGCCGCCGAGCTGCCGCCGCTCGACGTGCTGTGCAACGTCGCCGGCTACGTGCATCACGGCTCCATCCTCGAGTGCCCCGAAGAGGACTGGGACTTCTCCTTCGATCTGAACGTGAAGTCGATGTACCGCATGATCCGCGCCTTCCTGCCGGCGATGCTGGAGCACGGCGGCGGCTCGATCGTCAACATGGCCTCCGTGGCCTCGTCGCTGCGCGGCCTGCCGAACCGCTGCGTCTACGGCGCCTCCAAGGCGGCGGTCATCGGCCTCACCAAGTCGGTGGCGGCCGACTACATCCAGCAGGGCGTCCGCTGCAACTGCATCTGCCCCGGCACCATCGAATCGCCCTCGCTGGAGGAGCGCATCAACGCCTTTCCCGACCCGGTCGCCGCGCGCAAGGCCTTCATCGCGCGCCAGCCGATCGGCCGCCTCGGCACCGCCGAGGAGATCGCCGGCATGGCCGTCTACCTGGCAAGCGACATCGCCGCCTACACGACGGGCACCGCGATGATCGTCGACGGCGGCGTGACGCTCTGATCACACTTCAAGAACCCTCGCCCCCGGAGGGGGAGAGGGCTGCGAAGTCTTGGCGAGCGAAGCGAGCTTAGACCCCCCTCACCCCGACCCTCTCCCCCCGCACGCGGGTGGAGAGGGAGAACTGCGGCGGTGGCGAGGGACAGGCTACAGC
>Ga0207773_100386_pt1 | contig 19183 bp, 16 predicted proteins | sample TtaePargueraPR_2_FD_187281 | JGI IMG/M metagenome (GOLD analysis project Ga0207773, IMG submission 187281) | Aerobic enrichment media microbial communities from Bioluminiscent Bay, La Parguera, Puerto Rico - Tt and M1 (3) (SPAdes) | ecosystem: Environmental > Aquatic > Marine > Unclassified ...
CAAGCTGCAACTGGTTTCAAGCGCTTAACAAATCGGAATACTTCCAAAACGGTGGAGACCATGCCGATGAAATGGAAACCAGCTTGATATTACACTTACACCCAAAACTGGTACTCCCATTGGAAGAAGCTGGACCAGGAGAGGAACGCCGGTCACTGGTAGAAGGAATCAGGGAAGGATGGGCTTGGTCAGAAAGGAAGTGGTCAAGAGTCACAAAAGACACCGGGATCGGAAATCCAAAACTATCCACAAAAGAAAAAGGAGGGAAATACTTTAAAGATGTGACCCAAAAAGTAGCAAAACTGTTTGTAGAACTGGCAGAGCTCAACCAATACGATCCTTATGAATAAAAAAAGCCGGGAGTGACCCGGCTTTTCAATTTATATAATATTAAGAGTTGAGTCTTATTTCAAGAACAACATCTCTCTGTACTTAGCCAATGGCCAGAATTCATCATCAACGAACAATTCCAACTTATCAGCAGAGTATCTGATCTTATCAAAGAAGGCATCTTTTACCTCTGTGCTGTAACCTTTAGCTCTCTTAGCCAGATCATCCTCTTTGTTCAGCTTTCTTCTAGCATCTATCATTGCAAGAACATTTTCTTTCAATGACTCGATATGCTTGCTGATTTCGCTTACAGTTTCGATAGCAGCCTTGGCGTCTAGACCAAGCCCCTTCAAACCGTTGGCATTCTCGATCAACTTGTTTTGATACTGAATAGCGGTAGGAATGATATGGTTCAACGCCAAGTCACCCATAACGCGAGATTCGATCTGAACTTTCATGATATAGTTCTCCAATCTGATCTCATGTCTTGCATGGATTTCAGTTTCGTTTAGAACGTTATGTCTCTCGTAAAGTTCAACAGTTGATTTGTTCAACAAGATATCCAAAGCAAATGGAGTGCTCTTCAAGTTAGAAAGACCTCTCTTTTTAGCTTCTTTTTCCCACTCTTCAGAGTAACCATCACCTTCGAAACGAACCTTCTTGCTATCTGCAATATATTTTCTCAAGACATTAACAATAGCAATTTTCTTCTCATTACCTTTTTCGATCTCAGCCTGGATATCCTTGTACATTACGCGAAGGGTATCTGCTACGATCACGTTCAAGGCTGTCATTGGGCCGGCCACGTTAGCAGAAGAACCAACTGCTCTGAACTCAAACTTGTTTCCAGTAAATGCAAAAGGAGAAGTTCTGTTTCTATCGGTGTTGTCCAATATGATTTCAGGAATTTTGCTGATTCCCAATTTCATGTACATATTGTCACCTTTTTCGATCTTGATGTTGCCATTTTTCTCAAGCTCGTCCAAGATACCTGTCAAGGTTGAACCCAAGAAAACAGAGATAATTGCCGGAGGAGCCTCATTAGCACCCAAACGGAAGTCATTACCTGCAGAAGCAATACTTGCTCTTAACAAGTCCGCTCTATCATAAACCGCCTTGATAGTACCTACCAAGAACGTCAAGAATTGAAGGTTTTCCCTTGCTGAATTGCTTGGCTGGAACAAGTTCACACCGGTATCAGTGATCAAAGACCAGTTATTGTGCTTTCCACTACCGTTAAGGCCAGCGAATGGCTTTTCGTGGAACAACACTTTAAGGTTATGCTGATCGGCTACCTTGTCCATCATATCCATCAATAATTGGTTATGATCAGTAGCTTTATTGATTTCTTCGAATACAGGAGCCACCTCGAACTGACCTGGAGCCACTTCATTGTGACGAGTGGATACTGGAATACCAAGTTTCCAAGCTTCGATTTCGAAGTGCTTCATGAATGCTTTTACTCGGCTAGGGATCGATCCGAAATAATGATCATCCAACTGCTGGCCTCTGGCAGGGTTATGTCCAAATACCGTTCTTCCAGACATCACCAAGTCAGGTCTTGCCGCATACAGCGCCTTGTCAATCACAAAATATTCTTGCTCTACCCCTAGAGAAGCTGTTACCTTCTTCACATTTCTATCAAACAACTGGCAGATTTGTGTAGCAGCTGAGCTTACCGCCTCCATGGATTTAAGTAAAGGCGTTTTATAATCTAGCGCCTCTCCAGTGTAAGAAACAAAAATCGTTGGGATGCAAAGGGTGTTTTCGAAGATGAACATAGGAGAACTAGGATCCCATGCAGTATAACCTCTCGCTTCAAAGGTTGATCTGATGCCACCATTAGGGAATGAAGACGCATCTGGCTCCTGTTGAACCAAAGCAGAACCTTTGAACTTTTCGATTCCACCGTGCGCATCAAAGAAAGTATCATGCTTCTCAGCTGTAGAACCAGTCAATGGCTGGAACCAGTGAGTATAGTGTGTTACACCTTTAGCAAGTGCCCAAGTCTTTGCTGCCTGAGCTACTTCCTCAGCACTTGATGAGTCAATTTTACTTCCTTTTTCAATTGCTTCACTTACCTTTTTATAAACGGAAGGAGCCAATGATTCCTTCATTTCAGCCAAACCGAATACTTCAGAACCAAAGTAATCAGAAATTTTGTTTGACGGGGCCTCGAAAGAAACCTTCTCTCTTGACTGCACCATCATAAGCGATTTTTGTCGTAAAGTTGCCATGTTTTAATAATGTGGTTTAAAAACAGTAGCGAAGATAAGCAAAAATCTGAAATAAAAAGAAAAATCGTATTTTTTTGCGCCAATCTTTAATGAAAACACATTATTTGACTCAAAAACGGTGGAAATCGGCACAAAAACCCCTCAATTTGCAGAAATTCCTCATTATTAATCGAAAATTGAAAACCGGAATAATATCCTTAAATTTGCATTTCATAGAAAAATATCTGAAAAAGGCGTGAAAAAGGTAGCATTTTATACGTTAGGCTGTAAACTCAACTACTCCGAAACCTCTACAATTAGTCGTCAGTTTGAGGAAAAAGGGTATAAAAAAGTAGGGTTTGAGGACTCTCCCGACATCTTTATCATCAATACCTGCTCTGTTACTGAAAACGCAGACAAAAAATGTAAAAAGATAGTAAAGGAGGCTAAAAAAATCTCCCCAAACTCCTATGTGACCATCATAGGCTGCTATGCCCAGCTGAAACCAAAAGAAATCGCTGAAATAAAAGGTGTGGATGCCGTTTTGGGGGCTGCTGAAAAATTCCGGCTTATTGAGTTGTTGGATGGTTTTGCAAAAGAGCAGGAAACCAAAGTGCTCGCCTCAGAAATCCAGGAAGCTACTACCTTCAACAATGCCTATTCATTGCATGACCGTACCAGGACCTTCCTTAAAGTCCAGGACGGTTGTAATTACGGGTGCGCCTTTTGCACAATCCCTTTGGCGAGGGGAAAAAGCAGAAGTGATACTATTGCCAACATTCTTCAATCAGCACATGAAATTGCCCAAACAGATGTAAAGGAAGTGGTGCTGACTGGCGTTAATATTGGGGACTTTGGCATCCAGAGCGGAAAACGAAAGGAAAAATTCGTGGACCTTGTAAAAGAGCTGGATAATGTCGAGGGCATTGAACGTTTCAGGATCTCATCCATTGAACCCAACCTGCTAACCAATGAAATCATTGAGTATGTCTCCCAATCCAAACGATTTGTACCCCACTTTCACATCCCTCTTCAATCGGGCAGTAATACCATCCTAAGAAAAATGGGGAGAAGGTATTTGAGGGAACTATATATCGATCGTGTTACAAAAATCAAATCCCTGATGCCGCACTGCTGCATTGGAGTAGACGTGATCGTTGGCTTCCCCGGAGAGACCGAACAACTTTTTTTGGAAACCTATAATTTCCTCAATGAATTACCTGTATCCTATCTCCATGTTTTCACCTATTCCGAAAGGGCCAATACCAGGGCAGCAGAAATGGAAGGGGCTGTTCCTATGAAAGTAAGGCATGAGCGAAGCAAAATGCTACGGATTCTTTCTGAAAAGAAAAGGAGAAAATTCTATGAAGATAACTTATTCGGCACATTCGATGTACTTTTTGAAGATGATGTGGAAGATGGCAAAATGTATGGATTTACGGAAAATTATATCAGGGTATCGGCAAAGTACGATCCACTGCTAATCAATGAGATAAAAAAAGTAACGTTAAGTGAAATAAATGACGAAGGCAATGTCGAAGTGATAGAACCGGAAATCATTTATGAAAAACACTAACTGCAAAAGCGTTCAAATTTGAACGCTTTTTTTTTGGTACAAAAGGCTTTTTACAAACAAATATTCTGTTTACATCGTTTAATGATATAGATTGTTTAAACCCATATGAGTCATGAAAACCATATTAGAACCTACTGGAAGAATCACGCGAAGAAAATACCTGGTGCTTTTTATTGTTTTCTATTTTATCAACCTCTTGTGTTTGATGATAATGTATGAATCCATTAAAGCTCAAAATTGGCTGACATTGGTGATTTTTGGGATTCTGCTCATCACAACAATTGTATTGCTTCTTGTCCAAGCCATAAAAAGATTTCATGATATAGGAATGGATTGGAAGTATGCATTATATTTATTGATCCCACCGCCAATCAACCTCATTGGCTTTATTTACCTTGCTATCAAACCTGGGGAAATTGGCAAAAACCAATATGGACCTGACCCAAGAGACACCGACCCGATCTAAAGCCACAGCTTATTCATACCTTAAGGCTTCGATTGGATCCAGTCTACTGGCTTTGTATGCAGGGACAACGCCAGAAATAAGTCCGACCAATACACAGACTATAAAAGCCAAAATCATCCAAATCCAAGGAACCAAAAAACCTCCTGGACCGACCAGGCTGGCTACAATATTCCCAATTGCTATTCCCAACAAAACACCAAAGACACCTCCAAGGATACAGATGACGATGGCTTCTATCAGAAATTGCTCCCGAATTCTCTTGGGTGTTGCACCCAATGCCTTTCTAATTCCAATTTCTCTTGTCCTTTCTGTCACAGAAACCAGCATTATGTTCATCAGACCTACAGATGCACCGAGCAAAGTAATAAAACCTATGCTAAAACCACCTATGCGGAGGTAACCAGCCACCTCTTCCAAACTTTCTGCTACATTATTGGACTTCACCACTTCAAAAGAATCTTCCTCTCCTATCCGATCTTCCCTTACCTTGCGCATAATTCCTGTAGCCTGCCCCATTTCATAATCCATCTTACTAGGATCTGAAGTGGAAGCAGTAATGGTATATCTAAAGTTTCCCGTTTGATCTAATCTTGCGGCATTTTCCACCGGAATAAACACATTTCTGTCAGCTCCAGAATCTCCTCCCACCGCTCCCTGCTCCTCCAATACCCCAACAATAGTGTACCTAGAGCCAAAAAAGGAGATATATCCTCCTATAGGATTTTCATTTTCCTCAAACAATGTCTCTGCAATCTCACTACCTATTATACATACATTATTGCCATACCTCACCTCCACATTGCTGAAATTCCGGCCATCAGCTATATCATACCCCTTAATCAATAAATAATTTTCGTCCCCACCGGTAATCCTGCTATTGGGGTTGGTAGTCTTGGATCCGCGCTTTATCTCGGCAGAGCCTGTTACCGTACTATAAACCGTAGACAAACCCCGAACAGTATATTCCTCCTTAAAAGCAAGCGCTTCCCTGTAATTTACAGGAGGGTATCTTTTTTCATCCACTCCTTCCCGGGTGACCCTTTGACCTGACCTATTTTTAGACCTTACATCAAAATTATTGGCTCCAAAACCGGAAAAACTCTCCTCGATCTGTGCTTTCATACCATCTATGGCCGTAAGCATCCCCACCAAGGAGGTGATCCCTATCGCTATAATCAAACCGGTCAAAATAGTCCTTAGCCAATTTGATTTAATTGACCTCAGCGCTTCCTTGATATTTTCTAGCAGTTCCATAATGCTAACATTGAAAAAACACCTTTAATGAAGGGAAAAACCAGCTTCATATTAGGAATAATAAAATCTCAAAACCAACAAATACTCAAAAAATTCCATATAACCATTCCGCTTCCAAATTAATGCATCCTGTCCGAACGTACTTCAAGGCTCTTTAGCACCTCAGCCTCGTGTGCCAACCACTCTTTCCATCGTTTATCCACTTCCTTTGGTTCATGGTATTTTCTGGCCAAATCCAGGAAATTCACATAATGCCCAGCTTCCGAAACCATCAATTCATAATAAAACTGCTGAAGCTCTTTGTCTTGTATATTTTTCCAAAGCAGCTTAAACCGTTCACAGCTTCTGGCCTCTATTAAGGCATTCATGAGCAAAAACTCGGTCAGCTGGGCCATTCTACTACCCCCCTTTTGGATAAATTCACTAAGCTTGACCACATACATGTCCTTGCGAGGTTTTCCAAATTTGTATCCCCTTTTCCTGATTTGCTCCATCACTCGTTCAAAGTGCGCCCATTCTTCTGCTACAACAGGGGTTAGCACATCCACCAACTCATCTAAATCCGGGTACCTTACTATAAGGGAAATACAGGAAGACGCAGCTTTTTGTTCACAGTAAGCATGGTCCACCAAAATATCTTCTAGGTTCATCGATGCAATATCCACCCACCTGGGATCAGTAGGCATTTGCAGGTTCAACATTTTGTTTTTTGTACTTTCCTCCCAGCTCATAATTATTCAATCAAAGAAATACCAACTTATGCCCAGGTCCAGGGAACTCTTTAGGCCTGTAAAATAAGGCGTCACGAAATAACCCGGAACACTTAACATATTACTATTTAAATGGTTGTACCTAAACAACACACGTGTCCTGTTTATCCTAAGGTTCACAAATGCATCAACCACCGGGTAAGCCTCTACAAGGAAATCATCCTGCAAATAATATTGCTGGGTTGCCGGCATGTATGCGTCCGCATAGTAATCACTTTTGTACCTGCCTTCCACCCCAAACTGGATAAATAAGTTCTCATCAAACATTGGCCCGTCAAAGTAGATTCTAGTACGGGCAAACCATTCCGGAATTCTAAATTTATCAGAACCGTCCCCTGTGATTGTTGAATGGATCAATTCACTTTCCCAAACAAGTTTATCCCAAAACCTAAAGTTGGTTTTTACTCCTGGTATAATCATGTACGCCTCTCCATCCACCTGCTCAGCCTCTTGCTCCTGATTGAAATACACATAATTATTGACCCGGTTGATCGTCAGGGAGGGTCTTATGGAAACCTTCGCGAAATCAGCTTTGATTTCCCCCTTGATCTGGTCAACACCAATATTGGAAAAGTCATTTGTCCATTGATAGTGATTTCCTCGATACATTTGCTGCATTGCAGTAGGTTTATAGGATGCCTTGGTATAGTTTATATCCAAAAAAGGAGAGATAAAATAACCTCTCAACCTGTAACCGCTGGGGATTAGGTATTCACCATCAGCTTCAAACGACCACTTTTCATTGATATCGCCTCTCAAGGCCCCACCTATATACACTTCATTGAAGTTATTGGCATCATCAAAATTGGGACTATCCATTCTTCCCGTCCTGAACTTCACATAAGCATTATAATATACCGGTCCAAAATCCCCTTTAAAACCAGCTTCATTCCTTATTTCAGAAAAATGGTGGTAGTTTTTTGTACTGTCCTCAGAAATAAAGCGGTTTTGATTAAATTGGTTAAAAAAGGAAGAGTCATTTGAGGCAAGGTTGGTCACAAAAGAAACACCCTGCTTTCTCTTATCAAAAACGTGATAGATTTGCCAGCCTTTGAGCAATTCAAACTGTTGATATAAATGATAATCCTGCCTAATATCAGTGGCCTTGCTGTTTCTAAGCCAGACCTTAGAATCTTCATAGGTAAAATACAGAGAAGTGGTATCCACTTCCGGTGGGATAATCCCTCCCTGTTCAAATACCGAATGATGCATTCTCGTAAAATTCGCCAGCAAAAAATACTTTTCATTATCTGACTGATAGTTGGTATGCAATGAATAAGAGGTTTGCACCGCCATATTATCATCCCTGGCACTAGGATTCAATGTTTTTCTGGCCCGAATGGTATTAAAGTTAAAACCGATATTCCATTTTGGAGTGATGTTTCTGGCAAACTCCACATTCAGCATATTTCGATTTCCTCCCCCAAAAAAAGCCTCCAGCTTGGTATAAGGGGATTTTGTATCAAAATACCTGAGGCTATCCGGCGAATGATAGTACAAATCGTAAACGCTGAAACCCGATGTAGTCCCTATTTGTCCGGGGATCTGGTAGTAAACAGGTTTGGTCGCACTGCCTATATTCCCTAAATCTTGGTATTTATGCCCGCTGCGAAATACCGGTTCAAAATTATGAAAATCCGTCAATCCGGTATCCAATGGAGTCTTCTCCATTTTATTAAAGCGCACATTTTTCTCCTGAAAAAACAAAGAAGTTTTCGGACCATATACCATCTTGGTGGAATCATCGATAAGGCCTCCTCGTCTTTGCTGCCCTTCTCCTTCTTCAGTAGGGCTCTCCCCCGTCTGTGCAATAACTTCTTGGCCAAGGGACAAGGCAAATATTAATAAAACAAGTAGGTGCTTAATCTTCACTTTGATAGGCTTTGTTTCTGATGGCCTGGGATGCTAAATCCAATAAGGCACTTTTTTCTTTCTCTTCCATTTTCACCTGTACAGGTAACGCAAAAATCGGAATTTCTTGCAAATTTTGAAGGAATTTGTCGGCTTTAAGTTTAACCGCATCTTTTTCTGTAGTTAGCAATACTGGTTTTTTGTCTTTGTGGAATCGAAATCGCTCTACAATTCGATCTATATCCCTTATGGAATAGTGATGATGATCGCTATAAGACATTGTCTCCAATAGCTCATAATGCGCAGATACCCATCCCTTCAACAATTGGTCATTTGCTATCCCACTCAGGAGTATCACCTTGGTAAATTCCCCTGGCATTTTGTTACGAACATCATAGGGATGTCCATAGTTTAGGCCCGCAAAAAAAACCGGACATTTTTTCCTTGTATACTGATGGATCTGATCTATATATTTTTTTTGTTCTTCAGCTGAAATTCCTTCAGGAGATTTTGTCACCACGACCACATCGGCCCTCTTAGCCCCTTGCCTGCTTTCTCTTAAAGTACCCATTGGCACCACATGGTCATTAAAAAAAGGTTTCTGATAAGTGGTCAAGAGGATATTAAAATCCCCCTGTACATAACGGTGTTGAAACGCATCATCCAAAATGATCATTTCCGTCGCTGGTTTTTCAGCAACAATTTGTGGTATCGCCAAAATTCGCTGTTCCCCTACCGCCACAGTTATTTCATCACCATATTTGGCAAAAATCTGGTATGGTTCATCCCCTATTTCATCTGCTGTACTATCTGCAGTGGCCATTATATACCCCGCCGTCTTTCTTCCATAGCCACGACTTAATGTCGCCAGTTCATGGTTTTCCTTAAAATACTCCACCAAAAATTCCACCATTGGCGTCTTTCCCGTTCCGCCCATTGACAAATTCCCAATTACAATGGTAGGAATTTCAAAAACCACACTTTTCTTTGCACCACTATCAAACATCCTGTTCCTCAAACTGGTAATCCCGTCATACAAAAGGGAAAAAGGATACAAAAATAACTGATGAGGTCGCATTGCTTATTTTTTTATACTTTTGATCAAACGGTAAACACAAATATATGGTTAATTTGATTAGGGATATAGTTTCCTATTTAGAAAGCATCGCACCGCCTTCCTATCAAGAGTCATACGACAATGCCCAATTGATCACGGGCAATCCAAATGAGAAAGTAAAAGGGATTCTCTGTTCTTTAGATGTAACGGAGGAGGTTGTTGAGGAAGCCATTTCATTGGACTGTAACATGATCGTTGCCCATCACCCGATTATATTCAAGGGACTGAAAACTCTGACTGGGAAAAATTATGTAGAAAGAACCGTTCTTAAGGCCATCAAAAACGATATTGCCATTTACGCCATCCATACGAATTTGGATCATGTCCATACCGGGGTAAACAAGCGGATATGTGACAAAATCGGACTGGTCAACACCAAAATCCTGGCGCCTAAAAAAGGCCTGTTGATGAAGCTGACCACTTTTATCCCCAAACAGGACACGAACAGGGTCCTTGAATCGCTTTATGGTGCTGGAGCAGGGGCAATTGGCGAATATAGCAACTGCAGTTTTCAAGTGGAAGGAGAAGGCACCTTTCTACCTTCCGCCAATGCCAATCCTACAATTGGCAGCAAAGGAGAATTGGAATATGTCCAAGAAAAGAGAGTGGAAGTCATTTTCCCCGCCTATTTACATAAAAAGGTCCTGTCTGCCCTAAAATCCGCTCACCCATATGAGGAAGTAGCCTATTACCTACAGCAGGTAGAAAACGAACATCAAGAAGTAGGTGCTGGCATGGTCGGTGAATTGGAAAACAGCGCAGATGAAAAGGCCTTTCTGATGCACCTAAAAAAGGCTATGGGTCTCTCAGTCATTAAACATACTCGGCTCAGAAACAAACCCATTAAAAAAGTTGCCGTTTGTGGTGGAGCGGGGATATTTCTATTGGGAGCTGCCAAAGCTGCCAAAGCTGACATATTTATCACATCGGACATAAAATACCACGAATTCTTTGATGCTGAAAATCAACTAATTATATCAGACATTGGGCATTACGAAAGTGAAATTCACACAAAAGATTTATTATTGGAGCTATTGTCACAAAATTTTAGTAATATTGCACTCTATTTGACAAAAGTCATTACGAATCCCATAACTTACATATAGTACATGGAAAGTACAGTCGCACAGAAGCTTGATGCAATTTACAATCTTCAAAAAATAGATTCCCGTTTAGACGCCATTTTTAAAATACGGGGAGCCCTTCCTGAAGAAGTTCAAGACTTAGAAGACGAAATCGTTGGTTACGAAACCAGGTTAGAGAAATTTAACGATGATATCGTAGCCCTTGAAGACGAAATCAAGAAGCACAAAGAGGCTATCAAAGAGTCTGAGAAACTGATAAAGAAGTATCAAGAGCAACAGATGAACGTCAGAAACAACCGTGAGTATGACGCCATCACTAAAGAATTGGAACTTCAGGATTTGGAAATTCAAGTTTCCAAAAAGAAGATCGGTGAAGCAGAAGCTAGAATCGAAGGGAAGAAAAATGATCTTGAAGAGCTCCAAGAAACTTTAAAAGACCGTAAGAAGGATCTTGACACAAAAAAAGAAGAGCTGGACACAATCATCTCTGAAAGCGAAACGGAGGAGACCAAGCTTAGAGCAGATAGGGAAAAAGCTACCAAAAAGATTGAAGAGCGTATCTTAAAATCATATAAAAAGATCCGGGCAAATGCCAAAAACGGACTTGCAGTGGTTGAGGTAAAAAGAGGCGCTTGTGGTGGCTGCTTTAACATCGTCCCTCCACAAAGACAGGCTGATATTCGTGAAAAGAAAAAAATCATAGTTTGCGAACATTGTGGTAGGATCTTAGCCGACGTAGCGGATGAGATTGAAGACGAAACACTACCAAAGAAAAAAAGAAGCGCCAGAAGCAAAAAATAAACGTAAAAAGGCTGCCATTAATGGCAGCCTTTTTACATTAGCGCAACTACTATTTTCTTAATTATATCCCATCGTCTTTAGGTGAAATATTTTTTTTATCAATTGAACCTCAAGCACTTGAATAGTCTTGATTATTTTTTTATATTTCTCCAATGAAGCATATTATATTATCAACGCTATTCACCCTAATAGTAACGGCAGGGTTTTGTAAAAGACCCGAAGAAAAGACCTTCTTAGTAATATTTAGTAAAAAAGAGTTAAAAGAGCTCAAGTCTAGTACCGAGTACATAGAACTGAGTTTTTATGAAAATTTTGATACTAAAACTTACACTGGGAATTCAGATGCAGTACTCTTGATTAATATCCCCAATTGTGAATTTGACAAATGTCAATTTGGGCAAACCTTGGTTCAAATCAACAAATCCACATGGAAACCATTACAGGAAATCGCATTTAGGATCATTGATTTGAACGAATCAAAGGAAAATTACGAGGAGCTGCTTTCTTCCTTTTATGCTTCCATAGATAAGAAAAAAGCCAAAGCTATACAGTCAATCCTTTAAGTTTAAGGTGCTTGATATTATTGTAGCGGTCCATCCTGAATGTACCATTCTCCTGTAATGTCAACTCATAGCAACCTAGGTTGTGGTGTTCAAATATATCCATAAACCTAAGGTCATAATCGAGCATAAGGCTAAGCATTACCCGCATGGCACGCCCATGCATGCAGATCAATATGGTTTCCCCATCCTGGGAAAGCACATAATCCAACCCTCTTTTCAGGCGTTCAAAGACCTGATACGGAGACTCTCCGCCTTCTATGCTGTATTCCAGGTTCCCTTCTGACCATTTTTGAAGCATACTTTGATAGTAGCTGTTTTCTTCCTTGGTCATGGGTATCCCCTCGTATTTCCCCCAGCTTATTTCATTAAACTCTTCCAGGGCCTCGTGCGGGGTGCCGTTGTTTAAAAACTTAGCAATGGACTGTCGTGTCCTCTGAAGCCCCGTATAATATATTTTATCGAATTTAATATGCCTATGGGATTCGTAAAATGCTTCAGCCTGCCGCTTACCCGTCTCGTTGATAGGAGCATCTATCCCACTCCCCTGAACCACACCTCTTAGATTATAGTCCGTCTGTCCATGTCGGACCAGGTAAATTTTTTTAGTACTCAAGATTCTTTATTTTTGTTAACAATTTTCAAAGAAAACGTTTTTATTCCAAAATACATGACATTTAACCAAAACCTAAGCTTGGATTTGCTAAATGAGTTAGGTAAAGGCAACATGGCAGAACACCTGGATATCCGCTTCACCAAAATCGGGGAAGACTATTTGGAAGCGACCATGCCAGTGGACCACCGAACAAAACAACCCTACGGCTTGTTACACGGGGGAGCGAATATGGTTTTGGCGGAAACTTTGGGCAGCGTTGCGTCCAATTTCTGTGTTGATAATGATAAACAATTTTGTGTTGGACTGGAAATCAATGCCAACCATCTAAAATCAGCTCGATCAGGAAGAGTAACAGGCAATGTCAAACCTCTGCATATAGGAAAGAAAACCCATGTATGGGAAATAAAGATTTTTAATGAAAACAATGAATTAACTTGCGTCAGCAGAATCACCATAGCTGTCCTGGATAAGAAACAATAATGGAAATATCAACCGCCTTACCTTCTACTGCTACCCAGGAAGATTTTCTTGACAGGAAATTACATGAGGCCCTGTGTGGCGGTCATCAAATTGCTGTCTGGAAATCTCCTAAAAGCAACACCATCCAGTTAATTTTGGATAGGACCGAAAAGATCAAGAAAGTAGATTTAGAGTTGGACACACTCCCTGAAGGATTTATTGCCCACACCTTTACTCAGGAAGAGGATAACAAGGCCTATTTCCTTAAAGCAAGTGATTATTTTAAATTGGAACTGGCTCTCCCTTATATTGAGGACAACGATACCACATTTAATTCCTGTCAACTAAGTTCCACTCAAATCAAACATGAAATCCGAAAGTTCTTGCAGGTTAACGGCAAGAATGAAAAGGACCATCAACCTTACCGTTCTACAAAAAAGGAGGATTTCATAAACCTTGTCAAGAAGGGGATATCTACGATTAATACCAGTGACATGGCCAAAGTGGTTCCTGCCCGCTTAAAGAAGGTGGTTCTAATAGAGGAATTTGACCTGACTAAGACCTTTTTAGAGCTCTGCAAAGCCTATTCAAATGCTTTTGTCAATTTCTTTCATATCCCGGGAGTAGGAACCTGGCTTGGAGCAACCCCTGAAATCCTGATCAAAACGGAGGGCAATTATTTCTACACCATGGCCCTGGCGGGAACGCAAAAGGCCCAAGGTGACAACCCGATCAAAAATGCAGCTTGGACACAGAAGGAAATCGAGGAACAAGCATTGGTAAGCCGCTATATCGTCAACAATTTCAAAAAGATCCGGCTCAGGGAATATGAAGAAAACGGGCCTAAAACTGTATTAGCAGGCAATTTGCTTCATCTGAGGTCTGATTTCAGGGTAGACATGCAGGCGACAAACTTCCCCCAGCTAGGAGCTGTAATGCTAAAACTTTTGCATCCAACTTCTGCTGTTTGTGGTACCCCGAAGGAAATAGCAATGGAATTTATCCAAAAGCACGAAAAATTTGACAGGTCATTTTTCTCAGGATTTATTGGGCCTGTCAATATTGAAAGCCAAACCTCCATATATGTAAACCTCCGCACAGCCCAATTCATAAACAACGAGGTCATTCTGTATGCTGGAGCAGGAGTTACGGAAGACTCTGACCCTGAAAAGGAATGGGAGGAGACCTCTCTGAAATGTGATATTATCGGAAAATTCATTCAATAGCAGCACCTTGATCATCCAACAGATTATCGATCTAGCGGCCATTTGCGCCCACAAAGGAATTAAGAATATTATTTTATCACCTGGTTCCAGATGCGCTCCTATCACCTTGGCCTTTACCAGGCATCCGGAGTTGCATTGCAGAACTATCTCGGATGAACGCTCTGCTGCCTTCATCGCCTTGGGCATGGCCCAGCAACTCAAAAAACCGGTGGTATTGGTATGTACCAGTGGCACAGCAGCTCTCAACTATGCCCCCGCGGTGGCGGAGGCTTTTTTCCAGCAAATCCCCCTGATTGTAATTACAGCCGACAGGCCTCCGGAGTGGATTGACCAATGGGATGGCCAGACCATCCGTCAAGAAAAGATTTACGGCCAACATATCAAAAAAGACTTCCGCTTTCCTGATGACTTCTCCCATAAAGATAAAGTTTGGCATGCTCACCGCATCAGCAATGAAGCCATCAATACTTCAATGGCTTTTCCAGCTGGGCCGGTACACCTCAATATTCCACTCAGAGAACCCTTTTATCCTGAAGCCCAGGAAAAGTTTGATTATTCACACCCTGTTCCCGTAGTAGATCAATTGATAGGTCAAAGAACCTTTAGCAAGGAAACTGCAATCAAATTAAAAAACACCTTGGAGCGGTTTAACAGGGTACTGATCGTTCCTGGTCAGCAGGATCCCAGTGAAACGGCCCAACAACTAATTGACCAACTTGCCCAAAGCAAGAAAGCCGTTGTGGTCACCGACTCCATTTCAAACCTGCAGTCAGAGGCCACGATCAATTACCACGATCAGTTTTTGCCACTTGTGGAACAGGCATCGCTTTTTCCAGACCTAATTATTAGTTTTGGGAAATCCATTATTTCAAAACCTTTAAAATTGTTTTTGAGAAGTTCCGGAGCTGAGCATTGGCATATCCAGACTGACGGCTATGCGCCAGACACCTACCAAGGCCTGAACAAGCAGATATATACTTCTCCTATTCCCTTTCTCGAGTTTCTAAACCAAACCAATGTGAATGAGGAAAGCAGTTTTTATGAAGCTTGGCATGAAGCTGATAAAAAGATGGCTGCATTGATCAAATCCACCTTGGATCAAGCGGATTTCGGAGAATGGAAAGCCCTGCACAAAATGCTACCATTTATTCCTGCCAAATCAAAACTTCACTTGGCAAACAGCATGGCGGTCCGTTATGTAAATTTCCTTGGGCCTAGAAAGCAAGAAGTCATTTGTAACCGGGGAACAAGCGGTATTGACGGTTCCAATTCTACCGCAGTGGGCTGCACTTTTACCACCAAAGAATTTGTCACGCTCATCACCGGCGACCTTGCCTTCTTTTACGACCGAAATGCCTTTTGGCACAACTATGCCTTCAATAATCTCAGGGTCATACTCCTCAACAACCATGCAGGGGGCATTTTCAGGATCATTGATGGCCCAAACAGGCAACCTGAGCTTGAGGAGTTTTTTGAGACCAAACAAGCATTGAATGGGGAAAACCTTGCCAGGGATTTTAATTTTCACTATTATTCGGTCCGAAATGAGCAAGAATTGGAAGAAGCCATAAAGGGGTTTTACCACCCTTCCATCCATCCAAAAATATTGGAAATATCCTCCGACAGTTCAAAAAACACAGCTCTTCTCCAGCAAATAAAAAAAACATTAAAAGCCGGTTTCGAAAGTTAAACCCGGATTATGCATTTGGAATCGTCATAGCCTGTCCCGGCTTCTGTCGGGAAGAGCTGAAACTGCAAGAAAATCAGTCCCGATCTTGCAATCAGGAAGCGAAGCGACTGATTTTGTCCGCCGCGGCCTCAGGTCGTAATAGATAGCCTAATGCATATTTCGGGTTAAAATAAAAGATTCTATATGGAATACTGTGGGTAAATCTCAGTGTTGTTGTTAACTGTTAGGGTGAAGAATTATCGAACACTTAATAGCCAATAACCCATTAACCAATAACTATCTGTCGACTGTCGGCCGTGGTCTGTGGACCGAATACTAATAACCCAGTAACAAAATAACCAATAACATCAACTGGATTACTCACTACAAATCACATTGAACTAAATAAAAGAGCGTTATTTATCAAACGCTCTTTTATTTTAACTTTTTACTTTCTCAATCATCAATGGCAGCACCTATCATCTGTCTAAACTTCCAACCAGTTTGGTCATTAATAGGGCCTTGGGTTTGCTTCATCAAAATCCCAACAACCTGCTCTTCTGGGTCAGCAAAATACTGTGTATTGAAATACCCTCCCCAATCGAAAGTCCCTTCGCTACCTATTCCTCCAAAATCTTCTCCTTTGGGTGTCACCACGGCAAATGCTAGCCCAAAATACTTATCCTCCCCACCAAAAAGTTCTCCCGTGTGATTTCCTAAGATACTTTCCACCGTTGTCCGGCTGAGAATCCTCACTCCATTCAAATAGCCTCCATTCAGGTACATTTGCAAAAACGTCGCATAATCCAAGGCAGTGCTGCTCAAGCCCGCACCTCCTGAAAAGAAGGTTTTGGCCCCGGTTTTAGGGTAATTAGTATCATAAAAGGTCTCCGGATATGCTTGCCATTTCCCGTCCTTTTTATGTTGGACAGTGACCAATCTGTCTGCCTTACCTTCCGGAAGATAAAAATAGGTATCTTTCATTCCCAAAGGATCGAAAATTCGCTCCTTTAGAAACTCATCATAGGGTTTTCCTGAAATCACTTCAACCAAATAGCCCAGAACATCCAACCCTTCACTATAGGTGAATTTTTCTCCTGGATTATGATGGAGAGGAAGTTTGGCCAATTTTTTCACGCTTTCCCCAATGGTTATATTTTCCGTAGTAAACAAATCCGTAACTCCTGCCTTTTGATAAATCATTTTCATACGTTCGTCCCTGTCTATCACCCCATACCCCAATCCAGAGGTATGGCTGAGGAGATGGCGAATGGTAATTTCCTTTTCAGCAGGAACACCCGAATAGGTCGTGTCAGCATATTTAAAGCCGGTCAAGACCTGAGGGTTTTCAAATTCAGGAATGTACTTAGAAATGGGGTCATCCAACCTAAATTTTCCTTCTTCCCAAAGCATCATTACTGCGGTGGAGGTTATGGCTTTAGTCTGAGACGCAATCCGGAATATGGCATCTTTCCCCATCTTTTTACCGGCCGCATTATCTGCCATTCCAAAAGCCTCATGGAGTACAATTTTACCGTTTCTGGCTACCAATGCAACCGCCCCAGGTATATTCCCCTCCTCCACTTCTGACTCCAGCATTTTACTGATTTTTCTTAACCGTTCATCAGACATTCCGGCATCGGAAGGAGAACTCACAATTAATGGTTTTGACTGTTGCTGTGTTTTGGTTTGTGCCTCAACATTAATGATCGCAGCCCAAAATACTACTGCCACAAAAATTTTTTTCATGTTATTTTAACTTGGTTAGAGATAATAAAAAAACCTGCGCTAAAAAATTAACGCAGGCCAGATAATGATCTATTAAGGAATCCACTTTATATCCTTAAAGTTCGGTTTCCTTTTTTCCAAGAAGGCATTTCGCCCTTCCTTAGCTTCCTCTGTCATATAAGTTAATCGGGTAGCTTCCCCTGCAAAAACCTGCTGTCCTACCATCCCATCATCCGTAAGGTTAAAGGCAAATTTCAGCATTTTAATGGATGTTGGGGATTTGGCCAAAATTTCCTGAGCCCATTCATAAGCTGTTTCTTCAAGCTCCTCATGAGGAATCACAGCATTGACCATACCCATTTCATAGGCTTCCTGAGCTGAATAGTTGCGACCTAGAAAAAATATTTCTCGAGCACGTTTTTGCCCTACCATCTTGGCCAAGTAGGCAGATCCGTATCCCCCATCAAAGCTGGTAACATCAGCATCTGTTTGCTTGAAAATCGCATGCTCTTTACTCGCCAAGGTCAAATCACAGACTACATGGAGGCTATGTCCTCCCCCTACTGCCCATCCTGGAACCACAGCAATTACTACTTTGGGCATAAAACGGATCAAACGCTGGACTTCCAAAATATTTAATCTGTGCATCCCATCATCCCCAACATATCCCTGTTCTCCGCGGGCCTTTTGGTCCCCTCCACTACAAAATGAATAAATACCATCTTTTGGAGAAGGCCCTTCCGCTGAAAGCAATACCACCCCGATGGAAGTGTCTTCCCTTGCATCCAAAAAAGCTTCAAATAGTTCACTAGTGGTTTTAGGACGAAAAGCATTCCTTACTTCAGGTCTATTAAATGCAATCCGGGCTACTCCGTCACATTTTTTATAAGTTATGTCCTCAAATTCTTTGACAACTTTCCAATCCATATTTTTATTGATTTAATTCTTAATGTGATTCGCATGCAAGATAATAGCCTTGACGCTATAATTCATAGATCAAATAAATTTTGTAACCTTTGAATTAGCTTAAATGCGGATCTGATAGTTTCTGTCACTGCTAAAATCCTTAATTTAGCAGACAAATTGTTTGTAACACCTATGGGGCTGATCATTATAAAAAACCATCGCCTGACATTTGACCAAATCAAGAATGGAAACTGGCCATCCCTGTCATCCTATTTTGAAGCTTCTCTCAACTTCTGTAAAGATTGGTTAAATGAGAAGCAAAACTTCCAATTACAAACCTCTGGCTCCACCGGAAAACCCAAAATCATTCCGGTCACCCGAAGACAAATGCAGTATAGTGCAGAGGCTACCGGCAAATTCTTCGCACTCCAAACTGATGCACAATTACTCTGTTGTCTCAACACATCCATGATAGCCGGTAAAATGATGCTTGTCCGGGCAATGGTTTGGAACTGCACCCTTTTTCTGGAAGAGCCCTCTGGTACCCCCTTGG
>Ga0207773_100387_pt1 | contig 19064 bp, 14 predicted proteins | sample TtaePargueraPR_2_FD_187281 | JGI IMG/M metagenome (GOLD analysis project Ga0207773, IMG submission 187281) | Aerobic enrichment media microbial communities from Bioluminiscent Bay, La Parguera, Puerto Rico - Tt and M1 (3) (SPAdes) | ecosystem: Environmental > Aquatic > Marine > Unclassified ...
CAGGAGAAATAGGGAACTCAAAATTTCGGTAGGGACCTCCATTATCTGTATACATTGAAGCTGGTCCGAGGGAGAGGTGGACAGAGTGAGGCCGCGGAACTCTTTCTTTGTAGAAATTTTGGGCAAATCCGATATTTGCCACCAAGGCCAGAAGGCAAATTGCAAAAAAGGAGGAGAGTAGAGATGGCATGGCAGGGAAATTGAAGCGTGTCTATATGGTCAACGTATCTTTGGTATTAAATATTCCCTTGTTAAAACAAGGATTGTACCAAGGTTAAAAAAATCAGTAATAAATATCGAAAGGTATGTTTTTAAAAAATATCCATCATATAGCCATTATATGCTCTGATTATCAGCGATCCAAAGAATTCTACACAAAAGTCTTGGGACTTGATGTTATAAGGGAAGTGTATCGTAAGGAGCGGGATTCGTATAAGCTGGATCTGGGCCTAAGGGGTGAGTATATAATAGAGCTTTTTTCATTTCCCTCACCTCCAGAAAGGCTGAGCAGGCCGGAATCATGTGGCTTGAGACATTTAGCTTTTGCCGTTGAAGATATTGATGGGGCAGTGGATGCCCTAAAGCATAGGCAGGTAGCAGTAGAGGAAGTCAGAATAGACGATATAACGGGGAAGCGATTTGTGTTTTTTGCTGATCCGGACGGTTTGCCAATTGAATTTTATGAAACCTGATCAGAACCACTTTTTTCTTTTGAAATAAAGGATCATTGAGATAGTGATAAAGATGAAAATTGCCCAAAGAAGAGGGTATGAATACGGCCAATCCAGTTCGGGCATAGAATGGAAATTCATGCCATATACCCCAGCAATAAAGGTAAGCGGGATAAAGATGGTGGCAATTACCGTCAAAGTCTTCATGACCTCATTTTGCTTTATGCTCAACTGAGTCATGTATATTTCAGCTAATGTACTGATGGCTTCCCTTTGGAGTTCCAGCCCTTCCAGGATTTCAATGCTGTGTTCATAAACGTCATTGATATAAGCCTGGGTTTTTCCCTTTGTAAGAGGATGGTCGGATTTTTTCCAGTTTGAAAGTAACTCTCTAACAGGCCAGGCATTTTTGCGGACATTGCGCAAGGCTTTTCTGTGGTGATAGACATGGGATAAATTGATATTGTTTTTATATCCTATTATCCTGTCTTCAATTTTTTCGATTTCATCACTTATCAGCTCTAAGATGACATAGTATTCATCCACTACGGTGTCAAATAAGGTATAGGCAAAATAATCTGTCCCCAATTTTCTCATTTTGCCTTTTGGATTTTCCAGCCGTGCCCTGATACTGTCAAATATGTCAAGCGGCGTTTCTTGAAAGGATATGATGAAGTTGCTTCCAAATAGGATGCCAAGGTGTTCTATAGTAATGTCTTTAATGCTATTTTTCGAATATATCATCTTCGCAACCAAAAAAATATATTCATCAAACTCTTCAATCTTGGGTCTTTGATCTGCGTTGACGATGTCCTCAATAATCAGAGGATGAATATTAAAAATGTCGGCAATTTGGCTGACCGTATCAACGTCAGAACTTCTACTTACATTGATCCATACTTTGAATTGTGCTTGGTTTAAAAAAGAAGATATTTCTTGAAGATCTTTGATAAGATGCTTTTCAAAATGGTTTTCTCCGAAACAATATAATTCTATTTGTGCTGGTGTTTTGGCTTTGGAGGATATTCTATCGGTCCTTGACATGTTCAGGAATCATTTTAAACAATTTCTCAGTTGTAAGAGGCTTCTCTATAAATCCCTTAACAGAAGGGTATTCCTGTGATTTTTTTCGGTCTTGAAAATCAATAGAACTCGATAACATTAATATGATGTCATCACGGTTGGTACATTTTTCTTCATAAAGATTTAAGAAATCCCAACCATTCATGACAGGCATATTTATATCCAATAATATCAGCAGCTTTTTGTCGGTGTCCAAGCTGATAATTTTGGAAAACGCGTTTTCCGCTTCAAGAAACTCATCTATACAAGGGCTTAATTCCATTTTTCCGATTAACCTTTTGTTGATGAGATTGTTGATGGGGTCGTCGTCTATTAAAACAATTGAATCAAATGAATACATCAATCGAATCTTAGAATTTCGAGGTTTAATGTGCCAAACAAGGGTAAGATACAATTATATTTTAGTTTAAAAAAAATATTTTTTTAGAGGATTGATCTTTTTAAACAGGGGTAAAAAACGAATGCCTAAAAATAAATAAAAAAGGGGGCGGATCCCCGCCCCCTTTTCATTAATAGACTTGTGAAGGTGCTTACATCATTCCACCCATTCCACCGCCTCCCATTGGAGGTACGGGAGAACCACCTTCTTCTTTAACATCAGCAACTACACATTCAGTAGTCAGAAGAAGAGCGGCGATTGAAGCTGCATTTTCAAGGGCAAGTCTGGTCACCTTAGTAGGATCGATAACACCTGCTTCGAATAGGTCTTCGAATTTGTCAGTTCTGGCATTGTATCCGAAGTTACCTTTCCCTTCTTTGATTTTGTTGATTACTACAGATCCTTCTGCGCCTGCATTAGCTACAATAGATCTTAGTGGAGATTCGATGGCTTGTTTGATGATGTTGATACCAGTATCTTGGTCTTCATTCTCCCCTTTAAGTCCTTCAAGGGCAGAAGCAGCTCTGATAAGAGCGACACCACCGCCTACTACTACACCTTCCTGAACAGCAGCTCTGGTAGCATGAAGGGCATCATCTACACGGTCTTTTTTCTCTTTCATTTCTACTTCAGTAGCCGCTCCAATGTAAAGGATGGCTACACCGCCAGAAAGTTTCGCCAATCTTTCCTGAAGCTTCTCTCTGTCGTAATCAGAAGTAGTTTTTTCGATTTGGGATTTGATCTCAGAAATTCTGGCCTCGATAGCCGCTTTCTCACCTGCACCGTTTACGATGGTGGTGTTGTCTTTGTCGATATTGACTTTTTCTGCAGTACCCAAATACTCGATGGTAGCATTTTCAAGTTTATATCCTCTTTCCTCAGAGATAACTGTACCGCCAGTAAGAATGGCAATGTCTTCCAACATCGCTTTTCTTCTGTCTCCGAAACCAGGAGCTTTTACAGCGGCTACTTTCAGAGCACCTCTGATTTTGTTTACTACCAAGGTAGCCAACGCTTCACCGTCTACATCTTCCGCAATGATCAAAAGGGGCTTGCCAGACTGAGCAACCGGCTCCAATACAGGAAGTAACTCTTTCATCGAAGAGATCTTCTTGTCGTAGATTAGGATATAAGGGTTTTCCAACTCGGCTTCCATCTTCTCCGTGTTGGTAGTGAAGTAAGGAGAAAGGTAGCCTCTGTCAAACTGCATACCTTCTACGGTTCTAACTTCAGTTTCAGTACCTTTGGCTTCCTCAACAGTGATAACACCGTCTTTACCTACTTTATCCATTGCATCTGCGATCATATTACCGATTTCCTCATCGTTGTTAGCAGAGATGGTGCCTACTTGAGCAATTTCCTTAGAGGTGGAAATTTCTATAGAGTTAGCTTTCAGTTGGGCTATTACCGCTGCCACGGCCTTGTCTATGCCTCTTTTAAGGTCCATTGGGTTAGCACCCGCAGCCACGTTTTTGATACCTACGTTGAAAATGGATTGGGTCAATACGGTAGCGGTAGTGGTACCGTCACCGGCATTGTCAGCTGTTTTGGAAGCCACTTCCTTCACCAACTGGGCACCCATGTTTTCGATTGGCTCTTCCAATTCAATTTCCTTGGCCACAGAAACACCATCCTTGGTGATTGTTGGAGCACCGAATTTTTTGTCAATGATTACATTTCGACCTTTAGGACCTAATGTTACTTTTACTGCTTCTGCAAGAGCATCTACACCTTTCTTTAATTTGTCTCTTGCGTCTGTATCGAAAAATAATTCCTTTGCCATTTTTGTTAACTTTTTAGTGTTTTGTTTAAAATAAAACTCTTAGAATAGTTGATTTAGAGAATTGCAAAAATGTCTGATTCTCTCATGATCAAATAATCACTACCGTCTACAGATAGTTCTGTCCCGGCATATTTGCCATAAAGTACAGTGTCACCTACCTTTACGGTAAGAGGTTCATCTTTTTTACCGTTTCCAACAGCTACAACAGTGCCTTTTTGGGGTTTTTCCTTGGCAGTGTCAGGAATGTAAAGTCCAGATGCGGTTTTCTCTTCAGCTGCAGCAGGTTCAACTAGAACTCTGTCGGCAAGAGGTTTGATGTTCACTTTTGACATAATTGTATTGATTTTTTAGGTTAGTTTCTTTGTTTCCTTTTGCCTCTATTACATTTCTTGTGCCAAGTGAAAATTGATGAAATTACATGACAGAAAGTCGTAAAATACCGGCTAAGTCCTGCCATGAATCGGGAAGGTACAGTTGAAAACTGTCAATTTTGCTTTTTGTAGTTGACATATATGTCAGTTTTTTATTAAATTCTATAAAACTATATCCTCTATGAAAACATTGTCGGATAATTGGATAGTCGAAGGATGGATAGATTTTGAGTATAAGAAGTATATGCTTTTGGCCTATTTAAAGGAGGTAGAAGCCCATTTTAGTGATGCCAAACTGTATCCCCCTTTAGGAGACTTAATCAGGCACTATGAGAAGCTTCAAGGTTTTGCCAGCCAAAAAGATAGCTTGAAACAGGCATTCCCCAAAAGGATTACGGGCATAGATCACAAGAATCTGGAGCTCAAAAAGTCCTCGGTTATGAAAGAAGATGAGATAATGAAGGAACTGGATGATATCTTGAAATTTTCCATTCCTGAGATCAAGAACCAAATAGAACAAGGAAGGTCGATTTATGACTTGGTCGAGAAGGATCTTGAAGTGGAGCCCATAGGGCTTTTCCCAATCTATCAAAAGGAAGGTTATGTGTTGTTCAGCTATGAAAAATCAAATGATGTATTTGTTTATAGCTATCAGGTAAAGCTTTTTGAGAGTAGTTCTGAAAAGTTCAGGGGGATTACATTTAACTTCTTGGGTAAAATGATCAAATCACTGTCCAATACCTATGAACAGATTAAGCTTGATCTGGTGAAAAATTACAAGCACCTTCCTAATCCCGCTACTTGGAGAGTTCACAGTATTAAGAAAGTTCCACTTGAGGAGACGGTAGTACCGATCAGTAAGCGGATGTTAATGAAAATGATTGCATAAAAAAGCGCTCAACATAGGTTGAGCGCTTTCGTTTAATTTTCCTGTTGAAGTAAAGAGGGTTCTTTGTCCAGCAGTACGGGAACTGGGGATGGCTTCGTTTGTATTCCATCAATTGTTTTTTGCGCGGCTTCTTTGTCCCTTTTTCTTTGCTCCTCCCTTTTATTGATCACTTCTTCACCTGGTTTGCCAAACAGTATCTTCCAGGCTTCTTTTCGGCTTTCAGCCTTTTTGAGATCTTTGACGATGTCATACCATTCATGAAAAACCAAGGTTACAGGATTATAGCTGTTCACCGGCTTGGTGATACCATAATTTGGCCTGGCTCCTTCTGGCATAAAGGTCCCAAACATCCTGTCCCAAATGATAAAGGTGGACCCGTAATTTTTGTCCAGGTAATGTTCATCACTTGCATGATGTACCCTGTGATGTGATGGAGTAGTGAAAATATACTCAATAGGAGCGGGAAGTTTTTTGATGTATTCGGTGTGAATCCAGAATTGGTAAAGAACCGCTATCTGGTGACAGATGAAGAATACAAATGGATCAAAGCCCATCAAGGCGATAGGGATGAAAAAGATGAACTTGATATGCTGTGTCCAGCTTAATCTAAAGGATACCGAGAAATTATATTTTTCTGAATTATGATGGGTAACATGTGTAGCCCACCAAAACCTTTGTTCGTGAGCAATACGGTGTGCCCAGTAGCGGGCAAAATCAATGGCGATGAAGCAAGGTATAAATGACCACCATGTAGGAGGGATTTTCCAAGGAACAATATTCCAAAAGAATAAAACGGCGGTAAATAAGGCAACCTTGATCAATGCACTAATGCCTACATTTATCAGCCCAATTGACGATGCGGCCAAGAAGTCTTTTCCATCATAGGTGTCTCTGTTTTTGTAAATACTTAATCCCCACTCTGCAAATACCAGTGCAAACATAACTGGTGCAGCCCAAAGGATAATATTAGGCCAATCCGTGGCACCGATATCCTCAAGGCTCTTATAATTTTCAAACATATAATATATTTTTATAGGTTTAATTTAGCAAAAACTAAAAGTTACTACTAATCTGATAGAGTACCAAAAATAAAATATGTCTTAACATTTATTTAGGTAGATTTAATGTACGGATAAAAAAAAGCCCGTTTTTTTGAAACGGGCTTTGGGAAATGCTTTATGTAAGTACTATTGGTTGTCAGCAGTGTCAACAGAAAGGCTTTCTGTCCCATCTTCACTAGGGAGAATGCTTTCATTGTCACCAAATGTAGGAGTTACCAATTTTTCCTTTGCACTTTCAATGTTTGGTGAATTGATTTCTTCGGACCCACCCCCATTGCTTTCCAAGAAAGCAGAAGTACCCAGGGAAAGAACCAAAATGGCCAAGGCCAATACCCAAGTGGATTTTTCAAGGATATTTCCTGTTTTGGTAACGCCCATGATTTGAGAGGCGCTTCCTCCAAATGCCGCTCCAACACCACCTTTTGAATTTTGGCCTAAAATCACCAATACCAATAATACGGCCAAAACTATGATGATGCTGATTAATAAAGTAAACATATTATATTGAATTTAAGCTTTTAACTCTTCTATTAAGTCCGCAAAATAAGCTTTTTTCTTCGGAAATTTCAAAATTAATTTCTGATAAATTTCTATAGCCTTGTCTTTTTTTCCTTGTTTTGTCAATAGCTTGGCATAGGATTCAGAGAGCAACTTGTCATTTAATTGCGTGCTGCTTACGGAAAGGTCCTGTATTTTATTACTGTCTTCGTTTTCTTTTATGGTTGCCAGTTTGATCTCCTTTTTGCTAAAAGCCTTGATGATATCTATCTGCTCCTGCTTTTTGGCATCTCTAATGACCTTTTTCTCTTTTTTCTTGATCGTTTCTATCAAGTCATCCCCGGATCTTTTTCTTTTGGGACTGGACTTTTTAGCAGGTGAAGGTTTCGGTTTGTCAGGAGTTTTTTCAGCAAGCTTTTCTTCTTTTGGAGAAGTTGTTTCAGGCTCTTGCTTTTTGAGCTTAGAAAGATTTTCCTCTAACTTTTTTAAAATTTCTGCCCGGTTACTGTTGCTGGAAGTTGATTTTGTAGGCTCTTCCTTGATATCTTTCTTTTCAGCTTCCTCTTCTTTTATGATGGTAATGGATCGGGCGCTTTTTGGTTTGGGGTCAGGGTTGTCCTTTTTCTGGGCTTCATGCAGAAAGGGGATGTCTTCAGTGATCAGGCTTTTTAGCCAAGCCCTGTCCGGACTCTGTACTGCTGCCCAGTGCAGGAGCTCTTTGGACTCTCCCTCGGATACTTTTTGCTCATACTTTGCAGCCAAAACTTTAGGCACCAAGAAATAGGGAAAGGTTTCATGGAGTTTGATTAAAGCCCTGAAATCTTCCTTGTCTAGGGAGTTGCCTTTTTGAATTATATTTAAGAGTTCTGCTGCATTCACAGGTTTATTTGTTTGATGAGATATCTAATTTAAATAAAATTACCAATTGGCCACAGTAGAGGTGAAAATATCCTGTATGATGTTTTCAAAGATTGTATCGATTAGAGTAGATTCTATCTCAAGCATGGATGTTGTTCGTGGATCATAGTCCTGGTAAAAGGAAAAGGTCTTTTTAGTGTCTTCCTCTTCATTAGCCAAATTCATATAGTTGACTTCCACGGCAATGGTAAGCCGCATTTGTCCAGCTCTGTCAGGAAGATTGGAGTCCCTGCTCGAAACGGTGGCCTGGGGTGTCAGGGTATAGCGGGTGATTGCCCCTTCAAACTGCAAGTCCCCATTGTTCTGTACCAATTCCAGTTGGGTGTTTCGCTGAAAATAATCCTTTAAGGATTCAGTGAAATTCTGTCCCATATTGGCAGGTCCTCCCCCGGAATCGTTGAAGAAGTTGGCTACCGAAAAGGTCTTGGTGACATTATAATCCAGCGTAGTCCCTGTAAAACTGTATTCTACTTTACAGCCCGAAAGTAACAGCAAGGGACAGATAATATATCCAAAGATGAGCTTCAATTTACTCATTGATATCATATTGTTTTATTTTTCGATAGAGGGTTCTCTCCGATATTCCCAAATCCTGAGCGGCATATTTCCGCTTATTATTATGCTTCCTCAATGCCTTGATGATCAGTTCTTTTTCTTTCTTTTCTATGGACAATGAATTGTCATCTTCCTCATGGATAATGTCTTCAATTCCCTCGTCGTCATAATCTTCACTTTGGGAAGAAGAGGGGCCTGATTCCAGGACGATAGGTAATGAGGTCTGTGATTTCGAAGAACCTTCCTCAAAGGATACAGAGGTGTCCATGTCTTCAAACAGCGAATGGTGCTTTTTGATGATGTTGGAATTGATACCTCCGGACTGATAGGTGTCCAGTACCAATTTTTTCAAATCGGTCATATCCTTTTTCATATCAAAGAGCACCTTATAAAGGATTTCCCGTTCTGAAAAGTCACTGGAAGCATCCCCACCTTTTCCTTCTCCCCGCCCATAAGGAGCTGGCAGGTTGGACTCATCAGTAGGAAGATATTTCGCTAATGTTATGGCATCCAACTCTCTGTGCTCTTCCAATAACGAAATTTGTTCGGCTAAATTTTTGAGTTGTCTGATATTTCCCTTGAAAGGGAATTTCATCAACAAATCTTTGGCCTCATGGTCTAGCGAAACTGGTCGGACATGGTATTTTTCGGAAAAGTCCGTAGTGAATTTTCTAAAAAGTAGGATAATATCCTCCCCGCGTTCACGCAAAGGGGGGACATAAATAGGTACAGTGTTGAGTCGATAGTATAGGTCCTCTCGGAATTTGCCTTTTTCGACAGCTTTGAAAAGATTGACGTTGGTGGCGGCAATGACCCTTACGTCAGTTTTTTGGACTTTGGAAGACCCTACCTTGATGAATTCACCATTTTCCAAAACCCTCAACAGCCTTGCTTGAGTACCAAGAGGCATTTCTCCGATTTCATCCAAAAAGATGGACCCTCCATCAGTAACTTCAAAATATCCCTTTCGGGCTTCATGAGCACCTGTAAAAGAGCCCTTTTCATGCCCAAATAGCTCGGAATCTATTGTGCCTTCTGGAATGGCCCCACAATTGATGGCGATGAATTTACCGTGCTTTCGCTTACTAATTGAGTGAATGATTTTGGAAAATGACTCTTTCCCGCTACCGCTTTCACCTGTGATAAGTACAGTCATTTCTGTCGGTGCAGCCTGCATGGCTACCCGTATGGCATGATTCAGCAATGGGCTATTGCCAATTATACCAAACCGTTGTTTTATAGATAATACTTCCGCGTCTGTGATCATAATTTAGGTTTTATTAAAATTATGAAACAACTTCCCCAAATAGGGTGGCTGCAGTGCAGTCATTGATTTTGACACGGACATATTCCCCTTTTTTATGTTCCCCTTTAGGGAAGATCACGACTTTGTTGGCAGAGTTTCTCCCCTTTAGTTGTTCCTCAGACCGTTTGGAGGTGCCTTCCACAAGTACTTCTTGTATTTGTCCCAAATCGAGTTTGTTTCTCTCCAGAGAATGCTGGGTTTGTTTATTTATGATTTCCTGTAACCTTCTTTTCTTGGTTTCCAGTGGAATGTCATCCTTATATTTTTTGGCAGCCAAGGTTCCAGGCCTTTCAGAATAATAGAACATATAGGAGAAATCGTATTTGACGATGTCCATTAAGCTGAGGGTTTCTTTATGCTCCTCTTCAGTTTCTGTACAGAAACCTGCAATCATGTCTGAAGAAATGCCGCATTCCTGTCCCAGGATTTCCCTTATTTTACCTACTCTTTCCAGGTACCACTCCCGATCGTAAGTCCTGTTCATTAGATCCAATACCCTGGAGTTCCCGCTTTGGACAGGTAAGTGAATATATTTACAGATGTTATCGTACTTTTTCATGGTATACAATACCTCATCTGTAATGTCCTTTGGATGGGAAGTGGAAAATCGTACCCTAAGTTTTGGGTCGACTTTTGCCACCATTTCAAGGAGGTTTGCAAAGTTGATCACCTCGCTAACTTCACCTTCTTGTTTATTTAGCCTGGCTTTGTTGTTCTCTTCAGGAGACCACTTATAGCTGTCGACATTTTGACCGAGCAAAGTGACTTCCCGGTAACCTTGGTCAAATAATGATTGGGCCTCTTTTACAATGGAATGTGGGTCGCGACTTCTTTCTCTTCCTCGGGTAAAAGGCACTACGCAGAAAGAACACATATTATCGCAGCCTCTCATAATTGAAATGAATGCACTGACTCCATTGGAATTAAGCCTAACGGGGGAGATGTCCGCGTAGGTTTCTTCCCTGGATAAGAAGGTGTTGACCCCTTTATCCCCATCCTCGGCTACTTTTACCAGGTTGGGAAGATCCCTGTAGGCATCTGGGCCCACTACCACATCTACCAGTTTCTCTTCTTCCAGCAATTTATCTTTTAGCCTTTCGGCCATGCAGCCCAAGACCCCAATGGTGATTTCCGGTTTCTCTCGCTTTATGGAGTTGAACTGGGTAAGTCTTTTTCTTACTGTCAGTTCAGCTTTTTCCCGGATAGAACAGGTATTTAGGAAAATTACATCTGCTTGCTCAAAATTAGAAGTGGTATCAAAACCATTTTCTTTCATAATCGAAGCGACTATTTCACTATCAGAGAAATTCATCTGACAGCCATAGCTTTCTATATAAAGCTTTTTGTGCTTGCCGGTATTCTCCTCCTCTGTGGTTTTAAAATCACAGGCCTGCGCCTCTTCAGCAGGAATAATGTCAATATCCTTGATAATATTCTCCATATCACTCTTTCAATCAATTTGAGATGCGAAATTAATAAAATACCGACAAAATGACAGGTTTTTATCTATTAATTGTTTACGCCAAGATTAGGGTAGTGGTTTGGAAAGAACCAAGTAAACCTAGCCTGTATTTGTGTGGGAAAGAAATATCTCCAGCTTTTTAGTACATTAAGAATGAAATTGTTAAACCTTGCTGATAGGTATTTACTATCGTATAATAGAAATAATCAATTTTATCTATACCTGTTAAATCGATACCTTTATTCCATCAATCAATTTCAATCTAGAAAAGAAAAATAATGGCAGACGAAAAGGAACATAAAAAGCTTTCCACGGCATCTGGAAGAATCTATGCTGAAAATGATAATTCAAAATCTGTTGGTCCACGAGGTCCATTACTGGTCGAGGACTATATTCTTCATGAAAAGATGGCTCATTTCAATAGAGAGAGGATTCCCGAGCGTGTAGTGCATGCCAAAGGATCCGGCGCTTACGGTACATTTACGGTAACAAATGATATTTCCCGGTTTACCAAGGCTAAGATTTTCAATAAGATTGGTAAAAAGACGAAAGTCTTTGTTCGGTTTTCCACTGTGGGTGGAGAAAAAGGTTCCGCTGATACAGAAAGGGATCCTAGGGGATTTGCCGTGAAGTTCTATACTGAGGATGGAAACTGGGACTTAGTGGGGAATAATACTCCTATCTTTTTCATTAAGGATCCTAAGAAGTTCAGTGATTTCATCCACACCCAAAAGCGTGATCCTTACACCAATATGAAATCACCGACTATGGTCTGGGATTTTTGGTCCTTAATGCCAGAGTCCCTACATCAAGTGTTGATACTTATGAGCGATAGGGGCACGCCCTATGGCTATAGGCATATGAATGGGTACGGCTCACATACTTTTTCGATGATTAACGGCAAGAATGAAAAAGTATGGGTGAAATTCCATTTTAAATCGGTCCAGGGGATAAAGAATTTTACAGATGAAGAAGCTTCAGCCATGAAAGCCAAAGATATGGATTTTTCGCAAAGGGATTTACTAGAGGCCATTGATAGGGGGGATTTTCCAAAATGGAACCTCAAAATCCAGGTGATGACTAAGAAAGAAGCAGAAAAAGTGGATTTTAACCCATTTGACCTAACCAAGGTATGGCCTCATGGCGAGTTTCCATTAATGGAAGTAGGTGAAATGGAGTTAAATAAAAACCCAGATAATTATTTTCAGGATGTAGAACAGTCAGCTTTTGCTCCTGCCCATGTCGTGGATGGAATTGGTTACAGCCCTGATAAAATGCTTCAGGGCAGAATACTTTCCTACCCTGATGCCCACAGGTATAGATTGGGCGTTAACTATGAGCAAATTCCCGTTAACCGCTGCCCATATGCGGTCAATAACTATGAAAGAGACGGTGTTATGAGAGTAGATGGGAATCAAGGAGCAAAACCTAATTACTACCCAAACAGTTTTGATGAAATTGAAGTTGATGAAAGGTATAAGGAACCATCGGATGATTTAGGGGATAGCATTGCCGATTGGTATGATAGAAACAGTAAGGTGGGAGGAAATGATCATTACTCACAACCTAGGGTGCTATTCCGCGATGTGATGAGTAAAGAGGAGCAAGACAATACCATACAAAACACTATCAACGCCATGAGCGGCATTTCTGGGCCAAAAAGAGAAATGATCATCAACAGGCAATTGTGCCATTGGTTTAGGATGGATGAGGAATTTGGGGCAAGGGTTGCGAAAGGGCTTGGCATAAATGTGGAGGCCGTTATGGCAGCAATGAATGGTGCCCATTAACAAAAATATAGTTTGCAACAGATAACAAAAAAGGGCGGTTTTCGCTCTTTTTTGTTATGCTAAAGGAAGCAAGAAACATTTTTTAGATCCCTTGAACAATTTGTTTTTGGATGAATTTAACTTATTATCTTTGAAATAGGATTTTGTATAACGCTTTGAATAAATTAAGTAAGATATTTTATAAGATTTTCAAGGTAATTGGCTGGCTGTTATTTTTCCTGCTGGTTCTGATTATCATGATATTATTGTTTGTCCGAAGTCCATGGGGGCAGGAGATTTTGGTGGACAGGGCGGTGAGCTATGTTTCCAACAAAACCCAAACTAAAATTGAGCTTGAAAAGCTGTATATAACTTTTTCGGGCGATCTGTTTTTAAAAGGACTTTATCTCGAGGATCAAAATGGAGATACACTAGTTTACTCGAATGAATTAGAAACAGGTTTGGAGGTATTGCCTTTGGTCAAAAGCGGGGCCTTTCATTTGAGCAAATTGAAATGGGATGGATTAAAAGCTACTATCAAAAGGGAAGATGAAACTGAAGCTTTTAATTTCGATTTTCTGTTGGCAGCCTTTGTTTCAACCGATACCACAAAAAAGCAATCAGCAGCTGCAAAAGGAGAGGAAGCTGGATTTCCTGAGATAAAATTGGGGCCAATAGAATTAAGGAATCTTGACCTGCAGTACAAGGATGCTGCAATGGGCATAGATAGCCGTCTAAACCTTGGGGAACTGATTCTGAAGGTGGGGCAGTTGGACCTTGCCAAAATGGACTTTTATATCAAAGATTTTCAGTTTAGGGAAACTGAGGCTTATTATCGGCAGACAAAACCATTTGTTTCCAATGAAGAAGACGATGACGCTAAAAGCCCCAAGCCTTTATTTATTGTAGACCATTTACAGCTTGAAAATGTGACGGCAATTTACGAATCCCTACCCGATGAAATAAAAGCAAATATACAGTTAGGGAATTTTATCTTCGAATTGCCAGAGGCTAATTTGGAAACCCAGAAAATAGATCTCAGGACTTTGGAATTGACCGATTCTAAAATAGAACTAAATCTTCCAGAACCTGGGAATGACCAAGCATCTGGGAACATGTATCCCACTGCCAGCGATGAGGGAAACTTTCAATGGCCGGATTGGATAGTGGATGTTAGCGGTATTTCACTAGAGAGAAACGAAATTAAGTACAGGTTGGGGAAAGAAAAGAACTTGGAGAGTGGTTTCAATCCCAATGCTGTTCATCTCAGTGATTTAAATTTGAGGGCTTCACAGGTCTATCTTAAGGAAGGTGGGGCAGGGCTTTCATTACACCAGCTTGATTTTTTCGAGCAGAGTGGAATTGACCTGAGAGGGCTTGCTTTTCGGTTGGGCATAGAGGATACATTTTTAAAATTGGATGATTTACAATTTTCCACTGGAAAGAGCCAAGTTTTGGGGGATTTAAACCTTTCTTATGCCTCTATTGATGATTTGATTGGAAAGCCTGAACATTCCGGGTTTTCTGCCAGGATTTCGGAATTGAATTTCGACGTAAGTGATATTTTGCCCTTTGCACCGGACTTGGAAAAGAACCCATATTTCAAGGCCTTGTTACAAAACAAGGTTTCAGGTAGAGTGATAGCAGAAGGGAGTCTGTCAGAGATTAATGTGAAAGAAGCAAGCGCGAACTGGGGAGATGACACCCGATTCAGCACAAAGGGAACAATTACCCAGCCCTTAGAAATGGATAAACTTTTCTTGGATCTTAGTGCATTGAGTTTTTCCACCATCAATAAAGACATTAGGCAATTTGTCAAAGAGGAAGACTACGGAGTCACTTTCCCAAAAAAGATGGACTTAAATGGCCAGATAAAGGGGGCTTTGGAGGATATGGTTGCAGATGCGAGTTTAGAGATGCCGGAAGGAAGGGTTCATATAAAGGGAAATTACAAAAACACCCAGCAATTGGTGTTTGATGTCAATTTAGAGGGACAGAAGTTGCAGCTAGGGGAGCTGCTACCGGGAAAGGGATTAGGGACCACTTCTTTCCATATTTCAACATCAGGTCAGGGGAATTCCCTAGAAGAATTAAACGCCCTCCTGCGTCTCAATTTCACCGAACTGGAATACAATGCCTATGATTTTTCAGGATTAACGCTAAGGGGGAATATGAAGGATGGACATGGAAAGGCCAACCTTTCCTTTAGTGATGAAAATTTGGATATGGACCTGGGGCTTGACATACTTTTGGATTCAGTCAATTCCCATTATACAGCTAATTTGGATTTAAGAGGAGCCAATTTGATGGGCCTTGGGCTTTATGAAAAGGACATAAGGACAAAACTTAAGTTAAAGGCTGATTTCGAGGGTATTCCTGATGCCTTTGATTTGTTTGCGGAGGTGACGGAGGGAGTAGTGATTCATGAAGACAGATCTTATCCGCTAGGAAATTTTGACCTTAAGACGAGGGTAAGACCGGATAGTACTAGTTTGGACATTGGTAGTTTGATGCTGAATGGCCACTTAAGGTCAAACGCATCTCCGGAAGCCATTGCCCGTAGCATGCAACGACACTTTGAAAGGTATATGAAAGATTCATTGTCCATTGATTCTTTGAACTCAGAACCTGCTAAAAGTTCTCCGGTCGATTTGGATTTAGAACTTTCCTTTAAAAGAGCACCCGTTTTGGATCAGGTGTTTCTAGAGGGGCTGGAAAAGTTAGATTCCATAGGGATCGCTATTGATTATAGTGAGCAGAAAGATCAGTTTCAGGGGAACCTGACACTGCCATTTATGGAATATAATTCCATAAAACTGGATGATTTAGAAATGGCGATCGAGGGCGACGGCAGTGAAGTGTTGGTTGAAATAGGGATTGCAGGGTTAGACGCACAGCCTGTGTCCATGGGGGCAACTAAATTAGTGGCAGCAGTGAAAAATAGGGAGCTGAGTATGAACTTTCAGTCTTTTGATGAGAAAGAGCTCTTGTATTTCATGGATTCAAAACTTACTTATAATGAGGATACCCTGGAATTCAGGGTGGTTCCGGAGGGGCTGGTCATCAATAAAAAAGATTGGAACACCCCCCAAACCAATCATCTAAAATATGCTGGTAATTCCTTGCTGTTTGAGGATTTTTCATTTTCTCAAAATGGGCAAAAAATTACCTTCAGTAATGAAATGAACCAGAATATTTCTGAGCAGGTAGGCGTTGAATTTGATAATTTCCAACTCGCTTCGATACTTAGTCTATTTAACCCGGATTCCTTATTGCTTGAAGGGCAGATGCAAGGGGCTTTTATTGTTGAGAATCCTTTTGGCGCAATGGGCTTGGTAGCCGATTTAGATATCAGGGGAATGAAAGCGATGGGAGTGGAGCTGGGGAATTTGGCGGTGAATGCCAAATCAAAGGGGACACAATCATATGATTTTGATTTAGCCCTTAAGGATAAAGGGATTGATTTTGACATGGTAGGTGACTATTTGACGAGCGAATCTGGGGCTAATTTGGATATGAAGCTTGACTTAAACCGGTTTGAGTTAAAGGTGTTGGAAAAATTGCTGCCCAATCAGTTTAGTGAAGCTGCCGGGGATCTTAAAGGTAGAATTACAGTGAATGGGACTACGGCTTCGCCGAAATATGAAGGTGATTTCCGTTTTGAAAATGCTGCCATTAATGTCAAAGCATTGAACTCAAAATATACATTGCCAAATCAACCGCTTAGGGTAGATGAAAAGGGAGTTTATTTTGACAAGGTGACTGTTCAAGATGCTGCAGGCAATAATTTTATTTTGGATGGAGAAATTGACACGGAGGATTTCACCAATATTGGCTTTGACTTACAACTTACTGCTAACCAATTCCAATTATTGGATTCGGACAAAAGCGATAACGAACTGTTTTATGGTAAAGCCAATGTAGATGCAGATGTAAGCATTTCGGGAAATAGTAGATTGCCGAAGGTCAATGCTGATTTAAAGATTAATAAGGAAACGGATATCACTTTTGTCATACCCGAAACAGAACTGGAGATAGTGGAGCGGGAAGGGGTGGTGCTGATCGTGGATAGGGACAACCCAAATGATGTTTTAACCAAAAGAGAAAGGGAGCGGTCATCTTCCTCATTGACCGGAATGGATGTGCAAGCTATTTTAAAAGTGGATCCCGATGCAATGTTTAAGGTGATTATTGATGAACGATCAGGAGATAACCTGATGATTGCTGGGGATGCAGATCTAAACCTGTCCATAGCTCCAAATGGACAAATGAATTTATCAGGAGTTTATGAACTGAATAAAGGGCACTATGAAATGAGCCTTTATAATCTTGTCAGTAGAAAGTTTGATATACTAGAGGGCAGTAGTATCACCTGGAAAGGAGACCCAATGGATGCTGATCTTGACATAACCGCATCTTATGAAGTCAAAGCATCTGCAAATGATCTCATGGCCAGCCAAATTTCAGGATTAAGTGCCGATGTGGCAAATCAATATAGGCAGCGTCTTCCGTTTTTGGTTTACCTCAACGTAGATGGGGAGTTGATCCGCCCCCAAATTTCTTTTCAATTAGATATGCCGGAAGATGTTCAGGGAACCTTAGGGGGCAATGTCTATTCGAAGATACAACAGGTAAATGATGAAGAAGGAGAATTGAACCGGCAAGTGTTCTCTTTATTGGTGCTTCAGAAGTTCATGTCTTCGACCGGGGGGGATGGTACCAGTGGGGGAACGGCTGGACTTGCCAGATCCAGCGTGAGCCAGATGCTTTCAAGTCAGCTAAATGCACTTTCCAGTAATGTTTTGGGGCGTTCAGGTTTTGAATTGGATTTTGACTTGGACAGCTATTCCGATTATCAAGGGGACAAGACCCAATTAAGCGTAAATGCAAGAAAGAGATTGTTTGACGATCGGTTGATTGTTCAGGTAGGTAGTCAAATGGACCTTGAAGGATCCAGTCAAAACAACCAGGGTAATAGTGCTGTTTTCGGTAATGTTAATATAGAATACTTGTTGACAGAAACGGGAAGGTACAGGATAAGAGGCTTTAGGAGGACCCAATTTGAAAGTATTATTGACGGCCAACTGATCGTGACCGGAATCGCCTTTATACTCAACAGGGAATTCAATAAATTCTATGAGTTTTGGCATGGGGAAAAGAAACAACAGCAGGATGAACGCTTGGAAGAAGACGATGAGGGAGAGCTGGACTCAGCTGTTGAAGAAAATGATAAGCTTAAGCAATGAAATACAGCAATAGATTTTTAGGAATTATTTTATTTTTTGGGCTCACATCCTGTGGGGTGACGAAGTATATCCCAGAAGGTGAACAATTGTATACGGGAGCGACACTTGAAGTAGATTCCAAGGAGGATATTCAAAGCAAAACCCTTAAAGAAATTGAAGGGAGACTAGAGGAAGTGGTCCGTCCAACGCCCAATAGCAAATTTTTAGGAATGAGAATTGGCCTATGGGCTTATTATAAAGGGAGCAAAGAAAGGCCTGGATTTATTAATAAGTTTCTAAAGAAGAAACTTGGACAGGAACCTGTGTATTTCAGCCAAGTGGATCCCGGGAAAACCGAAGAAATCCTTCTTAATCGATTGGAAAATAATGGGTTTTTCTACTCTTCAGCTATTTCTAACTCCTCTGTTAAAGGGAAGTTCGCTGGGATGGAATATAAGGTGAATATCAGCAGGCCATATCATATGGAAAACCTGGAGTTGGTAGGGGATTCGATGACCATCCAAAGAGAAATAGCTGACATTTTGGAAAAGACCGATCTAAAGAAAGGAGATAGATTTGAATTGGAAGCATTTAAGTCTGAGCGTACAAGGATCAATGATGAGTTAAGGCTAAGAGGGTTTTATAATTTTAATGCTGATTTTCTGATTTTTGAAGCTGATACCAACAATTATGAAGACAGACGATTTGATTTGTTTTTGAGGTTAAAACAGAATGTCCCCGAAAGCGCTATGGTGCCTTATGAAATAGATCAGATTCACGTTTTTCCCAATTATTCTATAGACGGGAAGACTGACCGACCGGATACCACAGTGATCAATGGGATAAATTTTATTCAAGATGAATTGGTCTTTAAACCCAAACTACTTGAACCTTATATTCTGATCAGGGAAGGTGAAAAGTACAGTTCTGAACTTTCCAGGTTGACCAGTAATAGGCTTTCCTCCATCGGTAATTATCGGTACGTTAATCTGAAATATTCTGAAAAAGACAGCTCGTCAGCAGCTGAAACCGGGAAATTGGATGCCAATATATATTTATCGCCATTAAAAAAACGGTCTATACGTGCGGAACTT
>Ga0207773_100389_pt1 | contig 18930 bp, 16 predicted proteins | sample TtaePargueraPR_2_FD_187281 | JGI IMG/M metagenome (GOLD analysis project Ga0207773, IMG submission 187281) | Aerobic enrichment media microbial communities from Bioluminiscent Bay, La Parguera, Puerto Rico - Tt and M1 (3) (SPAdes) | ecosystem: Environmental > Aquatic > Marine > Unclassified ...
CCGCCACAACGGCACGCTGTCGATCATCTGCTCCAGCTTGCGGGTCGGGCCGACGTTCCCGTGATAGAGAACCCGCACGGCCTCGCCCGTGGCACGGAAGGGAATTTCCCGATAGGAGGGCATGCTGCGGATAACCAGGGGCCTCTCGATGCCGTAGAGGGCCTGAAGCTCCCCGGCGATACCGTCCGATACGGTGGTGACCAGAGCCGCCTTGCGGATGAAGGCCGCTTCGGCGGCCCGCACCATGGGTCGGAACAGAAGGCGCCAGCGGCGGCTGTTTTCCTGTTGCCGGGTGGCGAACTCATGGCTGTCGTAGACCACCTTGCCGCCCCTTTCCTCGGCCAGGCGGACCGCGACCGTCAGGCTGTCCCAGTCGTTCGCCAACCAGATATCGGCCTGGAGAGCGGCCGCCCGCCGGTAGATGCTGCGCAGTCCCGGCAGTGACCAGACAGCACGATGGGCCAAGGCCGGACAGAGGTTGGCGGAGAGGAAAACCGGCAGCAGCCGCGTCCGGCGCAGCAGCCGGTAAAGGCCACCGCGATCGACTCGCGGCGCCTCTTCGGCTTCAGCGGCCATCCAGACCGGGCGGTCCGAGCGGGCGCCGGCCAGCCCGAAGGCGCGCACCTGCCATCCTGCCGCGTGGAAGGCATTGCCCTGGCGGCGGACGCGGGGATCGTCGGCGATGGCCGAGCGCGACAGCAGGCAGACGGTCTTTGCGGCAGTCATGAGAGGACTGCCGCCAGCATAGCCGTTCCGGCATGCCATCGGCGCAACGCGAAGGGCGCTGTCTGGAGGTGCATTGCGCGGCGGCGTCAGATCAGCCGCAGCGGTCGGGCGAACGGCGGGACAGCGGCATTCACGAGCCCGCCACGCCGGTGGCGGTGTGGTCGCTGCCGTTGCGGACGGCCTCGATGATCCGGTCCTGCGTGGGGGGGTCCAGGTAGGGATGCATCGGCAGGCTCAGCACATGCGCCGCGAGATGCTCCGACGCGGGGGTGCCGCCCGGCGCCGCCGGATAGCCGTTGTATCCGGTCTGGCGGGTCAGCGGATTGGGATAGTAGACCACCGTCGGCACGCCCTGCGTCTTGCAGGCGGCGGCCAGCGTCTCGCGATCCGGTGCGACGACGGTGTACTGGGCCCACGCCGAGACGCAATCCGGCGCCACGCGGGGAACGGCAAGCACGTTGTCCAGCGCCGCGGCATAGCGCTCGGCGACCCGCTGCCGGGCGGCCAGCTCGTCCTCGAAAATGGCGAGCTTCTCGATCAGGATCGCCGCCTGGATCGTGTCCAGGCGCGAATTCAGGCCGACACGCACGTTATCGTACTTGTTCGAGCCTTTGCCGTGAAACCGCAGGGAGCGGAGCAGCGCGGCCTGGTCGGGATCGTCGGTAAAGATCGCGCCGCCGTCGCCGTAGCAGCCGAGGGGCTTCGCCGGAAAGAAGCTCGTCGTCGTGTAGCTGGCCAGGGCGCCGACACGACGCGCCTTATAGCGGGCGCCGAAGGACTGCGCCGCATCCGCTACCACCGTCACGCCGTGGCGGGCCGCGATGGCGTTGATGGCATCGTAGTCGGCGGGGTGGCCGAACAGGTCCACCGGGATCGCCGCGCGGGGCCGCAGACCACGACGCTCCGCCTCGGCGATGGCTGCCTCGAAGCTGGCCGGGTCGAGGTTGAAATCCCTTGCACGCACATCGACGAAGAAAGGGGTGGCGCCCGTCATCGGCACGACCTCTGCCGTGGCGACGAAGGTGAAGGCCGGCACGAAGACGGCATCGCCCGCCCCCACGCCTTCCGCCATCAGGACGAGCTGCAGCGCGTCGGTCCCGTTGGCGCAGGTGATGCAGTGCCTGGCCCCGCAGAACTCGGCCAGGCGGGCCTCGAGCTCGTCCACTTCCGGGCCGAGGATGTAGTTGCCGCGATCGAGCACGCCGGCGAGGGCACGGTCGATGCGGTCGCGTATCCTGGCCTGCTGAGCGGCCAAATCGATGAAAGCAATGGTCTTCACTCGGCTTCTTCCAGTAGATCCGGCCCGACGAGCCGGTAGCGTGAACCATCGATGCCGCAGGTCAGGTCGTCGCCCAGCCGCGCGCCGGCTTTGCTCATCCAGCCGATCCGCCTCGCGGGCACTCCTGCCATGAGCGCGAAGGCGGGAATATCTCTGACTACGACAGCACCAGCCGCGATGAAGCAATAGGCGCCCAGCCGGTTTCCGCAGACGATCGTCGCATTGGCGCCGATCGTCGCGCCGCGCTCGACATGGGTAGGCCGGTACTCGCTCTTGCGCTCAATCTCGGCGCGCGGGTTGACCACGTTGGTGAACACGCAGGACGGGCCGCAGAACACGCCGTCCTCCAGCGTCACGTCATCGTAGACGGAGACGTTGTTCTGGATTTTGACACGGTTGCCAATGATCACCCGGTTCCCGACGAACACGTTCTGCCCCAGCGAACAGTTCTCACCGATAACCGCGCCGCCGCACACGTGAACCCAGTGCCAAACGCGGCTGCCGGCACCGATGCGGGCACCCTCATCGACGATCGCGGTCGGGTGAATGGTGACTCCAGGAAATCTCATCAAGCGTTCGCGCTTCTGCACGGCAGGAGATACGGCCGAAGCAAGCGGATGCCACTGCGCTCAAGGGGGGCGGGGCTCACTTGCCGGCCTGCCGGACCAGGGGATGCCGCTCGCCGCGGCCCGGCTCGAGATCGGCCGTTCGCATGGCCGACACCATCTCGATGGACGGACGCACGTGCTCCAGGCCGAAGCCGTTGCCGGCGACGATCGCCTGATAGCTCGCGGTGTGGAGATCGGTGAAGCCCTCGGAAAACTCGACGTTCTCCCCATCGACGGTGACCGCGCGATAGGTCGACTGGCCCTCTGCCAGCCCTGCGGGCAGGTCGTTGCGGTCGACGGAGAGGAACCAGCGGACGTCGGCCTTCTCGCATTGCATGTATCCGGCCATCTGGCGCTCGTTTCTCAGGTGCAACACGCTGTCGGTGACGGCGCCGAACACGAAGCCCAGCATGTCGAAGAAATGCACCCCGATGTTGGTGCCGACACCGCCCGACTTCTTGTCGTCGCCCTTCCAGGACTGATGGTACCAGCGCCCACGCGAGGTGACGTAGGACAGGTCGACCGAGTGGCGCCGATCCGACTTCTCCACCTCCTCTTTGAGGGCGATGATCGCCGGATGGAGACGCAATTGTAGGATGGTGTTGATCCGGCGCCCGGTGCTGGCCTCGATCTCGGCGAGGCCGTCGATGTTCCACGGGTTGAGCACCAACGGCTTCTCGCAGATGGCGTCGCTGTCCGCGCGCAGGGCAAAGCGGACGTGAGCGTCGTGCAGGTAGTTGGGCGAGCAGATGCTGACATAGTCGATGCGTTCGCCGCTGCGGCGCAGCTTGTCGATATGGCGGTCGAAACGCTCGAACTCGGTAAAGAAGTGGGCATCGGGAAAATGGCTGTCGATGATGCCGACGGAATCGTTCGGATCAACCGCCGCTCTCAGGACGCCGCCGACGGCGCGGATGGCTTTCATATGACGGGGCGCGACAAAGCCCGCGGCACCGACGAGTGCGAAATTGGTCACGAGGTAAAAGCCTTTCTTTTTCGCATCTTGGATTGCTTTGCCCATGCTACCGCACTCCGGGTGACGGCGGATCGTCACCCGAAGCGATAAGTCCCGGTCCGGCGACCGGCGCCACGCGGTTCACGCGGCGGCCAGGATCTCCGGGTCGATCAGGGTGCGCATCTTGCGCCCCAGGAAGTCGACGAGGACGAGCGCCCGCTCGCTCTCCGTCAAGCCCTCGTAAAGTCCCAGAAAGCTCTCGAAAGCTCCCGCAGTGATACGCACCGTGTCGCCGCTCTTCAGGTGGCGCTGCGGCTCCAGCCGCACGCAGCCCGCCTTGTCCTCGCGCGCGCGCAGCCCCTCGATCACCCCCTCGGGCACCGCGAGCGGGGCGTCCGCTGCGGCCACCAGCCGCGCGACGCCCAGGGTCGAGTTGATGGCGCGCCAGCCCTGGCGTCCGGCATCGACGGCGACGAAGAGATAGCCGGAAAAGAGCGGCCGCGCGACCCGGTCGGTCTTGCGGGCGTGGCGGCGCAGGCGGAGATACTTCGGCAGATAGACGCGATAGCCCTGGCGGCGCAGGTTGAAGGCTGCCTTGTCTTCCTGGCTCGGCTTGGTCTGCACCGCATACCATCGCATGTCGCCGCCGCCCGTCATGCGTCGCCTCCGCCGTTCTTCGGCGCGGCGATGCCCGGGGCGAGCAGATCCGGCACCAGCACGCGGGCGGCGCCGAGCGCCGCCACGGTCACATCGTGGGCCGCCTGGGCGTTCGCGATGTCGGTAATCAGGGCGCCGTCGAAAGGCCCGGCCACTGCCTCGATCGTCGCGACCAGCGGCAGCGACGCGAAGGTCGTCCCGCCGGCGGCGTCGGCGTCGACCACGGCCACGATGCGCAGGGGGTGGTGGAGCGCGCAGACCAGCGCGATCTCGGCCAGGTCGCTGCGCCCGATCAGGATCACTGCTTTCCAGCCGCGGCCCGCCGCCTCCGCCAGCGCGGTTTCGCAGGACGCCCGCGCCTGGCGGAAGAACTCAAAGGAGTAGAGCAGATAGCTGGCCGTGAGGCTCGACTTTTCGGCAAAGCCCTTGGGAGTGAGGTAATAGGCGTAGCGCCGCGTCGGCACCTGCTGGACCTTGATCAGCCCCTTGTTGACGCAGCGCTTGAGATAGGCGTTGACCAGCCCGACGGCGATGCCGAGATCGGCAGCGATACGGCGCTGTGTGACGGCGCGGTCGCCGTCGACGGCATTGAGCACACCCAGCGTGATGCGAGCCGCCGCCTGCTGCTGCGCGTTCGGGCCATCGGAACTGGCCATTCTGTCAGTCGCGCCCCCAAAAAGCGCAGTTTGCCGCCTTCCCAGCGTCACATTCACGGCGTGAACATATACTTTGTTCACGCCGTGAATGTCAAATGAATAAGCATCGCAAGAGGATCAGGCGTGGGGTGCCGCGGCAGCGGTCGACCCGCGGGCCGCCAGCAGGGCGATCGGCAGCCAGAGGGTGACCCATTCGCGGCCCAGGTTCTGGATCAGGCTGCGGGTGTCGAACAGCGAGGCCACGAGGCCGAAGGTCAGCAGCACGAGGTAGATCGGCTGCCCCTCGCGCTGGGCCCGCCAGGCCTGCCATGCCGCCGCGCCCAGCAGACCGCCGAGCAGCAGCGTGGCCGGCAGGCCACCATAGAACTGGTTGGCGAGCAGCAGGTTGTGCGGCGAGCGGCCGGGGTCGTAGTCGAAGTCCTGCAGCTCGAAATGGATCTGCGTCAGGCTGCCATAGCCGAACCAAGGTCGCTCGGCGATCGCCGCCACCGTCTGCTGCCAGATCTCGAAGTGGCCGCTCTGGGCACGCTGGTAAATGATCTCTACGGGGTAGAAGCCGAACATGCCGCCGGCGACGATTGCCGCCACCATGAGGACGCCCACGGCCAGCGCCATGCGGCGGTCCGCCAACACGAAACCCACGGCCAGCGCGGCGGCCAGAGCCAGCAGCGGACCGCGGCTGCCGGACAGCAGCATGAAGACGCCGCAGAACGCGACGACGCCCAGCCACAGGAGGCGCGGTCGCATGCCGGTCGCGCGCGGCAGCAATTCGAAGGCCGCGACGAGCAGCGCAAAGCCGTAGAGCGTGGCGCCGATCACAGGGTGGTCGGTGATTCCGAAGCCGCCGAAGCGCGCGTCGAAAGGCAGCAGCCCGAGCGCGGCGGCGGCGAAGACCGCCAGCAGGCTGGCGCCGGCCACGGCCGCGATCCAGAAGAACAGGCGCCCGGCGAAGCGCGGGTCGCTGCCGGCCAGGTGCACCGTCATCGCGAGGAACAGCAGCAGCAGCAGGCAAACGCGCAGCAGGTCGGCAAAGGACTGCAGCGACAGCCCGTCGCTCCACAGGGCCGAGGCAGTGAAATAGCCGAGGTAGAGGAGCGCCAGCCTCTCGAATACTGAGCGTGCGTGGCGGGACCAGTCGATGGTCGGCAGCGCCAGCAGAATGAGCGGCACGCCGGCGATGTAGAAGAAGTTGCGCAGCCCGCGCGTGTCGAGCACGAAGACGGCGCAGAGGATCGCGATGTAGACGGCGCCGAGAACCTCGATCCGCGTCAGGAAGCGGTAGAGCCTCCTGCCGAGGCCGGCCGTCTGCTCTGCGCTGTGGTTTCGATCGCGGTTGGCCAAGGATACGACTCGGAGAGAGGCTCGTCGAAGCTGCGCTCCAGGATGTACTGCGCCACCCGCTGCGACGCAAACATCGAATGGGCGGCGCGCCAGCCGGCCTCGGCGACCCGCCGGCGGGCGTCGTCGTGGCGCGCGAAAAAATCCAGCTTGCTTACAAGCTCGTCGAGCCCCTCGTAGAACGCGATCTCGTCATCGTCGAAGAGCTCCTGAAAACCGGTCGTCCGGGCGACGAAGGTCAGCAGGCCGTTGCCGAGCAGCTGGCTCATGCGGTCGGAGGCATAAAGGTGGACCGTGTCGGGGCGGCTGATGCTGAGTGCCATGCGCGCGTTGGCCAGCGCGTCGAGGTAGGCGCAGCCCCTGACCGCCGGACGGTCGGGCAGCCCCCGCAGATCGGCACGCAGCGCCGGCAGACGCTGCAGGGCGGCCTGGACGAGGCGCAGGCGATCGTCCGCGCGGCCAACGGCAAAGAAGAGGTCGAACGCTTGGTCGCTGCGGGCGAAGGAGCGCCCGGTATCGATGGCTGCGTCGACGGGGTTGGGCATGAAATACACCCGCGCCGGGCTATCGGGCGGCACGCCGTGGATCGGCGATGCCGAGGTGAGGAAGATGGCATCCACGGCCGCCGCGCGCCGCTGAATGCGCGCGCGGTTCGCGGCATCGGGCAGGGGATCGACGTTGCGGTAGGCGATGCGCAGCCCCGGAAGCATCGACCGCGCCCTGTCCAAGGTCGCGTTGTCGATCAGCTCGCAGTGGCCCAGCAGCAGCAGGTCGGGGCGGAAATTGCGGCAGGCCTTGAGCAGCCGGCGATTGGCCGCGGGCCGGCCAACGGCGCTGCGCAGCAACGGCGTCGCTCCACGTGCCGTCTCGCGATCGTTGAAGACCTGAACATTGCAGCCGAGCCGGACGAAGCCGTGCAGCAGCTTCGGCATGATCATGTAGAAGTCTTCGCTGAGGTCCCGCCCGAAGATGTTGCCGACGAGCAGGACCTTGCGCCCCAGGTGGCCATCACGGGTACTGGGTGGGAGCGTCATGGACAACCGGAGGTCAGAGTGAGGGGGGCGGCCGACGGCCGAACATATCAATCCCGGTAGTGATGGCAAGCCGGATGGGCGGCCTGCCGGGTCCGCGCTCGCGCGCCGGCGGCCCCCCAAGGAGAGGTCCGCTGCAGCGCGGCGAGGCGCCTGCTCACGCCGAGGGCTGTCTGCGCGCCCCGTCGACGGCGCTGCCGCCCTGATCCGCCGCCGGCCGCTCCCCTTCCGCCGGCAATCCGCTGGTTTGGCGCCGCGATGCGGTTGCGCCGAGTCCCATGACCGCAAGCATTCGCTCGTTGATCGCTCTGACGTCGAAGCGCTCCTCGGCGAGCCGGCGGCTGTTCCGTCCCATGGCGGCAATCTGCGGCGGATTCTCGACGAAGGAAAGCATGGCAGCCGCCAGGGACCCGGCATCGCGTGGAGGGACGAGGTAGCCGTTCTCGCCGGCAACGACCGTCTCCCTGCAGCCGGGCACATCCGTGGTGATGATGGGGCGCCCCGCCGCCATGGCTTCCTGGGTGCTGCGCGGGACGCCTTCACGGTAGGAGGGCAGGACGAAGACGCTGGTCTGCGCCAGCCAGGGGCGCATTGCCACATGCCCGGGCCATTCCACCACGCCCTCGGCCACCCAGGACGCGACCTCCGCCTCGCCGATTGCAGAGGGGTTGGTGTCGAGCGCGCCGAGCAGCAGGAAGCGCACCTCGGGGTGCGCGGCCTTCACCTGACGGGCAGCCGCCACGTACTCGCGCACGCCCTTGGGGCCCAGGAGACGCCCGGCGAGAGCGAAGGTGGTCGGGCCGACGGGCAAATCCAGCGGCGGCCACTGTGCGAGATCGACGCCGCTGCCGTTGACCCGCACGATCTTGTCGCGCGCGACGATGCGCCGGGAGACGAACTCGTCGGCATCGTCGGGGTTCTGCATGAAGATTGCCTCTGCCCTGCGCAGGGCGATGCGATAGAGCCGCTGCGCCGCGGCCTGAACGATCCGCTCGCGCGGCGAGCCGTCATCGGAGAAGACGTATCCCAACCCCGTTATTAGGGCAAAGCGCCGTGGCACCCGCGCCATGGCAGCGGCGAGCATGCCGTAAATCACCGGCTTGATGGTGTAGGCGAAGACGACCTGCGGCTTCAGCCGGCGCAGCTGCACGTACAAGCCAATTATATCGCGGAGATCGGAGAGAGGATTCATGCCGGTGCGCGACAAGGAGAGATCACGGGGCTGGACGCCCATAGCGGACAGCTGAGCGCGCCTCGCCGGGTCGAGATCCGGCGCCAGCGCGATGACCTCGTGCCCTTGGGACGCCATCGCTTGCATGAGGGCGCCGCGGAAGTCGACAAGGTAACGAGCGTGACTTCCGATAACGACGACGCGCTGGCATGTCATGAGGCGCGGACTCCGGCGGCCGTCTCGGGGAGGGAAACTCGCATCGACGGCGAGACTAGCGCGCAGGCTCGCTTGCTGTCCAACGCGTCGGTTGCCCAGCAGCGATTGCTTGCGCCCTCTGCGCGCAGTGCTATCCTTTTCATCGATTCGAAATCACGCATTGCCGTGGCGGCGCAGTCGGAAAAGGGGGATTCGATGCACCCGGGGCCAAGCGGCGGAAGCAAAGAATTCGTGGCATCCCCCGAGGCGGGAGAGTGCGACACGTCGCGCCGCGCGGACAGCCGGGCCCGAAGCGACGCGGGCGCTTCGGCCGGGCCGGGGCGAGAGCAAGGCGTCGGCAAGCTGGTCGAGGAGTTCCGCAGAGAAGACCGCGCCACCACCTTGGTACTGGCGTCGTCGTTCATCGCGCTCTTCGCGGTTCTTGCAGTCTGGACCTGGCACTACAGCCTGTAGGGGGCCAGCCATCACCGGATTGGGATCAATGGTGGGCGTGCCTGGGATTGCACCAGGGACCTCCTTGATGTCAACGAAAAGATAATCGTTCTAACATCAAAGCGGCCAGCTGTGGCGTCTCGGAAGTTGAAGCGGCCTATCGGGCTCGGCGGGCGCCGGCGCAAGCACCTGCCCTGAGAGACGTGGTCGGACCGGCGGCTTGGAGACACTTCGCCTAGGTCAATGTCTGCTTCGCTCCAGAAGCAGACTTTGCGTCAGGCAAGGCCCCCCATCGCCATCGGGCCATCAGGGACCTACGGGAGGGTGTAGCGCAGCGCCGGCCAGTAGATGATCCCGGCAACGCTCTCCTCCAGCGAGCCGTCGGCCCGCAGGGCTACCCTGCGGAAGTCGCCGCGAACCATGACGGGCCCGTCGCCCTGGGCACCGGCGAAACGGCCGGTGCCGCCGGAGATGGCGAATGCGCCGTCGCAGCCGATCAGGTGCATCCCCTGGCAGGTCAGCTCGCCATAGAGCCGGCTGTCGTCGCCCGCCTGGAAGGCGCAGCGCGCGGTCGCCTGCTGGCGGCCGCTGTCGAGCTGGATATCGACGCTGGCCGGGCAGCTCAGTGCCCCCGCCAGGACGGGGCCGCGGTCCGTCTCCACGTACACGGGACCGGCGAGCACGCCCGTGAAGGTCGCCTGCTTCTCGCCCGTCTGAACGAGCTGGCCGGCGACCTGCCACACCGAGAAAGCTTTTACCGTCTGCTCTTCCGCCCGCGCCGGCGCCGCGCCGGCACTAAGCAGAGCCGCGCCGGCGGTGGCGGCAAGCACCAGCCGCATCGGCGCCGATCGACTATCCGCCATGGATCTCCCCTTTGCTGCCCATCGGGCTCTTCAGTCGTCGAAATCGATGTAGACGGCATCGGCCCCGAGCGAGAGCGCGAGGCCTTCCCGCTCGGTCACCAGGTGCAGCGAGACCCCCGCGGTGTTCTCCAGCCAGAGTTCGCCCGTGTCTTTGTCGCCTGCCACGGCGCCATAGCGGCCCTGCGCATAGGCTCCGGCGAAGTCGTCGACGCTCTTCAGATCGTAGACCTCTCCCGTCGCCTTCATCTTGGAGATGCCGATGCCGCCGATGCCGAGCCCGCCGATCGTGAAAGGATACTTCTTGCCGCCGAACTCGAGGGTGCCACCACCGAGGTTGCCGCTGCCGATCAGGGCGATCTGCACCTGTTCAATGTAGACCGTGCCGGACGGCGTGCGCGTCTCCTCGGCCCGGGCTGCTTGCGACAGCAGCAGCACAAGCGCAGCGTACAGCAGGCTTCCGCACAGCCTCTTGACCGACCCGATCGCCATCTCTTGCCTCCCCTATTTTCTCGCCACGACAGCACCGGCAGCGGCGCCGGCGGCGCTGCCGGTCTGATGTCGATTGTCGTCCTCGGAATCCACCGTGACCCGAGGCTCGGAGAACTCGATGCCGCTTTCCTGGAATGCCTTCTGAATGCGCGCGAAGGCCTCGCGCCGCAGGATGAACTGCTCGCCCGGGCGCGACATGAACTTCACGCTGGTCACGAAGCCCGACTGGTCGGTGTCCACCGCGCCCTGGGATTTCAGCGGTTGCAGGAATTTGGGGCCGAGCTCGGGATCGGTCAGCATTCCCTCGCCGACCTTCTTCACTGCCTTGCGCAGCTTGTTGAGGTCGGTGCTGAAGGGAACACGGATCTTGATCTTGATCCGCACCCAGTCGCGGCTGTGGTTGGTGATGTTGCCCATGGAGCCGAAGGGAATGGTGTTCAGCGGCCCGTTGTGATGGCGCAACTGCACCGAGCGCAGCGAGATCTTCTCGACCACACCCTTGCCGCCTTCGCACTCGATGTATTCGCCCTTCCGAAAGGCGTCCTCCACCAGATAGAAGAGGCCGGTGATGACGTCCTTCACCAGTGTCTGAGCGCCGAAGCCGACCGCGAGGCCGACCACGCCGGCGCCGGCCAGCAAGGGACCGATGTTGACGCCCAGGGCCGAGAGCGCCATCAGCACGGAGATGGTGACGATGGCGACGAAAAGAAAGGCGCGGATGACGGGCAGGACGGTGGCGATCCGCGAGCCGGGTTTGCCCATGGCGTCCTCGTCGGGAGCTTCCTCGGTCTCGCCGACTGCGTAGTGGTCGAGCGCGAGCTTGCTGCCCTGCCAGACGGTCCAGCCGAGCAGGGCGGCGCCGCCCACCTGCAGGATTGCGGCCGCCAGCAGGGAAAGCAGGCTGCCGTCGTCTCCGGTGAAGGGATCGGCGCCCCAGGAACGGGCGAGAAAAGCGAAGGCCGCCAGCAGGATCAGGCCCTGGCCGAAGGCCTTGAGCGCGCCCGCCGCGCCGCGCCGCCGGCTGTCGTCCCCCGATGCCAGCAGCAGATCGTCGATCAACGCGCCGTAGCCGCCGACGGCGAAGGGCGCCAGGGAAAGCACCAGGAAGGAGCCCACCGCGAGCGAGGCGAACCGCGTCTCTTCCGCCAGCAGGCCGGCGTAGATCAGGCCGACGAAGTCGACGACGACCAGCACCGCGAAGACGACATGCCAGAGGCTGGCGCAGAGTCGCGCGACACCTGATGGCTCGCCGCCCTGGCGCATGCCGGCGCGCAGGATGAGCCCGTGGAACGGCCGGCGCAGTTGGAAGATCGCCGCCAGCCGTACCGCGGCAGCGAAGGCGGCAACGATGATTCCGAGCAGCGCGCCGCTCTCCCAGGGAGCGCCGGGACTGAGGAGGATGTCGCGCACGGCGTTCGCGGCGGCGATCACCGTCACCGCCGCGAAAACCCAGAACCACACGACGCGCGCATCGGCATCCGGCAGGGGCGCCAGGCGCAAGGCCGGCCGGGCGGGCGCGACAATGAACCGCGCAATGGCGAGGACGACACGGGCCTTGGCGATGGCGGCGACGGCGATGACCAGCGTCAGGCGCGGTGCCACGAGAGCGGGCAGCAGCAGCCAGCCGACCAGCAGGGCGCCGGCCGCAAAAACGGCGATACCGAGGGCCTCCAGGCCGAGCCAGGCGGAGGCATAGCCGACGCGCGCAGCGTAGCGGCCCGGCCGCGCCTCGGCACAGCGCCGGCGCCAGGGCTCCATCAGGCGATCCAGCGACCACTCGAGGGCGGCGCCGATCAGAAGCGCCACAATCATCGCAGCCACCACCAGCGGGGATCCGCGAGAGCCGGGCTGGTCGGAGAGACTCTGCCACCACCTTGATGCAAGCGCCGGCAGGTTGTCCCAGCTCGCCAGGGCGGCGTCGAGCCGCCCCATGGCCAAGGCAACCTGCGATTCCGACGCCGCGCTGGTGTCTTCAGGAGCCGCCTCACGGGCGGCGAGCGGCCGACCGAGCGCCGCCAGGGCCTCCAGCAGAGCCTGCCGCTCCTCGCTGGTCAGGTCCGGCGGCAGCGTCACCACGATCGGCGCGCCCACTTCCTCCTGCGCCGCCAGCGGGCCCGACAGCAGCGCGAAGGCGGCCAAGGCGACCGCTGCCACGCACCCTTTCCCTCGTCTCCACATCGGCTGTCTCGCTGCGATGGCTCGGGACCGCCTGCCTGCGCTCCCGCCCCCCAAGTCTAAGAACCGCGGCCTCGAGCGAGCCATTGGACCAAGGGGCAATGGCATGCTATCGGCGCGCTCCCGCGACGGCCGCCTCGATCGCCTGGCGCAGCAGCGGCCCGTCGATCGGCTTGCGGAGATAGTCCGAGGCCCCGGCGGAGAGGCACCGCTCGCGCATGCCCGGCTCGTGATGCCCCGTGACGATGACCACGGGGAGGTCGCCCGACATCTGCGCGATGCAGCGCTGCACCTCGAGACCGCCAAAGCCCGGCATGTGGAGATCCAGCACGACACAGTCGGGCCGGCGCCTGTGCAGTGACGCCAGGAAGTCCTCACCCGAGGCAAAGCCCTCCGCGTCGATTTCGAGGACCTTCAAGACGCGCTGCAGGGCACGGCGTACCGAGGCGTCGTCATCGACTATCGCGACGTGGATGGGCTGCTCTCGCATAGTGGGGCAGCCTAGGCCCTCTTCACGGGCCGGCAGAATCGGACTTAGGTCCATCGCCGGGAGCGACTGGCTGCCTTCCGCCTCGCCTAGTGCGGGTGCGGCTCCGCCGGCTTCAGCCGCAAAGCCGCGCCGCCGACCGGCTGGCTGCAGGTCCGATCGGCGATGCGCGCCAGATCGACGACCGAGCGGGCACCGAGCTTTTCCATGACCCGGGCGCGATGCACCTTCACCGTCTTCTCGGCGGTGCCGAGTTCAGCCGCCACCTGCTTGTTGAGCCGCCCGGCGGCGACGAGGTCGAAGACCTGGCGCTCGCGCGGCGTGAGGCGTGCCAGGCGCTCGCTCAGCATCTCCTGCTCGGCGCGTCCCGCCCGGCCCTCACGATCCGCGCTGATCCCCCGCGCAATGGCGGCCAGCAGATCTTCCTGCAACACCGGCTTGGTGAGGAAGTCGATCGCACCGGCCTTCATGGCGTGCACCCCGGAGGAGAGGTCGCCATGGCCGGAGAGAAAGATGATGGGGCGCCTGCAGTCTGCAAGTCGGCTCTGCAGGTGAAGTCCGTCCATGCCCGGCATCAGCAAATCGAGGACGACGCAGCCGCAGCGCTCTTCGTCATGCTCGTCCAGGAAGCTCTCGGCCGTGCCATGCGCGAAAACGTCGAAGTCGAAGCCGCTCAGCAAGCGGGTCAGCGCGCGGAGGACCGAATGATCGTCGTCGACCAGATAGACCGCTGGAACCGTGCTTTCCATCGTCTGGCTTCCCCTCTTTCCGGTCTCTGTTTGCCGGCCTGTGCCCCTACTTGTGGCTGCGTTTTTGCTGCACCTCGTGCGGTTCCTCGCAAAGGAATAGGAGTAAAGTCGTACAACTCGCAGTAAAGTCCGCGCCTATCGGCCTGCTTTGTCCAGTGATAATTAGGGCGACTCGACGGGCTGACTAACAGAACTGAGCAGATTCAAGAATTCCGCAGGGAAGCAACCGGAGGTACACTTGGCGGCAATGCCGCCTTTCCGGCAACGACAGAGACGCCATGTCCTGCGGGTGGAGTGAAGCCATGCGGCTCTTGCGCAGCCTGCTTCTGCTGCTGGCCCTCTGCGGCGGTCCGCTCCCGGCTGCGGCACTGGAAAGGCCGCAGATTCTCATCCTCTCGGCAGGCGACAGCCTGCTGCCGGCCGGCCGCATCATGGCGGACGAGATCCACCGCGGACTGGAGGCGGGGTTGGGACAGGAGGTCGACACCTTCGTCGAGTTCCTCGATGCCATCCGGTTCCCGAACCCGGACGACCAGGCCCTCACGAGCCAGCTCATCGAGGCCAAGCACGGGGGCAAGCGCTTCGACCTGATCTTCGCGCTCGGACCGCCGGCCTATGCTTTCGTAGCCGCACGGCGGCCGAAGGACTACCTGCAGGCGCCCGTCGTGTTCCTCGCCATGCGCGAGTCGACGATCGCCGAAGCGCCGGCGCTGCCCGATGCCACGGGCATCGTCAGCCGCTTCGATCTGCAGGAGACCGTGCGACTGGCCAAGCGACTGCAGCCGGACCTGCAGAAGCTTTACGTCGTCACCGGCTCCAGCCCCTTCGACCGCTCGTGGGACAGTGTGGCGCGCCGGGAACTGGCGGACGCCTTCGAGGACGTCGCCATCGGCTATCTCGCCGATCTTCCGATGGATGAGCTGACGAAACAGCTCGGCGCTCTGCCGAGCCGCTCCGCACTGCTCTATCTGACCATGTTCGAGGACGCCTCCGGGCAGGCCTTCATGGCACCGGACATCGCCGGCAAGCTGGCCAAGGCCGCCCCCGTCTACAGCGTCTACAGCACCTACCTGGATCGCGGCATCGTCGGCGGCTACATGGACACCTTCGACGCCATCGGGCGCGCCGGGGCGGCCCTCGGGCTGCGCATCCTGAAAGGCGAGCCGGCGTCCAGCATCCCGCCCGGCCCGGTGGAGCCGCAGACCTATGTGGTCGACTGGCCGACGCTGGAGAAGTGGGGGCTCGATGCCGCCCGCCTGCCTTCTTCCGCGCTCGTTCTGAACAGGCCGCCTTCGCTCTGGGGCGAGTACCGTGAGCAGATCACCGTCGTCGCCGTCCTGGTACTGATGCAGACGCTCCTGATCGTCGCGCTGCTCACGCAGAACCGCCGCCGTCAGCTTGCCGAAGGGCGGCTGAAAGAAAGCGAGGACCGCATGCGGCTGGCGGCGAGCTCCGCCAACCTCGGCCTGTGGCGCTGGGACAGCCGCAGCGGCAAGGTCTGGATGACCGACCACTGCCGCAAGATCCTGGACCTGCCCGACGACAGCGAGGCGACCATCGACCGGCTCCTGGCCACGGTGCACCGCGACGACCGCACCGCGTTGCGGCGCCAGATCGAGCAGTCGGCGCGCTGGGACCGGCCCTTCGATGCCGAATGCCGCATCGTGCTGCCCGGCGGCGGCATCCGCTGGCTCAGCATCAAGGGGCAGTCGACCAAGAGCGGCCATGACCCGGCCGACCAGGTGACCGGTGTCGTCGTCGATGTCTCCGACCGCAAGGAAGAGCAGGTCGAGGCGGAGCGGCAGCGAACGCAGCTCACCCATCTTACGCGCGTGGCCATCCTGGGAGAGCTTTCCGGGGCCATGGCTCACGAGCTGAACCAGCCCCTGGCCGCCATTCTCAGCAATGCCCAGGCGGGTCAGCGCCTGCTCGAGCGGCAGCCGCCGGACCTCGAAGAGACGCGCGCCATCATGGCAGACATCGTAGCGGACGATCTGCGCGCAGGTGAGGTGATCCAGCGCCTGCGCAGCCTGCTGAAGCGCGGCGAGTCGAAGCAGGAACCGCTGGACGTGAATGTCCTGGTCGCCGAGGTGCTCGACCTCGCCCACAGCGAGCTGGTGACTCAGCAGGTTTCGCTGGAGACCGCCTTGAGCGCGGACCTGCCCGCCGTGCTGGGGGATCGCATCCAGCTTCAGCAGGTGCTGCTCAACCTCGTCATCAACGCCTGCGAGGCGATGCGGGAGATCCCCCCCGCGCGCCGCGTGCTCTCGGTATCGAGCGAGGTGCGGCAGGGACGCGAAGTGGAACTGACCGTCGCAGACAGCGGCCCCGGCGTGCCCCCCGCCCAGATCGATCAGATCTTCGAGCCTTTCTCGACCACGAAGCGCGAGGGGCTCGGCCTGGGGCTTTCCATCTCCCGTGCCATCGTCGCCGCGCACAACGGGCACCTGCGGGTGCGCAACGGCGCCGACGGGGGCGCGGTGTTCGCCATCCGCCTGCCGGCGGCGGCCTAGCGTAGATCAGGGTCGGACGAGATTGCCATCGATCCCTCCGACCCTGTGAATCCGTTCTAGGGTTCGAGCTTGATCTCGACGCGGCGGTTCGCCATCTCGGGGGCCTCGACGGGAACGACGGGATCCGCCTTGCCGTAACCGCGGCCGACGATCTTGCCCGCCTCGATGCCGCTGCCGACGAGGAACTCGATGACGGCATTGGCGCGCTGCTCGGAGAGCACCTGGTTGTAGGCATCGCTTCCGACCAGGTCGGTATAGCCGCTGATGTCGATGGTCTGGTAGTCGTCCTTCTTGGCCGCCATGATGACGTCCGCCAGCATCGCCCGGGCGTCAGGCGTCAAATCTGCCTTGTTGAAGTCGAAATGCAGGGTATAGGCCGCCGGCTCCACCTCTTCCATCACCGGAGCCGGGGCGGGCGCCGGGGCCGGCGCGGCCGCGGTCTGCGGCTGCTCCTCCAGCTTCGCCATTGCCATCTCGAATCCGTCGCGGCAGGCGGCGATGTCGTCGGGTTGGAAGTTCTCCTCCTGCTGCTCCATCCAGCAGTCGAAGTTCGCCTGCGCCTCGGCGGCGTCCATCGGCTTCTCCTGGGCCGCCCCGGCCGACATCGCCGTCATCAGGCGGACCCGCGCCGAGCTCAGCTCCTGCACCTTGTCCTCCGGAAGATCGCGCGCCGCGATCATCTCCGGCTGCACGTGCTCGCCGTCGGAGAGGGTGAGTGCCCTCTCTGCGTACCTGTCGGAATCCGTGTAGTCGCCCTGGTCGAACTCGCTCTTGGACAGCCTCACATACTCGTCGTGCAGGTCGCGCTGGTAGCTGTCGCCCGACGCCGCCGACATCTCAGCCTTCTCGTATTCCATGCCGGCACAGCCGGCCAGAAGAACCACGACAGCCGCGGCTGCGGCCGCTTTGGTGATCGCAGTCATGCTCCACTCTCCCCTCTCGCGATGTCACTGAGGTTGTTGCGGCGCTCGCGACGCCGTTTGGCGGAGCATTCCGCAAGCGGCGCTGCCTGACGAGTTGGACCAAGGTCCCACTGCCGCTAAGCGGATGCCGGCAACAGGTTGGACCATGGTCCAATGATGTGTGCCGGCACCTCCTCCTATGCTGCCACGAGGCATCGACGGAGAGTTCGGCATGCGGAGAAGGCAAGGCCGCTTGAATGTGGCCACATCGCCACTCGTCGCCCTGTTCACCCTGGCACTCGGAGCCGCCCCGACAGCAGCGCAGGACTCGCAGGACCTCGCGAAGCAACTGGCCAACCCCATCGCCAACCTCATGAGCTTTCCCCTGCAGATCAACTACGACGAAGGCTTTGGCCCGGACGGTCACGGCCAGCGGGTCCTCACCAACTTCCAGCCGGTGATACCCATCGACTTCTCGGACGAATGGCTGATCATCTCCCGCACCATCCTGCCTGTTGTCTGGCAGGACGACGTCGTGCCGGGCAAAGGCTCGCAGTTCGGCCTCAGCGACACCGTGCAGAGCTTCTTCTTTTCGCCGCATGAGCCCGGACCCGCCGGGCTGATCTGGGGCGTCGGACCGGTCTTCCTGTTGCCGACGGCGACGGAAAGCACGCTGGGCCAGGAGCAGTGGGGCGCCGGGCCGACCGTCGTCGGCCTCCGGCAGCACGGGCCCTGGACCTACGGCCTGCTGGCCAACCACATCTGGTCCTACGCCGGCGACGACGACCGCAGCGACGTCAACGCCACCTTCCTGCAGCCCTTCCTGAACTACACCTTTCCCAGCGCCACCACGCTCTTCCTCAACACTGAGACGACCTACGACTGGACCGCGGAGGAGGCCTCGGTGCCGATCAACTTCGGCGTCAACCAGCTCTTCACCATCGGTGGCCAGGCCTTCCAGATCGGCGCCGGCCTGCGCTACTGGGCCGATGCCCCCGACGGCGGTCCGGACGACATCGGCTTCCGCATCAACCTCGTCGCCCTCTTCCCCCGCTAAAATCCGTGCTGATCCTTAGCCGCCTCTTCGCCCGCCATCCTTACCTCCGGCAGCGGCGTACTGCCGCCGTTATTGCTGCGAGCCTCATGACCGCGACACCTGCATTCGCCCAGGACGACGATTGGGTCTTCGCCGTCGCGCCTTACCTCCTGGCGCCCAGTATCAACGGCGAGGCAGGCATGGGGCGCTTCATCGATGGCGCCGACGTTGACGTCGACTCGCGCGACATCTTCGAGCATCTTGACCTCGGTGCCATGATCCATGGCGAAGCGCGCCACCGCAGCGGCTTCGGCGTCATCGTCGACTACTCCTTCATGGATCTTTCGGCCGAGGCCGATGGCCCCGTGGTGCCGGGTGCCCGGATCAAGGCCGAGGTCTTCCAGGGCGTGCTCGAGGCTTTCGCCAGCTACCGCTTCGACCTTTCCACCGCGCACACGCTGGATGCTTACGCCGGCCTCCGCTGGTGGCACCTCGACGTCGAGCTGAAGCGGCGCGACGCGCCGGGCCCCAACGTGACGGAGGACAAGGGCGACGACTGGGTCGATCCCGTGTTCGGCGCACGCTGGGTTGCCGAGTGGCGGCCTGGCTGGCGCACCAGCCTGGCCGGCGACATCGGCGGTTTCGGC
>Ga0207773_100390_pt1 | contig 18913 bp, 16 predicted proteins | sample TtaePargueraPR_2_FD_187281 | JGI IMG/M metagenome (GOLD analysis project Ga0207773, IMG submission 187281) | Aerobic enrichment media microbial communities from Bioluminiscent Bay, La Parguera, Puerto Rico - Tt and M1 (3) (SPAdes) | ecosystem: Environmental > Aquatic > Marine > Unclassified ...
GGGGGCGGCGCGCGCCGCGGGCGCGCGGTGGATAGGGCGAACCTAGAGCGCATCGAAGGCCCCCAGCCGGCGAGCGATGGTGAGATAGACCGCCATGATCAGGATCGGCACCACCGAGAAGGCCGCAGCGAGGGGGATGTTGCCGGCGGTACCCTGCAGCGTGTAGACGGCCTGGCCGAGGAACAGCGTCGAGATGCCGACGATCTGCGGGGTGATGTAGTCGCCGAGGGTGAGGGCGAAGGTGAAGATCGAACCGGCGACGACACCGGGCAGCGCCAGCGGCAGGATGACCGAGCGGAAGGTTCGGCCGGGGCTGCCGCCGAGATCGGCTGAGGCCTCGGTCAGCGAATTGGGCACCCGCTCCAGTGCCGCCTGCGTCGGCAGGATCATGTAGGGCAGCCAGAGATAGACGAAGACGAGGTAGGTGCCGATATAGCTGATCGACAGCGACGGGCCGCCGATCACCGGAATCGAGAGCACGAGGTCGAGGACCGGGGTCAGCCCCGCCTTGGCGACGAACCAGTTGAGGATGCCCTCTTTGGCGAGGATCAGCTTCCAGGCGTAGACGCGGACCAGGTAGCTCGACCATAGCGGCAGGGTGACCGCGATGTAGAACAGCGCCTTCCAGCGGCCGCGGGCATAGCGGGCGGCGTAGTAGGCGATCGGGAAGGCGATCAGCGCGGCGGTCAGCGTCACCGCGGCCGCCATCAGCACCGAGCGGATGATGATGTCGAGATTGGCGGGGCGAATCAGCTCGCCATAGGTCTTGAGCGTGAACTCGCGCTTCACCAGCCCGGTGAACTCGTCGATCGAGAAGAAACTCTGGGCGAGAAGCGCGAGCAGCGAACCGACATAGACGACGCCGAGCCACAGCAGCGGCGGGCCGAGGAGCAGGAATAGCAACAGCCTCGGACGCCGCATCAGAAGGTCCGAAAGGCGGCGAAGCACGCCCTCGCGCGGGGCCGGCACGTCGCGGGCGGCAAAGGTCACGTCGTCGCCTCCATCGGGTGGAGGGCGGCGGGATCGAAGGCGACAGTCACAGCGTCGCCGGGGGCAAGGGTGAGACCGCCGCCGGGAACGACGGCATTGAGCGAAATGCCGGCGAGATCGACCTGAACCCGCCGGACCGCGCCCTGGTAGAGCACGTTCGCGACGACGCCCGGGGCGGTACGCAGACCAGGTGTGTCACGCGCTTCGGCCAGGAGCTCGACCCGTTCCGGACGGAGGCTGTAGAGGCGATGGGCGAGGCCAAGCCGCTCGGCGGCGGCCGGCTCGATGACGTTGGACCCGCCGACGAAATCGGCGACGAAGCGCGCCGAGGGCCTCTCGTAAACCTCGGCCGGGGTGCCGACCTGGACGATGCGGCCCTGGTTGAACACCGCGACGCGGTCGCTCATCGACAGGGCCTCGCCCTGGTCGTGGGTGACGTAGATGAAGGTGATGCCGACCTCGCGCTGCAGCGCCTTCAGCTCCACCTGCATCTGCTCGCGGAGCTTGAGGTCGAGGGCGCCCAGGGGCTCGTCGAGAAGCAGCACCTTGGGCCGGACCACGAGCGCCCGGGCGAGAGCGACGCGCTGTCGCTGACCGCCCGAGAGCGCCGCCGGGCGGCGGTCCTCGAGGCCGGAGAGCTTGACCAACTCGAGCATTTCATGCGCTCGACGCCGCCGATCGGCCTTGGACACGCCACGGACCATGAGGCCGTAGGCGACATTGTCGCCCACGCTCATGTGGGGGAAGAGCGCATAATCTTGAAAGACGGTGTTGACCGAGCGCCGGTAGGGCGGCACGCCCTCGGCGGTCTCGCCGAAGATCTCGATGTGACCGGAGTCCGGCTGCTCGAAGCCGGCGATGAGGCGGAGGCAGGTGGTCTTGCCCGACCCGGAAGGGCCGAGCATGGAGAAGAACTCACCGCTCTCGACGAGCAGGCTCACCGCGTCGACGGCGCGGATATCGCCGAAGCGTCGCGAGACGTTCTCGAAGCGGACGGCGGGGGTGCCGTTCATGGAGGCAGCACCGGAAATCGGAGAAACCGGAATCGGCTGCGCCGGTCAGGCCACGGACTGGTTGGGACATGACCCGCGGATGGCGGTGCGCGGTGAAGTATCTCTCCGCGCACCGCCGGGCAGAGCGTCAACGGCCGCCGAGGATGGCGATGTAGTCCGACACCCAGCGATAGTAGGGCACGCAGCCATCCGCATTCGACGCACACTGCGATACCGGCGTCCGCCAGAACGCGATGCGGTCGAACTCGCCTTCGCCATTGGTCGCGCAGCCCTCGTCGCCGAGCAGCGCATTGCCCTTGCACGCGGCGAGCACGGCCGGCACGGAGCCGAACCAGGCGGCGAGGTCGCCCTGGAGCTTGGGGTTGATCGAATGCTCAAGCCACATATAGGCGCAGTTCGGATGGGCCGCGTTGGCATGCATCATGGTGGTGTCGGCCCAGCCCGTCGCGCCCTCCTCGGGGATGGTGCTAGCGATCGGCTGATCCTCGGACTGGAGGATGTTGACCTGGAACGGCCACGAGGAGGAGGCGACGAATCCCTCGTTCTTGAAGTCGTCCATCTGGACGAAGGCGTCATGCCAGTAGCGGGAGACGATCTGGCGCTGCTGACGGAGAAGATCGAGGGCCGCCTTGTACTGCTCCTCGTTCAGCTCGTAGGGGTCCTTGATGCCGAGCTCGGGCTTGTGGGCCTTTAGGTATAGCGCGGCGTCGGCGATGTAGATCGGACCGTCGAAGGCCTGGACCCGGCCGGCATTGGGCTTGCCGTCGGGCAGATCCATCGGCTCGAAGACGACGTTCCAGCTGGTCGGCGCCTGCTTGAAGACGTCGGTGTTGTACATCAGGACGTTCGAGCCCCACTGGTAGGGGACGCCGTAGTGGACGCCGTCGACGGTGTGCCACGGCGCATTCTGGAGCCGTTCGTCGACCGTGCCCCAACTCGGGATGAGCTCGATGTTGATCGGCTGGACGGTCTTGCCGGCAATCAGGCGAAGGCTTGCGTCGCCCGAGGCGGTGACGAGGTCGAAGCCACCCTCGTTCATCAGTGCCACCATCTCGTCCGAGGTGGCGGCAGTCTTGACGTTGACCTTGCAGCCGGTCTTGGCCTCGAAATCGGTGACCCAGTCGAAGTTCTTGTCGGTCTCGCCGCGCTCGATATAGCCAGCCCAGGCGACGATATCCACTTGGCCTTCGCCTTCGCCGATAGCATCCATCTGCGCCAACGCCGGCATTGCAAGCGACGAAGCCGCGAGCGTCGCCGCGGCAATCCTGAGAGCCTTGCCCATCTGGTGAATCCCTATCCCTCTTGCCCGCGGCCGGCAGGGCAGAGGCCATGGCGACACTGTCCCGCCGGCCATTGGCCGAAAGTGTGCATCGCCGCGCGAAGCAATCGCAAATACAAAATTCAGAACCCAATCATCGGAAAAGGCGATGGTGCTGTTGAGAGGACGCGACGCGCCTCAACCGACCGTCAACACGATGCGTCCGACATGGTCACCGGCGTCCATCCGCGCGTGGGCATCCGCAGCGCGCAGAAGCGGATAGGTCGAGCCGATCACCGGTGCAATGGTCCGCGCCTCGAACAGCGGCCAGACCTTCTCGTGAAGGGTCGCCGCTATCCGGGCCTTGAACTCAACCGAGCGGGGCCGCAGCGTCGAGCCCGTGTGCCACAGGCGCTTGGACATCAGGCGGCGGATGTCGACCTCGGCGCGGGCGCCCTTCTGCACGGCGATCTGGACGATCCGTGCCTCCTCGGCGGCAGCCTCGTAGTTGCGGTTGACATAATCGCCGCCGACCATGTCGAGAATGACATTGACGCCGCGGCCGTCGGTCTCGCGCTTGACCACCTCGACGAAATCCTCGGTCTTGTAGTTGATGGCGACCTCGGCGCCGAGATTGCGGCAGGCCTCGCACTTCTCGGCGTTGCCGGCGGTGACGAAGACGCGCGCGCCGAAGGCCTTGGCGAGCTGGATGGCGCTGGTGCCGACGCCGGAGGCGCCGCCATGGATGAGGATGGTCTCGCCGGGAGCGAGCCGGCCCCGCTCGATGATCGACGGCCAGATCGTAAAGAAGGTCTCGGGGATTGCGGCCGCCTCCTCGATGGTGAACCCGTTCGGCACGGGAAGCGCGTTCCGCTCGTCGACCTTGGCGTATTCGGCATAGCCGGCGCCGGGGAGAAGCGCACAAACCTTGTCGCCGAGGGCGAAGCGGGCGGCTCCCTCGCCGAGCGCCACCACCTCGCCGGCAACCTCGAGCCCAGGAATCTCGACCGGGGCGCCGGGCGGCGGCGGATATTGGCCGCGACGCTGCATGATGTCGGGCCGGTTGACGCCGGCCGCGCCGACCTTGATGAGAATTTCTCCAGGCCCGGGTCGGGGAACCGGCCGCTCCGCCGCAACCAGCACCTCGGGGCCGCCGGGCGCCTTGATCACGATCGCCGTCATCGTCTCGGGAATCGTCGGCAAGGCGGGGAATCCTCTTCTCTCCAGTTCGCGGCCACGGTCTAGCGGCTCCGCCCGGCCATGACAATCGCCGGGGCGTCCGATAGCCTCCCGGTTCAGGGATCAAGGAGGAAGATCGATGCCGCTCGTCGACGAGGATGCGCCCCGAACGCCGCGGACCCACGCCATCGGCGAGGATCTCTCGACGCTGTCGCTCGATGAACTCGCCGCCCGGATCGCAATGCTCAGGGAGGAAATCGTCCGGGTTGAAGACGCCATCGCCGCCAAACGTGAAAGCGCGGCCGCGGCAGACAAGATCTTTGGCCGGTAGGCCTTTTTTTACACTATCCGGCTGCCCGGACGCGATCTGTTAACGCTTCCTTAAGTTTTACGGTTCTTTACTGAATCCTGTCCAGTCATCTGGATTCGAGTGGCTCCTGTCCACTCTTTGACGCCTCCCTGTTAGACTTTCCAAGAGCCGCTCCTCCCAAAGCGGCTCTCTTTTTGCCTTGCGTCGGACGCTGGAAGGTGAGAGGACGACAGGGCGGCGGAATTAGGAGGTTTGACAGGGTTCGGGATTTGTCCCGTTTCGGGACAGTCCAGGGGAATGGTGTAGCAGCGAATGGCGGAAGAGAGTCTCAAACAGGGCGTGGAACGCGAGCCGGTCCTGTTCGCCCCCATTCTGGCCGGATCGGACATGTTCCGATTGCTGTTCAAGGAAGGGATGTCGCTGGTCGAGGAGACCGCAGACTATCTCGATGGCGACGGGCGCGGGGATTCGCGCCGCTTGACCCGCGCTGGATCGCTTGCCTACGCGACGGAATCGATGCGCCTGACGACCCGGCTTATGCAGCTCGCGTCATGGCTACTGCTGCAGCGGGCGGTGAACGACGGCGAACTCACCGATGAACAGGCGCGCGCCGAGAAAAACAAGGTGAAGCTTGCCGGGCTCGCCACGGCAACCCAAGGCGCCGGCTGGGACGCGCTGCCCGAGCGGCTCAGATCCCTGATTACCCGCTCGCTTCGTCTGCAGGAACGCATCCGTCGCCTCGACGGAGCGCACGGCCCGGACGGGCCGCCGGTGGTGGGCAATCCAGTGCGCGACCAGATCGGCCTCATCGCCAACGCTTTCAACGCCGTGATGCGTTAGGCCCTTCCGGGCTGCCGACAAGCCGCGAAAGACAGTTGCGCTGGACGATCGGAGGCTCGGGCGACCGGGCCTCTTTCCGTTCCGACGAGTGGCTGGCCACAAGACCTAGAAGGAATGGACCGGCCGGTCGATCCCCTTCCGTGCAGCCGAGCCGACGTCTTCAATTCCGAAACCGGCTCAGGGCCGTACGACCACGGTTCCCGTCGCAATCAGAAGTCCGGAAGGTGGTGGAGCCAGGCGGAATCGAACCGCCGACCTCTTGAATGCCATTCAAGCGCTCTCCCAACTGAGCTATGGCCCCTCCGGGGGTATCGCGGGACAGGCCGGCTGTTTGCCGGCTCCGCATCGCGATCGGTCAGATAGCACCTCACAGATCGAATTTCCACCCGGACGAAGCGGCGATGCGACGGGATTTTTTATCCCGCCCGCCGACCGTCCGGCCGGGCTCAGGGTTCCTCGTCGTCGACGTCTCCGATTATCGTGGAGACGTCGTCGCCCTCCTCGTCCTCGTCGGGCTCGAGGAAGGTGTCGTCATCGGTGTCGTCTTCGACGTCCTCGTCGTCCTCGACCACCACCGCGCCGGTATCGGCCTCCTCCTCGTCGGCCTCCTCGAGCGGGACGAAGACCGCCTTGGTGTCGGCTTCAACCTCGATATCGTCCTCCTCATCGGCGACGACAGCCGCTGCCGCGCGCACGCGCGTGGACGGCTCGAACTGCGTGCCGCACCGCGGGCAGACGATCGGGTCGTGATTGAGGTCGTAGTACTTTGCGCCGCAGTTCGGGCAGATGCGCTTGGTGCCGAGTTCAGGTTTCGCCACTGTCCTTTGCCTCGTCGGAAGCGTTGAGCGGCCTCCCCTAGTCCGGTCGGCGGGTCGAGTCAAACGGGTTTTCGAGACCGTGGCCACGGCCGGGTGACGACGCCCCTCGCGCTATGCTATCGCTCCCCCCGCTCGCTCAGACCTGCGACGATCCGGAGCACCGCCAGCCCATGTCGAAACACCCCCGCGCGATCCCCCTTCGCGCCCGCCGTTCGGGGCCGCTCAAGGGTACCGTCCGGCCGCCCGGCGACAAGTCGATCTCGCACCGCTCGCTGATGCTCGGCGCGCTCGCCGTCGGCGAGACCACCGTCGAAGGCCTGCTCGAGGGCGAGGACGTCCTCGCCACCGCCGATGCGATGCGCGCCTTCGGCGCCAGCGTCACCCGCACCGGCGACGGTGCCTGGAGCGTCAAGGGCCTCGGCGTCGGCGGACTGCTCGAACCCGAGGGCGTCATCGACTACGGCAATGCCGGCACCGGCGTCCGCCTCGCCATGGGCATCGCCGGCAGTCACGCCTTCACCACCACCTTCACCGGCGACGCCTCGCTCGTCGGCCGGCCGATGGGCCGCGTGTTCGATCCGCTCCGTCGCATGGGCGTCCAAGTCCTCGCCCGCTCCGGGGATCGCCTGCCGGCCACGCTCCGCGGCCCCGACATGCCGGTGCCGATCGAATACCGGCTGCCGGTCGCCTCGGCGCAGGTCAAGTCGGCGGTGCTGCTCGCCGGCCTCAATGTGCCCGGCACCACGACGGTCATCGAGCCGGTGGCGACCCGAGATCATACCGAGCGCATGCTCGCTGCCTTCGGTGCCGCCATCGAGACCGACACCGGCGCGGATGGTGCGCGCGTCATCCGTCTGGAGGGGCGTACCGATCTCAAGCCGCAGAAGATCGTCGTTCCCGGCGACCCCAGCTCCGCCGCATTCCCGATCGTCGCCGCGCTCATCGTCGAGGGATCCGACGTCACCGTCGCCAACGTGCTGATGAACCCGACCCGCTTCGGCCTGGTGGAAACGCTGCTCGAGATGGGCGCCGACCTCTCGATCGAGAACCGCCGCAAGGTCGGCGGCGAGGATATCGGCGACGTCCGGGTCAAGGGCGGGCGTCTCAAGGGCATGGCGGTGCCGGCCGAGCGGGCGCCGTCGATGATCGACGAGTATCCAGCCCTCGCCGTTGCCGCCGCCTTCGCCGAGGGCGACACCCGCTTCGACGGCATCGGCGAGCTCCGCGTCAAGGAGTCGGACCGCATCGCCTCGGTCGTAGCGGGCCTCACTGCCAACGGCATCGCGGTCGAGGAAGGACCGGAGTCCATCGTCATCCACGGCGCGCCGCATGTCGTCGGCGGCGGCACCGTCACCACCCATCTCGACCACCGCATCGCCATGAGTTTCCTCGTCCTCGGTCTGTCGACCCAGGAACCAGTCACCGTCGATGACGGCACGCCGATCGCTACCAGCTTCCCCGAATTCCGCGCCATGATGGCCGGCCTCGGCGCCGACATCACGGAGGCCGACCTTGGCTGAGGGCGGCTCGCCCGGCCGCGCGCCATGATCGTCGCCATCGACGGACCAGCCGCCGCCGGCAAGGGCACGCTTGCCGCCCGGCTCGCGGCGCATTTCCGCCTGCCCTATCTCGATACCGGCCTGCTCTACCGTGCCGTCGGCAGGCGGATCGAGGATCGCGGCCTCGACCCGGGCGATGCGGCCGCGGCCGCGGCCCAAGCGCGCGCGCTCGCTCCGGACGAGCTTGCCAACCCCGCCCTTCGCGGCCACGACGCCGGCGAGCTCGCCTCACGAATCGCGGTCCACCCCGAAGTCCGGGCGGCGCTGCTTGCGTTCCAGCGTGACTTCGCCCACCGCGCCGGCGGCGCCGTCCTTGATGGCCGCGACATCGGCACCGCGGTGGCGCCCGATGCCGACGTCAAGATCTTCGTCACCGCCAATGCCGAGGTGCGCGCCCGCCGCCGCACCGACGAGCTCCGCGCCAAAGGGCGCGACATCGACTACGGGCGCATCCTCGACGAGATTCGCGCCCGCGATGCCCGCGACGCCGGCCGCGCCAGCGCGCCGCTTCTTGCGGCGCCCGACGCCGTCGTCCTCGACACGTCCGACCTCGATGCCGATCAGGTCTTCGCGGCGGCCGTCGCGATCATCGAGGCTGCCCGGAGCGGACGTCCGCCGGTTTCGTCCGACCATGTGTTGGGCTAGGGTTCCGGCGCCGAATCGCGAGTAAAGCAGGTCGAAAGCGCATGATGAAGCTCATCTGGACGATCATCGGCATCCTCATTCTCGTGCACGCCTATTTCTATATCCGCTACCAACAACTCGACCCCTGCGATGCCGCGCTGGCTAAGGTGACCCGGGAAGATCCGGCGGCGATCCCCGAGGTCGGCGCCCTCATTGCCGACAAGAATCTCGGTGCCATCGGCCGCTGCTACATGATCGCCATCCTCGGTCCGGGCCAGCCCTAGCCCCGCGGCGAATGCCGCCCCGCTCGGAACAGGCAAATGCTTGCCGTCGATGGTCGCGACTACCGGTTCGAGGGCCATGCCATCGTCTCCGCCGACGATCGCATCGCCGACGCGAGCGGCCTTACTCCGCCGAGCCTTCGCATCGAGGCCGACTGGCGCCGCTTCCAGGCCGCCCTCGACGGGAGCGCCGTGATCGTCCTCGGTCGGCTCGGCCATGAGGTCAATCCCAACCGCATGCAGCGCAACCGCCTCGTTCTCTCCGGGGCGGCGCGCGGCGTTGAGCGCCGGAATGACGCCTGGTGGTGGAACCCGGTGGAGGCGACCCTCGCGGATGCGCTTCGCATCGCGGCACCCGGCGGCGGCGTCGTCGCGGTACCGGGCGGCATGCGGGTGTTCGACCTCTTCCTCACAGTCGGCTATGACGCCTTCCACCTGACCCGCGTCGCCGATGTGCTCGTGCCCGACGGCACGCCGCTGTTCTCCACGATCGCCCCGAACCGTACCGCGGACGACATCCTCGCCGCCCATGGACTTCAACCCGGCGCGCCGGAGGAGATCGCCCCCGGCACGCGGCTGACGACCTGGCGGCCCGCTGCGACCGCTTGACGCGGAGACCCGACCGCCCGACACTCGACCGCCAAGAGCGGGGCAAGCGCATGGACGTCCGCGGCATCCTCAACGCCACTTCCTTCTTCAACGTGGTGCTCGACGCCGAGCAGCTCGACAGGCTCGCGGCCTCAACGAAGGTGGTTCATTTCGGAAAGCGCGACGTGCTGGTCCGCGAACGCGAGCTCGGCGCCTCGATGTTCGCCCTGGTCGAGGGCAAGGTCACCGTTTCCGTCCACACCCCGGCCGGTGACAAGACTGTGGCGACGCTGTCGCCGGGGGATGTGGTCGGCGAGATGTCGCTGTTCACCGGCGAGCGTCGCAGCGCCACCGTCACCGCCGCCGGCCGTGTCACGGCGCTCGAGATCACCAAGGACGCGCTGAAACCGATCCTCGCCGCAGCACCCGCCCTGGTCGACCGTTTCGCCGCCCTGGTCGAGCAGCGCCACGCCGAGCTCGCGAGCCGCAACCAGGCGGCTCGCCGCACGATCAGCGTCGGCGTCGGCCGGGCGGAGATCGCGGCGCGGATGTCGGCCTTCTATTCGGGCTGATCCCGACGCCGTTTCGAGCGCCTTCCCGTCTGCACGGCGTCGGCGAGCCACGCCAGCGCATGGTCTGCGACCGGGGCGAGGAGGGATGGCGCGATCAGCCAGTGGCCGTGGTGGGGGATGACGACCAACCGGCCTTCGTGCTTGTCGGCGATCCCGCGCGCCACCTCGAGCGGCACCAGCCGATCGGCGCTGCCGTGCAGCACGAGCATGGGGCAACGGACCGCCCGGCGCTTCACCCGCGCCCGGCCGAACACCAGGTCGCGATAGGCCCGCCCGGACTCCGGCACGAAGCCGGCCGCCACCACGTCCTGCTCGGCCGGGGGCAGATCGTGCAATGCCAGTCGGCGGATCGCCGACGGCCATGGCCGGAACGGCAGCCCTGTCAGCACCAGGGGCGCGACGGCGGCGAAATAGGGGATCGCTCCCGCCGGCGCCGGAACCCGCCCGCCAGGGAGAGGCGAGACCAGCACGATCGCCGCCGCCAGCCGTTCGGCCGCAATCATCCGCGCGATCAGCCCGCCCATGGAATGGCCGACCACGACGGGGGGTTCACCGAGCCGCTTCACGACCTTGCGCATCGCATCGACATAGCCGCCGAATCCCGTGAGGCGGAGGATGCCGCGGTCGACCGGCGCGTGGCCGGGCAAGGCCGGCACGACCACCCGATACCCGGCCGCCGCGAAGCGGTCCCGCCACGCCTCGAAATGCGCCGGCTGGCTGCAGGCGCCGTGGATCAGGACGACGGGCGGTTTCCGGCTCATCATCTCACCGTGAGGCTGAACGGTGGTGGTGTCGAGAGACGGCGCCTTCCGAACGCCAATCCTCGCAAAGGGGTGGCTACCGGCGTGGGCGTTCGTCGCCAAGCGCCGATGTGACGGCGACAAAAAGCGGGTGATCGGCAATCTCCTCGAGGGTGACGCCGAGCTTTCTCCGCCAGTTGGGGTGCTCGTTGACAGTGCCCGGAATGTTCACCTGCTCGATCGCGCCGGCGAGGTCGTCGGCCGAGACCGCCACCAGCCGCGAGGGCGTGCGCGCAATGAAGCGGTGCACGGCGACGGCCAGTGCTTCCGGCAGCGTGGCGTCCGGCTCGGCCTCGGCGCGCATGACCGGCGAAAGCTCTGGCGGCAGCAGGCGATGGCTCTCGAGCAGGCCGAGCAGCCGGCGCCGCTCGTGGGCGCGTGCCGCAAGCTCCCCAGGCAGCGATGCGATCGACAGCATGCCGATATCGGCGCGGGTAGCGAGGTCGTGTCCGCTCCACCAACCGGCGAAGGTCTGAGTGTCATGGGTGGTCACGCAAGCCAGCGCCTCGCGCGGATAGGCGTCGGCGGGCAGGAAGAGGTCGCCGCTCTTCTCGAAGAACAGCACGCGGTAGCTCTGGATGTCGGCCGCGTGCATGGCGGCGCGGAACCCGTCGGGCACGATGCCGAGATCCTCACCGATCATGATGGCGTGCCGGTTCTGCGACACCTCGGCGATGGTCCGCACCAGCTCGGCGAAGGGATAGCGGACATAGGCGCCGTCTCCGGCGGAGAAGCCGTGGGCAATCCAGAACAGCCGGTAGAGACTCATGGCGTGATCGATGCGGAGGGCGCCGGCATGGGCGAGCACCGAATCGATCGAATCGCGAATCGGCTCGAAGCGGCGCTCGGCCAGCACCGATGGCAAGACCGGCGCGAGTCCCCAGTCCTGGCCGGCGGCATTGAAATAGTCCGGCGGTGCGCCGATCCGGACCCCGGAAATCACCAGCGCCCGGTCGGACCAGGTGGCGGACCCGTCCGGTGCGACGCCGACCGCGAAGTCGAGATAGAGGCCGATCCGCATTCCGGCGGTCCGCGCGCGGTCCTGGGCGCGGCCGAGCTGACGGAAGGCGACCCACTGCAGGAAGCAGTGGAACATGATGAGGTCGTGGTTCCGGTTGGCGAAGTCCTTGACCGCTTCGTCCGCCGGGGAGCGGTAGGCCTCGGGCCAGCCCGGCCAGGTTGCCCCGTGTCCGTCCGCCACCATCGCCTCCGATAGCGATTCGAACAGGGCATGGAGGTAGAGCGCCTCGCCCTCCTCGGCGACGAAGGTGAGAAAATCGGCCCGCAGTCCGTCGTCGCCATCGGTCTCGAACAGGTCGAACAGGCGCTTCAGGGCGCGGTGCTTGATACCGCGCACGGCATCGTAGTCGACGAGATCGCCCGCGCGCACCGAATCCGGCAGATCGAGCGCGTCGCCGAGGCGCTCGGCGCCCGGCGCCGTATCGACGGCGATGTACATCGGATTGAGGTAGCGCCGGTGCGACGGCCAGAACGGACTGCATCCGTCCGGCGCGGCGAAGAGGAGCGCATGAAGTGGATTGACCCCCAGGAAATCGGCGCCGGCCGAGGCCGCGATCTCGGCAAAGCGACCAAGATCTTCGAAATCGCCGATCCCCCAGTTGCGGGCGGAACGGAGCCCGTAGAGCTGGCAGGTCACGCCCCAGCAGCGCCCTTCCCGCAGCCACTCCGGCATATGGCAGCGGGCGCCGTCCGGCACCGCGAACGGGCCGAATGCGACGGGCTCGAGCGAAGCGAGGCTTCCCGCGACTTCGGCATCGTCGCCGCAGGCGATTCCCATCGCCTTGAGGATGCCGCGCACCGCGTCATCCGGGACCTCCACCGTCTCGCCGGTCAGCGTGACGTACTGCCGGACGATCCCCGCTTCCGCCGCCAGGCGGTGAAGCTTCTCGCTCACGATCATCCGTCCTCGCCGGAGAGAAGCAGCAACGAACGGCCCTCGAGATGGATCGTGTCGCCGCCGGAGTGAAGCTTGCCCGGCGGATCGATCTGACCGCGTCCGCTGTCGACCCGAATCCGCCAGCGGCGCCCGTTCTCCCTCGGCAGGTTGAAGGGGAGCGAGTCGTGCCAGGCACTGGCGAGGATGAGCAGCCGGTCGGCAGCGTCGCGCAGCAAGAGGCCGATCACCTTGGCGTTGCCGTCGCCCCACGCCTCGGCGTCCATCTCACCGCCGTCGGGGCGGAACCAGGTCACGTCGCGCGTCCCATTGCCGTCGATTTCGCGGCCATGGAGGAAGTTGCCGGCCTCCAGGATAGGGTATTGCTTGCGGAGTGCGATGAGGCCGCGAACGAACTCGAGGAAGGCGGCATTCGCATCCGAAAGCTCGTCCCAGTTCATCCAGGCGATCTCGTTGTCCTGGCAGTAGGCATTGTTGTTGCCGCCCTGGCTGCGCCCGCGCTCGTCGCCCATCAGGATCATCGGCATGCCCTGCGACAGGATGAGGGTCGCGATCGTCGCCCGCCGCAGGCGCTCGCGAAGCGCGAGGATATGTGGGTCATCGGTCGGTCCCTCGACGCCGCAGTTCCAGCTGCGGTTGTCGTCGTGACCGTCGCGGTTGCCCTCCTGGTTTGCCTCGTTGTGCTTGTGGTTGTAGGCCCACAGATCGGCCAGCGTGAAACCGTCGTGGGCGGTCACGAAGTTGACGCTCGCCCATGGCTTGCGGCCCTGCCGGTCGAAGAGGTCGGCCGAGCCGAGAAAGCCGCGGGCGAAGTTGGGCAACTGCCCGCTGTCGCCCTTCCAGAACGAGCGCATGTCGTCTCGGTAGCGTCCATTCCACTCGGCCCAGCCGGGCGGGAAGTTGCCGAGCTGGTAGCCGTTCGGGCCCACGTCCCAGGGCTCGGCGATCATCTTGGCCCTCTGCAGCACCGGGTCCTGGCGGATCGCGTCGAGAAAGACAGCGTTCCGATCGAACTGATCGTATTCACGGCCGAGCGAACTCGCGAGATCGAAGCGGAAGCCGTCGATGTTGCAGGTCTCGACCCAGTAGCGAAGCGAATCCATCACCATCTGCAGCACCCGCGGATGGCGGAGGTTCACCGTGTTGCCGCAGCCGGTGGTGTCGAAATAGTAGCGCTTGTCCTCGGCGAGCATGTAGTAGCTCGCATTGTCGATGCCGCGGAATGACAGCGTCGGCCCGAGATGGTTGCCTTCGGCCGTGTGGTTGTAGACGACGTCGAGGATCACCTCGATGCCGGCCTCGTGCAGCCGGCGCACCATCACCTGGAATTCCTGGAGGCCCGCGCCCGGGGAGTAATAGCGCGGCGCCGGCGAGAAGTAGTTGACGGTGTTGTAGCCCCAGTAGTTGGCGAGTTTCTTCTCGACCAGGTAGCGATCGTCGAAGAATGCCTGCACCGGCATGAGCTCGACCGCGGTGACGCCGAGCTTGACGAAATAGTCGACGATGTTGGGGTCAGCGAGCGCTGCGAACGTGCCACGGATACGCTCGGGGATGTCTTCGCGCGCCGCGGTCATGCCCTTCACATGCGCTTCGTAGACGATCAGCTCGGACCACTTTCGCCCCAGCGGCCGATCGCCGTTCCGCCGCGAGCCGGTATCGACGACCACGCATTTGGGGATGACGAAGGCGGAGTCGCGACGGTCGGGCAGCAGGTCGCCGCGGTTGGTGCCGACCCGGTAGCCGAACAGCGCGTCGTGCCAGCGGATGTCGCCATGGAGCGCCTTGGCGTAGGGGTCGATCAGCAGCTTGTGGGGATTGAAGCGATGGCCGTTCGGCGGGTCGTAGGGCCCGTGCACCCGGTAGCCGTAGAGCTGCCCCGGCCGGATGTCGGGGAAATAGCCGTGCCAGACCTCGTGCGTGAATTCGGGGAGCGCGATGCGGTCGGTCTCGCGGCGGCCCTTGTCGTCGAAAAGGCACAGCTCGACCTTGGTGGCATGGGCGGAAAACAGCGCGAAATTGACGCCGCCGCCGTCCCATGTCGCCCCACGGGGATAGGGACTGCCGGGTTCGACGCGTAACTTGCTCATGGCGGGAAGCGGCCTTGATCCGCAGTGCTTTCGGCCGGCCCGACGGACCGGCATCTTGTTGATGGACCGGCGCCTCGGCCGCCGTCAATCCGCGGTGCTGCCTATCTGTTATGCACGAAGACGGAAGTGGAAAGCGGCGGCAGCCGCAGGGTCAGTGACTGCTCCTGGTCGTTCCAGGCCACCGGCTCGGCCTCGGCGCCGCCCGGATTGCCGACGTCGGAACCGCCATAGATCGCGGCGTCGGTGTTGAACCGCTCGACCCAGCGCCCGGGCATCGGCACGCCGACCCGGAAGCCCTCGCGCACCACCGGAGTGAAGTTGCTGACCACGAGCACCGCCGCATCGCCGTCGTTTCCGGCGCGCACGAAGCTGTAGACGCTGTTCTCGGCGTCGCCCACGTCCATCCACCGGAATCCTGCCGGCTCCGTATCACGCACGTACAGCGCCGGCAGCTCGCGGTAGATCCGGTTGAGATCGCGGACCAGGTCCTGCATCTGGCGGTGCGCCGGCTCGGCAAGAAGGTGCCAGTCGAGCGAATGTTCGTGGCTCCATTCGGCCTCCTGCGCGAACTCGCCGCCCATGAACAGCAGCTTCTTGCCGGGATGGGTCCACATGAAGGCGAAATAGGCACGAAGGTTCGCAAACTTCTGCCAACGGTCGCCCGGCATCTTGCGGATCAACGAGCCCTTGCCGTGGACGACCTCGTCATGACTGAGCGGCAGCACGAAGTTCTCGGTGAAGGCGTAGTGGATACCGAAGGTCATCTGGTGATGGTGGTACTTCCGGTGAACCGGCTCGAGCTTCATATATTCGAGTGTGTCGTGCATCCACCCCATGTTCCACTTGAAGCCGAAGCCGAGGCCACCGCCGTCGACCGGCCGCGACACCTGCGGCCAAGCCGTCGATTCTTCCGCGAAGGTGGTGGAGCCGGGATGTTCGCCGAAGGTCAGCGTGTTCATCTCGCGCAGGAAGGCGATCGCCTCGAGGTTCTCGCGTCCGCCGTGGACGTTGGGAATCCACTCCCCGGCCTCACGCGAATAGTCGAGATAGAGCATCGAGGCCACCGCATCGACCCGGAGCGCGTCGATGTGGAAGCGGTCCAGCCAGTAGAGTGCATTGGCGACCAGGAAGTTCCGGACCTCGGTCCGTCCGAAATTGTAGATGAGCGTGTTCCAGTCGCGGTGGAAGCCGAGCCGCGGATCCTGGTGCTCGTAGAGCGCGGTGCCGTCGAAGCGGCCGAGGCCGTGGGCGTCGGTGGGGAAGTGGGCCGGCACCCAGTCGATGATCACCCCCAGTCCGGCGGCATGGCAGCGGTCGACGAAGCGGGCGAAGGCCTCCGGCGGCCCGAACCGGCTGGTCGGCGCGTAGAGTCCGATCGGCTGGTAACCCCAAGATCCGTCGAACGGGAACTCGCTCACCGGCAGCAGCTCGAGATGGGTGAAGCCCATGTCGAGCGCGTAGGGGATCAGCGTGTCGCCGAGCTCGTCATAGCTGAGGAATTCGTTGTCGTTCTTGCGCCGCCACGAGCCGAGATGGACCTCGTAGATCGAGATCGGCGCCGTGGTTGCCTGCCGGTCGCGCCGCTCCGCCATCCATGCCGCGTCACCCCAGTCGTGGCGTACCAGCCCGGACACCCTGGAGGCCGTCGCCGGTGGCATCTGGTGACTGAACCCCACCGGATCGGCCTTGAGGGGCTGCAGCGCTCCGTCCGGGCCGAGCAGCTCGTACTTGTAGATCATGCCGACGCCGATGCCGGGAACGAACAGCTCCCAGATGCCGGTCTCTACCCGCTTGCGCATCGGGTGGCGGCGGCCGTCCCAGCTGTTGAAGTCGCCGACGACGCTGACCCGGCTGGCATTGGGCGCCCACACCGCGAAGGCGACACCCTCGACGCCGTCGATCGATGTCGGATGCGCGCCGAGCCGCTCGTAGAGGCGGTGATGGTGCCCCTCGCCCATCAGGTAGACGTCGAGCTCACCGAGGATCGGAGGAAAACGGTAGGTGTCCTCCGCCTGCCATGCGGTGTTGCGACCATCCCAGAGGTCGAGCCTGTAATGGAAGCGTTTCTTGCGCCTCGGCACCGTCCCGGCGAAGAATCCGGCCGGATCGAGGCATTGCAGCGAAGCGGCCTGCTTTCCCGTCGCCGCGTCGATCACGTTGCAGGTCGCCGCTCCGGGCCAGAACACCCGCACCGAAACCGCTTCGTCCGGATCAGCCTGGTGCATGCCGAGCACGGAGAACGGGTCGCCGTGCCGCCCGGCGACGATTGCGGCGACGTCGGCGTCCGACGGACGCCAGGACGGTCTCGCCTCTTTGGCCGTCTTGCCTGGCATGGGTCGCTCCTTCGTTTCGCTCATCCCATGTCCCGCGTCATGATGTCGAGCATTCCCCGGATCGGGATCGCCAGCCACGTTGGCCGTGCCGACGCTTCGTACTGCACCTCGTAGGCCGCCTTTTGAATGACAAAGAGGTCGAGCAGTGCGGCCCTGAGATCGCCCTCAGGCAGGAAACCGACAGGTTCCGCGGTAGCCGCATAACCACCGAGGAAATCGCGGATCGCCTGATCCCGCCAGGCGATGATGCGATCATGGAGCGGTGGCTCCACCGTGCCCGCCCGCTCGCGCTGCCGGTCGAGGGCCGAACGCGCCGCATAATCGAACGAGCGCAGCATCCCGGCGACGTCCCTGAGCGGCGAAGTCTTGGCCCGGCGTTCCGCAAGTCCGCGCTGCGGCTCGCCCTCGAAGTCGATCAGGTAGACGTCGTCCTGCGCGACAAGCACCTGGCCGAGGTGGTAGTCGCCGTGGACACGGGTCTTGAGGCCGGAAGCCGCCAGCTTCGCCACGCCGGCCAGCCGCGCAAGGATCTGCTTCCTCGCCTTGACCAGCGCGGTGGCATCGGCCCTGGTCTCGTCCGAGAGCTGGGGCAGTGCCCGTTGCACGACGTCGACCGCGCGGGTCACGTCACGGGTTGCCTCGCGCACCCAGCGCTTGAGGTCTCCCGCCTTCGTCGCCTCGGCCTTGAACGACCGGTCGGCGGTGCGGATAGCGAAGGCCGCGTGGAGCTCGGCGGTCCGCTGGCCGAGGATTGTGCCGAGATTGAGCGGGTGGGCGAAGGGCGGCGGCGGCTCTTCGGATGGCGGCGTCAGGGCGTAGGCGTCGAGATCGACCGACAATGCGTCCAGCAGCACGTTCCAGGCGTCGCCCTGATTGCGGACGAACCCGGACACCGCCGCCAGCGCCACCGGCTCGCCGCCGGTCGGGACGAACTCGACCGCACCGAGGAACGGCGGCGTGTTGCGGAAACCGGCAACTTCGGTGAGAAAGCGGCTGACCGCGATCTCGGGCTGCTCGCCGTCGCGGAGGCGGCGATAGATCTTCACGATCGCCTGGTCGTTGGCGATGAAGGAGACATTGCTCTGCTCGACGCCGACGCTGCGAAGCGGCCCGTCGAGGTCGACCTCAGTGATGCCAGGGGTGGACGTCACGTGGATCGTGCCACCCGTCGCCTCGATCGTCCGCCCGGCTCGGATCGCGGCGATCAGGTCGCGGTGGAAGCGCTCGTCATAGGAGGCGTCGATGATGGCACCAAGCTTGGCCGCGGTCCTGATCTTGGCCAGCGTCCATGACAGCTTCGGCGCACCGAAGCGGAGGTTATCCTCGCCCCACAGCACCGAGAGCGGCATCAGGTAGCGCTGCGCCTCGCCCTTGCCGGTCTCCGCCTCTACGATCAGCAGCTGGTTTTCGTCGCCGGGCAGGGCGCCAATCGGCTGGATCGCGACGCGCGTGATCTTCTCGGCCTTGTCCGCGAACCAGCGCTGGCCGGCCATGAAGGCCGGCAGCGCGTAGCGCTCGAGCAGGCGGCGCTCGGAATCGTCGGCGAGGGCACGCTTGAGACTTCCACCGGGCGCCGTGACGGTCACGTATTCGGGTAGCGGCGTCGGCGTCTGCAGCCGCCAGCGCGGCGCCTCCGCCTCGTCGGCAAGCAGGAACCAGAAGAAGCCATAAGCGGGCAAGGTCAGCATGTAGGGCAGGTCGCCGGCGGGCGGAAACGACTCGCCGCCGGTCAATTCGATCGGCACC
>Ga0207773_100391_pt1 | contig 18800 bp, 7 predicted proteins | sample TtaePargueraPR_2_FD_187281 | JGI IMG/M metagenome (GOLD analysis project Ga0207773, IMG submission 187281) | Aerobic enrichment media microbial communities from Bioluminiscent Bay, La Parguera, Puerto Rico - Tt and M1 (3) (SPAdes) | ecosystem: Environmental > Aquatic > Marine > Unclassified ...
AAGCCATTGCCTATCTCATAGATAGCTTTCAAATCCACTCTTCCGGTAAGCGATTTCTTATCGTATCTACCCGCATCAGAAGTGGTGGCTGCCGAATTTTTAACAGCTCCACCATCAATACCGTTAAAAGGCGCAAACCATTGTCCGTATGGGTTCTTTGCCGGATAGAATGGCATATCAAAGGAATAAAGGATATTGCCTAATCCCCTGGAAGGCTGGCTGGTATTAGCATTGATAATACTTAGGCTTGATTCAATTTTCAATTTCTCCGTCAAATAATAGTCATAATTGAATCGGGCATTGTACTGCTTCTGTCCATCATATGCTGTGGCCAGGTTACCTTGGTTATCCGCATAACCAAACGACAAACGATAACTCGATTTATCCCCCCCATTGGAAACACTGAAATTGTGCTGATGGGAATAGCGGGTAGCAAACATCTCTTCAATACGGTTGGCATTGAAAATAAAGAAGTCCCTGTTAAACAGGTCAAATTTACCTTCCACGCCTTGTGCCATTTTTTGCACGTTTTCTTCTCCCCAAATCCACCAATTCGGAGTAGATTCCTCTTTGTTGGCCTGTAGCCAAACCTGGGCGTATTCCTGCATACTAGGGGAATAACCTACCAATCCATTGGTCACGAACCTGAAATTGCCGTTATAATCCACTTTTACTTTTCCCTTACCCCTTTTGGTGGTAACCAAAATAACCCCATTGGATGCACGGGAACCGTAAATAGCGGCCGCACCATCTTTCAGCACCGAAATGCTCTCAATATCATTGGCATTCAGGTTTTGAAAGGAGTAATTGTTGAGTACAGGCACCCCATCCACGATAATCAAGGGATCGGATCCGTTGATGGAAGAGGCTCCCCGAATACTGAAGGACAGTCCTTCATTTCCCGGACGGGCTGAACTACGTGTCACCACCAAACCAGGGGTTTGTCCTTGCAGTGCCAAGCCCACATTGGTTACGGCACGGTCTTCAAATACCTTGGCGTCCACTGTTTCCACCGCACCGGTAAGGGTGGCTTTTTTCTGCTCACCATAACCGACCACCACTACTTCACCCAATTCGGACAAATCTTCTTCCATTGCCAAATCAAGCACAGACCTTCCATTAACGGAGACTTCCTGGGTTTTATACCCGATAAAGGAATAGATCAATACAGCATTTTCCCCATCAACATTAATGGCATAATTCCCGTCAATGTCCGTTGCTGTACCTGAAGTGGTACCTTTTACTTTAATGGTCACGCCTGGCAATGGCAATCCATCGGAGGCAGAAGTAATGGTACCTGTAATCTTTTCAATAGCCTGTTCGGCATTTAACAAACCTCTGGCCTTACTGGCCGCATAAAGGTTTTCCTGCCCTAAGCTGCCCATCAAGAGCATCACCGCAATGGTGCCCTTGATCCACAGCCTCTTTCTTGTAAAATTCACTGTTTTCATAAAATTGGGTTTGATTGTGTACTTTATTAAAATGGTCGTGTTTTGGCTAGTAAAATATAAAAGGTTTTACTAAAAGGTTTTACTATTTGACCTAAATTACGACCACTCGCAGAAAATGGTTTTACATTTCGACCAAGCAATTAACTTGAAGTGCTTCATAGTGTTTAGATTGACAATTATCTGTATTAGAATTTTATTCTTTAATTAACATATATGAAAGATATTAATTCTATATCAGGAATTTATTCAGGACATTAAGCCTTCTAAAATTGATCACTCACAATTTTATTTGATCTCTAATCTAGTTGATAAAATGTTATTCTCCAAATAAAATGACAAAAATACACTTATTAGATTCCGCAGGTGAATTGAATTATTCTCAAAAAAACATTTATTTAATTATCATCTAATAAATTTTATACGAAAAACATGAATATTTTATCAATACATCGCTGAAATATTAAATTATTATTTCTTGAAAATAATTTTAGCAATTAGTATATCGTTTTACTAGAACGGGGAATTTTAGGGATAACGGACACTGATTTCTTCCAAGAGGTTCAGGTAAGAAGCATCTCCGACGTGCCATATGTACCAGGTCTAACGGGCAGCTTTTTATAACAGCTAATCATTTCCAAATGGTCTTTGAGAATTACCCATTATTCCCCACCGGAACTTCACTCCAAATTGGGATCCAAACCAATTTGCCTGATGGAATTGGCAATAAAAAATTTTCTCTGTCCATTGCCTGCCGGTTTACAGAGCATATATTCCTTTGACAATGGCACCTTCTATGCCGGGCCACCCAGCTTCCCATTCAATTCCATCCCATGTAATAGCGTAAATTGGCAGGGGTATCTCCCACTCTACCGTTTTTCTCCGAATCAAATCATCCTATCTGAAACTTCACATAAACAATTCTACGGTCATCTCCCTTCGGATTTCCTGGCGCATACCCGATCCATTGATATTGACAAAAGCATTGCTTAACAGAGGCCATATCCCGTGTTATCGTTTTCTGGCAAGGTCCCAAATCTTAATCCCCCTTAACTTAATGGTTCAAAAAATAAAACCATGAAGGCATGGAGGAATTAAGAACATGAAGGACTTTTCTTCCATAACCATTCCCAACCTTAATCTCCCTCAACTCCTAAATGTTTCAAAAGGAAAACCATGAGGGCATGAAGGAATTAAGAACATAAAGCACTTTTCTTCTCCAAAACCATACCCCAACCTTAATCTTCCTTAACTTAATGTTTCAAAATAACAAAACCATGAAGAAACGAAGGTATGAAAAGCATAAAGGACTTCTTTCATAAAACCACGCCCAACCTTAATCCCCCTTAACTCCTTAAAAAAAGGTTCAGTTATTTACTCTTCTACCTTTTTGTACTTGATTCCCTTATCAATACACTCCCTGGGAGCTCAGCATGAATGATCTTGCTATTCGCTTTTGAAGAAGTCAACTCTTTTAAAATAATCTCCATTAACTTGTCAGCAATAGACTCGATCGGTTGGGAGAGGCACGAAATGGTGGGTGAGTAGAGTTCAAAGACCTCACTATCATCAAAACTCATCACCCCCATCTGTCCAGGTATTTCAACCTCCTTCTTTTTGAGTACCTTCAGTCCACTTTTTGCCAAATAGTTCGTAGCGAAAAACAATGCGTCCAAGGATGTATTGGCCTTTAAAAATTGTTCTATTTGACCATCAGAACGGTGCGATTTAAGGTCCTTAAATGGAATCTTCAAAATACTTGTTGGCAAATCATATAAATCCATGGCTTTAAGATATCCATCTAACCGGTCCTGCATCTGCGTCTGTTCAGAATCAAGTGTAACAAAGCCAATTTTTCTGTAACCGCTTTCGACCATATGTCTAATGGATTTATACGTACTTTCCAAATTGTCTATGATCACATGACTGACCTCCAGAGATTCGAAATAGCGGTCAAAAAGCACCACGGGGACCCCTTCATCCAATAATTGCTGTACATCTTCCTCAAAACCTGCAGGCGGTGTAATAATGTACCCATCTACTTGCCTGTCTTTGAACATCTGCAATAATTCCCTGGATTTCTCAGGATCATTTTCCGTGCTGCAGAATATTAACTTATAACCATTTTGATAGGCCTTTTCTTCCATTAGTCTTGATATACTGGAAAAAAAGGCATCTGATATGTCCTCCACCATAAAAACTATGATATTGGATTTCCCCGTTCGAAGTCCCTGGGCCAATTGGTTTGGCTTATATCCCACCTTTTTGACATAATCTTGGACCTTTTTAATAACCTCTTCACTGATTTTTCCCTTTGCCTTATTATTTAAAATAAATGAAACAGTCGTTATCGAAACATTGAGTTCCTTGGCGATATCAGTGATGGATATTTTCTTTTTGGCCATAATATATGCTTTAAAAATAAATCGTTTTCCTTATCAAATATAAGCAACTTTAAGAGTACAACAGGAATTTGACGCCAATATTGTATGCAAGTTTGGGATGTTGGTGTTTAAAATAATAGACATCATTATTTTTCTGATGACACAAAACATTGAATTACAATCATTTCAATTCATTAGTAAAAGGGGTTATCATATTTTCTCGATAAGCCTATGATAAAAGCAGCTGGACTTCCCACTTTATACCTGAAATGCTAAATCACTTTCAAAAATAATAATTTCGGGCTTAACCAATCAAGTGTCCTTCAATTCACATACAATCCCCTTATCTATGGACAACCACAAAACCCTTAAGGAAAATAACACCAATGGAACATGCACTATATTAAATCCTTCTATTGACCAAAGAAGAGTAAATGCGCCTATGAATATTCCAGTTAAAAAAATTGTCAATATTACACCAAACATAGCTTTTTTGTTTAGTGACAGCTTTCCTATTTTAATTTCTGCTACCATCCTTCTGGGTTATTATGGGTGATTTAATAAGGGTAATTTTGCTAAAACCCCAAATTCAATGAATAGTTCACTGATTTGGAAAAACCAAAATACTAATCTTATTGATTTTAAAAAAACCTAAGAATATAAAATTCTATTTTACCCAATCTAGATTTAACCCAACAGCAGCCTGTATCAGGTACAGCGCTAAATAAAAATAGCAAAAAAAACCGGTCGAAATTCAACGATCAATTTTTTCAAAATGTTAGTCTTCATTTTCTTTTTAAAACCACGAAAAAGCCCATACGGTTATCGCCTGTATTGTATTCATTGTAATAGGAGTTTTTTATAAACCGGATGCTTGAACTCAGTTCCACCTGCTTAAATTCTCTTTTCACACCTATTCCTCCCCAAACTCCAAACAAACTTTTATAAACCTCAAATAGATCCTCATACTCATAATAATTAATATCATCACCATTCGTACTTTTCATTGTACGTTTGGTCTGTGAGCTAAGGTGATAATCATAATTAAAACCTCCCTGAAGAAAAATGGAATAATTTTTCATGGGCAGCAATATATACTTTAGAGAAATTGGTATAGCAATATTTGTATAATCAATATAGGTCCAATGCTCCTCTAGCATGGATCTGTCAATCAAAAAATGCGATGAATAATTGGCTTTGCGGTAGTAAGCCTCCATTTCAAGGAAAAGTTTATCAGATACCCGTGGAATACCAAAGGACAAAACCAAGCCAAATGCAGGGTCTATTGATTTATAGTCCTTATTAAGATAGTAAAAGTTAAGAACTTCTTTTCTGAACATCAATTTGGAATCCATCAGTCCCATTCCCACACCGATACTTACCTTTGTCCAAGGTCTTTTTTCCTTATACACTGTGTAATATTCTCCAGAACAGGCATTGTATGATTCCACCAAATCACTTAAACTTTTCTCATTGTAACTGATTCTTGAAGCGATTTCATCAGAATTGGGCAAACAATCTTGAATGGTAAAGTCCACCAGTCTTTTCCATTTTTGATCTTCTACGATTCTTTTTTCCCCATTTATAATGATTTCCTTTTCGAGTTCCTCCAATGTTATCACCTCTCCCCCCTTTTTCAGAAAAAAATCAATATTGTTCCGATAAAGGCTAAGTTTACCCCGGACCAAAACTTCCACAAAAGCGCTATCAATAATATTTGCCTCAAATTTTTTAAATCCCTCATAGCCGAATCCCAGAATATCTCCTGGCAAATATTCCACCTTATTTCCGGATAAAGCTTCTTTAAATAAGCAAGACCTATAATTCCTCGAATCAGATCGGTTGGCCAATGTCCCCCTTATCGTATCATTCTCTATGGTCACAATGTATCCTTCCTTAAAACTTCCCTGAGCTAATGACAAAGAATCCGATAATATCATTATCCAGAAAGTAGCCCAAAAACACTTTTTCATAACTAAGAATTGAAAAATTTATCCATTAAACTATTATCCAACTATGATTTTAGGGGGTAAATATAGGTTTAAATACTACAACTTCACATATAAATAAGGCTCTATATAATTTACTGTGGCTGAACTTGCTAAACGTTCCAATTATTGGCCACTTCTATTTGATGAATTTTGGGCAGGTTTTAGGCAAGGCTTTTCAAGGCGGTCAAGGTATTTGCGGAAAGTGGCTGGCATTATGGATAGTTTTGGCGGCTAAAGCTTTGAGCTGTTGCTTGTACTGCCTCTGGCTTCACCTCCCCTGTCGGCTTGCCTAGGGCTGTCTATATTTTACCTGCCGCTGGTACACCAGCTGTTATAGTTTTAGATGGTTGAACATAAAGGCTGTTTCATAATAAAAATTTACTGTTTACTCACCAAATAACATTTCGTCCTTAATAAGAATTCAACAGCGATTCGAGATTTGATAATTTGTGATTCGAGCCATTCATTAAGATATCCTGAATAGATTTTCGGTTAACAAATCACAATTATTCCAATCCCGGAATTAAATTAGTTTAGGGGATTGTGAAAACTACTTTTGAGAAGGTATCAATAACTTAGCTAACCCCAATTTACCAACCCGGTAAAGCATACGCCCGCTGAGCTAGCCTGTACTGACTACTGTACAGGGTCGAAGTGGTCCGCCATTCCTGCAAATTATGAAAGGTCATTCCCTGCCGTTAGCGGTACCGAACCACTCTGAACGGCCAGCCTCCTTGCACTTCCCAAACATTTATTTCTATCTTTTTAAAGGCAAGAAAAATTAAATAAGCAATCTTTTTTTCCTACTTTTAATAAAAAAAAATATATTGTTGATAAGGCATACGCAGTTAATTTAATAACATATTGAAAAACTTTTGATTTTTGATGCCACATAAAATAAAGAACTATATTCCTCAGTCCATAGATTTGACCTCCATTAATTATTGGATGGAAATGAGCTTACTGTCTACGGACTTTTCAATAATCGTTCTTACCCTCAATTTAGAGGACGAACAGAATTTTCTTTCCGGGCGGGGAATAACTCAAGGTGATTGGGAAAGTCATGAGCATTTATTTCAAAAAATCGGTCAGCAAGAAAAACCCGATGAGGGCAAGTTAGCACTTGAACCTGTTTCCTTGAACCTTGGAGGAAAAAAAATCAACCATATCCTTGTAAGGCGCTTGATTGGAAACAAAGGGCAACTTTTAGGATATTTATATATGTTGGCTGAGGATTTCACCCAGCTTGATGAAAAATCAGTAAAACAAATTGGTATCATTTCCTCAGGCATAGAAAAAGAAGTACAGCGTGAATTAGAAATCGAACATGTTTCTTTTTCGGAAAAGCAATTTAGAAGGTTTTTTGAGAAATCCATGGGTCTGATGTGCACTCATGATTTGGAAGGGACTTTTTTAATGGTAAATGATGCAAGCGCAAATAGTCTAGGGTACGAAAAGGAAGAAATCATTGGAAAAACCCTATATGATGTCATTCCACAAAAAAAGCACAACGCCATAACGGACTACCTGGATGAAATCCGGACAAATGGAATTTCCAGTGGAATTATGCAAACCATCCACAAAGATGGAAGCCCCCGATTTTGGCTGTATACCAATGTCTTGCAGCAAAAGGAGAACGAAACTCCTTATATACTGGGAAATGCGCTTGATATCACCAAAAAACAGCAATTGGAATATGAGTATAACCGGCTAAAGGAAATGCTAGAGCAGACCAATAGGGTGGCAAGAGTAGGTGGCTGGGAATGTGATTTCACAAATGATGAAATTTATTGGTCAAGTATAACCCGTGAAATTCATGAAGTGGATGATGATTTCATCCCCAATATGGATAATTCGTTGAACTTTTATAAAGAAGGAAAATCAAGAAAGGAAATTCAGGATGCCGTAGATAATGCGGTCAACAATAACGTTCCCTATGACCTAGAACTACAACTTATAACTACAAAAGGAAGGGAATTATGGGTGAGGTCCATTGGCAAACCTGAATTTAAAGAGGGGGTTTGTGTGCGGTTATTTGGTACGATACAGGACATTACTGATCACAAGAAAGCGGAATTAGAGATTTTTCGCTCCAAAAAATTGCTGGAAGACGTGCTAAATGCTTCCTCTGAGGTGAGCATTATATCCACAGGTATAAAAGGAACGATCAGGGTCTTCAACAAAGGGGCTGAAAAAATGTTAGGTTATACAGCCGAAGAGATGATAGGCAAACATTCCCCTATGATCATCCACGACCCGAAGGAAATGGAGGAATATAGCGAAGAACTCCGTGAAAAATATGGACAAAAAATTGAAGGTATTCAAATATTGGTTCATGAATCCGAGGTAGAAGGTGCCGACCAAAAGGAATGGACCTATATCCGGAAAGATGGCTCCAAGTTGTATGTATCACTGGCCATCACAACAATGCGTGATGAATCCGGTGAAATTACAGGGTATTTGGCAATGGCCACGGAGATCACCAAGCGGAAGAAAGCCGAACAACAGCTGATCATTGAAAAAGCAAGACTCAACGCCTTTGTCACTCATGCCCCGGCAGCCGTGGCCATGTTTGACGATAAGATAAGGTATGTTGCCTATAGCAATAGATGGTTAGAAGAATATAAACTTCAAGGTCAGGATTTGATCAACCGTTCACACTATGAGATTTTTGGAAACATCTCTGAGGAGTGGAAAGAAATTCACCAAAGAGTATTAAAAGGTGAAGTAATTCGCAATGAAGAAGATGTATGGAGACCGGAAGGTTGGGATCATGACCAATATTTGCGTTGGGAGGTAAGGCCCTGGTATAAATTTGATGGTAGCATTGGTGGAATATTAATGCTTACCCAGGATATTACTGAAACCTGCCTTCAGCGCGAGGAATTAAAAAAAGCTAAAATACTTGCCGAACAAGCCAGTATAGCTAAATCCGAGTTTTTGGCCAATATGAGCCATGAAATCAGAACTCCCTTGAATGGGGTGATAGGCTTTACTGATTTGGTGTTAAAGACAGAACTAACTGAGACCCAATTACAGTATCTGTCAATCGTTAACCAGTCTGCCAATGCTTTATTAAACATCATTAACGACATTTTAGATTTTTCAAAGATTGAGGCGGGGAAACTAGATCTTGATATCGATAAATGCGATTTATATGAACTATCCGATCAAGCCAGTGATATCATCACCTACGAAGTCCATAAAAAAGGGCTGGAAATGCTGCTCAATATCTCCCCGGATGTTCCTCGTTATGCTTGGGTAGACAGTGTCAGGTTAAAGCAAGTTTTGGTCAACCTCTTGGGAAATGCTTCCAAATTTACCGAAACCGGGGAAATCGAATTGAAAATCATCCCCTTATCAGAAGTAAATGAAGAGGGTGAAACCCGCATCCAATTTTCCGTACGGGATACTGGTATAGGCATACAACCGGACAAACAACAAAAGATTTTTGAAGCCTTTTCCCAAGAAGATGTCAGTACAACCAAAAAATACGGAGGTACAGGGCTGGGACTGACCATTTCCAACTATCTTTTAAATTTGATGGGCAGTAAACTCCAACTGGAAAGTACACCTGGCAAGGGAACCACCTTCTCTTTTGAACTAAATATAAAATGTGAAGACGGAGAGCCTTTAGCATGGAATTACGATTTAGATATTCAAAAAGTCCTCATTGTTGACGACAATGACAACAATAGGATGATATTGGAACAAATGCTAGAATTAAAAGGAATCCCATCTGACAAAGCCAAAAATGGATTTGAGGCCTTACAGAAGCTCATTGATGGTGAAAATTACGATGTCATTTTGATGGATTATCATATGCCTTATATGAACGGCATCGAAACCATCAGGAAGATCAGGGAGGGTTTTACCAAACAGCCTATCATTTTCCTGCACAGCTCTTCCGATGACGACAATATTCATAAATCCTGCAAAGAACTGAATGTACAGCTTAGATTGGTTAAACCCATAAAGATTCAGGAAATGTTTGAGGCACTATTGAAGGTCAACAGAAAGACTGTTCAAAAAATACCTGAGCCTATTCAATCCAACGGATCAACCAATAAACTGCTTTCAAATGGTGCAAAAATCATGGTGGTAGAAGACAATTCGATCAACATGCTTTTAGCCAAAACTGTCATCAGCAATCTATCAAACGAGATTTCCATCATGGAAGCCAGCAACGGCAGGGAAGCTTTGAGTCTCTGTAACCAAGCCATTCCAGATATTATCTTCATGGACATCCAAATGCCCGAGATGAATGGATATGAAGCTACTTCTGCCATACGCAAAAAATTCAAAAAACACGATATATTGATCATTGCACTGACTGCGGGGAATGTCAAAGGGGAAAGGGAAAAATGCCTTAAAGTTGGCATGAATGATTTCATTGCCAAACCATTTGTCGAGGAAGATCTAATAAAACTCCTAAAAAAATGGGAAGATAAAACAAATGTAAATTTTTCTAACTCAGATAATACAACAATCCCAGCTGACCCGGACTTAAACATAAAGGAACTACAGCAGCTTCTTGGATTCAAAGATATCCAAGACCCCATGTTTCAGATTATCTTAAAATCCGGAAAAGAAGAGCTCGAAAAATCAGCTTCGGAGATTAAAAACCTGGTAAATACCGGAAACACCAAACTCTCTACTACAGCACATAAGCTTTATGGCTCTGCTGTTTCTTTAAAAGCAGGGAAACTTTCAAAACTTGCAGCCAAACTTGAAAAAAAAGGGAGCTACAGCTATGAAGATAAAGGCCTTTTAAAATTAATCAATAAGATACTTGAAGAGATTAAATCCTTTATTACGGAAATAGAACGCCATATTGTAGATTGATTTGCTCATTGGCTGTTTTGGTTAAAAAAAGTATAACGCCCTTGTAGGACCTTGTTTACTTTTCATTTACAATAATAGAAAACGGTACTTTCCCAGTTGTCGGATGAATACCAAGTACTTCTGCCGGGCCTTTACCTACTGTCAAGTTGCTATCAAATCTTGCAGAACCCTTCAAGGTGTAATTACCGGGAATATTTTCTTGCCCAAGATCCACTTCAATGGTCTGACCATTAACATCAACATGTGGGGAAGTTTTGCCCCTTGAATCATGAATATATCTTCCCCTTTTGTTTTTCTACGACGCTTAAATATTCCTTGATCTTTTTCTCATCTGTCTTTTTGCATACAAGCAAGGCATCAGGTGTGTTGACGATGATCAAATCCTCAACCCCTCCTACTACGAGTAATTTTTGATCAGTGGAATGAACTATACAACCTGAGGAATCCACCATCAGTGTATTGTCATTATTCACGGCATTGGAATATTCATCCTTATCAAAATTCTCCCAGGCACTGTTCCAAGTTCCTAAATCATTCCATTGGAACGAGGAAGGGAGCACGTATGTATTGGTAGCATTTTCCATTACAGCATAGTCAATGGAAATCGAAGCACATTTTTTATAAATTACTCCAATTGCCTTCTCTTCTTCAGATGTGTTGATGGCTGCACCGTATTTTTCAAATAGTTTAATTAAAGATGGCTGGAACTCCTTCAATGCATCCAGCATCACTTTGGCCTTACATGAGACAATTCCTGTGTTCCAAAGGTACTGACCATCAGCCAAGAACAATTCCGCAGACTTTCTGCTTGGTTTTTCGATAAATTGGCTTGCCTCCTTTACATAATCATAGCCAACGATATCACTCCCCATTTGAATATAGCCATATCCTGGGTTGGGATAAGTAGGCTTAATTCCAAGCGCTAAAAAAACAGCATATTTTTCTGAGAAGCGTAAAGCTTTTGAACATGTAGTTCGGAATAGCCCCTCATCCCCTATCATATGGTCAGAGGGAGCAATAATTAGATTAGCCTTAGGATTTTTTTTGTAGAGCTTAGTACATATATAGGTAATACAAGCCGCAGTGTTTTTACGCTCTGGCTCTCCCAGCACATTTTCCAAGGGCAGCTCTGGTAGTTGTTTTAAAACTATGGGAAGGTATTCCTGGGCCGTAATCACATAAATATTTTCTGCAGGTACTACTCCAGCAAATCTTCTCAAGGTGGCTTGTAGCAAGGATTCTCCAGTATTTAATAAATCCAGGAACTGCTTTGGATAATTACTCCTACTCATCGGCCAAAACCGGCATTCAATGCCACCAGCCATGATTGCCACGTAATTATCCTGACTAAACGTTAAAGTTTCTTTCGTTTTCATCTTAAGTTGCATTTTGGGTTATCTGTGAATTCCATTGAGCAGTTTTTCTTCTCTTTTAAGCTTTCGGCAGGGGGATCCCTGGCCGAAAGCTATACCTAAAGTGTAATTGAGTCGGATTTAGGGTGATCAATCAACTTTCTCATTTAGCTACTTTAAGTGCATGTGATCTAGATAGGGGGAATAGTTAAGCAACTTTTTTCGTCATAAGTGCGCTTCTTTCAGGGAAGCTTACAATTCTATACCGACAATAGAGCCGAAGCAGTTCAAAAGGTATTTTAACGGATTTTTTGAGTTTAATTTCAGTCCAATGTATTAAAGGAAATTCCAACACCTCCTTTTGCAGCGTGCTATGCCCTAATCTTTTCTTCAGTCTCAGGAAAATTTCTACATCGAATAACATTGATGTTTGGAATGCCTCAGCAAACAGAAAAGGAACCCAATCTCTATCAAATATTTTCACACCGTGTTGCGCATATTGCAGATTCGTTTTCAACATGCTTTTAATAACCCTCCTTGCCATACTTCTCAATAGCGATTTGGGAGAATCCCGATTGATCTCCACTCCCAAATGTTGTATCCTACTGCATACAATAGCTCCAAAATTTGGATTATTTTCTTTATATATTGCCATCTGCAACCATTCCTCCGGAGTGGTAGTTAAGTTCACATCTAGAAACCCCAGTAGCTGCACCGGGTATTTGGCATGAATATAAAGCATCCCCTGACGTACCGCTTCTGATTTACCTACCTGTTGTTTTAAAGAAAGCACTTCAATACACTCAGGGGATTGTAACTGAATCCCTCTTAATAAACTTGCCGTTCCATCATAGCTACCATCATTTACAAAACAAAGCAGAACATTTGGGTTCATCTTTGCAAAGGAAAGAAAATGATGATATGGAAAATTGTTTTCCTCATTATAGCATGGTATAATGATCGCGTATTTTTGAAAATGCTCCTTTAAGACGTTGTTCATGACAAATTGTATTATTGTGTAAACCAACTTTACTAAAGAGTCGACAAACGTGATCAACCTTGTGCCAATACTATTACCAATAGGAATACCAAAGTATAAACAATTGATTTTCAGTATTTTAAAAAAATGATAACGTTTTAAATTTCCAGATTTTGGAATTCATTCTATTTTTTGTACGACGCATCCCTGATTTTTTAATATATTGGTTTTAAGAAAGCTACCGGGAAGAATTGTTTTATTGAAATGAATGAAAACGGATTTCAAATTTTTATAGTAGAGGATGATCCTTGGTATGGACAAATTATCGAATACCACTTAGGGTTAAATCCTGATTATCAGGTAAAACGCTTTGAAACAGGTAAGGATTTACTTGCCCATCTGCATTTAAAACCTGATTTAATCACCTTGGATTTTGGGCTTCCTGATATGAAGGGGGACGAATTGTTTAAAATGATCAGAGACGATATTCCTGACATCCCTGTAATCGTGATCAGCTCTCAAGAGGATATTGCCATAGCGGTCAAATTGTTCAAGATGGGAGTGAACGATTATTTGTTAAAGGATGATGCTACTAAGGACCTGCTTTGGAACAGTGTCATCCGGATCAGGGAAAACCAACGTCTCAAAAAAGAGGTGGAAAGCCTTAAAGAGGAATTAGGCCAGAAATTCACCTTTCAAAATACCATTATTGGGAATAGTTCCTCCATGCAAAATGTTTTTAGGCTGATTGAAAAAGCTGTAAAAACAAATATCAACGTCTCCATCACTGGTGAAACGGGCACAGGAAAAGAAGTGGTCGCAAAAGCCATCCATTATAATAGTAAACGCAAAAAGAAGAATTTTGTAGCGGTGAATATGGCTGCCATTCCTAAAGAGCTAATTGAGAGTGAACTTTTCGGCTATGAAAAGGGAGCATTTACAGGGGCCATGGCCCGTAAAATCGGAAAATTTGAGGAGGCCAATGGAGGAACAATTTTCCTGGATGAAATCGCGGAATTAGACTTAAATAACCAAAGCAAACTGCTGCGGGTGCTCCAGGAAAGAGAGATAACCAGAGTTGGGGGCAATGAAAAAATCAAATTGGATGTACGGCTGATCGTAGCAACCCATCAAAATTTGGCCGAAAAGGTAAAAAGTAATGACTTTAGGGAAGACCTTTTCTATCGCGTCATGGGCCTTCCCATTTCCCTACCTCCATTAAGGGAAAGAGGAAATGATATCCTTATCCTAGCCAAATTTTTTATAGACGAGTTTACTAAGGACAATAATTTGCCTTCCATGGGCATAAGCCAGTCCGCTAAAGAAAAATTAATGAAATACCAGTATCCCGGCAATGTGAGGGAATTAAGGGCAATACTGGAATTGGCTATAGTTATGTCTGATGAAAAAGAAATTTTGGCCGATGATATTTCATTCAATACCATAGCCAAGGAGGATATGTTTATGCTGGAAAAGAAAACCCTTAAAGAACATACGCGTGACATTATAAAATACTATCTCAAAAAAAACGAAAACGACGTCATTTCTACCGCCAAACAATTGGATATAGGCAAAAGTACTATTTATAAAATGATGCAAGAAGGAGAGTTGTAATTTCCAAAAAATGGAAATGCATCCATTTTTTGGAAGGCCCTACCCCCATTAAACCTTGCTTTTGCCCCCCTAACTACATAATGCATTTTTGGCATTGTTTTTCTTATCATGAGGATCATGAAAAACAATAGCTACGTGATTTTATGCCCTCAACCCGGGCCATCTAAATTTAGGCCTATCTGCTTCCAAGGCCACGCTACACACTTTCATAATCAGTCCCAACTTTATGGGCTAGCAGCACTGGCAAAAGGTATTTCCCAAGGATTGGGAAGTTTATTTTTAGCTTCATTGATTATCGAGTCAAAATCCAAAGAAATTTGGATACCAAATTTGGCCAGAATTCAGGTTTCGTGGGAATAGATAGGATATGAAATGATCACCTTTAAAAAAGAACAAATTGATAATATCTTCCCTTTTTACATTTCAGTAGATAAGGACTTGAATATTTTTGCCACAGGAAAAAGTTTAAAAAAGCTATTTCCTCAGCTTATAGGAAAGCCTTTTGGGGAAGCCTTTATGATAAAGGCCCCCACTGAAGGATCCCAACTCATTAAAGATTTCGGACAAATAATACACCAATTGGTCATCATTGCCCCCATCAAAGATCCCCATTTCTATCTACGAGGGCAATTCGAATTGCTATCTTATGATGAAAAATGGATTTTTCTGGGTTCTCCCTTATTCCAATCCATTGAGGCGCTAAACAACCTTCCCCTCAATAGTACAGATTTTGCTCCCCATGATCCATTATTCGACCTATTTCATGTACTTAAGAATAAAATGGGTACTACTGCCGACAAAAAGGAGGATTTATATCCAATCAACAAGCAAATAAACCAGCCCAAAAGGGCTAATCGAGACCAGGAGGAGATAGCTCTTTTTCCAACACAAAATCCCGATCCCGTATTTCTATTGGAACTAGAACTTATGAAGGCCAAGGAAGAAGCGGAAGCCTCTTCTCGGTCCAAAGAGCTGTTTCTGGCCAATATGAGCCATGAAATCAGAACGCCAATGAATGCCATAACCGGCATGATCAATCAATTACATAAAACTTCTTTGGATTCTGAACAAACCTTCTATCTTAATACCATCCATTCAGCTGCAAACAATTTGCTCATAATTTTAAACGATATATTGGACCTATCTAAGATCGAAGCGGGAAAGCTCACTTTGGAGGAAATTGGTTTTGATTTAAGTGAAGTAATCGAACGGGTAATGCAGGTTATGGGCCATAAAGCAGAAGAAAAAGGCCTGAAATTTGCCAACTCCTTCTATGATCCTAAATTAGCCAAGGTATTTTTAGGGGATCCTTACAGGCTCAATCAGATTTTGCAGCACCTCCTCTCCAATGCCATTAAATTTACGGAACAAGGCTCCGTAGATATAGCCTGTAAAATGATAGAAGAAAATCACGATAGCCAACTTCTAAACATTGAAGTTAAGGATACCGGTGTGGGAATGGCAAAAAGCTTTGTGAAAGATCTTTTCCATAAGTTTAATCAGGAAGATGCTTCCATTACCAAAAAGTTTGGTGGAACGGGCCTGGGCATGAGTATCTGCAAAGAACTGGTTGAACTTATGGGCGGTAATATTAAGGTGGAAAGCAAAAAGGGCAAGGGAACAACCGTAACCTTGGAGCTAAAGCTACCAAAAGGACAAAAGGAGGATTTACCAACAGAAAAAACAAATCCCTTTAGCCCAGAAGCCTTAAAGGATAAACTAATATTGGTCACCGATGATAACGAGATGAACAGGTTAGTGGCATCCACTATTCTGAGAAATTATGGGGCAAAAATTATTGAAGCTGAAAACGGTGTTTTTGCCATCAGTGCGGTAGAAAAATATAATGTAGATTTGATTTTGATGGATGTTCAAATGCCAATTTTAGATGGTATCCAAGCCACAAAAGTAATCAGGAAAAAGGGAAAAAAAGATATCCCTATTATTGCCTTGACTGCATTTGCCCTTAAAGGTGATGACGCTAAATTCATTTCATCCGGCATGAACGATTATTTGGCAAAGCCTTTCGATGAAACACAGCTTTTAAACATTGTAGTCAAATGGTTGGATAAGGGCCTCACATTATCTACTCCACTCCCCAATGATGACAAGGGATTTGTGGCAGACAATGAGCTCTTTGACCTAAGTAAATTAGAGGCTATTGCACCTGGCAATTCATCATTCAAACAAAACATGGTACAACTATTCATTAGTGTATCCACCACCTCCCTCCAGGAAATGCAATTGGCTTTTGAACAGAAAAATGTTGATGAAATAAAAAGATTGGCCCACCGCCTAAAACCTTCTATTAATAGCATGGGCATCACTTCCCTTCAAGAAGATATCAAACAATTAGAACTAGGAGTCCTTTCCGAAACGGAAATGGGAAAATCAATCGGTAAGCTTAAAAGTGTATTAGGTCAGGTAAACAAAGCATTGGAGTCAATTAATTTTAAATAAATCTCCCGGAACTTAAAACCCTAGCCCGGCAATGATAATTTCTAGTTCTATGTGATTTGTAGTGGGTAATCCAGTTTAGGCTATTGAGTTAGTTATTAGGTCCACATACCACAGTCAACAGACTGATTTTCATTCCATTATACAGAATACAGATAGTTATTAAGTTAATGGGTTATTGGTTATTGAGTGTTCGACAATTAAACAATTCGACAATTCTTCACCATAACAGTTGACGACAATGCTCACTATTTACCCACAGTATTCCATATGGAACCTAATTTCTTCTATGTGATAATCAAAAAATACTTGCTCCCTCCATTCGCATTTTTTGAACTTCCTAACTCTCAATAGGTCCAAGCTAAAACGCTTGAGCCTATTCTTGTATATTGCTTATTGAAACCAAGTTATGCCCAGTTGATAAAAAATCAATGTTAAAAAGCCCACTGAAAATAACAATGGGCTTTTAATGGTTAATAGATTTGATAATTAAACTTAGGGGTATTATTCCTCAGGGACCAGGCTAATGGCAAAGCCTCCGCCTGGAGCTGAAAACTGCTTTATAGCAGATTTATTAGTTACTTTGACTGTCCTGATTTTATAATCTTGAGGATTTTCTTTAAAATGCGCTTTCTTGGTATCACCATAAATGGTTGCGGTATATTTTTTACCATCGGCTAGAAAATCCAAACGTATTTCAGCGGTCCTGGGAGTAGTGCCATTTACATTTCCAATATACCAGTTCTCCTGACCTTTTTCCCTTCTTGCAATAGTCAGGTATTCACCTGGCTCAGCTTCCAAATAATGGCTTTCCTCCCACTCCACCGGAACCTGTTTGATAAATTCAAACGCATCTGGAAACCGCTCATAGCTTTCGGGCAAATCAGCTGCCATTTGCAAAGGGCTGTACATGGTCACATAAAGCGCCAATTGATTGCATAAGGTACTGTTGACATGTGAGTTGTTTTCCGGATTTAGTTTGCTGATATCCATTTCAAAGATGCCCGGTGTATAATCCATAGGACCACCTAAAAGCCTAGTGAAAGGTAAAATCGTGACATGATTGGGCTTTGAACCACCAAAAGCCTGGTATTCAGTTCCCCGTGCTGATTCATTTCCGATCAAATTAGGGTAGGTCCTGCAAATCCCTGTAGGACGGACGGCCTCATGAGCGTTCACCATTATTTTATAATCAGCTGCTTTTTCTATGGCATATTGATAGTGGTTCACAATCCATTGACTGTAATGGTTTTCACCCCTTGGCAGTATCTCTCCTACATAGCCACTTTTTACCGCATGATAGCCATTCTCATTCATAAATTTGTAGGCTTTATCCATATGTCGTTCATAATTCCTAACAGAGCCAGAGGTTTCATGGTGCATGATCATCTCCACACCTTTGCTTTTGGCATAATCATGAATTTTATCCACATCAAAATCCGGATAAGGTGTTACAAAATCAAATACATAATCCTTAGAATTACCAAACCAATCCTCCCATCCTATATTCCAGCCTTCGACAAGGACAGCATCAAAACCATGCTTAGCGGCAAAGTCAATATATTTTTTAACATTTTCGGTTGTAGCTCCATGAGTGCCATTGGGTTTGACCTTTGTATAATCAGTGACGCCCAATTTTACCGCAGCAAGCTCATTGGTATAGGCCCAAGTGCTTTTCCCGGTTATCATTTCCCACCAAACCCCAATGTATTTTACTGGCTTAATCCAGG
>Ga0207773_100393_pt1 | contig 18601 bp, 13 predicted proteins | sample TtaePargueraPR_2_FD_187281 | JGI IMG/M metagenome (GOLD analysis project Ga0207773, IMG submission 187281) | Aerobic enrichment media microbial communities from Bioluminiscent Bay, La Parguera, Puerto Rico - Tt and M1 (3) (SPAdes) | ecosystem: Environmental > Aquatic > Marine > Unclassified ...
TTGGTGGATGCTTCAAGTATCGTGGAGCCAATGGAAGTTTTTATGGGCGAACAAGCAGAAGCGGTTTTCGAGACTTGGAAATATAAACAAAGGGAATATGCTTTCAGGAGGCGATTAATGGAAGATGATGTGGACTTTTCAGTTTGTTCTAAACAGGCCTTGGATTTTGCGTGTATGCACCACAAGGTGGCCATTACTGACAAGGAGAAAGACGAAATAATAAAGTTCACTACAGCTTTGCCTGCATATCCTGAAGTTTTAAATGCATTGAAAAAACTAAAGAATTTAGGATATCGGTTATTTGCCTTTTCAAACGGGCCACAGGATGAGGTAAATGAATTATTGAAGAAGGCCAGGTTGGCAAGTCAATTTGATAATATTTACAGTGTACAAGGAACAAAGACATTCAAGCCTGATCCGGAGGTATATGAAAATTTTTTAAGGCATAACCATACTGGCCACCAGTTTACTTGGTTTATTTCAGGTAATTCATTTGATATTATTGGCGCTAAAAATGTTAATTTAAAGGTGATATGGGTCCAAAGATCTCCTGACATTGTTATGGATCCATGGGGTATATCACCAGATCACATTGTTACAGATCTTTCGGGACTGGTGGAGTTTTTTGAAAAGCAACTCATAAAGTGATCCCTGCATATTTATTCATTTATTTTATGGGGAAATAGTATGTGTATCTGCAATGTTGCAGGTAGCCAAATTCAATACTGTTTTTCCTTTATTGATCTTTCCTACTTTTTCCATTGATGAAAAAGTAGGCAAAAAATCTAGGCCGTGGAGCATTCTTCAAATAGAGCAAATTTTGCTTTCGACTACGTTTTTTTTGACTCAATTTGATTTTGTGCCAGTTGCTGTAGGCTAAAAATGAGTGGATCTCGCTCATTCACTTCACGAGCTAACTCATTTTCTTAACGCCTCCATCAACTGTCCCAAAACCGAATGCTCCAAAGGCCAATTAAAGGATTTTTCTTAAGTATTTCGTCTCTCTTATACTATGTGCAAAGTCCCAAATAGTCGGAAAAATAATATGAACATCCGCTATGATGCCAGTAACCTTAAATTTCTATGCTCAAGTGGTCGGAAAGCCTTCCCAGGTGGATATAGGGGGCTGAAGGCCGAAGCAGTTAATATCTTCATTAAAAAGATCATTTCGATTCGCTCTTAATCCTTACTGGTGCAATTGTGGATATACATAAAAAATAAATACTGGGAATTCTAAAAATATATGTTTTAGAATCTAGTAATTTGATTTTTTGTGGAATAGTGTTTTGTGAAATAGTGTTCATTACTGTAGTTAATTTTTTTGAAATCCGTGATTTGGTAGTGCTAATATGAAAATTTCAACTTGTAATAGAACTAATTTTTTTCAATAAAAGTTATTCATCCAAGGTCCTAGAAAAGAAAAATAAAAAAAGTAGCTCTCCGCGGAACTAAATTTCCGGATTGGCGATTGAATGTTCATTCGGTTTTTATATGGTAATGATTTGATGAATAAAAAGGAAAGAATTTTAGAGGCTACATTGGACTTAATCAGGGATCATGGTTTTCATGGTTGTCCCATGAGTATGGTCGCAAAGAACTCCAATGTGGCAGCAGGGACCATTTATCATCACTTTGAGTGTAAGGATGAGTTAATCATGGAGCTTTACCAATATGTGATTCAAAAACTTGTTGATGTGGCTTCCAATGGGGATGATCCAAACTTGGATTTTAAATCCCGTTTTATGCGTTTTTGGCATAATATGAAGCGGTTTTATGTCCAAGAGACTTCCTATCATCGGTTTATAGAACAGTTTATTAACTCACCATATTTTACTGAGGAGATCCAATTGAAGGACAATGTTTGGCACATGTGGATGAGGAGTTTTTTTGAAGATGGAATTAAGAGTGGTGCGGTAAGAAGCGGGGTACGTCCTGAAATTCTCTCCATCATGGTCCATGGCACAATAATCAGTTCCGTAAAGGTGACGCTTTATCATGGAAAGAAAATCGATCGGGAAGAAATCAATTTGGGAGAAATCGCAGAGATCGTTTGGGATGGGATAAAAACGCAGAATTAGAAATACCATTTAAAGAACAGCTCAAGCTATGGGCTGTTAAATCAACCGCATATAAATCAATTTTAGAATTAAGTGTTTTCAACAATCTATTTTATGAAAATGAGTAGCCGTTTACTCTTATGGATGCTGATAGGTTACCTGATGGTACCTCACCTCACCCATGGCCAGGAGGTAATGGGGGCTGACAATCAAGCAGCACTTACATTAGAGCAGTGTGTTCAATATGCCTTAGATCATGGACCGGCCATGAAGCAGGCCCAGTTGGATGAAGAAATTGGAGATAGGGAGATTAAGTCCAGTTTGTCCGGATGGCTTCCCCAGGTGAATGCTAGCGCCACGGGGACAAAAAACATCAAATTGCAGCAACAGCCCATAGGTGATGAGCTGATTACTTTCGGAAAAAATTACAACTCCGGGGTATTGTTCCAAGTGGATCAGACGCTGTTTAACAGGGACCAAATATTTGCAGGAAGGACCTCCAAATACATAAAGCAGCAGTATGATCAAAGTAAAATCAATGTAGAGATAGCCACTATCGTAGATGTAAGCAAGGCTTATTATGATATCCTGCTTACCAATGAACAGCTCAAAATCCTGGATGAGAATTTACTGCGCCAAAAAAAACAGTACAAAGATGCCAAAAGCCGATTTGAATCGGGCCTTGTGGACAAAACAGATTATCAACGGGCGGCAATCACTCTTTCCAATACTCGGAGCGATAAAAAGAGAGCAGAGGAAAGTGTAAAGGCAAAATTGGCCTATCTGAAACAGTTGATGGGCTATCCAACTGATGAAGGGCTATCCCTAAGTTATGATTATGAAGTCATGGAGCAGACTGCTTTTGCGGATACCACCAAACTTATGGTTCCAGACAACAGAATTGAATTTCAGCTCATCAAAACAGAGGAAAACTTGGCCCAATTAAATACGGGATACCAAAAATGGGCCTACCTGCCCAGCCTTTCGGCCAACTATAATTACAACTGGCTGTACTTCAATGATGCATTTTCAGAGCTGTACAATCAAAGTTACCCAAAATCATCAATTGGGCTGACCCTGTCTCTTCCAATTTTCCAAGGAGGCAAAAGGCATCAGGATGTCAAAATTGCGGAACTGCAACAAGAGAAGGTTTTAGTGCAAAAGCAAAACCTGAAAAAACAGATCAACACTGAGTATGAAACGGCTTTGGCCAAGTACAAGAGTGACCTGTATGAGTGGCAAACCGTCAAGCAAAATATGGAACTGGCCAAGGAAGTTTATAATATCATCAAGCTTCAGTATGATGAAGGGATCAAAGCCTATGTGGATCTGATTGTGGCAGAGACGGAGCTGCGTACTTCCCAGCTTAACCATTACAATGCCATGTACAATTTACTGGCAAGCAAAATCGACCTGGACAGGGCATTAGGAAATATTGAAATCAACTAATTAGAAAATAATCAATCGGTATATGAAAAAGTTTTGGTATATAATTTTTGTCGCAGGAATCGCAGGCCTTATCAGTTCTTGTGGGTCGGAAGCTACTACTCAGAGCCAGCAGCCACAGGCCGTGTCGGTAAGGGCTATCGAAGTAAATAGAAAGCATGTGACCGGTTTGGATATATATCCTGGCACAGTAGTTCCCCTAAATGAAATTGAAATCCGGCCGCAGGTTAGTGGGTATATTACGAAAATCTTTGTGGAGGATGGTCAGCAGGTTTCCAAAGGCCAGAAGCTCTATGAAATAGATAGAAGCAAGTATCAAGCAGCCTATGAGCAAGCCAAAGCCAATCTCAAAAGTGCCAAGGCCAATTTGGAAAGGGTGAAAAAAGACCTGGAGAGATATGAGGCCCTTGACAAAAAGGAGGCCATAGCAAAGCAACAATTGGATTATGCGAAAGCGGATATCCTGACTGCAGAATCCCAAGTGGCTTCAGCAGAGGCACAAGTGAGAAGTGCTGAAACCGATTATAATTATTCTTTGCTTACTGCCCCGTTTAGTGGTACCATTGGGATTTCTAAGGTAAGGCTGGGGGCTCAGGTTTCCCAGGGACAATCCTTGCTCAATACCTTGTCATCAGATGATCCTGTACTGGTTGATTTCGTGGTAAATGAAAAGGATATAAGACGGTTCAGTAAAATGATCAAGAATGAAGACCTTGCTGATTCCACGTTTTCCATTCGATTTGGCCAGAATGACCTTTATGGTTACCATGGGGAATTAACAACGATTGACAGGGCTGTGGGCAGACAATCAGGTACGATCAATTTGAGAGTAGAATTCCCTAACCCCAACAGAGACCTTATTGCTGGTATGACCGTAAATCTTCAGGTGCTTAATCAGGACATTGGGGAGCAGGTTACTATTCCTTTCAAAGCAGTGACCGAGCAAATGGGGGAATACTTTGTGTACGTGATCGATAAGGAAAATACTGTCCATCAACAAAATGTCGAACTAGGATCTAAAGTAGGGGCCGATATTGTGGTGAGAGGAGGTCTTGGTGCTGGACAAAACATCGTCGTGGAAGGAATTCAGAAGTTACGGGAAGGCGCAAAAGTGAGGATTGATGCCTAAGCTAAACTAACCAAATTAACGCCAAAGTAAGATAATTTTATGATATCAGAAGTTTTTATCAAACGTCCGGTGACGGCGATGGTGATCTCCATTGTCATTTTATTGGTGGGAGCAATTTCCATTGTGAATCTACCGGTGACGCAGTATCCAGATATTACCCCTCCGGTGGTTTCTGTTTCAGCCAACTATACGGGAGCGGATGCACAGACGGTGGAGCAGACGGTGGCTACGCCAATTGAAACCCAGGTAAACGGTACGCCAGGGATGTCCTATATCAGTAGTACCAATACCAGTACAGGGCAGATGAATATGAATGTGACCTTTGATGTGGGGACAGACATCGATATAGCTACCCTGGATGTGCAGAACAGGGTAAGTATTGCTGAGCCTACCTTGCCTGAAGCAGTAAAACGGCTTGGGGTAACAGTTAGAAAGAGAAATCCGAGTATCATGATGGTGATCAGCATGTATTCCCCAAAGGGCACTCACGATACGAAGTTCCTTTCGAACTATACCAATATCTTCGTTAAAGATGCTTTGCTCAGGGTACCTGGAGTAGGGGATATACGTGCCATTGGGCAGGATTTCAGTATGAGGGTTTGGTTGAAGCCAGATAAGATGGCCCAATACAATATATCCACCAAGGAAGTGACGGCAGCTATCCAGGAGCAAAACCTTCAGGTAGCAGCCGGTACGGTTGGGGGGATGCCTCAGTTGACTTCACAAGCATTTGAATACCCAATTACGGTGAATGGTAAGTTGCAGCGGAAAGAGGAATTTGGGGATGTGATTGTCAGGACGGACCCAGAGGACGGAAGCCTTGTTTACCTCAAAGATGTGGCCCGTATTGAATTTGGTGAGTTTGATTATGGGAGATATTCCATTGTCAATGGGCACCCTGCTTCGGTTTTGTTGGTTTACCAGGCACCAGGAAGTAATGCCATAGATACCGCAGAGGGGATATACAAGGCCCTGGAAGAAATGAAAGCTACTTTTCCTGCTGATATGGACTATATAGTGCCATTTGAATCCGTGTCTGTGGTTCAGGTATCCATCGATGAAGTGCTTCATACTTTGATGGAAGCATTGATATTGGTGATTGTGGTGGTATTTCTTTTCCTTCAAAACTGGAGGGCTACTTTGATCCCAATTCTTGCCATTCCGGTCTCAATTGTGGGAACCTTTATCTTCTTTATTCCGCTCGGGTTTACCATCAATACCCTAACCATGTTTGGCTTTGTGTTGGCCATCGGGATAGTGGTGGATGATGCCATTGTGGTAGTAGAGGCTGCCCAGCACTATATCGATACCCAGAAAATTTCTGCCAAAGAAGCTACCCTGAAAGCGATGAAAGATATTACCGCACCGGTGATTGCCATCGCCTTGATCCTGGCAGCGGTATTTATTCCAGTGGGCTTTATTCCTGGAATTGTGGGAAGGATGTACCAGCAATTTGCCATCACGATTGCCATCTCTGTGCTTATCTCAGCCTTTGTCGCCTTGACTTTGACACCGGCGCTTTGTAGCCTATTATTGAAACCAATGGATATCGATGAGAATTCAAGAGGTACCAACCGATTTTTCTATAAATTCAATACCTGGTTTGCCAGGGTGACAAGTTCCTATGGAAATGGGGTAAAAAGGAGCATAAAAGTGACTCCATTGGTATTGATCCTTTTGGCCTGCCTCTATGCGGGCACCTTTGGGCTTTTCCAAGCCAAACCGACCGGGTTCTTACCAACAGAAGATGAAGGGCGTCTGTTTGTTTCGTTGGAATTACCTGAGAGCTCTTCATCTACCCGGACCAGAGCCATTATGGATGAAATGGTGAAGATGATTACCGGCACGGACGGTATCCGGAATGTGACCGGTATCGGGGGCTTAAATGCCATTAATTTCTCCTTTAAGCCAAACAGCGGGACCTTCTTCATTCAGATGGACCCATGGGAAGAGCGAAAAGATCCTTCCAAACAGCTTTACGGGCTGATGGCTCAACTGAATCAGAAATTCTCGGTAATCAAGGAGGCCAATATTATAGTAGTGCCACCACCAGCCATACCTGGTTTAGGGCAAACTGGTGGCTTTAGTTTCATGCTTGAGCAACGTGCAGGAGGGGATGTGAAGGAGTTTGAACAAGTGCTGGGTCAGTTTTTAGCGGCTGCCAATCAAAGGCCTGAAATTGCCATGGCTTATAGCTTTTTTACAGCTAAAACTCCCGGTTATCATGTGACAGTGGACCGTGAAAAAGCAAAAAAACTAGGGGTGGCCGTATCGGATGTGTTCTCTACCATGTCCACCTATATGGGAAGCTCTTATATCAATGATTTTACCCGGTATGGCAGGAATTTCCGTGTGGTGGCCCAGGCGGATACTGCATATAGAATGGATATGGCCAATCTGGAACAATATTATGTAATGAATAGCAGGGCGGAATCTGTCCCATTGGGGGCGCTTATAGATTATGAGGTGGTAGAAAACGCCCCCGTTATTAATCACTATAACCTGTTCAGGTCAACCGAGGTAAACGGTAACGCTGCTCCTGGATATAGTAGTGGACAGGCATTGGATGCCTTAGAGGAAGTGGCAGCAGAAGTCCTCCCTGCCGGATATGGCTATGATTTCTCTGGCCTGAGTAGGGAAGAGCTAGCATCTGGAAACACCACGGTATTGATATTTGCCTTATCGATTATTTTAGTGTCTTTGCTGCTTGCGGCATTGTATGAGAGTTGGTCGGTACCTTTCTCCATCTTATTGGCCCTTCCACTGGGTGCTTTTGGGGCTATTTTGGCATTGACCTTCTTGCCTAAGCTGGATAATAACGTTTATGCTCAGATTGGTTTGGTGACTTTGATCGGTCTGGCGGCAAAGAATGCCATTTTGATTGTGGAATTTGCCAAAGAACGTGTAGATACAGGGATGCCGATTTTGGCTGCTACCATAGAAGCTGTTAAGCTTAGGTTAAGGCCAATCGTGATGACTTCTCTGGCCTTTATTCTTGGAGTGGTTCCTCTGGCTTTGTCCAATGGTGCAGGTGCGGTGGCCAGACAAACTATCGGTTGGACCGTAATCGGGGGGATGCTGGCAGCTACCTTTTTGGCCATATTTGTAGTACCAGTACTTTATGTGGTTATTACTAAAATTGCCTATGGTAAATCCAAATTAAAAGAGCTTGAACTCCAGTATCAAAAGAACAGTTAATTTTTGGTTTAGTTGATGACGAACAGCCTGGCATCGGTTCCGCCCTGTCAGGCTGTTTTCTTTTTATTTTTTTAATTTATCAAAAAAAATGGCTTTTATATACAGAAATATGTATATTATTTTTATATTTATATAAACTTGAAATAAAGGTGGCTCGTGTTTCGATGAGCTTGTAATTTTTATCACGATATAGAGAGAGGGACTTTATCAGATTTATTAGGTGGAAAGTTTCTTTTTTTTAAGTGAAGAAAAGTATGTACGGTTAATGTATATGTGTTAATGGTTTTACTGAAAGTCTCCAAGATAAAATAAGATAAACCATGGGAGAACCAATATTACATCATGGGATGGCAATGAACAAGAAAGACTCAAAGCTAGAGAACCACTATTCAGATCACGATGAACTTTTGATCAAAGATTCGCTCTTTGTACGGGATAAAGGTTGCTTGAGAAGAGTGAAGTTTAAAAATGTACTTTGGTTGAAAGGAGATGGTAATTATACCACCCTGGTGACCAAGGAAAAGGTTTATTCTTTGAGAAATATCTTGAAGGAGTTTGAGGCTATTTTACCTGAAGATGAATTTGTGCGGATCCATAAATCCTATTTAGTAAGGCTGGACAGGATTTCCACCATTTCACCCAAAGAAGTAACAATAGATGGGGAAAAAGTTCCTGTAGGAAGAACTTATTACCAAAGACTAATTCATGGTATCAACAAACTCGGTGCGGGAGCTTAGTCAGAACCTGTTTTTTTATTATGCCAAAGCAAACTGCTATCACCATAGCTCAAGAACCGGTAATCTTGGGACAAGGCTTCTGTGTATATATTTTTCCAGTTATTTTTTGTAAAGGCTGCTACTAACAGGATTAGGGTGGAGCCGGGTTGATGAAAATTTGTCAGAAGTCCATTGCAAAACCTGAATTCATATCCTGGCATAATGAAAATCTCGGTGCTTCCTGTGATTTCATCAATTTGTTCGCTTTCCATATAATCCACGATCGCGGTGAGACTTTTGTGGAGGTCAGCTTTTACATTATGGTCTTGGTAGGGGTAAAGCTTAGGGATAAAAAAATGCTTGTCGTTCTCATTTAAAATTTTCACCCCATACCAATATATGCTTTCTAGTGACCGCATGGAGGTGGTTCCTACCGCCACGATATTTCCCCTGTGATTAAGAAAATTAATGAGGTTTTCTTTTCTGATTACCACCTGTTCACTGTGCATGGGATGGTCGGTGACTTTTTCATCCTTAATAGGTTGAAAAGTTCCTGCCCCAACATGGAGTGTCAGGTAGTCGGATTTGATGCCGTAGTTGTCAAGCTTTTTTAGGATTTCATCGGTAAAATGGAGCCCTGCAGTTGGTGCGGCAACGGCACCTTCTTTTTTGGAATAGACAGTTTGGTAACGAGGTTTATCTTCTTGGGTTGCTTTTCTATTTAAGTAGGGAGGGAGCGGCACCTCTCCAAAAGCTTCCACTATAGCAGCAAAGGTAATTTGCTCATTATCCCAGGAAACCCGTACCCATCTGGACTCCCTGTTTTCCAACTCCGCCTTTACATTTATTGCCCTTCCATCAATGGAAACGGTTCTTTCCAACACTTCATCCTCTTTCCATTTTTTAAGGTTGCCAACCATCGCTTCCCAAGTCAAAGGTCCGTGGTGGACCATGATTTCATTGATGACTGTACTCGGAGCAATAGGCTGCAAAAGGAAGATTTCTATTTTGGCTCCAGTGGATCTTTGGAAAATCAACCTGGCCGGTATGACCTTAGTATTGTTAAATACCATCAGGGTATCTGAAGGCAGTAAACCAGGGAGGTCATAAAAATGATAATGCTCGATCTGACCAGCCTCGAAATGCAATAGTTTGGAATGGTCCCTTTTTTCCAAGGGGAATTTTGCGATTCGATCTTCAGGCAACTCGTATTGGTAATCTGATAATTTGATGTCCAGCTTAGCCTCCATGCGGTATTTAACTTCTCTATTGATATTTCTCAGTAAAGGACAATATTAAGGACAATTCCTTTAGTTTTGTCCTTTGGGACTGCAAATATAAGTGTTTAACTATAGGGGATGAACAAAATTAAATTAAATACAGCTAAGATTCAGGGGAGTGTTCGAAAGCATACCTTACATTTTAAGTTTGATGCCGGGACTTCCCGGGGTGTATTGAAATCAAAAGATTCTTATCTAATTACCCTCCGTTACCAGGAAAAAGATGGAAGCGAAGGCTGGGGGGAAGCTGGGCCTTTACCTAAGCTTAGTATTGACGATATCCCGGGCTTCTATGAGGTTTTCGAAAATTACCTGAAGCTCTTGCCCAAAAAAGAAATTTCATGGACAGAGGAGGGCATATTGGCTTTTTGTAAAGATTTTATTGCTGATGATCATCCAAGTATACGATTTGCAATGGAAACAGCCTTACTTGATCTGTACCATGGGGGAAAGAGAAAGTTGTTTGAGAATGATTTTTACTCAGGAAAAGAAGCCATTCCAATAAATGGCCTGGTATGGATGGGGGGCGTTGATTTTATGACCAGGCAGATTGAAGAAAAGCTTGATGCAGGATTTTCTTGTATTAAAATGAAAATAGGAGCAATTGATTTTGACCAGGAATTAAAGCTTCTGGGCCAGATAAGAGGACGTTTCACTTCTGATGAGATTACCCTGCGTGTAGATGCTAATGGGGCCTTTCGGCCCGAAGAGGCTTTAGAAAAGCTAAAAAGGCTTGCTGAAATTGATTTACATAGCATTGAGCAGCCTATAAGGGCAGGACAAGTGGAAGAGATGGCCGTGCTTTGTGAAAAAAGCCCTTTGGATATTGCCTTGGATGAGGAATTGATTGGGGTTACTGGTATAGCCGAAAGGAGGGGGCTGCTGGAAGCAATAAAGCCTGCATATATTATTTTAAAGCCGACCTTGATCGGTGGGGTTTTGGATACGAAGGAATGGATAACTTTGGCCGAAAAGCTGAATATTGGATGGTGGATGACTTCCGCTTTGGAAAGCAATATAGGTTTAAATGCCATCAGCCAGCTGACATCACTCTATTCCACCACTATGCCCCAAGGTCTAGGTACTGGACAATTATACCATAATAATATTCCCTCACCGCTCGAAATCCATTCTGGAAAAATTATTTACAATAAAAAGGCTGAATGGGGGATAAAATAAAAAAAGCTGCTTCAACAAGCAGCTTTCGGTAATGTCATTAAATGCTGATATATCTTATGATAATTTTACATTCACTGCATTAAGTCCTTTTCTTCCTTCTTTAAGGTCGAAAGTAACATCGTCGTCTTCTTTGACTTCGTCAATTAATCCTGAGATGTGAACGAAGTATTCTTTTGAAGATTCGTCGTCAATAATAAAACCGAATCCTTTGGATTCGTTAAAAAATTTTACTTTTCCTGTGTTCATGATAATAAATGATAATATGAATTGATATGCACCAAAGGTAAGGATACTTTTGACATAAAATACTAGATGGTGAAAAAAAATTTTGGTGGGTTATCAAATAATAATACTATATGTCAAATAATTTCGTTTGTGTGGTTTAGAATTTTATTTCTTATTTAATTATTTTTATTGTTATATATGTTGTTTGTTTTGTTTTTAGTAGTTTAAATTTTGTGTTAATTTCAAAATGACAGAATACTGGTAGTCTAAGAAAAAAGTTTTTTTAGATCGATATTTTTTTTGAATAAAAATGTAAACTGCTGGTATTGAAAAAGTAATGGGGGTTTTTGAGCATTAAGAAAAGTAAGGTGGACACGGACTTTCTGAGGTTATCCGTGTCCCAAAATATTATTTCAGCATATAGAAATAAACCGGTTTGTGAACAGTAAATTCCCCATTAAGCTGCTTGATTATACCTGTCTTTGGATTTCTTTCATATGCGATGAGGTTATTGGAATTTTGGTTTGCCGCAAAGAGAAATTTGCCATCAGGAGACAAGGCGAAATTTCTTGGAGTTTTTCCTCCTGAAGAAATCGTCTGGATTTTATGAAGCAGACCTGTTCCCTCTTCTATACTAAATCCATTGATCTCATTGGCATCACCTCTGTTAGAGGCATATAGGAATTTCTCGTCAGCAGAAATTTTTATTTCTGCAGCTCCAAGATCTCCCTCGAAACTTTTGGGGACAAGATCATAAGTTTCCACATGGGTGGTTTTATTATTTTCCAAATCATAATCATAAAGCCCTACTTCTGATGTCATTTCATGGATGAGATAGATTTTGTCACCTGTTTTATTGAAGACCAAATGCCTTGGTCCTGAGCCAGGTTCTACTTGGAAGAATGCGGGAGAAGAAACCTGAAGCGGTTTTTCTCTGTTCGGGTCAAAGTCATAGATATTAACCTTGTCCGTTCCCAAATCTGCCACAAATAGCTTCTGGCCATTTGGGTGGAATACCAAGCTGTGAACATGTGGGCTTTGCTGTCTGGCTTCATTTACACTGCTTCCCTCATGGGCTATGTCCTGAACAGCAGCGCCCAATGTTCCGTCTCCATGGATGGGGATTACGGCTAAATCACCGCTTCCATAATTTCCCGCAATTACAAATTGTTCGCTGGGATCGAGGGTGATATAACATGGGCCACTTCCTTGAGTGGAAGAAATGCTCAATTTTTCAAGCTGCATTTTTTCGCGGTCAAAACGAAAAGAACAGACACTGCCTCCGTGTTCACCTCCTTCTTCCTGAACAGAAAATACCAAATCCCCAGCTTTGTTGCTGATGACAAAGGAAGGGTTTTTGACTTCTCCTTTTAGCAAAAGGGAATCAAATTCATTTGTGTCAGGTTGATAGGAAATTAAGTGGATGCCTTGTTCAGGGGAGGAGGTGTAAGTGCCCAGCCAGAATTCAATTGGAGCTGTGTGGGGCTCGGAAGTTTGGGATTTCTCCGCTGTTTGTTGCCCACAAGAGTAAAGGCCAATGATCATTAGGAAAAGTAATGGTTTTAAGAATATTTTCACGATTTTTATATTTTTAATTATGTATATACGTTATTTTGCCAGTAACGAGCATGACCTGACAGGAAAATTGCTTGTTATTAAAATCCAAACCTACTTCGATCTTCGGTCTTCAGTCCCTGATAGCCACCGGGGCAGGCTTTCCGGCCCTTAGACAAAGGAAATTAGGTTAGTGGTATCATTGCGTATAATCAGGTTTTGAATTTGCTTGATATGAAGTTAGTGTTTTTTTGTTTCGCAATTTATTTGAGCATTAGCTGTAAAATCCATATTTAAGCTTAAATTTAGGGCACTGCAGTTAAAATAAAGTCGGGTAAAACCAATTTAAACCCTAAATTGAGAAATTTTCAATAATAATAATTGAAATGTTGTTTTGATGAATTATTGGTAAAATCCCGTATTTTTTGTTTATAAATCAATAAAATGTCGGTTTTTATGAATTATTTTCTGTAGATTGCGGTGTTTTTGATCAAAATGTTTTTAATACTATATATTTTGATTAATTTAAAATTTAAATAAAAACATTACTTTAAACCATGTCAAATACCTACCAAACTGAGGTGGCCAAAAGGTTTACCATTTATAACAGTTTATTTCTTGATTTACCTTTCGATGATATCTACAGGACAGGGACATTGCTTCCGATCCTAACATCAGCTTGCCAAAAGGGCTTTGAGGAAGGTAAAACCCCCAAGGAAATCATCAATCAGTTTTTTGAAGGCATGTTGTCTTCCGATTCTATAAAGGAGAAACATAACTTGCTGTTCAAACTGGTACAGTATGTGGAGAGACAGGTTGTTTTGTTTGATTCGCTTGAGGATGCCGCCTTTGAGAAAATCAATGATGTGAAGGGGTTAGGCACAATGAATGCCTTGATTTCCCGTGCAGAAAGTGATAAGAAAAAGGATGAATTGATAGAGAAATTAAAGACTTTCTCCATTCGCCTCACCCTTACTGCCCACCCGACCCAGTTTTATCCTGGCAATGTGTTGGCCATCATTACGGATTTGGAGACGGCTATCAGAAATAATGATCTTGGAAATATTGATTTATTGCTTAGGCAATTAGGGAAAACAGCTTTTATCAACCGGGAAAAGCCTTCCCCATATGAGGAAGCGGTTAGCTTGTGTTGGTTTTTAGAACATGTTTTCTACAAGAGTATTCCGGATATTTTGATTCGCGTATTGCGAAAACTTGAGATCCCATTGCCTGAGTGGGATAATCCCAATCTATTAAGAGTTGGGTTCTGGCCAGGTGGGGACAGGGATGGAAACCCGTATGTAACCCACCAAATCACGATGAATGTTGCAGATAAGCTTCAGGAAACAATTTTGAAATGCTTGTACAGGGATATTAGGAAGGTAAGAAGAAGATTAACCTTCATAGGCGTGGAACCATTGATGCTTGAAGCAGAAAGGGGTATTTACAAGACGCTTTTTGGAGGAGAGAAAGTATTCAAATCCAAAGAGGAGCTTTTGGAAGTGCTGCTTAAGGCCCGGGAAATCATTATCCAAGATCACGATGGGTTGTTCCTTGATCTGTTGGATGAGTTTATCCTTAAGGTAAAGGTCTTTGGGTTCTATTTTGCAAGTATGGATTTGAGGCAAGATAGCCGTAAGCATGAGGCGCTTTGGGCTGAAATCATTGAGGTAAGCGAAGGAAAAGAAGCTTTGGAAGCTTATGAAGCTGCCTCAGAAGATGAGAAAATCAAAAAGATTCTTGGATTCAAACAGTTGCCAAGTCCTCAATCCCTAAAGGATGAATTTCATCAGGAAATGCTGGAAAGTATAGCTTCTGTAAGCTATGTACAGGACAATAACGGGGCAGAAGGGCTGCACAGATATATCATCTCCAACTGCCAGTCTGCTTTACATATCCTTCAAGTATATCAGCTGAACAAGTTGAAGCTCGCTCCTGACAGCGATTTGAAATTGGATATTGTACCGCTGTTTGAAACTATTGATGATTTGGCTGCAGCTCCTGCTATTATGGAGCAGCTTTATACCAATAAGGTTTATGCTGCTCATCTTAAGTCCAGAGGAAATAAGCAAACCATAATGTTGGGCTTCTCTGACGGAACCAAAGATGGGGGATATATCAGGGCCAACTGGTCAATTTTAAGAGCTAAGGAAGAGCTAACCAAAATGTCAAGAAAGTATGATGTGAGTGTCATATTCTTCGACGGTAGAGGAGGACCTCCTGCAAGAGGTGGCGGAAATATGCACAACTTCTACGCATCTCTCGGTGATCAGGTGGAGAATGAAGAAATCCAAGTGACCATCCAAGGGCAGACCATTTCTGCTAATTATGGAAAACCGGTTTCTTGTACTTATAATTTAGAACAATTGCTAAGTGCAGGTTTGGAAAACCACCTTTACCCAACGGTGGAAAATAGGTTAACTGATGACCAGAGGGCGGTGATTGATGAAATGGCGGAAATAAGTTATCAAGCTTATAAGGAGTTCAAAAGCCATCCGCAGTTTGTTCCATATTTGGAAAAAGTTACGCCACTGAAGTTCTTTGGTAAAACCAATATTGGATCCCGTCCTTTGAAGCGTAGCAAAGGTGAGGGGATGAAATTTGAAGATCTCCGAGCTATTCCATTTGTAGGGTCCTGGGCCCAGATGAAGCAGAACATCCCTGGTTTTTATGGGGTCGGTAAAGCCATTGAGGAAATGGGGAAAAGAGGGAAGAAGGATTTGGTGGCCAAGCTATATAGGGATTCTTTATTCTTTAGATCCCTGCTAGGAAACTCAATGCAGTCATTGGCGAAATCATTCTACCCATCTACAGCATATTTGAAGGATAATAAGGATTACAGTGATCTTTGGACCTTGATGCATGATGAGTACAAGCGTTCAGTTAACGAAATATTGGATATTTCCGGTATGAATGAATTGCTTGAAGACAATCAAGTAAGTAGAAATTCCATCGAGATCAGGGAAAAGATTGTTTTGCCTTTGATCACGATCCAGCAATATGCTATCCAGGAGATGTTAGATTCTGGTAAGGAAAATGCAGTATTGCAGAAATTGATTTTGCGAACCATGTTTGGCATCATCAATGCCGCTAGGAACGCAGCATAACTTATAAAAACTGAAAAAAATCCCTGGCCTGGAATTCCAGGCCAGGGATTTTTTTGCTATAATTTTTTCAACAAGGAAAATCACGGACCAAGCGAAAAAGTTGGGGAGTAGAGGAATATTTGTGATTCGGATAGTCGGGATTCGAAGAAGCGGGAAAGGCGAAAGCCTAAGGCCGAAAGATCTAAATCCGGCTTTGGGCATTCGACCTTCGGCTTTCAAGTCTCTTGTTTGGTACATTGCACTTTGTACCCCCCCCAGAAATATTGTTTGATCCAAAATCACCGCGAAAATCTGTAGGAAGAATAATAATGGTCCTATATGGAATACTATGGGTAATCCACATCCTGGTTTTTACATATGAAAAATGGTAAACAATATTCCGATATAACGGTCTTTGAACGGCCTATTTGTGCAAAACTTGCCTTAGGCTCAGCCTAAGAATCTCACCCATATTTTTGCATTCAAGAAAGGCAGATGTTTTGTAATGTTTGGATAGTTCTATTTTAAGGCTGTCGACATTCTCTTGCGTGGAAATGACGTCCCTTTCCATGCTGTCGAGGATATCCTCAATTTCTTTGGTGGAAGTTTTTAGCCTGTGGGCAATCAAGGCACGTTCTTCCCTCTGGTACTGGGCCATGGACTCAGGAGTGATATGTTTGATGCCCAATTGGATCAAAGTGTTGTTCTGCTTGAAATATTGAGGCAGATAAACAGACTTTTTCCCTTCATAGGACTGTTGATCGAAATCTATGGCCCTGATACGGTAGTGGACCTCTTCAAAATCAGGGGTTACATCAATCACAAAGTTGGAAGAGTGCATGTCCCCCAGCAGTCTGACAAAACACCTTTCGTTAAATTTCACAAACTCCTTAGAAATCCGGATTGGGTTAAGCAGTGGGTCATTTATATGTTGACGCATAAACTGCTCTCCTGGAATTCCAGCGATATGTTCTTCGATCAGGGTGTCTTGATAAACAAGATAGCTGATTCTATTAGGAGAAAGTAAATGCTCCAGCTCCAATCCATAAACCCTTGAAGCATCCGCCATTTTCACATAAAAATAATCGAAGTTGTCATTGATACGGTTGACTATCCTTATCCGAAATGGCTGGGTATTGCCATAGGTACAAATATCCACCCTGTCCACATAAAGGTGCTGCATCACACTCATGTCCCCTTCAGCCTTCAAAATGGCATATATCTTTTTGAGGTTGAAGTGAATGTCTTCCCGGTCTTGTTCATTATAGAAAACGGTCTCCCACAAGGTGTCATTTCCTTTGGAGTCATATAGGGAAATAGAACTCGCAAAACGCAATAATTCCTTGTAGTGGACAGGAATATCAACTTCACGGCCATATTTGATAAGGTACCTTCTCAGGCCTCTACTTATCGGGTAGATATGTTTCTTTTTCTCTATCAAGGAATGTACTTTTATAGGGACTCAGTAGCAATTTCCTTTTCTTGTTGCCTAAGTTTCCTATCAAATAGGAAGGGCCCAAATGGGAGTATTGATGCGATCAATGCCATTAGGGATCTCCGGAAAGTCCATTTTAGCGTGTTTTTGGTAGGAAACACCGCATAAATATAAACGATGAACAGGATTCCATGGATCCATCCAACATAGGTTACAGCCAAAGGCATGTCCATTGTGTATTTTAGGGGCATGGCTATAAATAAAAGAATAAGGTAGGATGTTCCTTCAGCGAAGCCCACATAACGGAACTGCTTTAATACTCTGATTTTTTTTGCGTTATCCATTGTATTGGAAATTACAGACTTAGGGTCCGAATGGTTATTTGCTAATATTAAAGAACACTTGAAGGCTTTTCCAAAGTTTCCTTTTTAGTCCTTCATCTTCAAAAATGACCGGAAGATCGTCAGCAAAGAGGTATTCGACATCCTCATGGGCGGTAATATCATAAGGGGCTTCTTTCAGTTTAATGATAGGGTGGCTCATTCTTCCGAAAACCAATACTTTATGTGGGTTCATTTTATTGACGGATTTCGGATGTAAGCTGCCTAGATGTACCGAAGACACCAGGGCGATGTCCTTTAAGGAGTGGGAGACAGCCCTTAATATTTTCAATAGAAATTCCTTTAGATCTTCTTCCAGTAATTCTCCCTGGTAGATGACCATTAGTCCCTTCTCAAATTCTCCTTCAAATGAAATGGTCAAGGCCAAATCGCCTTCATTTTCTATTGGGGTGGTCTCTTCAAGAATAGGGCCTCCTGCAGACGGTTCTTCTACTAGGCTGTCTTCTTCCGGTAAATCCGCAGCGTATTTTTTGAATTTATTGGCTAATAGCAATTCTTGGGCTTCTTCAGGAATCAAAAATATATCTTCTTCCATGAATAAGCTCAGTTTATTCAAGTCCATTTCTTCCATAAAGCTAAAATGAATAAAAATACCTCACCAAACAACCTTATTTGGGGCATTTCATTTAAAATCAGCACAGTCAGTTAATAATAAGTAAAACGACATTGAGTAGATTAATCCTTTTTGCCTATGGCTTGTTCAAGCCCAAAAATGGATTTTAACTCCACCGCGTCCTTCGGATCCATTCTCTTGGCGAGTACCAATCTTAGCTGTCTTCTTCTGAGAGCACCGGCATAAAGCTCCTCTTCTTCGGGTGTTGCCGGCGCTAATTTCGGGACTTCAATTGGCCGCCCATTTTGATCCACTGCAACGAAGGTAAAAAAAGCCCGATGC
>Ga0207773_100395_pt1 | contig 18542 bp, 15 predicted proteins | sample TtaePargueraPR_2_FD_187281 | JGI IMG/M metagenome (GOLD analysis project Ga0207773, IMG submission 187281) | Aerobic enrichment media microbial communities from Bioluminiscent Bay, La Parguera, Puerto Rico - Tt and M1 (3) (SPAdes) | ecosystem: Environmental > Aquatic > Marine > Unclassified ...
GGCCGACAGGGACTTGTAGCGCCGGCCCTGCCAGTCATAGCCGTCGTCGAGCACGGTGACGGCATGCTCCACCCCCTGCCATTCGCGCAGCAGCCGCGTGCCCGCCACCGGCCGGTCGCCGGCAGCACGGCGCTTCACGGTGCCCTCCCGGTCCAGGGCATCGGCCAGGGCGTCGAGCCGGGCGCGGGTCTCGGGCTTGAGCCCGCCATAGGCCAGTTCCTGGATCCGATAGGCGAGGCGGCTTTCCAGGTAGCGCCGGTTGAAGGCCGGCGGCTCGCGGTCGTAGAGGTCCCGCCACTTCGCCTTCAGCTCGGCGATGGGCAGGGTCTTCAGGGCGTTCAGCTGGGCCAGCACGGTGTCGGTCATCGGCTCTCTCCGTCTCCTCATCGGCGGGTCGGATGACCGCTCTCGCCGGCCGAGAGGTCCAGCGGACTTTCTCCGGTCGCGGCGGATAAACCGCTCGACTTCCGAGCCCGAAGCCGGATGACGCCCCGGGCCAGCAGGCCGGCGACGAGGCCGAGTCGCTCTGCGGTGCTAAGACGAGCGGGATCGACGGGGTTCATGGGCGCATCTCCATTGGCCCCATGATGCCCCCGCCCGAGCGGCCGCAACAGCCAAAACCCCAGTCGTTAGAAAGGGATAGGGAAAGAAGTGGCGGGATCGAGTTTCTGCGAAGCCGGCGGATGTGCTACACTCACGGTTGTTTGGATAGCAACTATGAGTGTAGGGCGTCCGCCCTCCCGGACGCGGCCCTCCGAGGCATCGGCCGGGAACCATCGGCGACCATTCAGAAGCCGGCGGGCGTCAAGGATTGAGGGAGCCACCCATGCCCCTGAACCCGCGCCAGGTCCTGCGCCAGATCCCGAAGCGCACACTGGAGCCGTATCTCGCAGCGCACGATCTGGAGGTCGACGAGGAGGTTTGGTCGCTCGGGGTCAACACGCGCCCGCGCAGGCTTCTGGCGCATCTGCTGGCACACGACCGTGCGCCCAATCGGAAGGTCATGGCCGACCTAGCCCGGGTACATGAACTGGCAGGTGAACGCGGTCACCGGGCGATGGTGAGCGCAGCCGGGGGAGAGACCGGAATCATCGAGACGCTGGCGCGCCTCGATACGTTTCACGAGCGCGCTCTATGGCTGCTTCAGCACCATCCACAGCTCTTCCGCAACGCCGAGCAGCTGCACTTCGTCGATCACCGGACGGAAGGCCAGCAGGGGCGCCACTACCGCACTGATCCTGGAAACGGCATCAGCCGGGAGGACGCGAATATCGCTCGGTTCGAGGACGCCATCTGCGCCTACCACCAGAGCGACACCGGTGCCGGCATCAGCTGCGCGACCGAGTTCCTCGAGCGCGAGGGCGAGGCGACGCAGATCTCGCTCTATGTCGAGGGGCTGCCGAACCATCGCATGGAGGTCGTCGAGGGCGATTTCAGGCTCAACATCTCGACGCCCACCATCGCTGCGGCCATCGTCTACGACCCGGCAAACGGCGACACCACGACCATCGGCAAGGGCGGTTGGAAGGTGCACGAGGCCCTGCGCGAGGCCTTCGCCCGACACCTTCTCGGGGTGGAGCCGAAGTTCGACACCGTGCGACAGCGGAGCTTCGCCCTCGATCGCCTGGCGCAGCGGCAGGATCTCGCTCCCGATCCGGCCTTCGGCGTGGAGGTCGCTTGGGTGCGCCGCCTGCGGCTGGTGGCCTCGGATCCGGACCAGGGTCAGATGGTTCTCGAATCTCCTCGAGGGGACAGTTCGATCACGGTCTACGATCTCGCCGATGCCTGGTTGGGGCGTGGAGGCAGATTGCTCGGAAGCTTCGACGTCATCCACGCCGCCATCTGCCTGCGCTTCTACAAGGAACCCGACGCCACCCGGGCGCGCACCATCACCATCGAGCTCACGAGGCCGAACGGCTCCAACCTCAAGAACCTCTCGGAGCGGGATCGCGACGTGGCCGAGGCGCACATCGCCAGGTGGGACCTGATCGCGGACGAGGGTGGATGACCGCATCCGACCCGGCCTCGGTACTCGAGCGGCTGCTGGAACAGGGCGGCACGCTCTCCCGCCAGTTCATCGACATGAGTTCAGCACGATCAGCCATTGAGCGCCTGATCGCGATGAAGGCGCTGGTTCAGGCCGGCAGCGCCCGTTCGATCCTCTGCCTCGCCTGCGACGAGCCCCATTCGGTCGCGGTGGAGCAGGGCGACAGACAGGGCCGCTTCCGCGCCTACTGTCCCGACACCGGCTTCCAGACGGTGGCCCCAGCGATACTGCGGACCTACAGGGTCGATCCATCCTGGCTCGTCAATACCATCCGGCATCACTTCGGCCTGTCGCAGGTCGAGGTGAGATCGGAGATGGAGCCGATCATCCGCATCGGGCGCGTCTGGGTCGAACGCTATCCCGTCCTGCTGTTCCTCGGTACGCGGCTCGCCGCGCGATCGCGATTCACCGACGCCATGAAGCGGGTGGAGGAGGTAAAGGGCAACACCCCGGCGATCGTCCTGACCTCGACCAACCCTGAGGTCATTCCTGGCGATCTTCCTGCACGGACCGCACTGATCCAGATTGCGGACGTGCTCGACGTCGACCGGCCCAAACCTGTGGTCGAGGATCCGATGATCGCGGCGCTTCGGGGGCCGGGTAGACGCGCGAAGGTCGGACCGATCGGGTACGTCTTCGCCTCCGACTTCCGATCTGCAACCATCGGCGATGTCCAGTACGCCTTCACGGATCGGAAGGCGCGCGTGGTGGAAGTCCTGTTCGAGGCCTGGCAGGCGGGCAATCCGAAGGTGCACCAGAAGACCCTGCAGGCACAGGCCGGGTTCAGTTCGCGAGTCGGGCAGATCTTCGCGGACCATGCGGCGTACGGAACCCTGATCAGGCATGACAAGGCCGGACATTACTGGCTCGACCTCTGAATTCGGTCGGGCCGGGCATTTCTAACAGATCCGTTAACACCCACCTCACCGATCCGTTAACACCCCCCTGCCATCCTCCAGGTATCGCGAATCTGGAGGAAAAGCCATGTATCTGCGCCACTTCAACCAGGAGCATCTGGCGCGCCGCTGGAACATCTCGCCGAAGACTTTGGAGCGCTGGCGCTGGCTGCGCGAGGGGCCGCCGTATTTGAGGATCGGCGGTCGCATTCTCTACCGGCTCGAGGACATCGAGGCCTTCGAGGCCGCCCGTCTTCGCCAGGGAACTACGGTCGGTACCGTCGACCCGAACCCGGAGCCGCCCCATGAGCGGCGGTGAGCTCGGTGCGACGGACTCGCCGAGGCGACGCGGGGGAGGGAGACCGGTGATGCGCATGCACCACGATCGCTCCCTCATCGCGCGACTCGAACAGCGCATCGGCGATCTGGCGACGGCGTTCCTCGGCCCGCCGAACCGGAGCCTGTCGTCGTCTCGCCAGCTGCGCTTCGGCAGCAAGGGGAGTGTGGCCGTCGAGATCGACGGGGAGGCCACGGGCAAGTGGTACGATCACGAGGCAGGCCACGGTGGTGGTCCCCTTGAGCTGATCCGCTGCCATACCAGGCTCGATCTCGACGCCGCGCGAGACTGGGGCGCTGACTGGCTGGGCAGTACGCCTCGGCCTGCCAAAGACCGGCCGCCTCGGCAGGACCCGTGCAGGGGGAAGGCGCCGACGGGCCATGTCGCATCCATCCTCACGGCCTGCGTCCCGGTCCAGGAGACCCCGGCAGAAACCTATCTCCGTCGCCGCGGCATCACTTGGAGCCTCCCCAACAGCTTGCTCTTCCAGCCCAAGGCGCAGGGCGGCTTCGGCGCGCTTGTCGCTCTTGCCACGGACGATCACGGGGAGGCACTTGCCCTGCAGCAGATCGCCGTCACCGACGACGGCCGGAAGGCGCCGGTGGGCGTGGTCAAGCGCACCCACAAGGCAGTCGCCGAATGGCACCGCCAAGCCGTTGTGCGCCTGCCTGGCGAGCCGCCCATCGTCCTCGCCGAAGGGGTCGAGACGGCGCTGTCGGTCTGGCAGGCCACCGGCCGCGAGACCTGGGCCTGTTTGGGGACGATCCGGGCCGAGCTTCCGCTCAGCGACGGCGCGCCGGTCACCATTGCCAGCGATGGCGATGCCGAGGACAGCCCGGCCTTCCGGGCGATGATGGCAGCCGCTCAGACGCTCAGCACGCAGGGACACGCCGTCACCATCGCTCATCCGCCGGCCGGCAGCGATGCCAACGACATTCTGCAGGCCGACGGCGAGGACGCCGTGCGTGCCTTCATCGCGGCCGCGGTTCCGTTCGTCTTCGACGAAGCCAGCCTGGACCCGCTGGAGATCGGCTCCGATGTCGAGATCGCCCGGCAGGTGATCGAGGTCCTCAACCGGGCTCATGGCGAGGTGGTCTGCGCGGACGGCGCCATCTGGCGCTACAACGGCCTGCACTGGGAGCCGATCGCCGAGGCGGATCTGCGGCGCCTGGTGCACGAGCAGGACGGCCGTGCGATCAAGTCCGGTAACCACACGATCCCGGTCAAGCTTGGCAAGACGCGGATCGACTCGATCCTCCACGAACTGGCGGCCATGGTCGCCCACCCCGACTTCTTCGGAGAGGCGGCACAGGGCATCAACTGCACCAGCGGCTTCATCCGGATCGACGGGGATGGCGTGGCCGTCCAGGAGGCGCACCACCCCGATCACCGCTGCCGGCACGTCCTGCCGGGAATCTGGTCGACTGGTGCAGAAATCAGCCCGCCGGCGGGATCGCTTCTCGCCACGCTGCTCGACGGCGTGTTCCGCGACGATCCGGACGCGGCGCAGAAGATGGACCTCATGGCCGAGATCTGCGGCGTGGCCGCGCTGGGGAGCGCGACGCGCCTGGTGCAGCCCAAGGCAATCGTGCTGAAGGGCGAGACGGCCGAGAACGGCAAGAGCCAGCTGCTCGACCTGGCCCGCAGCCTGCTGCCCGCCACCGCGGTCAGTTCGGTGACCGCGGCCCAGATGCGCGACGAGCGCCATATCGTCGGCCTGGCCGGCAAGCTGCTGAACGCCTGCGACGAGCTGTCGGCAGCGGTGTCGATCGCCTCGGAGACGTTCAAGGCGGTGGTGACCGGCGAGCCCATCGCGGGCAGGGACGTGTTCAGGAGCCGATCCGAGTTCCGTCCGGTCGCCCAGCACCTCTTCGCCACCAACGTCCTGCCGTCCTTCTCCGGCGGCATCGACCGCGGCGTGCAGCGCCGGCTGCTCGTCCTCACCTGCAACCGGGTGATTCCCCGAGCTGAACGGATCGAAGGGATCGGACGCCGGGTAGGCGCAGAGGAGGCGGATCTGCTGCTGGCCTGGGCGGTCGAGGGTGCGGTGCGCGTCATCCGCCAGGGCGGCTTCACCGAGCCCGACTCCAGCAGGCTTGCCCTCATCGATTGGGTTCTCGGTGCCGACCCGGTCCAGGCCTGGATCATCGAGCGCACGGAGCCGGTGCTGCCGGACAGCACGACGAAGCGCATCCGGACACGCAGCGCCTATGAGGACTTCCGGTCCTGGGCCGAGAGCGAAGGCTACCGGACGGCCACCCTCCCGGCGATCAACGGCTTCGTCCAGCGCGTTCAGGCTCATGCGCCCGAGGGTGTCGGCTACGGTCGGACCTCAGAGGGGCCGGTGTTCACCGGGCTGGTCCTCAGGAGCGGCAACCGGCCCATGACGCACTAGTGCACCAACAGTGCACCATGAATGAGACCTAACCCTTTGAAAGTGCAAAGATGACGCACCAACCTCCAATCCTTACGTGACGTGGCGACCTGTTCCTCTCTTCAAATCGTGTTCTCCTCAGAAAAGGTTTGGGGGTAGGTGCGTCATCCTTGCACTATCAATGACTTAGCCGTCACTGGTGCGTCACTCATGGTGCACAGGTGCGTCATTCCTCTTCCGAGGTCCCTTCGGACCGGCTTGCGGACAATCGCCACAGGAGCCCTCAGAACGCCCGAGAGCGTCTGTCGGCTACCCACCTACCTGAGACCTTCAAACGCGCCCACAGCACCCCTCCAGGCGCGATTACGGGGCATTCTGGAAGTACAGAGTCGCCCGATTGACTGCAGGATACTCTGGCTGTCCTATCCGTTACTGCCGCCATCGTAGTAGAGCGAAGTTATTCGTAGTTGTGTGTCAGTGCGCGGGCAGACGGGGCGATGTAGAATGGAAGCATCCCGTCACCGACCCGGATGCTGCCCGATGAGCGCGATTGCCCCCAAGTTGAAGATCAGCTACCGGCCGGTGGCGAGCCTGGTGCCCTACGCCAACAACGCCCGAACCCATTCCGACGCCCAGGTGGCCGAGATTGCCGCCTCGATCCGGGCCTTCGGCTGGACCAACCCGATCTTGGTGGATGGTGAGAATGGGGTGATCGCCGGGCACGGCCGCCTGCTGGCCGCCCGCAAGCTCGGCCTGTCCGAGGTGCCGGTGATCGAACTGGCCGGCATGAGCGAGGCGGAGAAACGAGCCTATGTGATCGCCGACAACAAGCTGGCCCTGAACGCCGGCTGGGATACCGAACTGCTCGGCCTCGAACTCGGCGCCCTGCAGGATCTGGGCTTCGATCTCTCGCTCACCGGCTTCGGCGAGGACGAGATCGCCGGCCTGCTCGACACCGGCACGGCCGGGCTCAGCGATCCGGACGCCGTTCCCGAGGCACCAGCCGATCCGGTCACCCGGCCGGGCGATGTCTGGACCCTCGGTCGCCATCGTCTCGTCTGCGGCGATGCCACGGACCGGGCGGCGGTCGAGCGCTGCCTCGACGGCGTGCTGCCCCATCTCATGGTCACCGACCCGCCCTATGGGGTCGCCTACGACCCTGCCTGGCGGAACCGGGCCGGAGTGTCGCGGACCAAGCGGACAGGCGCGGTGCGCAATGACGACCGGGCGGACTGGCGGGAGGCCTGGGATCTGTTCCCCGGCGACGTCGCCTATGTCTGGCACGGGGCCCTGCACGCCACCACGGTGGCCGAGAGCCTGCTCGCCTCGGGCTTTGTCATCCGCGCCCAGATCGTCTGGGCCAAGGAGCGGCTGGTGCTGGGTCGCGGGGACTACCACTGGCAGCATGAGCCGTGCTGGTACGCGGTCCGCGGCAAGAGCCACTGGACGGGCGACCGCAAGCAGACCACGGTGTGGAAGCTCAGCGCCCGCGACCAGGACGCGGCGACCGTGCACGGCACCCAGAAGCCGGTGGCGGCGATGCGCCGGCCGATCGAGAACAACTCCACACCGGGCCAGGCGGTCTACGAGCCCTTCTGTGGCTCCGGCACCACCCTCATCGCCGGCGAGATGACCGGGCGGGGGGTGCATGCCATCGAACTCGATCCCGCCTATTGCGACGTCGCCATCGAGCGCTGGCAGGCCTTCACCGGCAAGCCGGCGGTGGACGGGCAGGGCAGGCGCTTCGCGGTCCGCAAAGCCGATAAGGGCGAAACCTGATGGCCCGGCCGCCGCACATGCCCGAGCTGGGCGAGCGCCGCCAGGTCGAGGCCATGGCTGCCTATGGCATTCCCGAGGCCGACATCGCCCGGGTCATCGGCATCGACCCCAAGACCCTGCGCAAGCACTACCGCGACGAACTCGACACCGGGCATGTGAAGGCCAACGCCAGGGTGGCCGAGGTGCTGTTCAAGAAAGCGACCGGCGACGGCCCGCAATCGGTCACCGCCGCCATCTTCTGGCTGAAGACCCGCGCCGGCTGGCGGGAGGCGCGGCCGATCGAGGACGAGACCGCACCGACCAGCCTGCTGGTGCGCTGGATGAGCGCGGACGAGAGCAAGGCCATCGCCGCGCCTTCCCGCGACGGGCCGCCGTTGATCGAGGCGAAGACCGATGACTGACGGTCAGACCACCGAATCCGGCGATAACCAGAACTGATCGGACTACGTACAAACCGCAAACGGTGGTATGCCATGTGTACGCGCCAAGTCATTGATCGGACACATGAATCCCACCATCGCCTATCTCCGCGTCTCGACCCGAAGGCAGAAGCGGTCCGGGCTCGGCATCGAGGCGCAGAAGGCGACCATCGCCCGCTTCGCCGAGGTTGAAGGGTTCGAGATCACCCGGACCTTCGTCGAAGCCGAGACGGGGAAGGGAGCCGATGCCCTCGATCGCCGGCCGGTGCTGGCCGAGGCGCTGGCGGCGGCGAAGACCCTGCGCTGTCCGGTGATCGTGGCCAAGCTCGACCGGCTGTCCCGCGACGTCGCCTTCATCGCCGGGCTGATGGCGCAAAAAGTGCCGTTCATCGTGGCGGAACTGGGCCTCGACGCGGATCCCTTCATGCTGCACCTCTATGCCGCCCTGGCGGAGAAGGAGCGGCGGCTGATCTCTGAGCGCACCCGAGCGGCGCTGGCCCAGCGCAAGGCATCGGGCACCCGGCTCGGCAACCGCACCAACGCGCCGGCTGCGGCGTCACTCGGGCGACGGGCTCAAGCAGTGGCGGCGGATCGGTTCGCCGCCAACGTCCTGCCGGTGATCGAGAAGCTGCGCGCTGCTGGCGTCACCGACCTGCGCGGGCTGGCCGACGCGCTCAACGCCCGCGGCATCCGCACGGCGCGGGGCGGGCGCTGGCACATCTCGAACGTGCGGAACGTGATGCGGCGGGTTGGCAAGATCACCATGAAGTCGACCTGAGCTTGGCTTGTTTTCGAAGGCGGGAACTACCGACTTGGACGGAGTTGGATAGATACCGTCAATCGCGTTCGGCTTGGCGACGCTCGTCCGACAAGTGCGCACGCCAGCGGACCCGGCGCATTGCCAGGATCCCGAAAACCGGGCCGAGGGCGAGCAGGACAATGACGACCGGCCAGCCGCCGATGCCCGCGACCAGTGGAGCAGCCTGCACCGTCAGGGTCGTCATCATGAAACCGAGCGAGGCCTGAAAGGTTAGCAGGCTACCTGCCAGCTCCGGTGGCGCGTTATCGGCAACTAGCGCGGAAAACTGAGGCGAGTCAGGCACCACGGCGGCACCCCACACGATCATCAGCAGCGCCGTTAGCCACACGGGGCCGCCGAAGGTCGCGGCGGTCAGCAGGCCGGCAGTTCCGCTGATTGCCAATGCCCCCGTTGCGACACGGGCCTTTCCGACCCGGTCGGCCATGAGGCCAGTCCACACGCACGCGGGCGTCGCGGCCAGAATGCAGATGAACGCGGTTAACTTTCCAAGGTTGACCGCGTCGGCTGTGTCCATGCGCGTTGCGAAGGAGGTCGCCGCGATCACGCCGGCCCAGGTCCAGAACGCAATGAACTCCCACATGTGTCCGAGATAGCCGAGGATGGCCGCGCGGATCCGACGGTTGCTCCAGGCGAGCCAGATGGCGCGGGTGCGAAACGCCGTTGCCCGCGAGTGGTGCGGACCGAGAGAAACCATCAGGATCAGGGCGCCGCTGGCGGCGGCGAGGATCGATCCGAGCGTGACTGCAAGGCGCCAGTCGCTCCCGCCGACCCATGCCAGCAGGTAGGGAATGGCCTGACCGGCGACCAACGCACCCACCAGACCGCCCATGAGCAGTCCGCGCCGCTCCACGCTCCAGCCGACGGCGATCTTCATCGAGACTGGCCAAGTCCCGGCCATCAGGATGCCAGCCACAAAGCGTAGGCCGATGGCTTCGAGGCCGCCGATAGGCACCGCCAGCAGTCCGGCATTGGCGAGGGCGGTGGCGGTGACACAGCAGGCGAATACCCGCCGAGGATCGAAGCGGTCCGGAATGCCGGTCAGCGCGAAAACGAGCGCGCCGGCGCCGAATCCTGCGGGCACCACGCTGGATAGCCAGGCGAGCTGCGCTTCGTTAAGTCTCGTCTCCCCCACCATGTCGGGCAGCACGGCCGCGGTCATGTACCACAGGCTCATGCCCGACATGGTCGCGACGAGCAGAAGACAGATACTCAGCGGCTTGTTGCGCATTTGATACCTCTCCGAGGCAATCTCAATCAGTCATGGCCAGATCGAGGTCGTAGCTGCGACAACATGATGCCCTAAATTCGGGGGTACGGAAAAAGATGATCGGTGAGCGCTTAGAGGAGAATATCGACATCATTTGCTTCAAGTAAGTCTGTATGACTTCAAGTATTCTAGCAATTATTGATATAAACCCCTCAACCCCAACAAGAGCTATGGCGAATACTGATAAATCACTTAGAACGCTGATACACCTTCTCGCTGACTGGATGCGTCAGAATGTGACGCCAGAGGACGATGAGCCGACGCTCTGCCGAAGCATTTCGGCTTGCGATCGGAAAGGCCGAGGCCTAGACCCGACCGGTCAGGCCGTGTCTTCACGCCTGGTTTCGCCGTCCGAAGAAGCGCGGATCCCGCGATGTCAACCCGGCCCATCGGCTTCATTCTCGGCTTTCTGATCCTGGTGTTCGCCGGGGCGATGCTGGCGCCGCTGTTCGTGTCCCTGGCGACGGAGGATGGAGAATGGCCGGCCTTCGCGGCGGGCATCGGCACCTGCCTGTTCGTCGGCGGGATGCTGATCCTGACCCTGCGTTCGGATCGGATCGAGCTCGGCCGGCGGCAGGGCTTCGCGTTGACCAGCACGGTGTGGGTCTGCCTACCGCTGTTCGGCGCGCTCCCCTTCGTGTGGTCCGACCGAGTCGGCACCTTCACCGATGCTGTCTTCGAGAGCGTCTCGGGCATCACCACGACCGGATCGACGGTGCTGGCCGGGCTCGATCTGATGGAGCCCAGCCTGCTGCTCTGGCGTTCCCTCCTGCAATGGCTCGGCGGCATCGGCATCATCGCCATGGGGATCGTCATTCTCCCCTTCCTCAGGGTCGGCGGGATGCAGATCTTCCGGACCGAGTCCTCAGACCGGAGCGACAAGGTGGTGGCCCGCGCCAGCGACTTCATGGTGATGCTGGTCGGCGTCTATGTCGGGCTGAGCCTGCTGTGCGCCGGCGCCTACGCGCTTGCCGGCATGACCGTGTTCGAGGCGGTCAACCACGCCATGACCACGATCTCGACGGGCGGGTATTCGACCTCGGATCTGTCGATGGGATACTTCGAGAGCGCGGCGATCCAGTGGATCGGCACCTTCTTCATGCTGGCGGGCGGCATACCCTTCGCGCTCTACATCTTCGCCCTCCGGGGCAAGCCGGGACGGCTGTTCCGCAACAGCCAGGTTCTGACCTTTCTGTCGTTCGTGCTCGCCGTCAGCCTGGGGCTCGCGGTCTACCTGATGGTCACGCGGGACACCTCCCTGCCCCTGGCGCTGCGGCTCACGGCTTTCAATGTCACCTCGGTGGTCACGACGACGGGCTACGCCACCTCGGACTACACCGCCTGGGGCGGCTTCGCCGGTGTCGTCTTCTATTTCCTGATCTTCCTGGGCGCCTGCTCGGGCTCGACCTCCGGCGGCTTCAAGGTCTACCGCGTCCAGATCATCTACGAACTGGTGCGGACCACCATCCGGCGGATGACCATGCCGCATGGCGTGTTCATCCCCCGCTATGCCGGCAAGGAAATCGACGCCGAGGTGACCTATTCGGTCGCCGCCTTCATGGTGCTGTTCGTCACCACCATCCTGGTTATCGCGCTCGCCCTCGCCATGATCGGCCTCGATTTCGAGACGGCCTTCAGCGGGGCGGCGACAGCGGTGGCGAATGTCGGCCCGGGCGTCGGCGACGTCATCGGTCCGGCCGGGAACTTCTCCAGCCTGCCCGACGTGGCGAAGTGGATCCTGTCCGCCGGCATGATCCTCGGTCGTCTTGAAATCGTGACTCTGGCTGTCCTCGCCCTGCCAGAATATTGGCGAGCATAGCTTGAGGCTCCTGACAGTACATCACTGAACTGAGGTAATATAATTGCTCGCTTCCGGGGCGTGAGCTGCCAGCCGGAGGCGAGGCAATCCGCCTGTCGTTCAACAACTGAACCTGCCGCGGCGGGGGAGAGCCCGGCGCCGGTTCTCGGTTTCGGGCTTCACACGCTGGTGTGTCTGGTGACCTGAGCGCCGAGCCCGACCGAGTCGCTCGTTCCATGCGGCGCCCAGCAGCAATGCGAAACCAAACTCGGAATATCTCTGGAATAAGAATCGTAATCATCTCGTCTCCCGTCGCCGCACGCGCGACGTGAGCATTCTGATCGGCATCGCTCCGGTGGGAGTCAGACGATGAGCCCGGTACCCTGCGTCTTTCTCCTCGATCGTAACGAAAAGCTGATCTCTACGATGTCCGCGATGGAATCGCTGTCTTTTGGTCCGGCCCCACTCCCCCCAAACACCGGACCAGACGGGGGCCAGATGGGGTATCCCAACTGGCCTCCGTCGAATACGCGAGCAGTTCAACCACGATGCTGACAATCGAGAGGTAACTCTGTCAATGATTGACAATCATCCGTGAAGAACAATTTAAAATATAGACATATCCAGGCAGATTCCTTCGGTTTGAGTTAATCGGGCTCAAAGTACGCAAGGTGCTCGAATACGATGCCAAGAGATCGACTTCTGGTCGTTGATGACAATGTCGCCGATCGAACGAAGATCCGGCTTCGAGCGGAGCAGGTCGGATATCTCGTGGCGGAGGCGTCTTCCGGCGGTGAAATCCATGGATTGCTAAAGCGGGTAGATCCGACAGCCGTCATCCTCGAGTTGAGCGCCGATCAAGCCGAATCGGTCGCGACGCTGCGCACGTTCGCCGCTAATGACTGTCAGGCAAAGCTGGTCCTTTCAGGTGCTGGCGCATTCAGGCACGCCACCGCCGTTGTGAACTCGGCTGGCGCATCGTCCTTGCGGATCGTCGGTAGTCTCAAGAAACCGCTCCGAGACGATCATCTCACACGCGTCCTCAAAGCGACGAAAGCGCCTGTGGAGGCGATCCGCAAGCAGGAGCTGGTGGCGGCCTTACGCAACCGTGAGATCACGCCCTACTTCCAGCCGAAGATGGACATTCAATCACGAAAGGAACCAAAACCATCGGGATTCGAGGCGCTTGCTCGTTGGAGATTGGCAGACGGGCGATTTGTACCGCCCGACGAATTCGTGCCCCTGGCCGAAACGCACGGTCTTATGGATGATCTGACTGCGCTGATGATTGATACCGTGATCGATCAACAGCTGGCGTGGATGGGGCGGGGGATCAATCTACCCGTTTCGGTCAACGTATCGCCAACGGTCGCCGCCAAGCCAGATTTTGCGCACGGTTTAATCGATAGCCTGGGAAAGGCGGGGCTCCCTCCCAAGCTCTTCGCGATCGAAGTGACTGAACAGGTGGCCATTACGAATATCGCCACCACGATCAAAGTTTTGACGGCGCTCAGGAAACATGGAGTCGGTGTGGCGCTCGATGATTTCGGCTCCGGGTACTCATCGATCGTCGAGCTTTATCGATTGCCGCTCAGCGAGTTGAAGCTGGACCGGACGCTGGTTGCAGATATCGACAGGAGTTCGGCTGCTCGACACACTCTCGAGGCGATCGTCAGCCTTGCCTGTGACCTGCGTCTCAGCGTCTGCGCTGAGGGAATCGAGACGCAGGCGTCTGTCGAGTATCTTCGGTCGATCGGATGTCATCAGGCGCAGGGTTTCCTGTTCTCAGCCGCGCTGCCGTCCGGCGAGGTCGAAGCCTTCCTGAGTCAGTATTGACAGGGATTTTCGCGACGTCCTCAGGCTGCGCTAAGGGCAAGATCAACCGATTAACAGGGCTCGACCTTCTTGGCGACACGCGAAATGGGCGGCAGCGAGGAAGAAGGGCGCTGCCGCCCATCGCGGTGAGGAGGGCAATCGTCGATTGCTCATGCTTCGGCCAAATCGAAGCCTGTCGACGATGTTACAGTTAAGGGACGATTGCAACCCTGGCGCTAAACCCGATCGATCGCTCAACTTCGCTCTCGGAATTTCGGCACCCCTTGACGCGGGCGAGACCGGGCCCAGATCGCGGCTGCGACGACCTTCGCCTCATCAAGATCATCGTGGTCGCGACTGATCTCCTCCACGCTGTCCCCCTGTTCCATTCTGCTCAGAACATCGAACGCGCGCAGTTGCGTCCGGCCTGCGAGCATCGTGCCGAAGGGAAGGGTTGTCCTGTGGGACCGCAGGGACGAAGTGGCCTCGAGATAGTCCCGCACGAGCAGGCTGAGGAACGTCATCTGGTCGTCCCATCGGAAGAAGGCGTGGGGTGAGAATGCGAATTCGAGGTGTCGGTGCGACCAGTCGCCGAATACGCTCTCATGTCGAGCCTCTATCCACAGAGCCAGCTGGCGCAGCGACTTCAAGGTCGGCCGTAGGCCTGCCCGGTCGAACTCGACCAGCGCCAGGCACAGCAGCGGGGTCGACTCGGGAACACGCTGCTCCTTGCGCCCCTTGATCCAGATCGTCCGCGTCCCGAGCAATTGCCGTCGGATGGAGCGGTCCAGCAAACCCAGGGTTCGAGGTTGCTGTCGCAGGATGACGAGTGTCGTTGCTGCGACCTGCGACAGCGTGTTGCCCTTGGCTTCGGAAAGCCACAAAACACCAAGGTCCGCAAGCAGCGCCGCCTCGCGCTTGTTCAGGGGGAACGGTCGTTGCTGACGCGCGGCATCCGTGGAGTCGCGACGGGTCCGCCCCATCGGATCGCCTCAGTTGTCGATGTCGCAGGGCGAGTGCTGGTCGAATGCCCGGTGGGTGCATTCCGGCAACGCATCCGCCGCCTCGCCAAGGTCCGAGCAGCGCACGACCATCCCATTCGCCAGTCCCACGTACTGGTCGCCGGCCGGCGACATATCGCGGTAGGTCGGGCCGGACATGGTGTCGAGATATCGGCGGCAAGGCTCGACGCCCCGTGCGACCTCGAGCGGCAATGCCGCGCAATCGATGATGACGTTGCCCAGGCGGACTTCGGCGTGCTCGGCACCGGCCTCCTGCACGAAGCCCAGCATCGCGACAAAGGTCAGATATCCGAGTGCGCAGCCCGACACCGTGACCTTCGGCATTCTCCAGTCTCCCCGACCAGTGGATTGAATATGGCGATGGGGGACGAGACCGATGCCGAGTGTATTCCATCCCGGTAATCGATTGGAAAAATCCTGCCGTCGCATTCCGGTTGAGAAAACGGGCGGTGCCCCGACGGTCGATCGCCCCGATCGACGAAGATGTTCACCGAACACCGACCAAGCCGTTCAAATCCGGGACGTTTCAGGAACGGGCGGTTCGCTTTCCGGTAAAGTCTGAAGGCTATTCCCAACGAAGCGTCCCACGGGACACATGGCTGTCAGTCCCCATTTGGGGGCGAACTGCATCTGCCAATGGGCGAATTTATTGGGGGTAATACTAACTGAACGATTGTGGCCCACGATGGCCCAGAAGTCTGAAGTCGCGATGGCGTGGTTCCGTCGCGAGGAGTATCCGGCCATTCAGTCCGCTTTCGGCGACACTGAAAGACTGCCCGGCCGATACGAAGATTGGGAGGCGAATGCCAGGCGTGATGAAGCGCGACTGGCGGCGTACGGTTTCCGGGTGGTCCGGGTCTGCGTCAGCGCCAGAGACCTGCTTCAGTGGGCGCGAGGTCGCTTCCCGGAGGTGGATAGTCAGGCAGTCTCGGCTTACGCAGATTACATGCACCGGAGGGGCTATGATCAGCGAGGCCGGCCAGAGTAGAAGTATTCAAAAGCCATCCGCTCGGACGACCAGTATCAGTTAAATAGAAAAATGGCCCCGGGGGGAAGGGGGCCACGTCAGTTGTCGGCGGAAAACACTCACAACACTCAACCGAATACTTTATTATTTATGTTAACTGTCGGTTGTTTCAAGAGGTGATCCCTGGATGACGTGAACGCGAACCATGGGACAGGACCTACTTTGGTCAACCTTGTTGGATGCCGAAGGACCTAGCCTCCCACCGAGACGGCGGCGTCGCTAATGATCACTGCATCAGCGGTCGTGGCGATCACCGCGGAGGTGGGGATAAGCATCCGCTGGCCGAGTTCGGCCTGCAGCGACGCGTCGACGTCGACGACAATGCTCGCCTCCGCGCCAACGCCATCGACCGAGGCAACCTCGCCGATCAGGACGCCGGCCTGCGACTGGACGTCGGCGCCGACCGTCGCGGCCAAGTTCGCGGCATCGACTGTCGCCTCACCGGCCGTCCCGAGGGCGCCGTTGATGGCGGCACCAGCGGTCGCGCTGGCGTCCGCAGCAGCAGCGGTTCCGGCCTCGACGGTCGCGTCGGCCGTGCTGTTGAGCGCCGCATCCGCGTCGGCGGCAACGTCGCCCGCCACGTTGCCGGCTGCGTCCACCGTGCCGCTCAGCGTCCCGCCGGCGTCGACATTGGTGCCGGCGTCCACGCCAGCCTCTGCGGAGACATCGGCCCCGGCGCTGCCGCCGCCGCCCAGTGAGAGCTGGCCCATGGCGGTGGCCGGGAGGCCGAGCGACAGCATGGCGGTCAGAATCAGAGAGCTTCGGATATGCATCGGAGTCCTCCTTAGAGTTTCATCTGTCGGCCCCGGTGGATCCGGGCGCCGGACGTCGGGGGACGAGAAGAGAGGGCAGGTTATTCCGCGGTACGACGGAAAGATCGTATGTGCGGGCTTACGGACTGCGGCTCGGCGCGATTCCGTTGCAACCGGGCGCGACCAGAGCGCCATGCCCGAAGATATCGTCGCGTCCAGGCGATCCGAGGTCACGACTGGCCGCCATGAGGTGCTCACGGATCTCAACCGGTCGCCAACCCTGTGCCGCCAGCAATGCTACCGCCGCCGTTACGAAGGGCGCGGCGAAAGAAGTGCCGGTAACGCGGATCGGCTGGCCGCCGATACCAATAGATGGCACCGCGATACCGGGAGCTGCCAGATCAACGGCTGCTCCGCGCGTGGCCACGGCCAGCACCCGGCTGTCCGGTCCGATCGCGGTCACGCCGAGTACCGCCGGATGCGCGGCGGGATAGCCGGGCTCTTGGCTGGCGCCGGCATTGCCGACAGCTGCAACAAAGGCGACGCCTGCCTCGTCAAGTGAGGTGAGCACCACCGCGAGGATGTCGTTGCGCGGTCCGGAGAGGCTGAAGTTGATCACCTCGACATCGCGGCTGGCCAGCCAGTCTAGCGCCCGCAGCATGGTTGGCGTGTCGGCTGGTTCGCTGAGGTCAGCAGGGAATGCCGCGGCTACCGAAAGGGCGATTCCGGACAGCAGGCCCGGTCGCTCGACCGAGCCGCCTGCGAGGATGGCAGCGACAGCGCTGCCATGCTCACCGGGCACGGACCTGCCGCCGCCCTCTCGTATGTCGCGCTGCTCGAGCACGGCCGCGGCGGCAGCCACCGAGGGATCGATGGCCGTGTCTACGATGCCGATACCTACCGTCGCGGCGCAGGGGCCTAACCAGCCGACTTGCCCCCAGATCGCCTCATGCGGCACGACCCATTGCGCCTGGTCACGTCTGTAGAGACTGTTGAACTCGATCAGCTGCCGATCGACCAGGTTGTCCAATCGTTGGCGTGCCGCCGACAGGCTCAAGCCAGTGGGGACCCGCAACCGAGCGATCACAACGTCGAGGTTTGCGAACCGCTCGACAGACAGAATGCGGAAACCTTGGGCCTGTGCGGCATTGAGGAGCGATGTGGAAGGATCGAGGACGATAAGTTCATCCGGCACATAGGCTCTGTCGTTTCCTGTCGCAGCCGTTTCAATGGCGGAGCGATCGAAGATCAGCGCCTCATTGCCGCCCAGCTCCATCAGATTGCCCGGAAGGTTTTCGAGCCCGAGTGACTCGAGGATGGGAGGAAGACCGTCATCGAGGCCGGGCACGGCATCCACCGGGTATTCTGGTGTCGATCCGTTACCGCTACGGGCAGCATCGGAGCCATTGCCGAGATCATCGGAGATCACATCGCCAACCGCGCCTGCCGGGTCGCCAATTCCGGCCCCAATGCCTCCAAGGTCGAAGCCGTCTTGCGCGCCATCCAGATCGGGCAACTGCGCGCCGGCCGGCGACCAGGCGAGGAGGAGCAGGAGGGCGAGCGGGATCAGGCGGTGCTGCATGGTGTCTACTCCCCGTCGTCGGCCACGGCGGATGTCTCGACGCTCATCACCGACCAGCCGGGCGGCCGGGCGCAGGCGATGCCGCCATGGCGAACCCCGTCGGCGGTCACGGAGAACCAGCGGCATCGGGCGTCGACGGGCAGCGGCAGAAGCTGGCCGAGCGTGACCTCGAGATCGCCGATCCGGGCCGACTCCCCGCCGGATTCCAGCGTGCTGACCAGGGCGTCCAGCGCGGCTGGCGGCAGGCTCGCGGACGGGGTCGCGGACTCGCTCTCGGCCGGCCGGTAGCCGGGTTCGCCCGGTGGCGCCGGCGCCTCGCCGTCGATCGCGAGGCCGATCAGCAGACCGGCCGCCGCCGCGACGGCGGGGCCGCCGAGGCGCCAGCCCACGCCACCGAGGAAATCGCGGGTTTGCGCGGCGAGCAGCGAGAGCCGGCCGCGCCGCCGCCGGACATCCGCCCCGCGCGCGGCCTGACGCAGCCGGTCGGGCAGCGGCGCGTCGAGCACCGCGTCGAGCAGACCCGGCTCCTCGGTCAGGGCGACCTGCATGGCCGCGACCCGGCGCGCCAGGTCCGGGTCGCGCGCCAGGGCCGCCTCGACGGTTCGCC
>Ga0207773_100396_pt1 | contig 18508 bp, 16 predicted proteins | sample TtaePargueraPR_2_FD_187281 | JGI IMG/M metagenome (GOLD analysis project Ga0207773, IMG submission 187281) | Aerobic enrichment media microbial communities from Bioluminiscent Bay, La Parguera, Puerto Rico - Tt and M1 (3) (SPAdes) | ecosystem: Environmental > Aquatic > Marine > Unclassified ...
CCACGGAGCCGAGCGTCTGGGTGCCGAGGGCGAGCGGCACCATGCCGCAGGCGACGGCAGCCGCGGAGCCCGACGACGAGCCGCCCGGCGTGTGCGCCGGGTTGTGCGGGTTGCGGGTCTTGCCGGGATGCCGGAGCATCAGCTCGGTGGTGACCGTCTTGCCCATGATGATGGCGCCGGCCTGCTTCAGGCGCTTCACCGCGAACGCGTCCTCGCCCGGCTTGCGGCCGGCATCCAGCGGCGTGCCGTTCGCGGTCGGGATCTTTGCCGTGTCGATGACGTCCTTGAGGCCGACCGGCAGGCCGTGCAGCGGGCCGATCGGCCGGCCCCGGCTGCGCAGGTCGTCGAGCGCCCTCGCCTGCTGCATCACGTAGTCGCCGTCGAGCCAGGCCCAGGCGCCGACCTCCGGCTCGCGCCGCTCGATCTCCGCCAGGCAGGCCTCGGCCAGCTCGACCGCGCGCAGCGCACCGGACGCGAGGCGATCGCGCTGTTCGACCGCGTCGAGCTGCAGAATGGGATCCACCGAGCGACCGTCCCTACTTGTAGATCAGGTGCGGCAGCCAGAAGGCGATCTGCGGCTGCAGGTAGAGGATCGCCATGGCGATGAAGACCATCAGCAGGAAGGGGAAGCAGCCCTTGAAGATCTGCACGAGCTGGACGTGCGGCGGGGCGATGCCCTTCAGGTAGTAGGCCGACATGGCCATCGGCGGCGTGAGGAACGAGGTCTGCAGGTTCAGCGCCACCAGGATGCCGAAGAACAGCGGGTCGATGCCGAAGTGCGGCAGCAGCGGCAAGAAGATCGGCACGAAGATGATGATGATCTCCGACCACTCCAGCGGCCAGCCGAGCAGAAAGATGATGAGCTGGGCCAGCAGCAGGAACTGCAGCGGCGTGAGATCGAGGCCGGTGATGAACTCGAAGATCACGCGCTCGCCGCCGAGGTAGGAGAACACCGAGGAGAAGGTCCAGGAGCCGACGAAGAGCCAGCAGACCATCGCCGTCGTGCGCACCGTGAGGTAGACCGACTCGCGCAGGCGCTGCCAGGTAAGCGCCCGGTAGGCGACGGCGAGCACCAGGCCGCCGAGCGCGCCGATGGAGGCCGCCTCGGTCGGCGTCGCGAGGCCGAAGAGGATGGCGCCCAGAACGGCGAGGATGAGGAAGGCCAGCGGGAAGAACGAGGTGATCAGCATGAGGATCAGCTCGCCGAAAGCCACCGCGGGGACCTCGTCGGCGGTCGGCTTCGGAGCGACACTCGGCTGCACGACGGCGCGGCCGACCACGTAGACCAGGTAGAGGCCGGACAGCAGCAGGCCCGGCAGCAGCGCGCCGGCGTAGAGCTGCACGATCGAAACGCCGGACGAAGCGGCGTAGACGATCAGCATGATCGACGGCGGAATGAGGATGCCGAGAGTGCCGCCGGCGCAGATGATGCCGGAGGCGAACGAGGTGTCGTAGCGCGCCTTCAGCATGGCGGGGAACGCCAGCAGGCCCATCAGGGTGACCACCGCGCCGACGATGCCGGTCGCCGTGGCGAAGAGGGTGCAGGTCACCAGCGCGGCGACCGCCATGGAGCCCGGCACGTTGCGCGAGGCGATGTTCAGCGTCGAGAACAGGCGCGAGACGATGTTCGCGCGCTCGACGATATAGCCCATGAAGAGGAACAGCGGCACCGCCGTGAGCACCTCGTTCGTCATCACAGAATATGTCTGGTTGACGAAGAGGTCGAAGATCCGGTTGTTGAACAGCCCTTCCACCCACAGCTCCGTCTGGGTGACGACGTCGGCGCCGTTCTCCACCGCGCGGTCGTAGGCGCGCCACATGCGCGGACCGTCGAAATAGGCGTAGTAGCCGAAGCTGATGCCCATGGCCATCAGCGTGAAGGCGATCGGAAAGCCAAGGAAGATGATGATGATGAAGACGCCCAGCATGAACAGGGCAACTTGAGGGTCCGTCATGGGCGTTGCTTACCTTGGCTGCCGGTCGCGGTCTGCGCCGCGGTCATCCGGGCGGACGATATCGATGGCTTCGGAGCCGTGCTCGAGGATGCTGTGGGTGCTCCGCTCCATCAGCAGCTCCTCGGTCTCCTTGACGTCCTCGGCCGCGGCCAGCCATTCGTTTGTGCGCATGCAGAGGATGCAGCGCATCACCTGGGCGATGCCCTGAATGACCAGCAGGATGCCAGCGGCGACCAGCACGGTCTTCAGCTGGAACACCGGCACGCCGGCCGGGCTGTTCACGCTGACTTCCATGTAGCCCCAGGAGCGCGAGGCGTACTTCCAGCCCGCGAGCACCAGGGCGAGCACGCCGGGAAAGAAGAAGATGAAGTAGAGCACCAGCTCCACCGCCGCCTGGGTGCGCGGCTGCCACAGGCGGTAGAGGAAGTCGCCGCGCACGTGGCCGCCGCGCGACAGGGTGTAGGCGCCGCCCATCATGAAAAGCGCGCCGTACATGATGAAGGAGACGTCGAGCGACCACGAGGTCGGCGCGTTCAGCAGATAGCGAACGAAGACCTCGTAGGACATGGCGAAGGTCATGAACAGGATCAGCCAGGCAAAGGCTTTCCCGAACCATGCCGAGACGCTGTCGGCGAACTTGATGTAGCGGATCATCAGCGTGTCATACCGTTGCCGGAGACGATCGGCAAGTCACCCCCGGCAGCAAGCCGCTCCGGGGCCCGCGGGAGAAGGCTCCCTGACGGACCGCCGGAGCGGCTGACGCTGCGGGACTGAAGCTTACAGCTTCAGCTTGCCCGGGAAGTAGTGGTCGTAAGCCAGGGCATAATCGGGCGAGTTCATCAGCTCGTAGAACACGACCCGCTCGACCCAGGCGCGCTGGCTGTCCAGCACCTTCTTCATGTAGCTGTCCTCCTCCAGGGTCGGGATCAGCTCGTCCCAGGCCTTCAGCTGGGCATCGAGGATCTCCTTGGAGGTGCGGTGCACGGTGACGCCGTGCTCCGCCTGCAGCTTCTGCAGGTCGGCCGAGTAGTTGTCGTAGGCGAGCGCCGTGTTGGAGGTGCTGACCGCCTCGACGGTGTACTTCAGGATCGCCTGCTGGTCCTCCGGCAGGTCGTCGAAGAAGTCCTTGTTGAACAGGAACTCGAACGACTCAGAGGCCTGGTGGTAGGACGACAGCATGTAGTTCTTCGCCACGTCCTGGGCGCCGAAGCGCATGTCGGAGGACGGGTTGTTGAACTCGAAGGCGTCGATCACGCCGCGCTCCATGGCCGGCACGATCTCGCCGCCCGGCAGCTGCGCGACGCTCATGCCGAGCTTCTGCATCAGGTCGGCGGCAAGGCCGACGGTGCGGTACTTGAAGCCCTGCACGTCGTTCACCGTGGCGACCGGGTTCTTGAACCAGCCGAACGGCTGGGCCGGCATCGGGAAGCCGTAGAAGCCGTAGACGTTGAGGCCCAGGATCTCCTGGGTCAGCTCCTTGTAGAGGTCCTGGCCGCCGCCGGCGTAGAACCACGCCAGCATGGTGGTGGCGCTGCCGCCGAACACCGGGCCAGTGCCGAACAGCGAGGCCGCCTTGTGCTTGCCGTACCAGTAGACCGGCACGGTGTGGGCAGCGTCGATGACGCCGTCGTTCACCGCGTCGAGCACCTGGAAGGCGCCGACCACGGCGCCGGCCGGCAGCAGGTCGATCTTCAGGCGGCCGCCGGACATCTGCTCCACCCGGTCGACGTACTGGCGCGCGAAGTCCATCCAGATGTCGGACGACGGCCATGAGGTCTGCATCTTCACCACGGTGGCGCTCTGGCCGACCACCGCCGGGGCAGCCAGGGTGCTCGCGGCGGTCGCGCCGACCGCGACCGCGCCGCCCTTCAGCAGCTTGCGGCGCGAGAGGTTCTTGTTCTCGGTAGTATCCTTCACAGCTTTCCTCCCTAGGGATCGTTAACCGACAGTTCCTTGGTTCCTCTGCGGATCGGTCCTTCGCAGGCAGAGGGGCCGGCCGGGTGACCAGACGCCACCGATCCACAAAACTAGCACAAGTCGCCGCAGCAACCCGTGTGATTCATCGTTATCTGAGACTTCGACAGCAGGCGCCCGCCCGGATCGGTTCTGGCCGCCGGGGCAGAGTGCCCCATCCGCGGCCGCCCACGGGAACCGCAACCGGTCGATCTTGGATGAGGGAGAGACAGCGGCGGCTTTCCCGAATCCGCCCGCGGTCCTCCACGACGTGCCAGCAGCGCCGACTTGCTATCCTCCCCGTTACATTCTTGTTTGCCGCCCCTGTTCCGGGGCTTTGCACCAACCTCGGTTCCCGCAGAGCGGAAACCCATTCCATACTGCCCCACTTACCCGGCGGTTCACAGTGGAAAGTGGTTACCTAATGGTGTGATTTCCATACCACTTTCCACCGCCCGGCGACTGGCGGCAGCGGTCTTCCACTGCTACCACAGAAGCCTCTCGAGCCCAAGGCCGGACTGGCGAAGAGGCCGGAAGCGCGCCCCCTAGCTCAGCATCCGCTCGCGCTTTGGGTCGAACAGCGGTTCGGGCTGGATGCGCGCCTTGCGGCGGTCGCCGAGAATCTCGATTTCGAAGCCGCCGTTCTCTTTTTCCAGTTCCGCCGGGATGTAGCCCATCGCCACCGAACAGTCGGCCCAGTGGGCGTAGCCGCCGGAGGTGACCCAGCCGATCACCTTGCCGTCGTGGAACACCGGCTCGTCGCCCACCACGTCCGCCCCCCCCTTCTCGTCAACGGCGGCGTCGACCACGAAGGTGACGAGGCGCAGCTTCGGGCCGCCGGCCTCCTTTTCCTTCAGCACGGCGTCTCGGCCGATGAAGGCGTTCTTCTTCATATTCACGAAGCGGTCGAGCCCCGCCTCCGCGGCCGTGTAGATCGGGCGGTACTCGCGCGCCCAGGTGCCGTAGCTCTTTTCCAGGCGCAGGGAGAGGATGGCGCGCAGGCCGAACTGCCTGAGGCCGAGGTCCTTGCCCGCTTCCAGCAGGTCATCGTAGAGCCGGCGCAGTGCGTCGGGCGCCACCCACAGCTCGTAGCCCAGGTCGCCGGTGAAGTTGATGCGGCCCACCCAGGCCGGCGTCATGCCCAGATCCATCCGGCGGAAGTCCATGAAGGGGAAGCCTTCGTTGGAGACGTCCGTGTCGGTGAGCCGCGACAGCAGTTCGCGCGACTTCGGTCCGGCCACGATGAAGCCGTGCATGTCGCGGCTGCGGCAGTGCAGCTGGACGCCGCTCTCGGGCAGGTGCTGCTCGAACCAGCGCAGATGAAAGTTCTCGGCGGTGCCGGAGCCGAAGATGAAGAAGCGCTCCGGCCCCGCCTTGGCGACGGTGAAGTCGCCGATCAGCTTACCCTGCGGGTTCAGCATGGGGGAGAGCACCAGGCGGCCTTCAGCCGGCATGCGGTTGGTCAGGATGTGCGACAGCCAGCTCTCGGCGTCCGGCCCGGTCACCTCGTACTTGGCGAAGATCGCGGTCTCCGTCATGCCGACCGCCTCGCGCACCGCCCTGCACTCGGCCTTGGCGTGCTCGAAGGCATTGGAGCGGCGGTAGCTCGGCGTCTCATAGGGCTCCTCGCCCTGCGGCGCGAACCACAGGACGTGCTCCATGCCGTAGGACGCGCCGAAGACGGCGTTCTCCTCGTTCTTCAGGCGGTCGTAGATCGCCGTGGTGCGCAGCGGGCGCGCCGCCGGCAGCTCCTCGTTCGGGAAGGTGATCTTGAAGCGCCGGCCGTAGTTCTCGCGCACCTTGGCGTTGGTGTAGGCCATGGTCGCGAAGTCGCCGAAGCGCGCGACGTCCATGGCGAAGACGTCGAAGCCGGGGTCGCCCTCGACCATCCAGTTGCTGAGCGCGAGGCCGACGCCGCCGCCCTGGCTGAAGCCGGCCATGACGCCGCAGGCGACCCAGAAGTTCCGCAGGCCGCGCACCGGGCCGACCAGCGGATTGCCGTCGGGCGCGAAGGTGAAGGGCCCGTTGATGACCTGCTTGATGCCGGCGGTCTCCAGAGCCGGGAAGTGGTCGAAGGCCATGGCGAGGTTGCCGGAGATGCGGTCGAGGTCCGGCTGCAGCAGCTCGTGGCCGAAGTCCCACGGCGTCTGCTTAGGCGACCAGGGCACACAGTTGCGCTCGTAGGTGCCCATGACCAGGCCCTTGCCCTCCTGACGCATGTAGATCTCGGCGCCGAAGTCGATGCAGTGCGGCAGCTCCTGCGCGCGGCCGGTGACCTCCGGCATCTCGTCAGTGATCAGGTAGTGGTGCTCCATGGCGAGCACCGGCAGCTCGAGGCCGACCATGCGGCCGACCTCGCGCGCCCAGAGCCCGCCGCAGTTCACCACATGCTCGGCCTTGAGGGTGCCCTTGTCGGTGACGACCTCCCAGCCGCCATCACGCAGCGGATGGAGTTCCAGGACGCGGGTGAAGCGCTCGATCTCGGCGCCGCCGATGCGCGCCGACTTGGCATAGGCGTGGGTCACGCCGGCGGGGTCGACGTGGCCCTCCATCGGGTCGTAGAGCGCGCCGAGGAAGCGCTTCTCGTTGATCAGCGGATGGCGCTCCTTGGCCTCCTTCATGGAGATCAGCTCGGTGTCGAGACCGAGCACCCGCGCCTTGCCCTGGGTCACCTTCAGGAAGTCGAGCCAGGCCGGGTTGTCGGCCAGCATGAGGCCGCCCGGCATGTGGATGCTGCAGGACTGGCCGGAGATCGCCTCGATCTCCTTGTAGAGTCCGATCGTGTAGGTCTGCAGCTTGGCGACGTTGGGGTCGCTGTTCAGGGTGTGCATGCCGCCGGCGGCGTGCCAGGTCGACCCGGAGGTCAGCTCGTCGCGCTCCAGCAGCACCACGTCGCGCCAGCCGGCCTTGGTGAGGTGGTAGAGGACGCTGCAGCCGACGACGCCGCCGCCGATGACCGCGACCTGGGTATGCGATTTCATGGGTACAACCTTGATTACCAGCCTGGGGAGCGCGCCTGGATCGCGCCGGGAGGCCCCCAGGAATAGTCGGGCCGGCCGAGGCTTTCAGGCCCCCGAGCGACCCCGGGTGGCGCCCTGAGGAAAACCGGCGCGCGCAAAACCCGGGGTGAAACCGGCTGGGAACTCTTCGCGCCTATCGCGCGTCGTCCCTGCGAGGCCGGTGCCGGCGCCGCCGACGGGAGAGCCCGCAATTTGCCCTTGGCGGACCCGCGCGGAGGCGGGCTAGGGTCCCGGCTTTCTCAACCGGACGGCAATCCCGGCCGGGGCCTAAGGAGCGACGCGAGGCGCTGACGTCCGATGTCCTATTCGCTTTCCCGGCGCCGGCTGCTGCAGTGGAGCGGCGCGGTTGCCGCTCCGGCCCTGCTGGCGCCGCTGCCGCGCTGGGCGCAGGGGGCCGCGCCGGGCATGCGCCTGGGGCCGGCGACACCCTTCAGCTTCGACGTGCTGACCGCGCGCGCCGAAGCGCTGGCCGAGGCGCGATACCGCCCGCCCTACCGGCCGGTGCCGGACCTGGTCCGGCAGATCGACTACGACGCGCACGGCAAGATCCGCTTCGACCCTGCCCTCGCCCTCTTCGGGCCCGGCAGCGCCGGGCACCACAGCGTCTATCCCGCCACGTTCTTCCACCTCGGGCGCTACTTCGGCACGTCGGTGAAGATGCACGCCTTGGCCGACGGCGCGGCGCGGGAGATCCTCTATTCCCCCGACTACTTCGAGATGCCGGCGGCCTCCGTGGCGCGCCGCCTGCCGCCGGACTCCGGCTTCGCCGGCTTCCGCCTGCAGGAGGCGGTGGTGGCCGACGGCAAGCCGGACGGCTGGTGGCGCACGCACGACTGGGTCGCCTTCCTCGGCGCCTCCTACTTCCGCGCCATCGGCGCGCTGGCGCAGTATGGCCTCTCGGCGCGCGGCATCGCGGTGGACGTCGCCGCCGCGGCGCCGGAAGAGTTTCCCGACTTCACCGAATTCTACATCGCGCCCGCCGCCGCGCCCGAAGACCCGGTCGAGGTCTTCGCCCTGCTCGACGGGCCGAGCGTGACCGGCGCCTACCGCTTCGCGCTCACCCGCGGGACCGGCGTCGTCATGGAGGTGGAGAAACACCTCTTCCTGCGCCGCGACGTGGAGCGCCTTGGCCTCGCGCCGCTCACCTCGATGTACTGGTTCTCGGAGGGCAGCCGCCCCTACCGCGTCGACTGGCGGCCGGAGGTCCACGATTCCGACGGCCTCGCACTCTGGACCGGCGCCGGCGAGCGGCTGTGGCGGCCGCTCAACAACCCCGAGCGGGTCATCACCTCGACCTTCGTCGACGACAGCCCGCGCGGCTTCGGACTGCTGCAGCGCGACCGCGCCTTCGCGCACTACCTCGATGGCGTCCACTACGAGCGGCGACCAAGCCTGTGGGTCGAGCCGCTGGAGCCCTGGGGCGCCGGCGCCGTGCAGCTCGTCGAGATCCCCACCGACGACGAGATCCATGACAACGTGGTCGCTTTCTGGGTGCCGCGCGAGCCGGCCCGCGCCGGCAACCGCTACCGCCTGCGCTACCGCCTGCACTGGCTGGCCGACGAGCCCTACCCGTCCGCCCTCGCGCGTGTTGCCGCCACCCGCATCGGGCGCGGCGGCGAGCCGGGGCGGCCGCGCCCGCCGGGGCTGGTGAAGTTCGTCGTGGAGTTCGAGGGCGGGCGCCTCGGCGCGCTGGAAGCGGCACCCGAGCCGAGAATCACCGCCTCGCGCGGCGAGATCGCGCGCGCCTTCTGCGAGCCGGTGCCGGGCACGCCGCGCTGGCGGGCGGTGTTCGACCTGGCGACGGAGGGCGAGGCGGCGGTCGAGCTGCGGCTCTATCTCACGCAGGCACAGACCGCGCTCAGCGAAACCTGGCTCTACCAGTTTCGCCCGGCGTCCGGCACGCCGAGCTAGCCGCCCGGCGCCCCGACAGTGTCGTAGCCGAGGCGCCGGGCAGCGGGGGTGGTGATGTCGCGGATAATCGCCAGCTCGGCCTCGCTGAAGTCGGGCCGATAGTAGGTCGGCATGCGCATGCGCGCGGCCGCCTCGGCAATCAGCACGCCGCTGTCGGGCAGCGCGCAGTGGTCGGTCAGCCGCTTCAGGGTCTCGCGCGGCTCGCGGCAGAGCTGCTCGAAGCGTACGACCTGCACCGCCGCGCGCAGCGCCGCGTTACGCTCCAGCCGGTCGGCCAGGAAGTTGTGCAGGCTCGCCCAGTAGAGCGCCTGACCGCGCACCTCCTGGCCGTCGTGGAAGGCCTGCAGGATCTCCGGCACCGCGCCGTCGCCGACGTTGATCGGCCGGCGGTCGAGGCCGAACTCGAAATGGCCGATGCGCCGCATGTGCTCGAGGGCGGCCGGATAGCGTCGCTCGCCCTCGCAGAACAGCCGGTGCTGCTTCACCAGCGAGGCGATGTGGGCAACGGGATCGCGCAGCGGCACCACGAAGCGCGCGTCCGGGAACAGCTTCAGCAGATACTCCATCCGCGTCACATTGTAGTTCGCCTTGGAGAGGTAGCGCGGCCGGCCGCGCACCGACAGCAGCTTGCGCATGTGGTCGCGGAAGAAGGTCTCGAAGGCAGGGCAGGACGTCGACCCGTCCAGCACGTTGCTGCTCTGGGGATCGTGGATCTGCGTGAAGAACGCCATCCACAGCATCTCCTCGAAGGCCTCGGGGCTGTTCGAGGTGACGACGATGCCGTCGCCGTGCGCGCGCTCGGCCGGCTTGTCGCGCTCCTCCGGCAGGCGCGCCAAAAAGTCGTTCCAGAAGATCGGCGTGAAGACGAAGGGATCGTCGCGATAGCGGTGGCTGGCAAGCTGCGGGTGGCGCGCCATGGTCTCCAGCAGGATGGTGGTGCCGGCGCGCGCCAGGCCGCAGAGGAACACCGGCCGGGTAATCTCGATGTCCTCGATCTCCTGGGCGCGCAGGCGCGTCTCGACGTTGCCGAGGCGGATCCACAAGCCGGGGTGTCGGGCGACGAAGCGCCCGCAGTGATGCACCCAGGGCGTCACGCGGAAGCCCTCGAGGCGCGACTTCGACCTAGCACGCGCGGTGCCGGTCATCGTGGACGCCGACATCTCATACCAGCCGGAAGAGGAACTTGATGGCGAGCGAGGCCGCCACCAGGGTGGTGAAGAACACGAACTCCCAGGTGCGCATCCACCAGGGGCCGACCGGCAGCACCTCGAGCCGCGGCAGGTCGAGCTCGACCAGTTCCAGCGGACTGTCGTCGGCGAGGTAGCCGAGCGGATTGGCGATCAGCAGGTTCCACCACTGCTCCTTGTGCAGCGTCGTCACCGGCGCGTTCAGCGGGCGCTCCTCGACCACCTGGCCGCGGCCGTCGCGCACGACCAGCGACGGCGTCTCCACGACCGGAATGCCGGAATAGGACGCGACCTGGCTCGGCTGGACGACGGCCTCGTAACCCTCGGGCTGGGTGCGCAGGTCGACGGCGCCCGGCCGCTCGGGCAGGGTGTAGCTGAAGGCGCCGTGCAGCCAGGCCAGCATGAAGAGCAGCGGCAGCGACGCCAGCACGGCCGGCGCCAGCACGAGGCCAAGCTGCTTCATGGAGGTAGAGAACATGCGGGCCATGAGCGGGCGTGCCTCCTCGAAGCTGCCCTCGAAGCGGTCGAGCGCGCGGCGCGCCTCGACCGCGTCGTCGCGCACCCGGCGCAGCCGGTGCTGTGGCGAGAGCGCGGCGTAGAGCGCCATCGACAGAATGGCCGCGACCAGCCCCCACAGCACCAGACGCCCGGCGGCCGGCACGACAGCCGCCAGCGCCTGATCCAGCCACGAGAGAACGGGGCCGGCCAGATCGAAGAGTCCCAGGGTCATGAGGTTCATGGATCCTGCTATGCCGGCTCAGCGTCCCCGCGCGACGTTGGAATGTTGCTGCGGATGATGCGTCGCTCGCTGCGCGGCCGCGTGGGTCACCGGCCGCTGCGTGGCAGGACGCTGGCGCCGCATAAGCCGGCGCAGCGGCCAGAGCAGCAGGAACAGCAGCGCGGCAACGACCGCCGCGATCACGCCCCAGAGGGCGCCGAGCAGGGAGAGCCCCGCCCCCGGACCGATATAGGCCAGCGCGGGGGTGGCACCGAAGGCGAGGCCGGCGGCCGCGAGGCCGGCCAGAACCGAGCACTTTTTCATCATCTTTAGCTCCTTTCGTTGGCGCGCGCCGCGAGTTCGTCGCGGAACGCCGGCTCGAGGGTCTCCGGCGCGTAGCGCTGGGCCCAGGAGACGATGGGGACGATGCGCTGGCCCGTCTCCGGGTTCTCTGCGCGCACGGGATTGAAGAACTCCCAGACGATGCGGCCGTCCTGCGAGACTTCCAGCAGGCGCCCGCCGGCGGTCTCGGTGATCAGGGTGTTGCCGTTGGGCAGGCGCTCCTGCGCGCCGCGCGCCTCGCTGAAGAACGGCTGCTCGCCGCTGCCCTCGTAGCGCCACACGATGCCCGTGGAGACCGGATCGATCTCGAGGATGCGGGTGCGGCCGCCCTCGCCGAAGCCCCCGAGGTTGTCGTAAACCAGCAGGTGGCCGTTGGGGAGGATGTCGGGGTCGTGCTGAGCGATCCAGGCACCGCGCAGCGCCCACACGATCTCCTCGCTCTCGAGGTCGAGCAGCGCGATGGTGTTGATGTCGCGGAACGACAGCAGCACCTGGCCTTCCTTGGCGAAAGGCAGAGCCTGCGCCTCGGCACTCTCGATGAGGTCGATGTTGTTCGTGTGGATGAAGTCGTGCTTGTTGTACCAGGGCACGCGGTTCAGCAGCCACTCGTACTTGGAGCGCGCGAGGGCGTCGAGGATCGACACCTTCTTCACTTCCTTCCCCTCGGGCGACAGCACCACGACGAAGTCGTCGAGGCGCGGCACCGTGAGCTGCGGGTGCCCCTCGAACGTGGTCCGGCGCATCTCGTGCGTGAGGCCGTAGATGCGGCCGTCGGCAGCGATGTCGAAGTCGTGGTGCGTCTGGCCGAGGTAGCTCCAGACGACGTTGGAGTCCTTGTCGAGCTTCACCATGCCGTAGCCCCAGGGCGTGTCGCCGGTGGCGACCACGATCGCCAGCAGGCCGCCGTCGGGCAGCAGCGTCGCCTTGCGCATGTAGAGGAAATTGTCAGGCTGCGGCTTTTTCACCGGCGAGCTGTCGTTCCAGATCTCGCTGTAGGCGACCTTCCAGCTGTGCACCAGCTTGCCGTCGAGCGAGACGAGCATCGCCTCGGTGCCGTGGCCGGAGGTGTAGAGCGTGTAACCGGGATAGGCCTCGTCGGTGTTCACCGTGACGCCGGTCTCGGGGCCGCGCTCGGACTGCCAGAAGTCGGAAGTGAGCGGCGTCTTCGACTGCTGCATTTTGTAATAGTAGGCTTCACCGCCGCGGTAGGCGTCTCGGATCGCCTGGGCCGGGAAGACACCGAGCAGCATGACCAGCGCGCCGGCGATGAAAGTGAGCACCAGCGCGGCGAGGACGAAGCCGCCGAAACTGATGCGGTCGAGCAGCGACGAGGCCGCCTCGGGCTCGGCCGGCGGCAGTCCCTCGGATGTGGCGCCGCTAGACATGACGGCCGCCGCCGGCACGGCTGCTGTGGCTAAAAAGCGATCTTAGGCAAGGGTTTGGCATGGAATGGTCTCCTCGCTAGGAGGACCATTTAACGCGGTAGATTATTCCGCAGTTCCCTGCACTCTCACGCGGGTGTGTGAAGGTGCCAGGTTTCCACCGACTTGGACTTCACCAACGGCTCTGTCGTCCGATTAAACTGCGCGAAGTGCGCGGTTTCGCGGTGGCGGTCAAATGCGGCCCGGTCGTCGTAGATCTCGTAAAGGAAAACGCGCTCGTCGCGCACCGGATCGAAGCAGACATCAAAGCGCCGGCAGGACGCTTCCTTCGTCAGCGAATTCTCAGCCTGCTGCAGGACCGCCGCACGAAAGGCCTCAATTGCCTCTTTTTTGACTTCGAAGACCACTGTGACGGCGAACATCGCCCCTCCCGCATTGACGCGCCGGCGAGCTTACGGGATCTATGGGCGTCCCGAAAGCCCGCCGCTGCGAAGACCGCAACATGACCCCGACGCACCGCCATCCCTGGTTCGCCCCGCTCTATCGCCGCATCGGCATCGTGGCCGTCTGCGCCGCGTGGCTGGCACTCGAAGCCTGGGCGGGCGAGCAGGTATGGACGCTGATTGCTGTCGCTGTGACCGGCTACGCAGTCTGGGCGCTGTTGATCGCATACGAACGTCCACCCGAGCCGTAGGGCCCCGGGACAAGACAGCAGACTTGATCCGTGAGGACCTCAGCGCCTATCGTCGGTTGAGAAGCGCGGCCAGCACGCGAGGGGATCGGGTAGCGCCCATGGCAGACCCTGAGACGGCGTCCGACCGGACGCCGGCCACGCAGCCCTCCCGGCTGCTGCGCCACCCGGACCTCCTGCGGCTGCTCGACTACTGGCGCGGCAAGCGGCGCGGCCGGCCTATGCCCTCCCGCGACGACATCGACCCGGTGGAGATCGGCTGGGCCCTCAGCCGGATCTTCCTGGTCGACTACAGCCCCGAGGACGGCTTTCGCTACCGCCTGGCCGGCGCCGAGATCGCCGCGGTCGTCGGGCGCGGCAACCTGCGCGGTCTCAGCCTCATCGACTTCCTGACGCCCGAGCGCGCGCGCTTCGTCGAGCAGCGCTGGCTTCCGCTGGTGCGCGACCGCTGCGTCGTCGTCATGTCGGGAATGATCTACCTGGCTGCCGACCGCATGCCGGTCGGCGAGCGCCTGCTGCTGCCGCTGGCGGAGGAGCCCGACGGGCCGGTGAGCGGCTTCCTCGGCATGACCGTCTGCGAGTGGCAAGTCGGGCAGCCGCCGCGCGAGCGCAGCCACTCCGAGGTCGAGTATCTGCCGGTAGGCTCGATCCCCTAGGGGCCCCATCACCCTTGATCGCGTCTGGCGATAGCGCCTATCTTCATTCGAGGTGGAACGAACGGGCGCGAGGTCCAGGTGCGCGCTGATGGCTGACCCGAGGACGCTGGGCGAGTCCCCCGAAGCGCGCCCGTCGAAGCTGCTGCGTGATCGCGACCTGTGGCGGCTGCTCGACTACTGGTGCAGCAAGCGCCACGGTCGCCCGATGCCCGCGCGGACCGACATCGACCCCACCGAGATCGCCTGGGCCCTCAGCCGCATCCTGCTTGCCGACTACAGCCCCCAGGACGGCTTTCGCTATCGCCTTGCCGGCGAGGAGGTCGCTGCCGCCTTCGGCCGCCGCAGCATGAAGGGGCTCGCCTTCACGGATTTCCTGCCGCCCGAGCGCGCGCGCTTCGTGGAGCAGCGCTGGCTGCCACTGGTGCGCGACCGTTGCGTGGTGGTGATGAGCGGCATGGTCTACCTCGCCGCCGAACGCACGCCGATCGGCGAGCGTCTGCTGCTGCCGCTGGCCGACAGCGCTGAGGGCCCCGTCACCGGCGTCCTCGGCATGACCGTCTGCGAGTGGGTCGCGGGCAACGTGCCCCGCGAGGTGCAGCGGGCGCAGGTCGAGTACATCCCCGTCGACCAGATACCCTGAGGCCTCGCGCGCCGCTCAACTCCAAGGAAAGGGGCTGTGGGAGACCGGGTGCAGGTCGCCCTCGGCGTAGCGCGCGAAGCGGAAGGGCTTCAGCAGCTCGGGCGTCGCGCCGCCCAGCATCTCCTCGGCGACCAGCTTGCCGACACCGATCATCTTGTAGCCGTGGTTCGAGTCGGCGATGACGTAGGCGTTCTCGCGGAAGCGGTCGAACACCGGGAAGGAGTCCGGCGTGAAGCAGCCGATGCCGCCGGACGGCTCCTTCCGGTAGAGCCCCTGCTTGCCCTCGAAGCGCTTGTGGCAGTGCGCCAGGGCCGAGCACCACATGTGCGCGAAGTCCGGCGAGGAGACGAATTCCGGCGAGGCGGGCCCGTAGGGGTCGATGGCGACCTCGTCGACGGGCGTGGTCACCTCGTAGGGCGAGGCGCCGCCCTGCACGCCGTTGAAGTGGAAGTCGGGCTTGTAATAGATGCCCCAGAGCTGGTCGGTGATGAGCGAGCCGTCGACGTCGCTGTAGAGCGGCGCATCGGTGTCGACGTGCATGACCGGCGGCATGTCGCCGTCGTTGGTGACGAGGTAGCCGGGCTCGACGCCCAGCACGCCCTCCTCGAGCTGCCAGTAGCGCCACATCGGCACGTCCTCGTGGAGCACGCCGTCCCTGCCCTTCACGGCGATCTTCTTCGGCAGCTCCAGCATGTCCCAGAAGTCGCGCACCCAGGGGCCGGTGCCGATGACCACCTGGTCGCAGGCGATGCGGCCCTTGTCGGTGAGCACGGCGGCCACGGCCTCCGAGTTGTGTCCCATCTCGAAGCCGGTGACGGTGACACCGGTGAGGATGCGCACGCCCTTCGCCTCGGCCTTGCCGGCGAGGCCGTAGATGGCGGCGGTGTTGTTGGCGTAGCCGCCCTTCTTCTCGTGCAGGACGGAGGTGATGCCCTTGGCCTGCCAGTCGTGGTAGAGGCCCTTCATGTAGGCGTCGCTGTCCTTGGCGCCCTCGATGAAGACCGAGTCGTAGCCGATCGTCTGCTGCTGGGCGTAGATCGAGGCGACGTCGGCGTGCATCACCTCGGGGCTGATCTGCATGTAGCCGACCGGGTGATAGCTGAAGGCCTTGGGGTCGCTCTCCCAGACTGAAACCGAGTGGGCCATGAGCTCGCGCATGGCCGGCTGGAAGTAGTTGTTGCGCACCACGCCGCAGGCGATGCCGCTGGCCCCGGCGGCGATGCCGCCCTTGTCGATGACCAGGATGTCCTTGCCGCCGCCCTTGCCGCGCGCCTCCAGCGCCTCGGCCAGGTGCCAGGCGGTCGAGAGGCCGTGGATGCCGGCGCCGATGACGACGTAGCGGCTGCGGTCGGGAAAGGCCATGAGACTCCTCCGGAGGACGATTTCCCCCGCAGGCTAAAGGCTGGCGCGGCGGCCGGGCGGACCATCAGGCAGATCGATAGGGCTGCATCGGCCGTCGCGATGGAGCGGGAAAAGAGACGAGCAGAGGTCGGTTTGGGGCTACCATTTTCACTTCCCTGTCGCCCCGGGGCTTGTCCCCCGGGCCCATTGGCGCCTGCGGCCGGCATGGATTCCGGCAACAAGTGCCGGGATGACAGCGGAGTGTGGTCGGCGAGCGGGGAAGCGGGCTTCCATCACATCAGCCGATCCGCCCCATTGAAATCTTCGATGCCGCCCGCCCCTGCTGGACGCCCCCCTTCCCCCGCGTCCTAATGGCGGCGGCCTTCATTCCCGGGATTCCAAGATGGCGCGCTATTCCGCCTTTTCCCTGCTGACCAATGCGCTGACCGGCAACAGGCGCTGGGAGCGCGTGTGGCGCTCGCCGGCGCCCAAGCCGGCCTATGACGTCATCATCGTCGGCGGCGGCGGGCACGGGCTTTCGACCGCCTACTACCTCGCCAAGAACCACGGCATCACCAACGTGGCGGTGCTGGAGAAGGGCTGGCTCGGCAGCGGCAACATCGGTCGCAACACCACCATCGTGCGCTCCAACTACCTGCTGCCGGCCAACACGCAGTTCTACGAGCACTCCCTAAAGCTGTGGGAGGGCCTGTCGCGGGACCTGAACTACAACGTCATGTTCTCGCAGCGCGGCGTGCTGAACCTCGCCCACTCGCCGGGCCAGATGGATACCTACGCGCGGCGCGGCAACGCCATGCGCCTCGCCGGCTTCGACGCCGAGCTGCTGGACCGCCAGCAGGTGGCGAAGATGGTCCCCGGCCTCGACATGTCGCGGAACACGCGCTTTCCGGTCGAGGGCGGGCTGCTGCAGCCGCGCGCCGGCACCGCGCGCCACGACGCCGTCGCCTGGGGTTACGCCTACGGCGCCGACCGCCAGGGCGTCGACCTCATCGAGAACTGCGAGGTGACCGGCTTCCTGCGCGAGAACGGCGCCATCACCGGCGTCGAGACCACGCGCGGCACGATCCGCGCCGGCAAGGTCGGCGTCGCGGTGGCCGGCAGCACCTCGGTGGTGCTGCAGAAGGCGGGCCTGCGCGACCTGCCGATCGAGAGCCACGTCCTGCAGGCCTTCGTCTCGGAAGCACTGAAGCCACTCATCGACACCGTCGTCACCTTCGGCGCAGGGCATCTCTACATGTCCCAGTCGGACAAGGGCGGCCTCGTCTTCGGCGGCGACATCGACGGCTACAACTCCTACGCCCAGCGCGGCAACCTGCCGGTGGTGAAGCACGTGATGGCCGCGGCGGTCACCATGCTGCCGAACCTGAAGCGCCTGCGCCTGCTGCGCTCCTGGGGCGGCATCATGGACATGTCGATGGACGGCAGCCCGATCATCTGCAAGGCGCCGATCCCCGGGCTCTACGTGAACGCCGGCTGGTGCTACGGCGGCTTCAAGGCGACGCCGGCCTCGGGATGGTGCTTCGCCCATACCATCGCCAAGGACGCGCCGCACGCGCTCAATGCCGCCTTCACGCTGGAGCGCTTCTGCCAGGGCCGCGTCATCGACGAGCGCGGCGCGGGGCCGCGTCCCGAGTTGCACTGAGGAACCGAGATGGTTCGGATAGACCGCCTCGTCCTTCGAGACGGCGCTGCGCGCCTTCTCAGGATGAGGCTCGAGTTTGTGAAAATCGACCTCATGCTGAGGAGCGAAGCGTCTCGAAGCACGAGGTCGATCGGCACCGCCGCCAGCCAAGGACTCCTGCCATGCTGATCCCCTGCCCGCACTGCGGCCCGCGCGACGTCGGCGAATTCACCTACGGCGGCGATGCGACGAAGGATCGCCCCGATCCAGGTTCGGCGACCGCCGCCGACTGGTGCGACTACGTGTTCTACCGCGACAACCCGCGCGGCCGGCACCTGGAGTACTGGCACCACGGCCAGGGCTGCCGCCTGTGGCTGAAGGTCGCGCGCGACACGGTCACGCACAAGATCGAGTCAGCCGAGGTCGTCGGCCCCTGGGCGGCCGCCGAGCCGAAGAAGGAGCGGGGCGCGGCATGAGCGGCTATCGCCTTCCGGGCTTCAGGGGCGGCCAGCCGCTCTCCTTCACTTTCGACGGCAAGCGCTACCAGGGCGTCGCCGGCGATACCCTGGCCTCGGCGCTGCTCGCCAACGGCGTCATGCTCTACGGGCGCAGCTTCAAGTACCACCGGCCGCGCGGCCTCTTCTCCGCCGGCGTGGAGGAGCCCAACGCGCTGGTCACGCTGCGCCCGGGCGCGCGCGCCGAGCCCAACACGCGGGCGACGGTGGCCGAGCTCTACGACGGCCTGGAGGCGACGAGCCAGAACCGCTGGCCGTCGCTCGGCTTCGACCTCATGGCGGTGAACGGGCTTGCCGGGCCGCTGTTCTCGGCCGGCTTCTACTACAAGACCTTCATGGGCCCGACCCGCAAGGCCTGGATGTTCTACGAGCACTTCATCCGCAAGGCGGCGGGGCTCGGCGCCGGCAGCTTCGAGGCCGACCCCGACCGCTACGAGGAGACGCACGCCTTCTGCGACGTCCTGGTGGCGGGCGGCGGGCCGGCCGGCCTCATGGCCGCACTGGCCGCGGCCGCGGGCGGCGCCAGGGTGATCCTCGCCGACGAGCAGGCAGCCT
>Ga0207773_100397_pt1 | contig 18467 bp, 13 predicted proteins | sample TtaePargueraPR_2_FD_187281 | JGI IMG/M metagenome (GOLD analysis project Ga0207773, IMG submission 187281) | Aerobic enrichment media microbial communities from Bioluminiscent Bay, La Parguera, Puerto Rico - Tt and M1 (3) (SPAdes) | ecosystem: Environmental > Aquatic > Marine > Unclassified ...
CCGCCAATCTTGAATTCAATACAGAATGGCATTCGATGGAAACCGTAGTCATCGTAATCCACCTGATGGTCGTGTTGGCCCTGGTGCTTGTGGTCCTCCTGCAGCGCTCCGAAGGCGGTGCGCTCGGCATCGGCGGCGGCGGAGGCGGCGGTCTCATGTCCAGCCGGGGGACGGCAAACATTCTGACCCGTGCAACCGCCATTCTGGCCGTCGCATTCTTCGCAACGTCGCTCACGCTCAGCCTGATCGCCAAGAACGAGGATCGTCCCGGATCGATTCTGGACGCGGTCCCGGCAGCGAACCAGCAAGCTCCCGCGACGACGGACCAGCCCACTGAAGGCGGTTCGGGCGGCGTACTCGATTCGCTGAAACAGCTGAACCAGGAACCTGCCGGACCTCAGGTCCCGGCCGCCCAGTAAGGCGGCCGGAGGGCCGCCCGGCTCCTTCATCCGACATATGCCCTGCGGCGCCAATCGCAGGGCATTTTTATGTGTTGAGAACGCAACTCCCGAGTGGCCAAGGCGCCCTCGGCAAGGATATGGTATTGATCCATGGCGCGATATATTTTCATCACTGGCGGCGTGGTTTCCTCGCTTGGAAAAGGTCTTGCTTCCGCCGCCCTGGGTGCCTTGCTCCAGGCGCGCGGCTACAAGGTCCGCCTCCGCAAGCTTGATCCCTACCTCAATGTCGATCCGGGCACCATGAGCCCTTATCAGCATGGCGAGTGTTTCGTCACGGACGACGGTGCGGAAACCGATCTGGATCTCGGCCACTACGAACGTTTCACCGGACGGCCAGCAAACCAGCAGGACAACATCACCACTGGACGCATCTACCAGGACATCATCGCCAAGGAACGCCGCGGCGATTACCTTGGCGGAACCGTCCAGGTCATTCCCCATGTCACGGATGCGATCAAGAATTTCGTCATTACCGGCAATGAGGACTACGATTTCGTCCTCGTCGAGATCGGCGGAACCGTAGGCGATATCGAGGGCCTGCCCTTCTTCGAGGCGATCCGCCAGCTCGGTAACGACCTGCCGCGCGGAGATGCGGTTTATGTGCACCTGACGCTGATGCCATACATTCCGAGTGCCGGCGAGATGAAGACCAAGCCGACCCAGCACTCGGTGAAGGAACTGCGCTCCATCGGCATTCAGCCCGACATCCTGATGATCCGCTGCGACCGGCCGATCCCGGAGACCGAACGCCGCAAGCTGTCGCTCTTCTGTAACGTGCGCGAGAGCGCGGTCATTCCCGCCTATGACGTCAAGTCGATCTACGACGTTCCGATTGCCTATCACAAGGAAGGCCTCGACGACGAAGTCCTGGCCGCCTTCGGCATCAAGGGAGCGCCGGCGCCGGTCCTCGACCGTTGGCAGGGCATATCCAATGCCATCGCAAACCCAGAGGGCAACGTGAAGATCGCCATCGTCGGCAAGTACACGGTGCTGAAGGACGCCTACAAGTCCCTCATCGAAGCCCTTGTCCACGGCGGCATTGCCAACCGGGTCAAGGTCGATCTGGAATGGATCGAGTCGGAAACCTTCGAAAAGGAGGATCCGAGCCCCTACCTGGAAGGCGTACACGGGATCCTGGTGCCCGGAGGTTTCGGTGAACGCGGCGCGGAGGGCAAGATCGCCGCTGCCCATTTCGCCCGTACGCATGACATTCCCTATTTCGGCATCTGCTTCGGCATGCAGATGGCGGTGATCGAGGCGGCCCGGAACCTCGCCGGCATCGCGGAAGCCAATTCGACCGAATTCGGCCCTGCCAAGGAGCCGGTCGTCGGTCTCATGACCGAGTGGACCAAGGGCAATGCCCGCGAGACCCGCGACGCCGACGGTGACCTCGGCGGCACCATGCGTCTCGGTGCCTATCCGGCGGCGTTGAAGCCGGGCTCTAAGATTGCCGAGATCTACGGGTCGACCGCCATTTCCGAGCGCCACCGCCACCGGTACGAGGTCAATATCGGGTACCGCGACCGGCTGGAAAACTGCGGCCTGATCTTCGCCGGCACTTCGCCCGACGGCGTGCTGCCGGAAACGGTCGAGATTGCCGATCATCCCTGGTTCGTCGGGGTGCAGTATCACCCGGAACTGAAGTCCAGGCCATTCGAACCGCATCCGCTGTTCGCGTCCTTCATCGGCGCGGCCGTCCAGCAAAGCCGCCTGGTCTGACGATTGTAACGGAAAAGGGCAGGGTGATGCTTCGTGGTCTCGATCATCTCGTCGTTGCGGTGAAGGACCTCGAGGCTGCAGGCAAAGCGTGGCAGGCACTCGGCTTCACCGTCACGCCAGAAAACCGTCATCCTTGGGGCACTGCCAACAGGCTCGTTCAACTGGATGGGTTTTTCGTCGAGCTGCTGACTGTTGCCGATCCTGCGCTGATCGTCGAACCGTCGGACAGCGCGTTTTCCTTCGGCGCTTTCAACCGGGACTTTCTGAGCGAGCGGGAAGGGGCCAGCATGCTGGTTCTGGACAGCACGGACCCGGAGCGCGACAGGGAAGACTTCCGCAAGGCGGAACTCACACTGTTCGAACCGTTTTCCTTCGCACGCACCGCCCATCTGGCCGACGGTTCGACGGCACAGGTCGCCTTCGATCTGACTTTCGTTGAAGACCCGCTGGCACCCGGAATAGGCTTTTTCACCTGCCGCAACAGGTTCCCGGAAAATTTCTGGAAGGAAGCCTTCCAAACCCACGCCAACGGCGCCAGGACTGTCGAGGCTGTCTATCTGCTGGCAAGCGATCCGGCGGACCACCACGAATTCCTCGGCGGATTTGCCGGCCAGCGGGAGATGCGGGCAACCAGTCTCGGTCTTGAGCTGCAGACGGCGCGCGGACGGATTTCGGTCCTGACACCGCAGGCCTACGGACAACTGGTCGGCGAGGCCGCTGCCGCCGGTGTCGCCGGCAGCCTGCCGCAGATCGTTGCGCTGGAGATTGGTTGCAAGGGACGGGTAATCCGCGAGGTAATCCCTGCAAATGATCTGTTTGGACTGACGCTGATCCTGTCACCCGCCGATTGAAGCGGGTTCCTTAAGCGTTGCGATCATTCCGCAGCGCTTCAATCCGGCGTTCCAGATTGAAAATGTTGACGAAACCTTGCTTTCACGATGCGGATTCCGGGGCAATATTGTCTTGTTGAATCAATCAGTCCTTCTATAGTGATCTCCGACCAGACGCCTTGATCCGACGCCTGGACAGCGGAGTTTCCGAATGACCTTTTTGCCTTTCTCTTCTTTTCCCCGTTCCCTTGCTCTTGTTGCGGCGGCCTCGGCTTTTCTGGCCGGCTGTTCCGACGACGCGCAGAAGGCGGCAGGCCCTGTTGCCCCGCCGCCGTCGGTCTCCGTCGCAAAGATCGTGACAGAGGATATTCGCCAGAGCACGCGCTTCGTCGGCCAGGTGGCAGCCATCGACCAGGTGGATCTGATTGCCCGCGTCAAAGGCTTTCTGGAAAAGAAGGCGGTCCCGGACGGTTCCGTGGTCAAGAAGGGCGACCTGCTGTTCACCATCGAAAAGGCGCAGTACGAAGCAGCGCTCGCCAAGGCGAAGGCGGATCTGGCGAGCGCCCAGGCCGACGCGGCCCTGAAGAGCGCCGACGAAAAACGCGACCGGGATCTCAGGGACAAGGGGCATCTTTCGGAAGCCGCCTATGAGGCGACGCTGGCGCAGAAGCAGCAGGCCGAGGCATCGGTGGAGGCGGCTCAGGCTACGCTCCAGGATGCCGAGCTCAATCTCAGCTACACGGATGTTTCCGCTCCCTTCGATGGCCAGCTCGGCAAGACGACGTATAGCGTCGGGGAAGTCGTCGGACCGTCCACCAGCGCACTTGGTAGCCTTATCAGCCTGGCCCCGGTCTATGTGAATTTTTCCGTCAGCGAGGCGCAGTATCTCAACGCGGTCAAGACCCATGGCATCAACCCTGCGGACATCAAACCGGAAGAATCGCCGGACCTCAACCTGGTGCTGCCGAACGGAGAGAGCTATGGCGAAAAGGGCAAGATCGTCTTCATCGACAATCAGATCGATACAGCGACAGGTACGCTTTCCTTCAGAGGACAGTTCGAAAACAAGGATATCCGCCTGATCGCCGGCACTTATGTGACTGTTGTCCTCGAAGCGCCCAAAGCCGAGAGCGCGCTGATCGTGCCTCAGGCCGCCATTCAAAGAGACCAGCAGGGCGCCTTCGCGCTCGCCGTAACCGCGAACAAGAAGGTGGAGCAGCGCTACGTCGAACTTGGCCAGCAGGTGGAAACCAATTTTGTGGTCACCAAGGGTCTGAAGGAAGGAGACGAGGTGATCGTCGAAGGCCTGCAGAAAGTACGGCCCGGCGTCGAGGTCAACCCTGTCCTTGCCTCCAAGTCGGCGGAGCAGAACTAAATGTTTTCACGCTTCTTTATCTACCGGCCGAAATTCGCGCTGGTCATTTCAATAGTGATTACAATTGCCGGCGTACTTGGATACCTGTCGCTGCCGGTCGAACAGTTCCCCAACATCACGCCACCGGTGGTCAACGTTTCGGCGACCTATACCGGCGCAAATGCCGAGGTGCTGGAAGAGACGGTGGCCGCCCCGATCGAGGGCCAGGTCAACGGCGTCGACGACATGATCTACATGCAGTCGACCAGCAACGACAGCGGCAGCTATTCGCTCAACGTCACCTTCGCTGTCGGCACGGATCCGGACATCGCGACCGTCAATACCCAGAACCGTGTCAGCCAGGCGACCAGTCAGTTGCCCACCGACGTGACAAACAACGGCGTTACCGTGCAGAAAGCCAGCACCAACATGCTGCTGGTCGTGACGCTGTATTCGCCGAACGGCACCTATGACCCGGTGTTCCTGTCCAACTATGCGTCGATCAACCTGAAGGATTCGCTGGCGCGCGTTCAGGGCGTCGGCCGCGCCGACGTCATGACCGATTTTTCTTACGGGATGCGCATCTGGCTGGATCCCGACCGGCTCACCAGCCTGGGCATGACGCCGACAGACTTCATCAATGCCGTGAAGGACCAGAATATTCAGGTTGCCGCCGGCCAGATCGGCGCACCGCCTGCGCCGGACGGTCAGCAGTTCCAGTACACGATCAAGGCCCAGGGGCGGCTTTCCACGCCGCAGGAATTCGAGCAGATTGTGCTCAGAACGGGTGCGGACGGCGCCGTCGTGAAAATCGGCGATGTCGCCCGCGTGGAACTGGGTGCTCAGGTCTACAATGCCTCAGGTGAATTCAACGGCAAGCCCGCGACCGTGCTTGCGATCTACCAGGCTCCCGGTGCCAATGCCCTTCAGGTCGCCGAAAACGTTCTGAAGAGGCTGGACGGTCTTTCCAAGAATTTTCCGCCCGATATGGAATATGGGGTGCCGTTCAACACCACGGACTTCGTCCAGGCTTCGCTGGACGACGTGATCACCACCTTGTTCCTGACCTTCCTGCTCGTCGTTTCCGTCGTCTTCGTCTTTCTCGGCAACTGGCGCGCAACCATCATTCCGACCGTTGCCATCCCCGTTTCGCTGATCGGTACGTTCGCCGTGCTGCTGGCACTTGGAATGACGCTCAACACGATCTCGCTCTTCGCGCTCGTTCTGGCGATCGGGATCGTGGTGGATGATGCCATCGTCGTCGTTGAAAACGTGGAGCGGATCATCTCCGACGAAGGCCTGTCGCCGCGGGAAGCGACATCCAAGGCGATGGAACAGATTACCAGCCCGGTGATTGCGACGACGCTCGTGCTTCTGGCGGTGTTCGTTCCGACAATCTTCATGCCCGGCATCACCGGGCGGCTTTATTCCCAGTTTGCGGTGACCATATCGGTCTCCGTGGTGATCTCCTCGATCAACGCGCTGACCTTGTCGCCGGCACTCTGTGGCCTGATCCTGAAGGCTCGTTCGGGACCGCCCCGCGGCATCATGGGCCTGTTCGACAAGGGCATCACGTCCGTTCGCAACGGCTATACGGCGATCGTCCGGCGTCTGGTGCGGGTCGCCGTCGTGGCATTGGTCGTGGTGGGCGGAGCCGTCGCCATGATCGTGGTGCTTGGCGGATCCCTGCCGCAGGGCTTCCTGCCCTCGGAAGATCAGGGTTATCTGATGGTCGACGTGCAGTTGCCTGACGGCGCTGCCCTTCAGCGTACCGAAGACGTCACCAAGCGCGTCGTCGAGCTGGCCGCCAACACCGCAGGTGTTGAAAGTGTCGTGATCGTCAACGGTTACTCGATCCTGAACGGTGCCACGTCCTCCAATGCCGCGCTTGTCATCGCCACGATGAAGAACTGGAAGGACCGGCAGGAGCCGGATCTGCGTATCGACGCGATCCTTGCCAAGTTCTGGGCGCAGTTCTCTACCATTCCCGGCGCCAACATTATTGCCTTCAATCCGCCGCCGATCCCGGGCCTCGGCACCACGGGTGGCGTTCAGGTGATGCTGCAGCAAACGGGCGGCGGCTCGCCGCAGGACCTTGCCTCCGCCGTCGGTTCACTCGTCTATTCTGCCAACCAGAGCCCGGATGTCGGCCGTGCCTACTCGACGTTCCGCGCCAATGTGCCCCAGGTCTTCGTCGATCTCGACCGGGAAAAGGCCAAGACGCTCGGTATCAATGTCTCTGACGTCTTCTTGACACTGCAAGCCTATCTCGGATCGTATTACATCAACGACTTCAACATCTTCGGCCGCGTGTACAAGGTGATGATCCAGGCCGATGGCAAGTTCCGCGACCGTGTTGAGGATATCGGGGCGCTTTATGTGCGCTCCACGGATGGCACCATGGTGCCGATGCGCAGCATTCTGACCACACAGAACGTGCTCGGACCGCAGATCCTGACCCGCTACAACATGTTCAGGGCCGCCGCGGTCATGGCTGATCCGGCGCCCGGCGCGTCCACGGGTGTGGTGATCAACGAGGTAAATGCAGCCGGTGTGCAGGCACTGCCGGACGGCTACGCCCTGGAGTGGACGGGAACCGCTCTGCAGCAACTCGGTTCCGGCCAGATTGTTCTCTTCATCCTGATGCTGTCGATCCTCTTCACCTATCTCTTCCTGGTGGCCCAGTATGAGAGCTGGACAATGCCTGTGGCCATTCTGATGTCGGTCTCCTTCGCATTACTCGGAGCGCTGGTCGCCGTGTTCGTGACGGGGGGCGACGTCAATCTCTATACCCAGATCGGCATGATCATGCTGGTGGGGATGGGAGCTAAGAATGCCATCCTGATCGTTGAGTTCGCCATCGAACAGCGTGACGGCGGCAAGTCGATCAGGGATGCGGCTGTCGAAGCGGCGCACCTTCGCTTCAGGGCGGTGATGATGACGGCCCTGTCGTTCCTGCTCGGCGTGGTGCCTCTGATGACCGCCTCCAGTGCCGGCGCCGCCAGCCAGAAGGCCATCGGCTTTGCCGTCTTCGGCGGTATGCTCTTTGCAACCTGTATCGGCGTCCTTATGATCCCGATCCTTTACGTCTGCCTGCAGTCGATGCGCGAAACGGTCAAAGGCTGGTTCGGCGGCAAGGGACAGAAGGAAACGGCAGAGGCTGCAGGCTGACACACGGGCCCTGTGTCGGTCAAAGCGGTGCCTTGGAAGCGTTCTCGTGCCAAAGCGAGAGCGCGCTCAGGACATGACGGGACGCAAACAGGCTGGCCTGGGGGACGACTATTTCGACATATAGGTGGAAACCCGGATCCCAGGTGCCCGCCCGAGACCGGGTTGACGCGATTTCCGGCCGCCGGAAATACCGGACAGTTAGTTGCGATCACATAATTTTAGTCCGCGGACGGGCGGCATTTGTTTAAAGGATGACCTAAGGGAAGATTAGCTCGGCCGGCCGAGACGGCAAGGGTGCGAGCAGCGGGTTCCGGTTCCTGTCGGGATGGAAGATTATTCCGCATCGCACGACGACGGCCGCACCGGCATCTGGAAAGTTTTGCCCGTGCGGGCGAAGGCACGAAAACCGCCGTTTCATATTGTCAGTATAAGGCATTGAAAAGATTGGTGAGCCGACAGGGGCTCGAACCCTGGACCTACTGATTAAAAGTCAGTTGCTCTACCAGCTGAGCTATCGGCTCTCACCAAATCTTCAGCGCTGGCCGGCACGTCGTGAACGCGCCACCGCGTTGGTGGCGTGTGTTTAGGCCGACAGGCAGGACATTGCAAGAGGCAAATTCGATTTTTTCAACAGGGTGGACAAAAACAGTGTTGCCGCCTATCTGCAGATGAAAAGGAAGCGTCGAATCCGCCTGTGTGGTGTTTGAAGTATGTTCTTTCATAAATAAAAATTAGTGGGGAAATAGTATTATGCATAGGTTGTTTTGTTTGGCGCATGAATTCTGACTTTGAAAATTCAATTCAAAGCAAATAACGTTCGTTCTCCTGCAAAAACTGTCAGGTGGCGCAATAATGCTTGGTGTTGTAACGTTATCAAGCACATGAGAGGTTACATGCAAACAACCACAATCGACACCCACACGAACTCCGTCGAGTTCGATTTCGTGAAGGGGCACATCGCTGCGACGATGACCCTGATTCACGGCCTTATCGACCAGGGGCTGATCGACCGGGAAAGGCTCGATCTGTTTTTTGCCTCCTTTATCGGGGATCTGCCGCACAGCCGTGAAACACTCGGCCTGCGACTGATTCTAGATCAATGGCGGCAGGGACTCCGGGACGGCGAAGCCGAGGAAGAGATGAGGGGAAAGCTCTTCGAAGTCATCCGGGGAGGGCGTACGAACTGATCGAGGGAATATGGCCGGCCTGGGGGACGGGGCCGGGGCATATTGTTTGCTGATTTTTGATGGCGCGGCGTTGCCAAATTTGTTTCTCGCTCAACCGATTTTATCTTCGTGTCCGGATCGGCAGAAAATTAGTGAACCGCTCCCCAGGGAGCATTGCGCCGAAATGATTTGAACCAACCACTTCTGGTCATCCCCTGAAGCGTTTGCTATCCCTTGGTGCGTCCGAAATTTGCCGGAATCGGCCTCTGCCGCCGCGTCGGCCGGATGCCAAGAAGGAGGCATGTCATCGTGAGCAAGCCGCAAAGGCATAATTGCAATCCCGCCGCGGCCCTTTGGGCATGTCTTTCACGGTTTGCATCTGTCCGGGTGTCCTGCGGCCGGCGTCGCACACGCTTGACGTTGCTCTGCGCCCTTCTGGCGGGTGCCTCGACACCCGGTCTGGCGGAGGATCAATCTTTCATCACCATCGGCACGGGCGGTGTGACCGGCGTTTATTACCCTTCCGGCGGTGCGACCTGCAAAATCGTCAATCTCGGACGTGCCGAACACGGGGTCCGCTGCTCGGTCGAGACGACACTCGGTTCCATCGACAACCTTGAAAAGATCCGTTCCGGGGAAGTCGATTTCGGCTATGTGCAGTCGGACTGGCAGTTTCACGCCCATAATGGCACATCGCGGTTTCAGGAAACCGGTCCGTTTGAAGAACTCCGATCCGTTTTCTCGCTTCATGCCGAAGTGGCGACGATTGTTGTGCGCAAGGATTCGCCTTTCCGGACGTTTGACGATCTGAAGGGCGCGCATGTCAATATCGGCGGCAAGGGTTCCGGTTCGGCTGCGTCATGGAATGCGCTGAGCAGCCGCCTCGGATGGACGGAAGCCGACCAGACCGGGGTGTCGGATCTGAAGACATCGGAGCTTGCCGACGCACTCTGTTCAGGGTCTATCGACGGCTACTTCGAACTGATCGGCCACCCCGCCGCCCTGATCGAGGAAACGCAGGCAAAATGCGATATTCACATTATCGGGATCGAGGGCGAGGCGGTCGAGGCTCTGTTGCAGGAGACGCCCTATTATATGCGAGCAAGCATTCCCGCTGGTCGATACGGCTTGTCGGAACCCGTCTCCTCATTCGGCGTCGTCGCAACCTTCGTCACTTCGGCGAGGATGCCGGATACGATCGTCCGTACCCTGGTGCAGGCTGTATTCGACAATTTCGACAGCTTCCAGAGACTTCATCCGGCACTCGGTCAGCTTAGTACCGGCGATCTGACCGGTTATGAAATGTCCGCCCCGCTACATCCTGGCGCATTGACCTTTTTTGAGGAAAAGGGCTTGGTGCCTGCGACCGCATCCGATGGGAAGAACTGAGCCGCTTCGGCCTGTCGTGCAATGGCATGGATGAAAGCCGGAGAACAACCCGTCGGAGCCCCGGTCGATGCTCTCCTAAAGGTGAGCTGCATTTGTACTTGGATGCGCAAGCTTAGGGACTAAACAGGGCGCTGCCATCCCGTGCGGTACGCTTGGCAAAGACCGTATGAACAACCGGAAAGTTAAATGATCCAGGAAGTGACAATCATTGGCGCCGTGCTTGCCGGGGTCCTGTCTTTCGTCTCTCCGTGCGTATTGCCGCTCGTGCCGCCCTATCTCGGTTTTCTCGCCGGTGTATCGCTGGAACAACTCAGCGGAACGGAGGGCGACAGCGGCAAAGCGACCACCAGGGTCTTTTTCAGCGCGCTGTTCTTCGTCCTGGGCTTTTCGACGGTCTTCGTCCTGTTGGGTGCTACTGCAAGTGTTCTCGGCCAGGTTCTGAGGGAATACCTGGACATCCTCGGTTATCTCGCCGGAGCGGCCATCATCATCATGGGGCTGCATTTCCTCGGCGTCTTCCGCATCGGGTTTCTCTACCGCGAAGCCCGGGTCCACGTGGAGAAGAAGCCGGCCGGTCCGCTTGGCGCATATCTCATAGGGCTTGCCTTCGGCTTCGGCTGGACGCCCTGCATCGGCCCGATCCTCTCGGCCATCTTCGCTGTCGCGGCCACCAAGGATACGGTGGGGCAGGGCGCTGTTTTGCTTAGCGCCTATGCCGTCGGCCTCGGTGTACCGTTCCTTGTGGCGGCTCTGTTCGCGGGCCCCTTTCTGGAGTTCATGAAGCGCTTCCGCCGCCACATGGGCGCAGTCGAAAAAACCATGGGCGGCGTACTCGTGCTCACAGGCGTCCTCTTCCTCACTGGTCAGATGGCCGTCATGTCGTATTGGCTGCTTGAGACCTTCCCGGGACTTCAGACGATCGGCTAGGGTCGGGACGTTTCCTGGTCAGGCTGAATGGGTCCGCGCACGGCTCACATCTGGTACAACGAGGTCTGGCATGGCGCCTGGGTCTGTCCGCCTCGGGGCTTTCTGCCCTTTCAAAGGCCAGCGTGCTGAACTGCACGGCTGCGGCAAAGAAACGCGTCTTTTGCGAAGCGCCGTCCAGGCGGGGACCTGACAGATTCAGAAAGCCGTGTCGCGGAACTCCGACGCAGCCACAAGCGGGTCTCCGGCGTAGAGGGCCGGACGGCACAGTTCGGTGACATCGAGGAGTTGCAGGCAAGCGGTCGCGGCGTCTGCGGCATTGGCAAAGGGCCCAAGCATGAGAGCAATGCCACCCTCCGTTCCGGTGCGCTGCATCAGGAGTGGGCGCAGGTCACGCATGCGCTCCACATTCTGGTTCTTGAAATCTGCCCAGGCCTTGGCGGCTGCCGCTGTCGTTTCGTAGTGGCCGATAATGGCCCCGAAATCGCTGCGCTTCAGTTGGCTGTCGCCGCCCCCGCCGCCGCGAAGCCGGCCCGCGGGGTTGGAAGGAGTAACGACGTTCGGACGCGGACTCGTCTGGGTAGGCTCGAAATTGTCGGGAAGCGTTTGAGCTGCGTTGGCCGGGATAGATCCGGTTGCCTGTGGCGCAGGACCTGCTTCCGGCAGAACGACCTCCGGCAACGCAATCTCCGGCAGGACCGCCGGCTGCACGGAGACAATTCGGACAGGTTCGTTCGGATCGCTGTCCTCGCGGGGCGAGGCTGGAGTGTTTCGTTCAAGGCTGATCAGGCGTGGTGGTGATTGCTGAACCTCCGGCGCCGTTTCCAAGGCGGCTTTTTGCTGCGGCGGTGCAAAAACGGCTGACTGGCTTTTAGGTCCGGGCTTTGCAGCAGGCGCTTGCGCGGTGACGGGAGCCGAGGTTACTACGCCTTGCGCTGCCGATTGCGGGCCGGGTTTGTCGGGCGTAGCCTCGCTGCTCACCGTGCCCGGTCCTGGCTTTGCCGGCGTCTCGGACATGTTATCCGGTTGTCCGGTCGAGGACTGCCTGGTCAGTGAGACTTCCCGTTCCAGGGCGGCGATCCGGCGGGAATAGGCAATATTCTGTTCCGAAAGGGCGATAAGACGGCGTCGCAAGCCGACGATTTCCCGCTGCAGAACGTCGATCTGGCTTTGGCTGAGGTCATTATCGACATTTTGGTCATCCGCCCTCGGCAACCGCATCACTTCCACGGGCAGACCGTGACCGGAGGACGCGTTGATCGAGGCTGTCGTCTCGATTGCTCCTGGCGGGGGCAAGAGCAGTCCGCCTGAACCGGAGGGTGGGAAGCCACGATGAGAGTCTCCGAACTGATAGGAGGCAAGCCCGACTGTGCCCATGACGACGGCAGCAAAAGCCCATGAGAGAACCCCGACACGTGACGGCGTGAAGGTCTCCCGGACGATTTCCCGAACTGGTTTTTGCGCCTTCTGTTTTGGCAAACCGAGCGATTCCCGAACGTGGCTGCGAATCTGACGAACGATATCCTATCAGTCGGCAATTATGGTTAATGAAACGCAAAGCGGAATGCTTCCTCAGTCGGATCTTTCAATGTTCTGTGGATCGGGGCATATAAGGGCCGAACCACAAGGCCCCACCCGCATATCTACCATGGACCCTTCATGACATCGCGATCTTGCCTCTCCATTGTCCTTGCAGCAGGGCTTGGAACCCGGATGAAATCCGACCTTCCCAAGGTCATGCACGAGATCGGCGGATTGGCGCTGGTCGGCCATGTCCTGAAAGCCCTCATCCGTGCCGGTTCCGACCGGGTTTCTGTCGTCACGGGACCTGGCATGCCGGAACTCGAAAAGCTTGTGGGAAAGCTGGCGCCGAACGCATGCTGTCATGTTCAGACGGAGCGTCTTGGAACGGCGCATGCGGTGCTCGCTGCGAGAACAGCGCTCGAACTGCAATCGGACGACGTCCTCGTTCTCTTTGGCGATACGCCGCTGGTGACGGCCGAGACCATCGGCAGAGTTCGCCAGGCTTTGGCCGATGGCGCCGATCTGGCGGTTCTTGGTTTTGAAACCGCCAGGCCTTTCGGCTATGGCCGGCTGCTGACGCAAGGCGGACGACTGGTTGCGATCCGTGAAGAAAAGGACGCCAGCGACGAAGAGCGCAAAATCACGTTCTGCAACTCCGGCATAATGGGCTTTTCCGGCAAAGAAGCGCTGTCTCTTCTGGAGGCGATCGGCAACCGGAACGCCAAGGGTGAATATTATCTTACCGATGCGGTCGAAATCGCCAATCGGCGCGGACTGAAGGTCGTGGCTGTCACCGGTTCGGAGGTCGAGACACAGGGCATCAATACGCGGGCGCAGCTTGCTGCCTGCGAAGCCGATTTCCAGGCGCGCATGCGCCGTTCTGCACTGGAAAACGGCATCACGCTGCTGGCGCCGCACACGGTGTTCTTTTCTCACGACACGGTACTGGAAGCCGATGCGATCGTCGAGCAGAACGTGGTGTTCGGGCTGGGCGTGCGTGTTGCCGCCGGTGCAAGGATCCGCGCCTTCAGCCATCTGGAAGGTGCAAATGTCGGCACGGGGGCCGTCGTCGGCCCTTATGCGCGTCTGCGTCCCGGAGCCGTGCTCGGCCCGGACAGCCGGGTCGGCAATTTCGTTGAAGTGAAGAATGCCACCTTCGGCGCTGGTGCCAAGGCCAATCACCTCAGCTATATCGGCGATGCCAGTGTCGGCTCCAAATCGAACATCGGCGCGGGCACGATTACCTGCAACTACGATGGTTACCTGAAGCACCGGACCGAGATCGGTGCAGGCAGCTTCGTCGGCTCCAACTCAACCCTGGTTGCGCCGGTCAGGCTCGGCAACGGTGCTTTCATTGCAGCCGGCAGCGTCATTACCGAGGATGTCCAGCGCGATGCCATGGCCCTCGGCCGTGCGCGGCAGGTCGTCAAGGAAGGCAAGGCCAAGAAACTGCGGGATAAATTGCAGGCGGCCAAGGACGGCAAATCCTGACGCCGTCAGGGTTGCCATTGTCATTTTCTGAAACAGGGATTGATTTCAGCTTGAACGGCGCTGTCGTCTAAAGCAGGTCGGTCTGTATTTCTCTTTTTCCAAAGGCCATGCTGATGTGCGGAATTGTCGGAGTATTGGGGAAGGTTGAGGCTGCGCCGCGGATCGTGGATTCGCTGAAGCGGCTGGAATACCGGGGTTACGATTCCGCCGGAGTAGCCACACTGGTGAACGGCGCCATTGTCCGGAGACGTGCGGAAGGAAAGTTGCGCAACCTGGAAGCCGCACTGGAAAAGGCAGCGCTCCCGGGCACCTCCGGCATCGGCCACACACGGTGGGCGACACATGGCGCGCCGACTGTCGCCAATGCTCATCCGCACCAGGCCGGATCCGTCGCCGTCGTCCACAACGGCATCATCGAGAACTATCTGGAATTGCGCGACGAGATCGTTGCCGCCGGTGCCGTGCTGGATACCGAGACCGACACGGAAGTCGTCGCCCATCTGCTTAATCTGGCGCTCAAGAAAGGGCTTTCTCCACGCGAGGCAGTCGGCCATGTCCTCCCGCGCTTGAGGGGCGCCTTTGCGCTCGCCATGCTTTTCGAGGGTGAAGAGGATCTGCTGATCGGTGCCCGCAAGGGCTCGCCGCTCGCCGTCGGACATGGCGAGGGCGAAATGTTCTTCGGATCCGACGCCATTGCCCTTTCGCCCTTCACCGACCGGATCACCTATCTGGACGAAGGCGACTGGGCGGTCATCACCCGAACGAGCTGCGAGATTTTCGATCAGTCCAACAATCCGGTTAAGCGGCCGGAAGCGCGGTCATCCGTCACCTCCAGCCTCATGGACAAGGGCAATTACAAGCACTTCATGGCCAAGGAAATCCATGAACAGCCGGAAGTGCTCGGTCACACTTTGTCGCGTTACTTCGACTATACTGCCAACCGGGCGAAAGTCGCCGGTGCGGATCAGCTGAAGTTCAAGGATCTTTCCCGCCTGATCATCACCGCCTGCGGCACGGCCTATCTCGCCGGTCTCGTTTCCAAATACTGGTTCGAGAAATATGCGCGCCTGCCGGTCGAAATCGACATCGCCAGCGAGTTCCGGTATCGGGAAACGCCGGTCAGCGATCGAGACACCGCATTGGTGATCTCCCAGTCCGGGGAAACCGCCGACACTTTGGCTTCGCTCCGCTACTGCAAGGTGAACGGGGCAACGATCGGTGCGATTGTCAACGTCCCGGAGAGCACGATCGCGCGGGAGGCGGACTGCATCTTCCCGACGATTGCAGGCCCCGAGATCGGCGTTGCCTCAACGAAGGCCTTCACCTGCCAGCTGGCGGTGCTGGCTGCGCTTGCGCTCCAGGCCGGTCGGGAGCGCGGCGTTCTTTCCCCCGAACGTGAACAGGAACTGGTCGCGGAACTGACCGAGGTGCCGAGCCTGGCACTGAAGGCGCTGGCATCCGAACGCGAGATCGAAAAGCTTTCCCATCCGCTCTCCAAGGCCAGCAACGCGCTCTATCTCGGCCGCGCCACCAGCTTTCCGCTGGCGCTGGAAGGCGCGCTCAAACTGAAGGAACTGTCCTATATTCACGCCGAAGGTTATGCGGCGGGTGAACTCAAGCACGGCCCCATCGCGCTCATCGACGAGAACATGCCCGTCTTCGTGATTGCGCCATACGATGCGATCTATGAAAAGACCGTATCCAACATGCAGGAAGTGGCCGCGCGCGGCGGGCGGATCGTGCTGATCACGGACAAGCGAGGAGCTGCCGAATGCGGCAATGCGGCGGAGAATATGGTTATTCTGCCGGAAATGTCCGACATCGTCGCGCCGATCGTCTACGCACTTCCTGTCCAGCTTATTGCCTATCACACGGCCGTCTTCATGGGCACCGACGTCGATCAGCCGCGCAACCTGGCGAAATCGGTGACTGTTGAATAGGCCATGCAGCTTCCCGAAAACTACACCATCACCACCTTCGAGGAGCGGTTCAGAGAGGATGTCATCGCGCTCTGGCGCAAGTGTGGCCTGGTACGGCCGTGGAACGATCCGGACAAGGATATCGACAGGAAGCTTACCGATCGCAATGGCGGGTTTTTCCTGCTCTTTCTTGAAGACCGGTTGATTGGCTCGGTCATGGCCGGATACGATGGGCACCGCGGCGCGATCTACTATCTCGGCATCGACCCTGCACATCAGTCCGCCGGTCTCGGCCGGATGATGATGGCACATTGCGAGGCGTATCTGATCGAACGCGGTTGTCCGAAGATCAATCTGTTTGTGCGGCAGGGAAACGAAACGGTGATCCGGTTCTATGATCAGCTTGGCTATGAAGAGGAAAAGGCGATTGCCTTCGGAAAGCGGTTGATACCGGATAACTGATGGGAACAAGGCTCGTCAGTTTTCGAGCGTCGGCTGTTTCGGCTCTGACGGTCGCGACAGGACATAGGCCGCGCAGGCCAGCATGAAGACGGCGACAGCGATCGCAAGCCAGAGATCAGGATTCGCCGAAAAAACAAATACGCCGAAGCCGACGGCCATGCCGGTCACCGCGAAGATCTTTGCTCTTGTCGGAATGGCTCCATACTCGCGCCAGGCGACGACGGGTGGCCCGACAACGGGATGAGCGATGATACGGGCTTCCAGCGCAGGTGAAGACCGGGCAAAACAGGCGGCAGCCAGGATGAAGAAGATCGTGCTCGGCAGCAGAGGCAGAAAGGCGCCGACGATGCCCAGGCCGAGACATCCGGCTCCCAGAATTTTGAATGTGGTTCGCCGCAAGGCTGCCTCCGATTTCGGCAATATCGCCAGCTTTCGCCGAAAATAAATCGAGCGAAGGATACCGCACTGCGATAAAGATGCTTATCTAAATGCGGGTCCGTTGAAAAGACGAGCGCAAAGGGAAGTTCAGGTTTCATCCATGAGCCGGCACAAGCAGAGTTCCGACGACACACAGAAGAGCAGCCACCGGCCCAGAGCCATGACGCGCCTTCGCAACTATTTCCTGACAGGGCTGGTGATTGCCGGTCCGATTGGTATCACGCTCTGGCTGACCTGGACCTTCATCAAGTGGGTCGACGGATGGGTGAAGCCATTCGTTCCGAGAATCTACAATCCCGACACCTATCTGCCGTTTCCAATTCCCGGCTTCGGGCTCATCGTGGCGGTGTTCGTTCTGACAGTCGTCGGTTTTTTCGCCGCCAATTTCCTTGGTCGGAGCCTTATATCTTTCGGGGAAAATCTTGTTGGCCGCATGCCGCTTGTTCGCAACATTTACAGTGGCTTGAAGCAGATTTTTGAGACAGTGCTTGATGAGCGGGGAAGCAGCTTCACCAAAGCCGCACTCATCGAATATCCGCGCAAGGGGCTCTGGGCGATCGTCTTCATCTCCACGGACACGAAGGGCGAGGTCGAACGCCGTCTGAAGGACAGGGCCGACACGCTGTCCGTATTCCTGCCGACGACCCCCAACCCGACATCGGGCTTTCTGCTGTTTGTCCCGAAACAGGATGTGATCGAGCTGAAGATGAGCGTTGAAGACGCGGCCAAGCTTGTGATTTCAGCCGGTCTCGTCAACCCCAAATACCCGGAAATCCTCGAAGACAGCGTCGCTGACCCGGCGCAGCTGGAACGGGTCCGCAAAGCGGAAGATGCCTGATCAGCCCGCCCTCAGAAGTCGGATCGCGGCGTCACGGCCGAAGAGGTAAAGCAGGCAGCGCAGCGCTTCACCCCGTTTTGACTTGAGGTCCGGATCGGTTTCCAGGATCAGCCGCGCGTCGTCGCGGGCGACTTCCATCAGGTCGGCATGTTCCTCCGCCCGCGCGATACGGAAGCCCGGGGTGCCGGACTGGCGCGTGCCGAGGATTTCTCCCCCGCCGCGCAGCTTCAGGTCTTCTTCCGCGATCAGGAACCCGTCATTGGTCTGGCGCATGATGTTGAGCCGGGCGCCCGCCGTTTCACCAAGCGGCCCCTTGTAGAGAAGGACGCAGGACGATGGCTTGTCGCCCCGGCCGACACGGCCGCGCAGCTGATGCAACTGCGCGAGGCCGAAACGTTCCGCATGCTCGATCACGATGATCGTGGCATCCGGTACATCGACACCCACTTCGATGACCGTCGTTGCCACAAGGACCTTCGTGACGCCGGACTTGAAGTCCGCCATGGCGGCGTCCTTTTCGTCGGCACTCATGCGCCCGTGCACCAGTGAGACCCGCTGGCGCAGCTCATGTTCGAGAACGCGGTGTCGGTCTTCGACCGCTGCAAGGTCGATCTTTTCGGATTCCTCCACCAGCGGGCAAACCCAATAGACCTTCTGGCCGTCAGTAATGGCAGCGCCGATGCGGCCAACGATCTCGTCAAGCCGGTCAAGCGAGACCGAGACGGTGGTTATGGGCTTGCGGCCGGCGGGCTTGTCGGTGAGGCGTGAGACGTCCATGTCG
>Ga0207773_100400_pt1 | contig 18277 bp, 14 predicted proteins | sample TtaePargueraPR_2_FD_187281 | JGI IMG/M metagenome (GOLD analysis project Ga0207773, IMG submission 187281) | Aerobic enrichment media microbial communities from Bioluminiscent Bay, La Parguera, Puerto Rico - Tt and M1 (3) (SPAdes) | ecosystem: Environmental > Aquatic > Marine > Unclassified ...
CGCTCGATGCGTGCGTCCGAAATCCTGTTCGTGGGAAGCGGCTTTCGCCTCTTCTTTTATTTCAGGGGCGAAAGCCGCTTTTCACCGTGCCAAACCCGGAGGTGGTCACACCGTCCGGCCTCGAACCATGTCCGAAACTGGGTACGCGCTTTTCTGCGCGCTTGGTCTTTGGGGCAGTACACTGAAATGACGGGCAGTCCAGGCGACCGGCAAGGGTCAACATTCCATGGAAGAAAAGCAAAAAGGGCCCCGAAGGACCCTTTGCACCAAGGCTTGCGACACCTTGGAAATTGGAGCGGGCGATGGGATTCGAACCCACGACCCTAACCTTGGCAAGGCAGGAATTACCCTGTTCTAACAGTGTGTTAGAGTGCCGCTCGTTTCACTCTAGTACCCGTCCGTCCGAACTCTACGGTAGCCGCATAACCGTTGGAGAGTGAACCCGGTGGAACCACGGCGGAAGCCCTGACAACCGCATGAACTGCGTAGACGGCAACCAGGATGGAACCGCGAACCTGATTCCGAAAGGTCAGCTGTTTTCGCAGGCCCAGCCATCTCCGTCGCGATCTAGGCCGTAGACATCAGGCCCTACAACTCGAACTGGACCCCTCACGTACGCGGGACCATTGCCGGAACCACCAGCGCAGTCGACATCGCTTGCAATTGGCACGCACTGTTCTTGGTAGCTAGGGTGGCACTCTTGACCTTGAGCACTACCCGCGGTGAAGGCCAGCAGAGACAGTAAGATCCAACGCGCTTTGCGTTCTCTCGTCAGCGGTATCACGGAAGCGTTCGCCTTTTCGGGTACGGTGCTGTCCTTCAGAAAATCACTATCACAATATGCAAAACATCAGGAAAGTCTATGCGAACCCATCCTTTATAATATCTGCATAGATAGATCATAATCGCTGTATTCGTGGGACGCATCGTCTTGCCAACCGAGCGCCGATGCGCGTCAGATGTCTAGGGTTTGAAAGGCAACGGAGATGTTTGCTGTTATCGTCGAGAACGACGTCACGCAGTGGAAGGACGAGAACGGCGTCAGCTACCACTACCCCCGGCGCTATCGGAGATTTCTGCAGCCCGGTACTAAGCTGCTGCACTATAAGGGAAAGCTTCAGGATCGACAGTTTCGCAATGCCAGACTGTCCGATCAGCCGCATTACTTTGCGACATCAATAGCAGGTGAGAGCTACGTCGATCCCGATAGCGCCAAGGGCGATCTGCGGGTCGAGATTCACGAGTACCGTGCTTTCGATGTCGCTGTGCTCCACAAAAACGATGAAGGTCAATATCGCGAGCTGATCCCAGCCAGCCGGGCAAAGAACTTTTGGCGCGACGGCGTGCGCGTTTGCGACGAGGCCACTTTTCTAAGCGTCCTTTCGGTCGCCGGGCTCTCCCAATCTTCCCCCGCAAATGTGGATGACCAACTGACCTCAACGGTGGTCGAAGGCAACAAGAGGAAGGTTTACACGACCACATACGAGAGGGATGCAGCCAACCGCCAGAAGGCTATTGCTCTTCATGGGACCACCTGTTTCGCTTGTGAAGTAAATCTGGGAGAGTTATACGGTTCCTTGGCGGATGGATTTGTGCATGTGCATCATCGCAGACCCCTTCATTTGAGCGGCCCGACGCCCGTAGATCCCGCCGTAGACCTGGTCCCGCTTTGCCCAAACTGTCACGCGATAGTTCACCTCGGCGGTCGCCTCCACAGTGTGAACCAAGTGCGCGCCATGCTTGGCAAAGGACCAATCGCTCTTGGGGATTGACTTTGTAATCGCCAAGCGACTTGCGCACACTCGCCATATTCAAAATGGTTGTCCCAAGGAGAGGCTAAGCTACCTGGTCCTGCTTCTAGCTAACCGCATAATGTCTAGCACGCCGCTCGGCAATGGCCGAGGTATTCCGCCAGTGGAGCTGTGACTGGAATTCCTTAGCCGAGTGATACGATGAGAAGCGCCCGTTACAGGCTCAATGACTGAACGTCTTACCGTTTCGAGGGCCATCCTGAGGCTGGGGAAGTAGAAAATCGTAGGCATCGAGGGGCAGTTGGAGCGAATCTACCCAAATTGACCGCTCTGCGAGCTCGGATCTACGGCTGTCGAGCGCCTTCCTCAGCTGTTGTAGAGCAAAGCTAGGAACGTCCGCCTGTGCTGCTTCCAGCTCCCTGATAAACCCAATCAAAGCAGTTGCAGACAGAGAAGCCCCGATGTAGCCGCGCTCGAGGGCAGCCTCAAATAACGAGCCATGCTGTCCACCCCTGTGGGCGGCGACAATAGCGCCAATGTCTTCGTTTAGGTCCGTATCCATTCCCAACATTAACTTCCCAACGGCAATCGCCTCAGCAACCGCGGGCTCATCCTCTGGCCTGTGCACAAACACTTCTGGACCAATCAGCGCGATATTGCGTCCAAGCTCAGTCTCATCTTCTGAGGCGACTAAAATTGCTAAAATCGCTCTGATTAACGATCTATGTTCTTTGTTATTCTCCCAAACAGCATGCCAACCGCCGAAGTCGTCGTCTGGTAGGTTGCTAACATGTACTTCCGAAACCAGGTGGCTTAGTCTATTGCATCGCGTGGCGTCTTCGGATGCGATGTGCGCGAGGGTCCATGCACTGCCGTATCGGCCACGCCCAATGCCGACTGCAAGATCAAATAGGCGACGGGCAACTTCTGGATCAGTAATGTCTTCAGCTCTTGACCCGTGCAGCGCGAACATAGAAGCGGAGGCCAACATCTCTTGGTCCTTTGCGCGCTTTGCCTTCAGCGCAATAAACGACAATTTATCCGCAACCCCGACGTTATTCGTATGACCGTGAACAGAATAGATCCAGAAGGGGGGGCAGCCTATCTGAGCCACGTCAGATGCAAACCATCGTCCTTCCCCAACCGAAAGAAAGTCTCTTTCTGAAATTCCGCTCTTTTGCCAGCGCCGTTCCGCACGAGACCAGTCGACACCATCTCCGAAGTCGCCATCTGCAACAAACTTGGATAACGCACGCAATTCTTCACTAGTATCTGACTCATGAAGAAGGGTTGCGATTGGCCATGGTAGGCGACTAATCAGAAGTTTGGCTGTTTCAAGGTGACTTTCGGCCATGCGTAAGGCGATGTTTGATAGAGTTTCTTTAGTTGGAGCTTCAGAAAACTCCGACGCCATTTGCATGACTTCCCAGTCGGCCGATCCCCCCGTCGGAATATGGGTTAAATCTTCACGCTGAGATATTCGGCTGATCTTGAGGCTGAAACCACCTTCCGGCGTGAACACAGTCGCATCCAAGTCGTTCCTGCTCTCGAATACCCTCCGTACCATCTCGGTGAACTGCCCACCCTTCCCTCGGGTGCGCGCGAACCGTCGTAATCGAGGGATTTGCCATACCGCGGTGGGACCTGCCTGGATCAGGGCATCCACAGCCAGAACATCGACATCCGGGTGCCAGGGCATGCTCGAACAGTCAAGCAGCTTGAGCGCGTCTGCGGGATTGGCGGGCCAGTGCGACCTGATTAACGGCATTACCCAATCGGGATTATCCCTAGCCATATTGATGAGCAAGACCCAGGTGGCCCGAGCACTAGAATCTTGATGCTTCAGAGCCTCCTCTGCCCGCCGGTGAAGAATATCTATGGTGGATTCGTCCCATACGGCTTCAAGCCGGTCGTCCAACATGTCACCGCCGAGGCTCAGACTATCCAGAGCATGAATCAGCAGTTTCCTCCTGGAAATTGGATGATCTCCCCCAATGCCGTCGGCGAGCAATTCTATCGCTAGTCGCGCTCCATTGCGGACAATTATGTCTGACTCTGAGGCGTCAAGTTGCCTGGCAATGCTAACAATCGCACTTCTTCGATAGTGGAACGAGTCGTCTGAGAAACATCGGCTGGCGGCGATCAAGAAAACATGTCGCCAATGAGTTTTCCCCGCCAAGTGCGAGAGCCTGGTCTCCATGAGATCTTGGTCTCCAGAAGTTAACGCGGCCGCGGCCATGAACTCCTGGAGTGACCTAACATCGAATTGGACCTGTCCTTCTTCCTGTGTGGATAGGAGGACCAATCTGTTGAGGGCCAATGTCATCAACTCTTCGACCCGAGCGTCCAGCTCTGATCCAGAAAAGCCTTCAGAGTCTAGATATGACGAAACCACACCCCTCAACCGTTCATGGGACAGTTTGCCTCCCGCCCCCCCTGCGTGCTCACTATCGGATTGCAGGATCAGACCTATGCGGTGATGGAGTGGACCGAGCTGTCCCCAATGATGCTCTAGAATCCTTTGAGTCTCTCCACCTTTCGCACGCTCGCGGCGCTTCAGTACCTCGAAGTATTCGTTGAATAGCGTCCAGCGCGCGGCAGGAACTCCCCCTCCTGTATCCACTATGAAGTGGAGAATCGTTACCTGGAGTGGGGATGTCATGAGCCTCGCCGTTGCAGGCTGCTTTGATGCGGCAGAAAGCTGAGCTAACAGTTCAGAGCGTCTTAGCTTGTCCTCCCGATATCTGGCTTCCCCGAAACCTTTCGCATAGTCTAGCGCCTGCTTCACGGACAGTTCGGCCAATCCCCAGTGTTCCCAGACCTCGGGGTCCAAGTCTTTGTTGTAACCTTGCGGTCTAGTAGTGACGATGGTAAGTAGATCGGCGTTCGCTTCCGCCACTTCCGAAAAGAACGCATTAACGGCGGAGATAACGGAGGGGCGTTCTCCCGTTGCCGGCACCTCATCCAATCCGTCAAGTACCAGCAACCAAGGGTGCAGACCTAGCCAGTCTCTGACCTCTGCTCTCGAAACCTCGCCATCACTCACAATGGCGATCTCTTGAGCGATAAACGCCAGAAGCGATGGTGTCGCCCGCTTTTCTTTCTTTGCCAAAGAAATTGCATCTGCAAACCTTGGAAGTGAAATACTCAGGGGGTACCTGTGAGGTACATCTGAAGAAATTCCTTCGGAAGTCGCTCTTGCAAGAACTTCGGGAACAAGTTTTTTCAGATTGTGGTCTCTGCGAGTAGCCGGGTCCTTGTCAACAATAGCCGCGCGAAATATCTGTGTTAAGAAAAGTGTGGCGGTTGACTTACCCTGTCCTGGTCCGCCCACGAGAACAATTTTATTGCGATCACAATTGTGCCCCGCGCCACCTTGAGATGCACCTTTTTCAGTACTCTCTGGGTCCAATTTCTCCTTCGCCCTCTCGACCAGGCTAGCAACCACGAACCTCGTGGACGCCTCGTCAGTCTGTTGAGATTTGGGTAATGGGAGATCTATGAAAACTTGGCTGGTCCGTATTTGATCATCGTTTACGCTACCAGCGTCTTTCAGTCGGGCAAATTGATCTCGATGGAGCGAAATTCGAATCGCACGGCTAATTGTCTGTTTGAAGTCCGCGCGTAGAATCTTGTTATCCTGCAGCACCTTGGACAGCACATCTCCTGGGGTTACCCAAGCGGAAAAGGACTGCCTTACCTCCGGCGCACCATTAAGTAGATCAACTATTTTGTCTGCATGCCAAATATCCCAACCTTTGACCCCAATCTCCTTCCATTTTTCCATGGATCTGGATACTTTTGTGTATCCACCGGTTCGTTGCTTTCCTGTCCTTTTGTTAGCAATACCATCGGTTCCGGATAGTCGAATGTTTGTAGCTACCAAATAATATTCGGGAGTTGTATTGCCATTTTCAGAGTTTGAGTATTTTTCAAACTCTGAATCAATCTGGGCAATTAGCCATTCAACGTCATCTTTTTGGCCGGTATGCTCTTTGTACTTAGACTGAAGAACTAGGTACCCATCCCATGATTGGGCCTCATAGCCAGGGATACGCCCCTCGATGGTGAAATCACGTCCCCCATCGGCACCGGAAGAATAGACAACACCAGAGGTGCCGAAAGTATCAAACGCCAGAGCTCGTGCCATACGTTCAAAGCTAGTGCCGTTCATCCGACTGAATTCGTAAGCCATACACATGTCCCCATTTCTTAAAGTAAGAAGACAGTGGGTTCCGATTCGTCAAATGCGAAGGCAACAAAAAGCACCACTACTGGCCTCAAAGACTCCAGGTGAATCCCATTTAGGTCGGGGTAACTAGCAATTTTAATAATGGCCCCGGACGGGAACGAGCTTCGGCCAAGAAGAACGCACGTGTCGTCTCGTGCTGCACCATGTCCGCCGTAGGCAAGTGCGTGAACTGTCGGAAATCTCTTTGGACCTTCTTAGCCATAGCGGCCGCCAGCATTTGTGTGATTGTGGCGAGGGTTCACTTTGTCTCGCCAGCTCATGACGTCTTGCGCACGGGCAGCTCCACACTGACACCAATTTCAGCGTCAGAAATGCTGAAATAGAGGCAAACTTGGATGTGGCGGATGAGGCCGCTGCCCACTGAGGTCTCTCCCTAAATCCCGGGGGAGTAATCAGGCGACCATGGAACTTGGCGACATTCACGGCTAGTTTCCGCCCTGGCAACGCGTGCCATACACCCGCTGCTACCACCCTTTCGCGATACAACAACTTTAGTGGGCGGCGCAGCTACGCGCGCGGGCGGCCGGCACTATTCTGACCACAAAACAAGAACATCCACAAAGCGCTTGCCATTGAACAGCACTGGAGTACTTTTACCGCGTAGCTGATGAAGAAGTGCTGGCGCGCAGCGAGAGCTGCCTTCATTCGCAGTGCACAGACGTAGCGGCCAAAACGAAGGTCGAAAAGTTCTGCTGAGCTCTGCCGGTTGCATTTTCACCCTGTTTCTCAACAGGGCGGAGATGTGCATCGCGCAGATTCCTTCTGAGCCATCATCTCCGCCCATTTTTGGAAGAGATGATTATGCCGGAAGGTATCGCAAAACTCATGACAATCGATCAGGCCGCCGCCGCAATTGGCGCTAAAGCCTGGCAGCTCCGCCGTGCCGTTAAGCGTGGCTTTGTCCCCAGCTACACCCCCTTCAATACCCGCCGCCTGGTCAAGCTGTCCGAAGTGATCGCGTACATCGACGCCTGTCGTCAGGGAGGCGAACAATGAACCTGTCTCTTCAAAGATTCGTTTTCGAATTCTGGGGAAACGACTACGAAGGCGAAGTGAAGGCCTGGAGTGGTAAAACCAAGAGGACCAGTTCGTACGGGCCGAAGAACGTTCCAAAGCTCGTTCGAGATGTGGAACGGCGCAAAGGCGCCGAAGACCTATACTTCGGTCTGAGTACCCAACCCGCTACCCTAGCTCCCACCAAGCGCGGGTCGAACGAAACAGCAATCTCGCTTCCTGGTGTGTTCGCCGACATCGATTTCGCTAATTCTAAGGACAGCTCAAAACGCTATCCGCCCGATGCCGACACTGCTCTGGCCCTGTTGCATTCGTTCGAGGCGCAAGCCTTTCTTGTCCAGAACAGCGGCAATGGACTGCACGTTCTCTACAAGTTTGACTCGCCACTGGTGATGCGTAACCGCGACGACCGGCGGAGGGCCCAAGCCATCCTGCGTGACTTCGGCAAACGTTTAGCCAAGCACTTCGCCGTCGCAGGTTACGAAATCGACAGCGTGTTCGACCTTGCTCGCGTCTTCCGTGTGCCAGGGACGTTCAATCACAAATCGGGCACGCCAAAGCCCGTTGTAGTCATTGAACACAATTCCGAAAGCCGGCTGCCGCTTGCCGATCTGGAGCAGGCCTTATCAAAGCCCCAAGATGAGACCCCCAAGGGAACGACTGGCGGTCGTGCCGCTCATTCTTCTATCCAAAAAGAGTGTCCTTGGTACAATTACCATACCGGCGATGGCGCTTCGACTGCAGACGAGCCTAATTGGTACGCAAGCGCTTCAATCACTGCTCGTTGCACAGATGGTGAACGGATTTTCCACGATTACAGCTCCCGGCATCCCGGCTACAACGCGATAGAAGCGGGAAAGAAGCTTAAGCGCGCCATGGAGGAAGCCGGCCCCCGCACGTGTGAAGCCATTGCCACTGAACTGGGTAACGAGCGTTTCTGCGATTCCTGCCCACACCGCGGGACGATCACGTCTCCTATCCAACTCGGCGTCGGCTATGACCCTGGCCTCACAGGCCCCAGACCATTGGGGTTTACCAAAGAGGGGAACTATGCCCTGCTCGATCCAGTGCGTAAGATTGTCGTTGTCGCGTCCGCTCAGCAACTGCTATCCCAACAATATCTCCTAGGATTGTCCGACTCGACGTTCTGGGCTCAAAAATTCCCCGGTTCAAAGCCTGGATCAACAAACTATCAAGCTGCCGGAGAGGCATTGATTAAGGCATGCCGTCGCGCTGGGCCGTTCAATCCTTTGCGTATCCGCGGTCGCGGTATCTGGCTTGAGGGTGATAAGGTCATCGTGAACCTGGGCCAGCCGGTCGAAAGCGCGAAATTCCTCTATATCTGCTTCGAAGGCATCCCGCTCGATGCCGGGTTGCTCTTCGACGCCCAGCGCCTTCGCGATCATCTCGGGCTCTACAATTGGCGTAATCCGCAAGATGCCGGGCTTCTGTTCGGATGGTTGGCGATGGCGGTTATTTGTGGTGCGTTGACGTGGCGGCCCCACGCCTTCGTCTATGGCCCCGCCCGCTCGGGAAAGACCACCATCCACACGGTCGCCTCTATTGTTTTGAGTCCGCTTGCAATATCCGCTGATGGTCAGAGCACCGAGGCCGGTATCCGGCAAACCCTCGGGCCCGACAGCCTGCCGGTCCTACTCGACGAATTCGAGAGCGACCAGAATGGCTCGATGTTGCGTAATATCCTGCGGCTCGCGCGCAGCGCGTCGTCGGCGGATACCCCGGTACTCAGGGGTACTCCCGAAGGCAAAGCGATGAGCTTCAGTCTTCGCACCACCTTCTTGTTCAGCGCAATCAATCCTCGCGGCATGTCTCCCGCCGACCAGTCGCGCATATCGATGTTCGAACTGCAGATGCATGGGAATGATCGAGAAGTGAGCAAGCGCATCGCCGAGGATGAAGCCTATTTCCGCTCCACCGGCTCGGCGTGGGCCTCTCGAATGATCGGCCTGGCTCACCTTGTGCAACCCGCCGCTGATGCAATTGATCTGCACCTTACCGGCGATCGTCGGCATCGCCAGAACATGAGCATCCTGATCGGTGCGGGCTTCGTGGCCCTGAACAGCAGGATACCGTCAGAGGAAGAGGCACAGGCGCTTGCCGCTGAATACGCACCAGCGGTCGAGCGACACGCGCTCGAAGTCTATCGTGACGATGCGCAAGAATGCTTTGACCACCTGCTGTCCCATGTCGTCGAAGGTTCGCCTCTCGGACACTGGCTCGCCGCTGTCCGAGACGAGCAGCGCGGCCGTCGCAACGATCACTCGGATGCGGAGCGTATCGCCTCGTCTTACGGTCTGCGGGTGAATACGGGGGGCGAGGTCGAAGGGCTTTATATTGCAAATGGTGCGCCGAGGCTGGCTGAAGTGTTTCGCGACACGCCGTGGGCACAAAGGGCGTGGCAATCGGCGCTCCGCAAGCTCGAGGGTGCGTTTACGCCGCAAAATCCGATTCAGTTCAAAATACTAGGCAAGAAGCGGGCGCTGGGCATACCCCTCTCGTATCTTCCCGACGAGACAACGCCACCCGGAAAGGCAATACCTTTCTGAGGCGGCGCCGGGACGGACGGACACCTCCATACTATGGGATAGGGGGGGTATGGTGCAGGGTGCTTGCCGCGCAGCGCTACCCCTACCCCTATGCTGGTGCCGGCAGGCGTCCGTCCGTCCCACGCCTATCGCGCGATCCCAACCCTTGCGGGCATGGAATCCGCTGATCCCTCATAATGGTGCGACGCCCCGTCTCTCGGGGCCTCGCGATCTCCCGGAATACCGCAGACGATATCCGCCGAATGCCTCTGGTTCCTTCGTGGTTCCATTCGGGGGCTAGCAGAAATTGTGCCTGATATATCGAGCGTGTTTTCCTTTTTCGGTTGAATTCGCAACAGGTTAGAGCAATGCAAACATTTGAAGTGACCATCACTAAGCGCATCCGGAAGCGCACTTTATCCGGCGATCGCGTCGTTGAGCAACAGCGCTGGTTCGCCAATTATCGCGACCCCGTTACTGGTCAGCGTAAGCTACCCTCATTCGCGACCAAGCGTGACGCGGAGGCCTTCCGCACAGAGTTGCTAGGCAAGGTCCATAGTGGAACGTATGTGGACCCCTCACGTGCGCCGACTGTCAGCGAAGCGGTGAAACATTACCTCGAGAACCGCCAGTCGGAGGTGAAGGCCTCAACGCTTTACGGCTACGAGGTCGTGGCGAAGGCTATAACTGGACCGTTGCTGGAAGGCACGGTGCGTGAACGTGCGGAATATGCACTAACCGGGGTTCTGCCGCGACGTGATGCGCGGCTGCTCCAGATGCTCGGTCCTGTGTCGACCGCAGATTTGACCACGGCACAGATCCGCAACTGGCACCGCACGGTGATGGATCAGGTTGGGAGGTACACAGCCAACCGGGCGCTTTCCATGCTGAAGGCGGCTCTGACTCTCTGTGAGGAAGACTTCCGCGTCCGCGCCCCGGCCATGCCGTCCAATGTCGTGCGACGTCAGAGCAAGCCCAAGAAGGTTATCCTGACGCCGGAACTGGTCGCGAGGATCATCGGACACGCCAGGGCGGACACCGATCGTGGCATCTATTATGCATTCCCATTCCTGACTGGCACCCGCATCAGCGAGCAATTGGGCCTACTCTGGGAGGACGTGGACTTTGCCAATGGCGTCATCCATGTCCGCCGTGTTCAGGAGCGGGACGGAAGCCTTACAGACGCCACTAAGACCGAGGCGGGCGTTCGCGATATTCCGATGGGCCCGACGTTGCGGACAATGCTTATGGAGTGGCGCTTGGTCTGCCCTCGGCATGAGGGCAAGTTGTACCGTGTCTTCCCGGGTCCTGGCCGCCTGCAACCATGGCCGCTGCCGCGCAAGAATGGCGGGGGACCGCTACTCTACCAGAACTTCCGCAAGCGTTTCTGGGTACCGGCGTTCAAGGCGCTCAAGCTGCCCTATGTGACGCCGCATTCGGCGCGGCACAGCTTTATCTCGACCTTGCAGGCGCAGGGCGTTGAGGTTGGTTTGGTCGCCAAGCTCGCAGGGCACGCCAACGCCAATGTGACGCTTGGCCACTACACCCAGGCCGTTCGGGGCGGCGAGGCCGCTATTTCCGGTCTTGAACAGGCTTTTGGGATCGGGGAGGCGGCAAATGGCTAACGCACGAAATCTAGGGCATCAAAAACTCCTCATTGAAGCCATCAATATCCTCATGGACCGTTCGTTGATTACTTGGTCCCCTCAGCATTCAATGCCACCGACGCACGGTCATATCGTCACTGACGTTGCGGGCCAAACGTCCGTTATCCTTTGGCATGATGCGGGATATGGGGAGCTTTCAATTTCGGTCTGGTGGCAGTTTGACATTGAGGCTTACCTTGGACGATGGCCCGTGCATGCGTCATTTTCAACCACGCTTCCTGCGGTGAAGCGCAGTCGCTACCCCAAGCTTGTCGGCGCTACGGCCAGTGTCTGGCTGGAGCGAAAAGAAGGCCTGTTCATTCAAGGTGAACCCATGCAAACCTTCGATGTGTACACGCGCAAGGGGGTGGAAAAGGCGCTGGCCGACCTTCCAGATGTTCAGTCAATTGGATTTGCGACCCGAGGCCCGTACTACCTGTAGCACCGCACTCGACCCCGGTCCGCTGCCGCACGGCGGCGGGCCTCCGCGCGCCAGCACGCCCACCAGGCTACCTATATAGCCCTGGCGGCCCCACAGCCGTCGGTGTAGTGCCCTCGGGCGCTAGTGAATTGAGTTTCCGGGGCGAAGCTGCACTACCCCCTCCCATCTCGCAGCAATGCCAGGAGGACCCGCGGGGGCCCCATTTCTCGACCACAAATATCCGGGGGTCGTTGTGAAGAGCCTGACGCGCTAGGTGCGCTTCGACGCTCGTCTGCCGCTCTCACTCGATCCGCCTTCGAGTGCCGCTTCGTCAAAGAACCGAGAGATATGCATCCCCAGGGCCTCGGAAACCTGCCACAGGCTGAGAACAGTTGGGTTCCGCTCGCCTCGCTCCAGTGCGCTTATGTAGGCCCGGTCAACTCCCATGAGTTCCGCCACGCGAGCTTGTGTCAGGTCGGCCTCAAGCCGATACCTCCGAACATTAGCCCCAATGACGCGCCGCACATCCATGGAGCATAACGAGCAAAATTGTGCTCATTACCGCGACGCATTATAATGCTCGTTATCTGGATGGAGGTATCAATTGCGCTTTTGCAGTGTGACTATGGTGGGCCTTGTGCTGAGCCTAGTGATGATCCCCGGCGTGCGAGCAACTGAGTATGTTTGCAGAGCGGTAGGATTAGCCGGTGAGGGGGTGTCAGATCGTGAAGAAATAGAAACGTATGCGGGGTTTGCCGAAATTCGCCCAGAAAACCAATTCGATGTCGTCATTGACACTGACGCCATGCGAATTGTGATGAGGGACACGATTTTGGCTATGGAAGAGTTGGCCGACGTGAAGAGCGTATCCGGCAAGGGCTTTAGAGCTGATATTCCGTCGGTGGGAGGGACCGTATTGGTCCGCTACCGTGACACGGATGACTTTTTCGCAGTTATCATGGGCGGTTATACCGTCGCAGGAAGTTGCGTGCGGCCATAGCCACGGGTTGAGGGCCCGATGGAACCGAAATGGAACCGCGGACTCCAACCTGACGGTTTTGATAGGACCCAGAAAAGCAAAAAGGGCCCCGAAGGACCCTTTGCACCAAGGCTTGCGACACCTTGGATATTGGAGCGGGCGATGGGATTCGAACCCACGACCCTAACCTTGGCAAGGTTATGCTCTACCCCTGAGCTACACCCGCGCTCCGTTGTCTCCGGCACTTGTAAGTGCGGCGACGGGCGCTATATGCCCAATCGCCGACCCGAATGCAACCCGGTTTTTCGTGTTTCTGTCATCTTCGCGAAGGGCTGTGGGAATCGGGGGTTGCCAGCGTGGTGTCTGCGGGCGCAAAAAGGCCGCAAACGCTGCATTTCCTGCCTGCTCAAGAGTGGAAAACATGACCCTGTCCTTTGATGGCGCATCCGGCGCCGCCCCCGCGCCCGCCGATCTCATCCGCGAAGGCTCCGATGCCGGCTTCAAGGCCGACGTCATCGATGCCTCCCGCGACGTGCCCGTGCTGGTCGATTTCTGGGCACCCTGGTGCGGCCCCTGCCGCCAGCTCGGCCCTGCCATTGAAAAGGTCGTTACCGAAAAGGCCGGGCAGATCAAGCTGGTCAAGATCAATATCGACGAGCATCCGCAGATCGCCGGACAGCTGGGCGTGCAATCCATTCCGGCCGTCTTCGCCTTTGCCGGCGGCCGCCCGGTCGATGGCTTCATGGGCGCCATGCCCGAGGGCGAAGTACGGCGCTTTGCCGAAAAGCTGATTGCCGCGGCCGCGGCAGGCGGCGGCTCGCAGCCCAATGGCGGCGATTCGCTCGAGGCCCAGATCGCCCAGGCCAACGAGGCCGCCCAGGCGGCACTGGCCGCTGGCGACCTGGCCCAGGCCGCGCAGATCTATGGCATGGTGCTGCAGCACGCGCCGGACAATTCCGAGGCCCTGGTTGGCCTGGCCGGTGTCTATATCAGCGCCGGCGAAATCGAGCAGGCCAAGGCCACGCTCGACATGGTGCCCGAGGACAAGCGCAGCGGTGACGCCTATAGCGCGCACATGCATGCTATCCGCCTCAAGGAAGAAGCAGCCGGCCTGTCGGAAGCCGCGACGCTGGAAGCGGCCATCGCCGCCAATCCGGACGATCACCAGTCCCGTCTCGATCTGGCCGTCGTCCTCAATGCCGAAGGCAAGCGCCTCGAAGCGGCCGAAGCCCTGGTCGCAAGCTTCAAGCGCGACCGCGCCTGGAATGAAGACGCGGCCCGCAAGAAGCTGCTCGAGTTCTTCGAGGCGTGGGGCCCCAAGGATCCGGCCACGCTCAAGGGGCGGCGCCTGCTTTCGGCCGTCCTGTTCTCCTGATAGGACGTTCAATGCCCAAGCGACCGACCAGTCCGGCTGAATTGCCCAAATCGGTGCCGGTGTTTCCGCTCAGCGGCGCCTTGCTGCTGCCCTTCTCGCATCGCCCGCTCAATGTGTTCGAGCCGCGCTATATCGAAATGGTGGATGCGGCCCTGCGCGGGGACCGGCTGATCGGTCTGATCCAGCCCGAAGACACCACCGAGGAGAGTCCCAAGGGTCACGCGCCGCTGCAGTCGGTTGGGTGCCTGGGGCGCCTGACCCATTTCGAGGAAAGCGGTGACGGGCGCTATTTCATTATCCTTGAGGGGGTGACCCGCTTCCGCTTGCTGCACGAACTCACCGTGCTCACCCCCTATCGGCAATGCGTGATTACGGCTGAAGGCTATGAGGCCGACTTTGCCCGCAATCACGGCGAAGAGGCCGTCGACCGGGCCCGGTTCGTCAAGATGATGCGCGACTATGCCGAGTTCGCCAATTTCGAGCTGAATTGGGAAGAAATCGAATCCACTGGCACGGCGGACCTCGTCAATTTCTGCTGCATGGTCTCGCCCTATGGCGCCGCTGAAAAGCAGGTGCTGCTTGAAGCGCTGACGCTTGAGGAGCGTGCCGAAACGCTGATCGCCATGACCGAATATGAAATGGCGCGCGGCGGCTCGGATGGCGCCGCCCCGCTCAACTGATGGGCAGTGACGCTGTGGACCCGCGCCACGTCCTCGACGTACAGACGCTCGAAATGCTGGTCTGCCCGCTTACCAAGACGCGGCTGACGCTATCGGCGGACAAGACCGAGCTGATCTCGGTTGCGGCCAGGCTGGCCTTTCCCGTCCGCAAGGGCGTGCCGCTCTTGAGCCTTGAAGAGGCTCGCAGCGTGGACCCCGAGGAAATTCAGCGCCATGCCCGCTAGAGCCTTTCCAGCGACACGGTAAAATTGCTCCAGGCGCATTTATCCCCGCACAGTTCAGAAGAATTATTCTTAGCGTCAGATCGGCAGTCCGCTGAGGAGTTTTGGGGCACCGCCGCCAATCCCTGAGGCGGCGCGGATCATGGCAGTTTTCACCGGCCCGGCGCGATCGACCAGCCCCAGACCGAAATCGCGCAGGGCCCGGACCGGAGCAATATCATTGGAGAAAAGCCGGTTCATCCCGTCGGTGACGGCGGCCATCGCGGCCGTATCGAGCCGGCGCCAGCTCTGATAGCGCTCCAGAACGTCGGGCGATCCGTGGTCAAGGCCCAGGCGCAGGCTTTCAACGATCACCTCAGCCAGCGCCGCGACGTCCTTCAGGCCCAGATTGAGCCCCTGTCCGGCGATCGGATGCACCACATGGGCCGCATCGCCGATCAGGGCGAGGCGCGGGCCTATGAAGCTCCTGGCCAGTTGCAGCCGCAGCGGAAACCCCGTCAGCTTGTCCTCAAGACGAACCTGTCCCAGCGTCGAGCCCATCACGGCTTCGATTTCCAATGCCATTTCGTCAGGTGTCATGGCCAGAAGGCGCGGCGCGTCCTGTACCGTCTCGGTCCAGACCAGCGAGGAACGGTTGCCGGTCAGGGGGAGGCTGGCAAAGGGACCCGCAGGTCGGAAGTGTTCATAGGCCACCCCTTCATGCGCCAGCTCATGGGTAATGGTCGCCACCAGCCCCATTTGTCCATAGTCATGGCCGATCGTGTCGATGCCCGCGCGCTGGCGCAGGCTCGATTGCGCGCCATCGGCGGCAATGATCAGGGGAGCGGCCAACGCACGGCCATCGGACAGGGTGAGGCGGGCCAATGGGCCTTCGGCGCGCCAGTCCTCGATCTGGGCCGGCGCAATGACAGTGATGCCGTCCTCCACCGCAGCCAGCAGCGCTGCACCGCTGGCCTGATTGGGCACCATATGGGCAAAGGCTTCGCCTGGAGCCACATCGCCCTCAAAGCGCAGGAACAGTGGCCGCGCCAGATCGCCCTGGCCCGAATCGGTGATGTGCATGGCGGTGATCGGCTGGGACTGGCTTTCCATGTCATCCCATACACCCAGCGCCTCGAACACCCGGCGCACGCCGGCAGCAATCGCCGAGGCCCGGTTGTCCCTTGGCACTTCGAGCGGCCGGCGATCGAGGAGGGCAACCTTTATATCTGGAGCCGAGCGCACCAGTGCCAGCGCCATGGTCAGGCCCACCGGGCCACCGCCGACGATAATGACGTCATGCCGTTCGGGACTGGATTGGGACATGCTGATCTCCTTGCCCTTCATTGTCCGTCCTGACCGCTTGAGAGGCAAGCGCATCGTTGCCGCGGGCGAGTTGGGCAAAAAATGGGCATTTGGGGGTTTACGAAGTTTTAGTGCATATTATTTGAGCACCCAAGTGCTGCCTTGATGTTGCCACAAAGCCAGCTGTTTCCACGAAATCTAAATAAGTTATTGTAAGAAAACAATAAAATAGGCGCCTGATCAGTTTGGCACGGCTCTTGAGTCCTGTTGGGCATCGAACACCCAAGGCAGAAAGGGGCAAGCATGAAACTGGTGGTTGCAATCATCAAACCATCACGGCTCGAGGAGGTGCGGCAGGCGCTCAACTCGCTCGACGTTCACGGCATGACCGTGACCGAGGTGAAGGGCTATGGCCGGCAGAAGGGTCATTCCGAGATTTATCGTGGCACCGAATATGCCGTGCACTTCCTGCCCAAGCTCAAGGTCGAGATCGCCGTTGATGACGGCATCGCCGATGCCGTCAGCGCAGCTATCCGTGATGCCGCCCAAACCGGTCGTATCGGCGATGGCAAAATCTTCGTGCTCGACCTGCTCGCCGTCACCCGCATCCGCACCGGTGAAACCGGCGCCTCTGCGCTTTGACGCCACCGATTTCAGGAGAAAAAAGACAATGACAGGGTTCAAGACTCCCCTAAAGATCGCAGGTGGCGTGGCGCTGGCCTCGCTGCTGCTGTCGCTTCCGGCCCTGGGCCAGGACGCGGCCCCCGCTGAAGAAGCCGCCGCAACGCTGAGCGAAGGCGTTTCGGCCGATGTGGTATTCATCCTCAACTCGTTCCTGATGATCCTGGGCGGCATTCTGGTGTTCTGGATGGCTGCCGGCTTCGCCATGGTCGAAGCGGGCATGGTTCGCACCAAGAACGTTTCCATGCAGCTTCTGAAGAACGTCTCGCTCTTCGCCGTTGCCTGTCTGATGTACTATCTGATCGGCTACAACCTCATGTATCCGCTGGGCAACTGGGCCATGGGATCGGACGAGACGGGTGGCTATCTTGGCGCCTTCGGCATCGCCATTCTTGAGGCCGTCGGCATCACCGCCGATAGCGCCGATGACTTCTCCTATGCGGCGACCAGCTCGGACTTCTTCTTCCAGGTGATGTTCTGCGCCACCACGGCTTCGATCGTTTCTGGCACGCTGGCCGAGCGCATCAAGCTGCTGCCCTTCCTGCTGTTCACTGTGGTCCTGACCGCGCTGATCTACCCGATCCAGGCCTCCTGGAAGTGGGGTGGTGGTTTCCTCGACAGTCAGTTCGGCTTCCTGGACTTCGCCGGTTCCACCGTCGTGCACTCTGTTGGTGGCTGGGCAGCTCTTGCCGGTGTCATCCTGCTCGGCGCACGCCGCGGCAAGTACAATGCCGATGGCTCGGTCAACGCCATGCCCGGCTCCTCCATGCCGCTGGCAACCCTGGGTGTCTTCATCCTGTGGATGGGCTGGTATGGCTTTAACGGTGCCTCGCAGCTCGCCATGGGTTCGGTGGGTGATGTGGCCGATGTTGGCCGTATCATGGCCAACACCAATGCCGGTGCCGTCGGTGGCGCACTCGCCGCGCTGGTCCTGACCGCGATCATCTACAAGAAGGTCGACTTGACCTTCGTGCTCAACGGCGCGCTGGCCGGTCTTGTTGCCGTTACCGCCGAGCCGCTGACCCCGGGTCTGGGCACTGCAACCCTGATCGGTGCCGTTGGTGGCCTGATCGTGGTGTTCTCGGTGCCGCTGCTCGACAAGCTCAAGATCGACGACGTGGTCGGCGCCATCCCGGTTCACCTGTTGGCCGGTATCTGGGGTACCATCGCAGTGGTCTTCACCAATCCCGATGCGACCCTTGGTGGGCAGCTGATCTCGATCATCATCGTTGGCGTCTTCGTCTTCGTGGTGAGCTTCGTGGTCTGGTTTATCCTCAAGACCATCATGGGTCTGCGCCCGACGGCTGAAGATGAGGATCTGGGCCTGGATAAGGCCGAGGTTGGCGTCGAAGCCTATCCCGAGTTCAAGTAACTCCAATCTGGATGGCCGGGTTCGCCCGGCCATCCGCCGCTTGCCAGCGGCGTGC
>Ga0207773_100401_pt1 | contig 18268 bp, 12 predicted proteins | sample TtaePargueraPR_2_FD_187281 | JGI IMG/M metagenome (GOLD analysis project Ga0207773, IMG submission 187281) | Aerobic enrichment media microbial communities from Bioluminiscent Bay, La Parguera, Puerto Rico - Tt and M1 (3) (SPAdes) | ecosystem: Environmental > Aquatic > Marine > Unclassified ...
AATCTTTTTGAAATCAAATGCGACTTCGCAATCGTAAGCTCTTTCCTTAATGTATTCAGCTCCTTGGTAAAGGACTTTATAGGCGGTGCTTAGGTAACCTTTGTCTTTTTGATTGACCAGTGCCGTTTCGATTATCCTGGCCATTCTTTCCGGATGCTTGAACGACCATTTTTTTATGGAGGAATAACCGACTAAGCCAAAGATTTTGATGTTTCCCAAAAGATGCCCAATCAGGTTGCGGAATTTATCATTTATACGCCTCGTTAACGGCTTTGAAAAAGCGATTTCATAGGTGCTTAGCAAACAAGTATGATCGTTGTGAAATCTTCCCTTTGGGATTTTATATGGATTGACAGTGAATTTCACTGCCCTGAACCGGTTCAAATAATCCTTTTCTCTCAAAAGGGATTTAGCTTCTGACCAAGGCAGTAATATGTTTTTTTCCCGAAGCCAATATTCATGCTCCACTCTTAGAATATAGGCATAAATGATTCCAAAAGCACCCAAGCTTACCATCATAGCATTAAAGGTAGAGGTGTCCCGTACTATTTTAAAGTCACCGTTCATGGGAAGGTGTTTTTTTGAAATCCCTTTAGAAGGTTCAACTTGCAATTTCTGCCCATTATGGGTGATGATTTGGATGGCTTTGATCATCCCATGAATAGCGGGGAGGTGTATTCCTGTGCCATGGGTACCAGTGGAGATGGCTCCAGAGATAGTTTGATGATCGATTCCCCCCATATTGGTGATGGAATAGCCCATTTTAGTGAGGGTTTTATTCAGCTTTTCAATGGTTGTTCCTGCTTCTACCCAAACTAACGGAGATTCTTGGTACTTTTCTTTCAAAATCCATGGGACTACTTTACGTATTTTATTGAGTTTATGGGGAAGGATCAAAAAATTTTGATCATCGATAATGGATACATTTGAAAAGGAATGCCCCGAACCGACCGCTCTGACGGTTTTATGGCTCTTTTCTGCCTTGATTATGATTTTAGTGATTTCCTGATGGCTTTTGGGCGTGAAGTAATTTTCTGTTTTTATTTGGTGTTTTTTTATGGTGTTTTGCCAGATACCATTTTTGAAATTTCTGTCAAACTTAAACATTGGAAAATTATTTTGAGTTGGAAGTATCGTTAAAAATTAGTCATCAACCTAAAAGGATAATGATGAAAAAGAAAACTGACCTGGGATGCAGTACCGAATTTGCGATTTGGAAATTTTTAATGCCCTGTACAGGAAAAGCAATTCAGACTAAATATTAATTATAATATAGTCAATATAAACGTATCCTCATAAAAGTGCATATACTAAAAAAATAGCTTCCTTCTTTTTGCCAAAGAATATATAATGGCTTTTTGGTTCTCCTATATGGAATACTGTGGGTAGACAAATTTAAATGTTTGAGAAGTCAAAGGAGACTGGCCGTTCAGAGTGGTTTGGTACCGATGGCTATTGGTAGGGAATGGACTTTCATAATTAGCAGAATTGGCGGCTCACTTCGACCCTTCGGAAAGCTCAGGGAGCGCAAGCTCTGGGGCCACAAGCTCAGTCATTAAATCCTTTACCGGGTTGGTAACGCGGGGTTAACTAAGTTTCGCCCTTTCAGAGCGTAATTATTGGAAATAGCTAAGTCAGTTTCCTGAATTTATGATCTTTTGGGAATTTAATCACCAACTTGATCTCCGGGCTGATTGCTTACTCGTTTTTTCCCTAAAAAGCCGGCAATTAGATACCAAATTGTCAAAACTAACCAAATGGCCCTATTTTAAAATCGAACTCAGCTGTTTAAGTTTTTATTTCACAAAATCCTTTTGCAGGAGTTGACAGAGGGCAAATCTCAGTTGATCAACCTAAATGCCTCAGGCTATGCTGTTGGCTTTTTGCTTTTTCTTTTTCCAGATAATAAATCCTGTAACCGATAAGAAAGGGCCGGACAAACCGATAATGCAATACAGTAACTTAATCGGAAACCCGCCGTACTGCCCAAAATGCAAGGGAGAGATCATACTATCCAAACGCGTAACGAAAGGCGCATCGGAAATTCTGCTTACGGAGATGATTATTCCTGTATTGGCATCGATCAAAAATTTGTTGTAATACTGGCTCAGATAAAAAGGATCGCTGTGAAAAACACCATTTACCGTTATAGCCGACGATTCGTTTTTTGGTAACCGGATATAGGTTGGCATAAATTCAGGATATTGTGTTTTGATCTGCATTAAACTTTGTTCCACGGAGATTGCAAGGTTTGGTGGCCTGGGGGGCTCAGGAGTTTGCAAGCCTGATTTGGCTACTTTATAAGCCAAAAATATACCGGTTATGACCAGTACCAAATTTAACATCAAAGCCCATACCCCTATATATCGGTGCAAAGCAGAATAAAAATTGCGGCTGCGTCTTTGTTTTATTTTCACTTTAAAAAGCAAGGTCTTTATGATCACTTTTCGATAAAGAACAATACCTGTCAGTAATGAAAGTAAAACCAATATACCTACAACAAATACCAAAATACGTCCAAATACCCCTGCAAAAAACGAGTAATGCAACTTTAGTAACCACTTTGTAATGGTGGTATTGGCATTAATATTGGCGATAATTTGGCCTGTTTCAGGATGTACAAATACAAAACGTCTGGCATCAGGTAGTCTTAAGTTAAAAAGGATGCTTTGACCTTTATCGAAATGTACAATTCTGGTTTCCCATTGTGGGAATTCTGCTTGAACATTTTTTATGGCTTTATCCAAAGCCAATTTTTCTCCTGGAGCCTTCACACTGTACTCCTGAAAAACAGCTTCATCTATCTCTTCACTAAAAGCTAAAACAGCTCCCGTAATACCTATCACCAAAAGAAAAAGACCTGATATTAAGCCAGAATAGGAATGGTATTTTAATAGGATTCTATTGTTCACTTTTAGCTTTCTAAATAAAGTGCAAACTTTGGCAATTAATGGAATAAAAAAAAACATCCCGCATAATAATGACAGGATGCTTTTTAAAAACTTTGTGTTTTACAGTTTAACCGTCAATGATAGATTAAAACGTGCACCATTTGCTTTAATATAATCATTATCCCGGCCAGCCCATTGCGATAAAAGGTTGTAATAGTCATTGTTTAGCAAGTTTTCTATGCCCAGTCCTATTTTTGTGGTCCGTGACATTTGATAACCTGCTGTAAGGTTGACCAGGCCAAAGCTGGAGACAGGGCCCTGACCATAAGAATAATCCCCCGAATCGTTGGCTTCAAAATGGTCGCGTTTCCCTGAATAGATATAAGACAATCGGGCATTGAATTTATCCTCCCAATTATAAGTCAAATAGGTTACTGTTTTTAAGGGCGGAATACGGTCGCCGTTCATATAGGTATTGTAAATACCGTTATTTTCTACATCCAGTTTCCCTTCGGTATACGAGACCGATCCTCCAAAATTTAGTTGATTGGTTAGCCTCGTGTCCAAAGTAAACTCAAAGCCGTATACGCGTTCAGGCTGTCGGGCAATTTCAAATACTCCACTTTCCAGTTCGCGATAAGTGGCCCCATACTTAGATGTACTGATAAAATAAGCACCACTAAAATGGGTATTCCCTATATAGCTGTTAAACCCAGCTTCATAATTATTGGCGATTACAGCATCCGAATTGATTTGGCTAACAGTGTTTTCGGTCGCAGAACGCAGCGTCCTTCCTAAATCAGCAATGGAGAAGCTTTGGGAAAAGCTTACAAAGGGATTAAATACTGACCATTTGTTGTAACGAAGCCCCACATTATAGGTGGTGGCATTGTAGGTTAATTCACCTCCTTCAACATCAACACCGCCACTACTTGGCGTTGTTTCACCAACATTGTAACGTGTTAAGGTGGTATAATCCGGAATATCGATTCCTATATTTTCAAATCGGATGCCGGCTTTCAGTACAAAATCCTTATAGAGGGATTTTAGTTGTAAATAGGGGGCTAGGTTGGTCATATCGGTTTCTGGCACCCATGGTCTTCCATCTACCAATTCCTGGGCCGTAACATCGTTAAGGATGTCGATACCATACAATAGGTTACCGGAAATTCTCCCTAATTCATAAGGCGTGTTGAAATTAAACCGCGCCCCCTTCTTAGTTGAAATGATGGACGACTGCCCACCATCGTATCCTAAATTCGGGTCATAAAAACTGATGGAATACCCATAAACCGTTCTAAAATCCTGTGCGTAAAGGTTTAATTTGAAATCGGTATCGCCAAAAATGTTTAAGAAATCATAAGTCAGCTGGGCATTGTGATTGTAACGGTTACCCTGGTCTACGCTTAAATCTTCTCCTATTACCCCTATGGAAGGCCTTACCCCAAACTCTCCCACCTGGGCGATGTAGTCTGAATTTTGTTTACTGCTATAATAGTTGTACATCATTTCTACATGTTGATTATCAGCGATTTGATAATTGAACTTACCGAATAAACTATACTGACTGGTTTCTCCAATACCGTAATAGGGAGACACTACTTCCCCGTTTGCGTCACGGAATACACCTGTCTGTCTGAATGTACCGTTTACTACATAACCTAATTTATCTACATTACCCGAAAATGTTTGGCTGATATTGGCGCCTACAGTTTTATTGATGTTTTTTAAAGCCCCAGTACTTCCCACTACAGTGGTGCTTTCAAAGGGGGAGGATGCATCCGCTTTTTTTGTGATATAGTTAATAATGCCTCCATCTGCTCCATTTCCATAAATGGCCGTGGCTCCTTTAATGACCTCTATACGTTCTATGGTATTGGGGTCAATGGTATTTATGTCTCTATTCCCGTTTCTCAAAGGGGTAGATTGTGGGATTCCATCAATTAACACCAACATTTTTCTACCTCTTAAGGTCTGTCCGGTATTACTGGTTTGGTTGGTGCTCAACGAAATGCCCGGTACCTCTAGCAGCACATCGGCCACATTGGTACTGGTCTGCCCCAAGGCTTCCAGTTGCCTGGACGATATAACAGAAATTGAAGAAGGTACCTCATCCAAGGTTTCCCTTACCCTGTTGGATGTGATAACTACCTCATTAAGCGATTTTAAATCCGTTGGCAATGTTACGTTTACCTCTAAAGGTTCATTGTCATTAAGCTTTATGAGATGGTTTACTTTGGTATATCCCAATCCTGAAAACTGAATTACATAAGTTCCTGTATCTAAGCTTGATAAGCGGTAGTCTCCATTTTCATCGGTCACAGTGCCTTTTACGGAGTTTTTTAAATTAACAGTAGCATAAGCTATCGGAAGGTTGTTTTCATCGGTGATTTTTCCAATAATTGAAGCTTCTTGCGCATAAGATCCAAGTGCCCCAAACAAAAACAAACAAAATAATAAATGTTTCACTTTGTATTTATTTAGACTTATTATAATTAAATGCAAAAGTAATATAAAATTCAGTTTCTTCAAGTTTAAATGCTTCAAAGCCGATATTGTTTTTGCTAAGTGGTTGATTTACAATAAGTCTTTATTAGTCTCAACCGCTAGTTTAATCCATATCCTATCTGTGCATGACTGTCAGCTCCGTCCAGGTGAGTATATCACTTCACACTAATATCTTGGGAATTTGTAATTTCCGTTTCTGGATTGTTTTGATGGAAGAGTTGGATGCTTAATCCCCTCCAGGAGTAGCCAATACATTTGGACGGCAGACCGACTAGGTGTGAGTCTGTGACTCATATCTTTATATTAGGAATTTGAAATTCCAGTAGCGTTGGACTGGTTTCAATTATGGGAGATTTCCCTTATTCAAAAAAACACAATTTTTTCATAGGATCAATTTCCGGAAAGGAGTGGTGTCGGCAGTAAGTGCAACGGCCAGAGAGCTTGCCGTCATTATATGGAACATTGTTGTGAAGGGAATTCCCTATATCAATCCGGAAAAATTATTTGTTTTTAGGCCAGAAAAGAAAACCGGGATGGGTAAAGAGGATAAGGAAGCAAATTGATAAATTCGGTATTATCAATAGGGATTTGGGACTGAAATCAGCCCATATTTAACTTATATTTAGTACGTTAGTCAGCGTTAGAAATGAGGACACCGAACTGAAACTAATGATATGCTTACAATAGAGAACTATTTGTACAGCCATTATTTACATCGGAGCAATTGGTTGAGGGTTGCTGTTTTGGGGGCAACCTCTGCAAGGACGGGTGGTTCCAGCGTATATAAATCAATAATTCGAATTGTAATATGGGGAAGGATAGCAATGGGCTTGTCAGCATTAGTATGCTATCTTTTTGGTATTAATGTATAGCTTCAAAGAATTCAAAATGAGAACGAGCCACATCAGTAAACAACAAATTCAAAAGGGCGAAGAAGTAAAAGGTCAGGACATCAGAGAAGGAATTTTTAATCTCGTCAAATCTGAACATCCCGACTTTGATTTGGACAGCTACATCACATTAGCCGAACTTAACCATTACAGACGGCTTTACTTAACCTCATTAATCACTCAAGAAAAAGGAGAATTAGCCAATATCGACAAAGATGTGATGGATGCTATAAAGAACAATTCCATACTCTCTGAAAATATTCAGGATGGAATAGAAGCTGAACTTACTGTGGGCCAAAGAATTGCCGACAGGGTTGCAGCGTTTGGCGGTAGCTGGACATTTATTGTCACATTCTTCTTGTTCATTCTCACTTGGATGATGATTAACATTTGGTTTATAGCGACAAACCCATTTGACCCTTACCCATTTATATTGCTGAACCTAATTCTTTCCTGTTTGGCAGCCATTCAGGCTCCAATAATTATGATGAGCCAAAACCGACAAGAACAAAAGGATAGACAGAGGGGCGAACATGATTATAAAATAAATCTAAAAGCAGAACTAGAGATCAAATTGCTTAGTGAGAAAATTGACCATTTATTGGTACACCAGAACAGGAAGCTTTTAGAAATTCAGGAAATCCAAACTGATTATCTTGAAGACTTAATGAAAGAACTCAAAAAGAAATGAAACTGGAAAATCGCAAACAAAAATAACTCCCGCTAGGTGTAGGTGTCTGTGACTACACCTTCCTATCCTTGGAATTTGTAATTCCAGTAAGCATGATGTAACTGAAAAATAACAATGCACCAAAATCGGCAAGTAGGATTACCGTATGGTCCAAGTCTTCAGCAGACCGGTGACTTGGACCTAAATTTTCTCCAGTCTTTAGACAGTCTAGCTGAACGGAACCATAGCTGTCTCGATTTTTATCAGGAACTCCCGCGCATCAGGGATGCCGAAATCTTTCTGCAGGGGTATTTTACCCATTGGAACGCTCAATTTTTTGACCTATATTCACTATTCAAGGTTCATATGTAAATATAAAGCAGTTGGTATTCAGTGATTTGTGAATATTTGGTTTTCGCTTCAGCATTCTTGTCGATGGATAAGAATGCAGCCTATAAACCCAACCGTTTCATATTGTAAAACATTATGCGGCAGCTTCGGAAATCACTCAGAAAATCCAGTGTTTTTGTTAAACATAAACCCTTAGAACAATGAAATTATTGAAAGCAATCGGAAAGCAGCTACAGCATCCCAAAGGGCTATTCGGCAAGATTTTGTTTGCATGGATGACGAGAATGACTATAGCGCATGCACGGTGGACGGCAGACCTCATGGATATACAACCGAATGATGATATCATTGAAATAGGTTTTGGAAACGGGGCTAACATTAAATTACTCTTACAACGAGCAGTCAAAGGTTCCGTTACGGGTGTTGAAATATCAGAGACTGCAATTGAAATGGCATCTAAGAAAAATGCCAGAGCCTTATCGGAGGGCAGGGTGAAACTGCATAAAGCTGCAGGCAATGCGCTGCCTTTTGAAGCGGGTGTATATGACAAGGCATGTACAGTTGCCACGGCATATGTAATTGAAGATCCGGGGGCGGTATTTAAAGAAATGTACCGGGTCCTCAAACCCGACGGACGTGCGGCCGTGACTTTTCCTGTACGAGAGAATTTTGTGAAATTTAAACCGGTTGGAACGGAAGGCTTTTATCTTCATGAGCTTGCAGATCTCGAAAAGTCATTCCGCGATGCGGGCTTTGTCAATTGTAGAACAGAACGCAATGATCAGGTTAAATTTGGCGCTCATTGTATACTCGGAGAAAAACCGAGTGGTAACTAAGAATAGAATCTTTAGACGGCATCAACCAAATACCGTTTAATTCCGACCCTCGGATGGGTATGATTGTGGATCAAACGGAAAAATTGGCGGATAATGATATACCGGTTTTGTCATTTATAATCCTTGGACCACAGATGAACAAAGGCTTGCCTCGCCGGCAGGTTGATACAGATGTGATGATTATTCCAGGGTAAATCTGTGTTTATCTATTTTATTCCTGCCTGACGGCTATGGACTGCAGGCAAGTGTGGATAATCATTATTCTAAATCCAATAGGCCAGCTTCAATTCTAAACAACTCCCCAGAAAAACAGATTGTCCGATATATGGTATTTAAAGTAACCTGAAGACTGGACAGTTTTAAAACAACAAAAACCGCATTATGTAATGCGGTTTTTGTTGTTGTTGACTATTCGGTACTTGTTTCGAACCGGTTTGTGGAGGATTTGGAGGAGGTATTAGATATTTTTGGTGGCTTTGCTGGTTTGAAAGATTGAAGAAAGAGGTGTTTTGAGTTTAATGATTAGAGGAATACGAAGGTAAAAAAGAAAAAATTCTACTTGATTATTCGAGTTTACGCCCTTTATATGGGGAATTCTTATTTATTAAGATAGTGTGGTTGGGTTGTTGTACTGCCTTTTCAAGTTGGCTTTTAATTACTGCCCATTTGTGGTTAAATTTTGGCATATACTCAAGAGGAACAGAGAAATCTATGTCTTCAAAGTAAACTAACGCTTTTTGAGCTATTGCACCACTTACGTCTGGGTATTTTTGCTCGTAGGCCTCTAATAGTTTTTGGAGAGGCAATAAAGTAAGCAGGCAGGAAATGTCGACATAATCTTTAAGTCTTGATCCATTTTGGACGATAGTATTAAACTTCATTGCGGCAATGTCTTTTAAGGAGGCCATCCTTACATCTTCAACTGAGCCAACTTCGTTTATCATGGGGTATTGGTGAGCTATAAGATCGACCTTGACATCCCCAATAAAACCCAAAATGGTGTTTCCTCCTGAATAGGTAACTTCGAATTTATACGCTTCATTTAGGTGGTCGCCAAGTTCATCGCTATCAAATCCTGATCCTATGAAAAGATCAATATCTATTGATTTTCGATGTCCAAGCTGCAAAGCCAGAGCAGTGCCTCCGGCTAAATAAAAATCTTGGATTTTCTCATCTTTCATCAACAGCTTAATCAAAGCCAATGTTGATGCCGAGACTGTTTCTTTTTGTAGCATTTAAGTTGGGTTCTTTTTAATCCAAAATTTTGTTCAACCAAGTCAATGGCATATTCAGGAAGATAATTGATCTCGTTTTTTAAAGTAGACTTAATTAAGTTTTTGCCATAATACCTGGTCATTTCAGTCCATTCAGTTTTAGTACCCCGCTCAATTACCCTTTCGATGACTGTTCTATAGCTTTTATCCCAATCCAGTTTATCGAAATCGAAATCCCAGAACAACCTTTGGGGTAGGTTTGGATATGTTGAATTTGATTTTACGGGTTTCATATGAATTCTGTATTAATGCACTTAATGTAAGTAACAAAAATTATTCTAGAAAGAATTGAATCATTGATCAGATAAATGATCTAATTCAAAAAAAGTTAGGTGTTTAAATCTTTGGGAGCCATTAAAAGAAGTAATTCGAGATAAAAAGAAAGGGGCATTAAAACAATATGGATATATGGTATTTAAAGAAACCTGAAGACTGGACAGCTTTAAAACAACAAAAACCGCATTATGTAATGCGGTTTTTGTTGTTGTTGACCACTCGGTACATATTTCGAACCGTTTTGTGGAGGATTTGGAGGTGGTTTTGAAACTTTATATAGAAATTAATACCCGGAATAATTATTTATGATCCCGTCAGCTGGAGCTGTCAGTATGGGATCGAACTCTTTTTTGGAGGATATGGAAATGATGGATAAATTAAATGTTTTAGAGTATTAAGGTATAATAAAATGGTTTGAATAATAAGGTGTTGATTTTAATTGGGTAATCAATTTTATGGACATAGGGGAGAAGGAGCGTGGATCAAAGGTCGTTTTTATATTGAGAAGGAGGGATACCCATATATTTTTTAAATAACCTTGAAAAATAGAGTGGATCCTGAAAATCCAGTTCGTAGCTGACTTCTTTTACGGACATGTCAGTCAAGTTGAAAAGTTCACAGGCTTTTTGAATTTTTAATAAATTAAAAAAATGGATGAGTGATTGCCCCGTCTTTTTTTTAAATAATGAAAAAATGGACGAAGAAGACTTATTAAACGAGAGGGATATCTCTTCAATGGTTACCGTCTCAAAAATACGTTGGTTCAAATAATCAATGATGCCCTTCACCAAATCATCATTGGTAGTCTGTACCTTTTTGGTTGATTTGAGGGAATAATAAATAAAGGAACCTAGTGTTTTGTGGAGCAACATACTCGAATACTCGAAAATTTCCTGGGAAATGCCGTTCTTGAAGAGGTCAATCATGTATTCAAACTCAGCTATCCGGTTTTTTTCAAAGGGAATAATGATAGGGCGGCCATCATTCTGCTTACTAAACCTTTGAAATATTTCTTTGGCATGGTTCCCAGTAAAATGAACCCAGAAAATAGACCATGGATTTTTTTCATCCGAGAAATAGGCATGGTTCAGCCTGGCTTCTATTATATAAAAGGAATTGGGAGTCAGTTGAAAACTGGATTTATTGATTTTTATAGTTCCTTTTCCTTCAATGCAATAGATTAAAATGAATTCAGGACAACCGCGAGGCCTTTTCCGAAAGTGGTGCAGTGCCTTGGGGAAATAACCAATATCCGTTAGGTATAGGTTTTTAGTAAGTTCCCTTTTTGAATATTCCGATAATAATCCTCTTGGGATTACTTTGATTTTTTCACCTTGGAACCCGGTTTTTAGAGATAGTTTACTGTTCATGTATTATCAAGGGTGATTTTTCTTACCAATATAACAAAATTTTGTTTAATAATTTTTGGAGTTTAGTCCATGTATTAAATAACATAGTCCATTTGGCTGCTACCACAATGTGGTAATTTTGGGATAGGTAAAGTTGTAAAATGATTATTGATGACCTGTTTATTCTGAAAATATTGATTTATTGGTTTGAAATATTCCGGTAGGAGCTCCGATTAAATTTAAACGGTATCTCAATATATGTTGTGGAAAAAGACATGTTTTATCTCGATAGTGTCGGTATAATAACTGATCAAATCTTTTATTTATTGAAATGAAATCAACAATAACCCAAAAATGAATGCCATGAAAAATACATTACTACTGCTTGTGTTGCTTCTTGTGAGTATACAAGTGATGGCCCAAAGCAAAATTGAGGGCAAGGTTTCCTCCGAGGATGGTCCCCTTCCGGGGGTAACCATTTTGGAGGCTGGAACCTCAAATGGAACTGTCTCAGATATGGACGGCAATTTTTCCATAAATACTTCCTCTGATCAGCCTACATTGGTTTTCTCAATGGTTGGCTTTAAAAAGGAAGAAATCCAGGTATCGGGGAATTATGTAGAAGTGGAGTTACAGATAGATGTTACCACACTTGAAGAAGCGGTGGTAATCGGCTATGGTACTGCAACCAAAAAACAAATTACTTCTTCTATATCCAGTGTGAAAGGGGATGATCTGAACAAGATGGTCGTAGGCAATATTGCAGAATCCATGCAAGGACTGGCCTCTGGGGTGCAGATTATCAACAATGGAGGAGGCCCAGGAGCGTCTCCCAATATCCTCATTAGGGGGATTGTTACCAACCAAGGTACGGATCCCCTACTGGTAGTGGATGGAGTAGCGTTGCCCCAAGGTTCAAACCTGAACTTTCTAAATCCTGCTGATATTAAGGAAATCCAAGTGCTCAAAGATGCAGCAGCGACTTCTATCTATGGAACAAGGGCTTCAAATGGAGTCGTTATCATCAGTACAAAGAGGGGAAATGTAGGGGAGACCAAGGTGACAGCCACGGCATCCTACGGTTTGAAGCAATTGGAAAAACCACAGCTTGCTGGAGCAGAAGAATACGCTAAGGTCATAAATGCCAGGTCCACCAATGATGGGCAGAATGAAATCTATAACTTGAATGATTTGTCCTATAACACTGACTGGTGGGATGCAGTGTATAAAGATGTCGCCAGTGTTCAAAATTATAACCTGCAATTGCAAGGTGGAAGCGCTAAGATGAACTATTTGGGAAGTTTGGGTTATTACCGGGCAGGTTCCCATCTTGAAAAGGGATATTGGGAGAGGATAAGTGGAAGAGTAAACCTGGATTTTTCCGTTGGAGACAAGTTTTTCATCCAACAGGACTTTAATCCACGTTATGAGCACTGGGAAAATACCCCTGACCAATTTTATAATGTGGTGCGGATTGACCCATTGACACCGGTATACCTTCCGGAGGACGAGCGGGAAGGGCGCAACCAGTACAGCATATATGGTCGGTCAAATAACTATGTATGGAATCCTGTTGCTGCCGTGAGAAGGCAATTTGATGAAACACACCATTTTTCTTTATTCTCAAACACCAACCTGGAATATGATCTATTCGAATTTTTGACGGTGTCATCCAGGTTGGGACTTACTGTTAATCAAACAAGAAATGGTGTATACCAGCCTGAATTTGTTGTCGAAACCAATTTGGAAGATAACCAGCAAAGCAGAATCAATTCTAGATTTACCCATTCATACAGTTATGTGTGGAACAACCTGGTCAGTTTTAATAGGTCATTCGGATCACATAATCTGAATGCAACTGCCGGAATAACATCGGAAAGATACCAGTCAAATTATCTGTATGGCAGCCGAAACGATGTCATCCTTGACGGTGAAAATTATCATTTTCTAGATGCTGCCACCGGAGACGCCATTCAGGCAAATGGAAATGAATCTGTAAATTCCCTGTTTTCCTATATCGGAAGGGTGATGTACAACTACAAAAGTCGTTATTTCCTTTCAGGAACGTTCAGACGAGATGGTTCCTCACGTTTTCCTGTGGATAACCAATGGGCCAATTTTTACAGCCTTTCAGGTGCATGGGCACTTTCGGATGAGGATTTCTTCCAAGTGGACTGGGTGGACAACCTAAAACTAAAAGCAGGTTTCGGACAAGTTGGTAACCAAAATATTCCATCCTCTGCTTTCTTGTTCTTGGTGGACAATGGAAGTTATGTCTTTGGTGCCAATGAGGATAGAGTGGTTACAAACCAGATCACTCAGTTTGGTAACCCAGCTCTCCAATGGGAAACCGTGCAGGATGTAAATATTGGTGTTGAGGGCAGCTTTTTTGATAACACGTTGACGGTATCTTTGGACAGGTATATTAAAGAGTCCAAGGATTTGCTTTTCCCTACCACATTGCCTCTCTATACAGGAAGTCCTTCTACCATAATGCAAAATGTGGGTAGTTTTCAATCCAAGGGCTGGGATATTTCATTGGGATATCAAAACACCATTGGTGAATTGGCCTTAAATGTGGTAGCCACCATCAATACCAATCAAAGTAAAGCCGTTGAACTTGCACCCGGGAATGAAAAAATCTTTGCACAAAGAAGAGAAGAGTTTGGTAATAACTATCTGAAGATTACCAAAATCAATCAGCCGGTTGGTTTATTTTATGGATTTCAAACCGATGGCATTTTCAGGAGCCAAGATGAAATCGATAACTATACCACAGGTAATGGGGAGGTCATCCAACCTAATGCACAGCCCGGTGACCTTAAATTTGTGGATCAAAATGGTGATGGAAACCTCAATGAAGCGGACATGACCAATATTGGCAATCCTTTTCCCAACTTCTATTCTGGACTAAATCTATCCGCAAATTACAAGAAATGGGATTTGACCATGCAGTGGTATGGATCATTTGGCAATGATGTATACAATTACATGAAATATTTTCTAACCTCAGGTGTCTCCAATACCAATGTGAAAAAGGGACTGCTTGATCAGGTATGGAGCGAAAATAACCCTGAAGCAGCTATCCCTAGACTGACGGTGAATGATTCAAACGGAAATTTCAGAAGATCATCTGACTACTTTGTAGAAGACGGATCCTATGTTCGGTTGAAGAATCTTCAGCTTGGTTATACTTTCGGTATACCGACCATGGGAAATATCAGAGTATATGCATCAGGTCAGAATCTGTTGACATTTACCAAATATACCGGATTTGATCCTGAGGTGAACGACAATGGATCAGGAGTGATCAATGGGTATGGAGTGGACTTTGGACGGTATCCACTTTCAAGAACCTATGTCCTTGGTCTAAATATTAATTTCTAAACCCAAAAAACATGAAAAAGTTTGCAGTAATACTTTCCTTATTAATATGTATGGGATGCGACGACTTCTTGCAAGAACCAGCAAGGTCGACTCCCACATTGACAGAGATATTTACCAGTGAGGAATCCGTTGTGGCTTTTGTAAACGGAGCCTATGATGGATTACAGGAAAATGATTGGTGGCAAATCAACTTTTACCGTCAAATCATGGACATGGCCTCTGATGATTGTTGGGCTGGAAATACCGAACAGCCTCGACCCGATATCATTTCTATCGCCCACTATAACAATGTGGATGTCGGATCCTCCTATTTCCAAAGTTTTTGGAACTACCAATATAGAGGAATCACCAAATGCAATGTTATTATTCAGGAAATCGACAAAGTGGAGATAGACCCTGATCTCAAAAGTAGGCTGATGGGGGAAACCAAGTTTCTAAGGGCATTTTATTATTTCCAATTGGTAAAGAACTTTGGAGGTGTTCCTATGGTCACCACTTTCAATGAACTGCTTCAACCTGAAATCGTCAATTACACACGAAGATCTGAAGAAGAAATATATGCTTTTATTGAAGAGGATTTATTGGACGCAATTGATAGGTTGCCGCTCAAAAGTGAATATGCCTCGGCCGATCAGGGAAGAGCCACCAAAGGGGCTGCCCAGGCTTATTTGGCCAAAGTGTATTTGTTCCAGGAAAAATGGTCAGAAGCCGCATCCATGGCATCGAAGGTAATAGGTTCCGGGGAATACCAATTGGAACCCTCTTTTGAAAACGTATGGCACGTCGAAAATCCCAACGGAGTGGAGTCCATTTTTGAGGTGCAATATCGTACGGATCCCACATTTCGCATTGGAGGCTTCTATGGGGTTACTACCGGTTCAAGGGCCGATGGCGGATGGAACTGGTCTGTTCCTTCCAGTAATCTAGAACAGGCTTTCATTAAAGAAGGAGACATGATCCGCCTCAGAAGTACAATCATCAAACATGGGGAACCAGTCTTTGGTGATCCATCGGTAACCTCATTTGATGGAGTGCCCGACCGGAACAAGTCCGCCAGGATAAACAGGAAATTTTATATCCCACAGGCTTATAGGGATGTTCCATATACCCAAGGCAACCTTGCACTCAACCATATATTTATGCGCTATGCAGATTTACTACTTATATATGCTGAAGCATCGTATCAAAATGGGAATGAAACCGAGGCATTGGACAAATTGAGAACGGTAAGGGACAGGGTCAGTTTATCCACGGATATGAGCTTATCAGGTACTGCACTTAGGGATGCTATTTGGAAAGAAAGAAGACTGGAATTGGCTCTGGAACAGCATCGCTTGTATGATCTAAGGAGGCAAAGGGTAAATGGGGAGCCCAGGATCAATCAAATTTTTGGTCCCCAAGGTGAGTTCGTGCTATATAATACCCAGGAAAACACGGATTCCTTTGAGCTGTCCAATCAAGGAGAGGACCAGGCGAAGGGAAGCACCTTTAATCCGGACACCCACCTGCTTTGGCCCATTCCTAGCAGTGAGATCATCTTGTCAAACGGAAGAATTGAACAAAATCCGAATTATTGATAGATGAAACATCTCTCAAACCTATTGGTATTTTGCTCAATTAGCCTATTAGGATGCCAAGGCGGATTTACAGATCCCAATGACCCGAAAAATGACAATGAAAAAGATAGGGGAATAACCATCTATCTGGATAAATACCACCAGACGATGCACCACTTTGGTGCATCTGATGGGTGGGGAACCGAGGTTATTGGAGGCAACTGGCCAGAATCCGACAGGGAACATATTAGTGAACTGTTATTCAGCAGAGAAGTAGATATTGATGGAAAACCATTGGGGATAGGCCTCTCGATGTGGAGAACCAATATTGGCGCTGGCAGCGCAAATCAGGTCAATAATGGATTTGCTCCGGATGCCTGGTTCAGAGCCACAGAGTGTGTCCTCAGTCCTGATGGTAATTATGATTGGGATCATCAATCCGGGGCAAGATGGTTTTTGACGAAAGCTAAAGATTATGGGGTTGAATATACCACTGGTTGGATTACATCACCACCCTATTTTATGACCCAAAATGGATATACATTTTCCACATCAGAGGTAGCTGGTTATAACTTGCAGCAAGACAAATATGATGATTTTGCTGAATACATAGCCGAGTATATCACCCATTATAGTTCTTTAGGGATAAAAATTGATTACCTGAGTCCCCTTAACGAGCCACAATGGAAATGGGCATATGCCCCTGGAGAAGCGGCCCAGGAAGGGACATCAGCATCAAACCAAGAGGCCCAACGTTTGGTATCGGAATTGGATAAGGTATTTAAAGAGCGGAACATTTCATCCAGGATTATTCTTCCAGAAGCGGGTGAACTGAAATCCCTTTATTCATTTAATAATAGTGCACCGGAGGCATCCGATCAGATCAATGCATTTTGGAATGCGACAAACACGTCATATTTGGGTGATTACTCCGCTGTGGAAAGGCTTATGGCAGGGCACAGCTATTGGTCAAATTCAGATGTGAATACTGCCATTGGTCACAGGACAATTTTAGCCTCCCAACTTAATAATTACAATTTGGGTTTTTGGCAGACAGAGTACAGTATTCTTGGCGGAGACTATTTAGAGGGAAGAAATGAAAACGAACTTCATGATATCGATTATTCTTTATGGCTTGCCCGGATCATACACTGGGATCTTACACTTGCCAATGCTACAGGATGGTCATTCTGGACTGCATTGAACTATCCTGTTTGGGCTGATCATAAATTCCGGTTTGGTTTGTTGAACTGGTATCCGGATTCCGAGAACCCGAGTAATAGCTCGGGTGAAATTGAAGAAACCAAAAACCTTTGGGCATTGGGTAATTTCAGCAGGTTTATCCGCCCTGGTTATCGAAGAATTGAGATCGAAAACGAACTTTTCTCCAGTCTGGAACAGGAGGCAAATAATTTAATGGTTTCAGGTTATGTCTCCCAAGATCAAAAACAATTGGTTATGGTGTTTGTGAATTATTCCAAAAAGGACATTGAAGTTCCGGTCTTGAATTATGATGAAGCTGGCCTGAGGTTTACCAATGATGAATTACAGGTGTACAGGACTGACTATGCTGGAAACCTGGAACCGGATAGGGTGAAAGTAGATGATCTGATGATCAGGTCTAAATCAATCGTTACGGTGGTAGGGCAACTGAACAAGTGAAAACAAGTGCATGAAGAATTATCTAAACATATTTATTCTACTGTTGCTGTCATTTCCAGGGCATGGGCAGGCTATAGAGGTTGATACCGCCATAACCTATCAGACCATGGAAGGTTTTGGGGCATCGGATGCATGGAGACCCCAGTTTGTAGGGAAGAACTGGCCCATGGAAAAACGGGAGCAGATAGCGGATTGGCTTTTTAGTAAGGAGTTTGACGCACAAGGGAATCCGAAGGGCATAGGACTGTCCATATGGAGGTATTATATTGGAGCCGGAACTGCCGAACAAGGAAATGCTTCGGGCATAGAAAATGAATGGAGAAGGGCAGCATGTTTTCTCCAATCCAATGGAACATTCGATTGGACCAAGCAGGAAGGCCAAAGGTGGTTTTTAAATGCGGCCAAACAAAGGGGAGTTGAAAAATTCCTTGCTTTTACCATCGCCCCTCCCGTTTTTATGTCCATAAATGGAAAGGGGTATTCTATCAAAGATGATCCCAGAATGAACGTCCAGCCAGGGAAAATGGAAGATTATGCTCATTTTTTACTCGATGTGCTACAACACTTTGAATATGAAGGGATAGGGTTTGACTACCTGAGTCCGTTTAACGAACCCCA